>Ga0265338_10002101_pt1 | contig 30750 bp, 24 predicted proteins | sample 42126metaG_FD_193579 | JGI IMG/M metagenome (GOLD analysis project Ga0265338, IMG submission 193579) | Rhizosphere microbial communities from Carex aquatilis grown in University of Washington, Seatle, WA, United States - 4-21-26 metaG | ecosystem: Host-associated > Plants > Roots > Rhizosphere...
CGCCCGCCAGCGCGCCGCCAGCACTTCAACCAGCGTAAAGCCGGCGTTGTGGCGCGTTTTCGCATATTCCGCGCCCGGATTGCCCAAACCCACGATGAGATGCAAATTCTCCATGCGCGGCAAGGGTGCGGCGATCCTTGCGGACCGCCGGCAAAACTATTTCTTTTTCTCCGCCGGAGCTTTTTCGCCGGGTTTGGCGGCACCCTTCTCCGAGGCAGCCGCAGCACCCTTGGCCGGAGCTTTGTCGCCGGGCTTGGCCGCGGCACCCTTTTCGCCGGGCTTGGCCGCGGCACCTTTTTCGCCCTTGGCCGGGGCGGCGCCTTCTTCGTCGCCTTCTTTCTTTTCCTTGATCATCTCGACATCGCCGGCAGCCGCTGCTTCGCCTTCCGCGGTGGCGGCGGCTTCCTCTTCCTCCGTGCGCGGCATGGCTACGGAGATGACGGAAATGTGCTTTTCGCCAAGAATCTCAACGCCCGCGGGCGGCTTGATGTCACCGAGATGGATGGACTTGCCCAGTTCGAGATGACTCACATCCACAATCAGCTGCTCGGGCAAATCCTTGGGCAGGGCCCGCACTTTGATTTTGAAGACCACGTGTTCGAGCACCCCGCCGCTGTTTTTCACGCCGGAGGCTTCGCCAACGGTTTCCAGCGGCACCTGGATGACGACCTTCTCGTTCTCGGTCACTTCATGAAAATCCACATGCAGCACGTCGCCCTCCAGCGGGTGGTGCTGGATTTCCTGGACCAGCGCGAGGCGTTTGGCCCGGGCGTCGTTTTCGACGGACAGGTCCACCAGCACGTTTTCTGAAACGGAATGGTGGATGAGGTCGCCGAATTCCTTGGCGCTGAGTTCGAGGATTTGCGGTTTGGCCTGCCGGCCGTAAATGACGGCGGGCACGCGCCCGGCGGCACGCAATTTTTTGGCTCCGCCCCGGCGCGCCTGCGTCCGGGGATATGCTTTCAACGGCACTGATTTCATCTTAAATTATTTTGTTATGCCGGCGCCTCAACTCGTGCGCCCGCCTTTGAATTCAAAGAGCGAATTCACCGACGAATTGTTGTGAATTCGCTTGATGGCTTCGCCCAAAAGCCCGGCCACTGACAACGTGGTAATCTTCACACCGTCAATCGCAGGGCGTTGGACTGTATCAGTTGTAATCAATTCGTCAATGACCGATTTTCGCAATCTTTCGATGCCCATGGTGTTCAAAATGGCATGAGAAACACAGGCCAGAATCTGTTTTGCCCCCTTCTTTTTCAACAAAGCCGCGGCCTGAGTCAGGGTCCCGGCCGTTTCCGTCAAATCATCCACCAACAGCACATTTTTGCCCTTGATTTCGCCGATGACTGCCATGGATTCGACCGTCGTTGCGTTTTTACGCCGTTTGGCGACGATGGCCAGGCCACCCTCCAGGACCTGCGAATACGCATGCGCCATCTTCAACCCGCCCACGTCCGGGCTGACCACCACAAGGTCGGTCAGATTTTTTTTCTTCAAATACTCATACATCACCGGCGCGGCGTAGAGATGATCCACCGGGATGTCGAAGAATCCCTGGATCTGCTGGGCATGCAGGTCCATGGCCAGGATGCGATTGGCACCGGCGGCGACGAGCAGGTTGGCCACCAGCTTGGCGGTGATGGGCACGCGCGGCTGGTCCTTGCGGTCCTGGCGGGCATAACCATAAAACGGCAGCACGGCGGTGATGCGCGTGGCGCTCGCCCGCCGCACCGCGTCGATCATGATGAACATCTCCATCAGGTTATGGTTGGTGGGTGGTGAGGTGGGCTGGACGATGAACACGTCCTCGCCGCGGACGTTCTCCTCGATTTTCACAAACGTCTCGCCGTCGGGAAACGGCTGGACAGAACATTTGCCGAGTTCACTGCCGATGGATTTGCAGATGGCACGGGCCAAAGGTTCGTTTGATGTGCCGCTGAAAATTTTCACGAGTTCATTGTATTCTGGTTAAAAGAAAAAAACCGCCGCTGTCGGCGGATGAAATTGCAGCGCGCACTTTAACAACGAACGAAACCGAAGCAAGCGGAAACTGGGGCGCCGACAGCGAACCGCCCGGGAAGGGACCCGGGCGGGTTCGACGTTATTGATCCAATCGGCTCAAGGGACGGAGATCGTGCGCGTGCGATAGAATCGCTGGCTGAACTTGCCGGTGTCGGGATCCACAAAGGTCCAGGGCGCCGTGTTGGTTTGCACCGGGATCCAATGCACCAGGTCAGTCGAGGCTTCCACCACACAGATGTCGCCGGTCGTACTCGCAATCTTCATGGTGAACCCGCCGGCCGTGCGGGCCATCGGGGTCAGGATGGCGGCCACCGCATGACCGCCGGGCGCAGCATTCGTGGTCCCGGTTTTGGCCGCCGCCGGGGGCATCACGGTGACGTTAAAACTCCGGGTGATGATATTGTTGCTTTTCGCGCCGTTATCGACGGTAACCCAGATGGTCGCCGTCCCGGTCGACTGACCCGGCCGGAAACTCAAGAGGCAGTTGGTCTCGGAGCCCATGTGCCAGATGGCGGGCCGGGGAACCACATGATGGTCGCTGGACCGGGCCAGCACTTGCAGCCGCGAGTGTCTGCCAGTTGTGCCAGGCTTGATGCCAGTCAGGATGATTCTTTGCTGTCCGGCTCCGGCGGTCACCACCACGTTGCTGATCGGATCCAACGTCGGCGCCGCGTTGGTGGAATTGTCACTCCCGGCGTTGAGCGTGACGTTGAAGGTCCGGTTGACGATATTGTTGCTGGCGCCGCCGTCGTTGACGGTGACGGTGATGGTAGCCGTGCCGACGGCGTCGCTGACCGGGATGAAGGTCAGGTTGCCGGTGGTGTTCGCGTTGGTGTAACCGACCGTCGGATGGGGAACCAGATTGGTGTCGCTGGAAGAGGCGGTGACGGTGAGCGTCTGATTTTCGCCGGCCGCGCCGGAGGTGATGCCGGACAAGTTCACGGTGATCAGCCCGGGATTTTCATTGGTGGTCAGGTCGCCGATCGCATTCAACGTCGGGACCTGGTTCACGGCGCTGACCATGACCATGAAAGTCCGGGTGACGATGTTGTTGCTCGTTCCACCGTCGTTGACCGTCACGGTGATGTTGGCCGAGCCGTTGGCGTTGGCCACCGGCTTGTATGTCAGTTTGCCGGTCGTGTTCGCGTTGGTGTAACCGACCGTCGGATTGGGGATCAAGCCCGGGTTGTCGGAAACGGCGGTGACAGCAAGCGTTTGACTTTCGTTGGCCGCGCCGGAAGTGATGCCGGACAGGTTCACGGTTTGCGACCCGGCGTTCTCATTGACGTTGAGGTTGCCGATCGCGTTCAACGTCGGTGGATTGTTCACGGCGCTGACCGTGACCAGGAAGGTCCGGGTGACGATGTTGTTGCTCATTCCGCCGTCGTTGACCTTCACGGTGATGGTGGCGGTGCCATTGGCGTTGGTCACCGGCGCGAAGCTCAGGGAGCCATTCGTGTTGGCCGAGACGTAATTGACCGTCGGATGGGGAACCAGATTGGTGTTGCTCGAAGTGGCGGTGACGGTGAGCGTCTGATCTTCGTTCGTGGCGCCGGAAGTGATGCCGGACAAATTGATAATTTGCGGACCGGCGTTTTCACTGATGCTGAGGTTGCCGATCGCATTCAACGTGGGCGTCTGGTTTCCGGTCACCACCCCCTGGGGAACCAGGTAGCTCACCTCGACGGAAAAGTCACTTTCCACACCGGCGTCACTGACCGTGGTCGCCGCAAAATAATAGGTGGCTCCGGGGACCAGGCCGGAAACGATGACACTGGTGGCGTTGCCGGCGGGAATTTCATTGGTATAGGTGCCGCTGGCTCCGCCATAATAGATATTGTACCCCGTCACGATCGGATCCGTGCTGAGGTTCCACGCCAGTGTGACACTCCCGTCGGCGAGGGCGGAAAGTTGTGTGATTGCAAACAGGGCGATGCAAATGAAAGAACCCAGACTCATGCGCCCTGAACGACCCGGTGCTGCTACTACTTTGTACATCTTGACGGTTCTCTACGCATAAGGCTTGCCAACGTGCCAACCCACAACCCGTGAATTTTTTGGAAACCGGTGGCACACTTTTGGACAAGGCGGGTTCCGCGAATATTTGCGGAAACCAACGCTTTCAGCCTGCGGGTTAAAGACCCGGAATTTTCTTCCCGGAGCATGCCTCAATTGACGGCAGTCCGGGTCTTCGGGCGAAAAGCCTTCAAGACAGAAGTTGTCTTGAAAACGAGCAGGATCTGCACAAACCGCGCGCACCCGGAAGGCATCAACCAGGTTAATTTTCCCGGGAACTTTTCCGGTCGCTCGCCCTCTCAATTTTAAGTTTTTTCACCTTCCCTATGGGTGAAAAAGCCGGGACGAGTTGTTGTTGCTCGTCGTTGGTTGGTATCAGGGCGGCGCGGAGAGCGCCGCCCTATTTGTTTATCCACCCGCCGCCGATCACCAGGTCGTCCTGGTAAAAAACGGCGGCCTGACCGGGCGTGATGGCGCGCTGCGGTTCATGCAATTTCACCGTGGCTCCGTCCGGCCCCAGCGGGGTCACCGTCGCCGCCGCACCCGGATGATTGTACCGGATCTTCGCCGTCACCTCGACCGGCCGGGCCAGATGGTCGAACGGAATCCAGTTGCAACGGTCCACAGTGAATTCATCGCGGTCGAGCGCTGAATCGTCGCCCACCACCACCCGGTTATGCTCCACGTCGAGGTCGATCACATAGACCGGCCGGGGCGTGGTGATGCCCAGGCCCTTGCGCTGGCCGATGGTATAAAACTCGATGCCGTCATGATGGCCGAGCACGTGCCCGTGGAGGTCCACGATTTCGCCGCGATGCTTTTGCGCCAGTTTCGCTTCCTGGAGAAATTTTCCGTAGTCCTTGTCCGGCACGAAACAGATCTCCATGCTCTCCTCCTTGTCGGCGGTCTTGAGCTGGCAATGTCGCGCCACTTCGCGGGTGTCGCTTTTGGTTTTTTCGCCGAGCGGAAACAGGGCGCGCGCCAACTGGTCCTGTCGCAACGAAAAAAGAAAATAGCTCTGGTCTTTTTTTCGATCGCATCCGCGCTTGAGCAGCACCCGGCCGTCTTGCCGTTCCAATCGCGCAAAATGGCCGGTGGCGATGAACTGCGCGCCAAGCTGGTCGGCCCGGTCAATCAGCCGGCCGAATTTTAAATTCTGGTTGCACATCACGCACGGGTTCGGCGTGCGGCCGGCTTTGTACTCGGCGGCGAAATAATTGATGACGTGTTTTTGAAACTCCGCCGCCTCGTCAATCAGGTAGTATGGGATGCCGAGCCGGTGGCAGACGGAACGCGCGTCGGTGACGGCCTGCGGACCGCAGCACTTGTCCTCGGCGCGGTTCACGCAATCCTGCGGCCAGAGCTTGAGGGTGATGCCGATGACGTCGTAGCCCTGCTCCAGCAACAGTGCCGCGGTGGCAGAGGAGTCCACTCCCCCACTCATGCCACAGACGACGCGCTGGCGCTTTTGCGAATTCACGGAGCGACATCATACCATGTGCTGGCGACGTGTAAAATGGTTTGCTCAATGTTACATTTCAATCGAGCTGTAGCTCCAGGACATCAACTTGCCGACCGGGCGTAAAATTCACGGGCCGTCGGCTGCTTCCGTGTGGTGCTACCGCAATGGTTGCCTTGTCGCCTTTCACTTCATAAATACCGACGATGAAACCGCTGGCGGGTTCGATTATAGTCACGTTCATTTGTTGCGGCTTGGTTTTTTCGTTTAATACAAATTTACCACGGAGCCAGTCATTCGGTTCGGCACCCCGATACTCGATTTGATCGCCGGAAATGTTCAGCGTGCAGGTCTGGCCCGGGTGCGCTGTGTTGGAACCCGTCCAATGGCCTTGAAGACCTTGCCTTGAAGATTCGCCGTAACCAACATCGGCAACCGGCATCGAGTTGCGAACCTGCCGCTGATGTTTAATCACCAAACCCGTCGTGCCCGCGGCCAGAATGACCGCCACGCCGGCCACTGCGGCGGTTTTCATTTTTGTCCAGGCCATAAGTTCCAATGCTCCTTTCATGAGGGTTAAGGTTGAAATAGAAGCCGTCGCGCCTTTCACGATCGCTACGGCCGTCACCGATTTTGCCAACGCCACAGGCGCAGCTTGAACGGAATTGGCGGACATCGCCCCGGCAAGAATGGCCGTCGTCGAACTCCCACCGCGTTTGGCGAAGTCCACCCGCAATTTTTCCACCGCGCGCAGGACACGCCGCTGCGCTGCCGTTTCGCTGACCCGCAATGCCGCCGCCACTTCGCGAAGGCTTTTGTTTTTAAAAAACCGCACCATCACGGCGTCGCGGTCTTTTTTTCCAAGCCGCGACACGGCTTCATCCAGCCAGGGCGCAATTTGACTCCAAGTCGAAGCCTCAGTGGCATCCGGAACGGTTGATTGCATATAAGCCTCCTGTTCACGAAATTGGCGGCGGCGTTCCCCGCGCCGGAAATTCAACGCCGTCAGCCGCGTCGTTTCGTGAAGCCAGCCTTCAAGAATGGTGTTCGGACGCAGGCCGACGGCTTTGCGGGCGAGGATAATGAAGACCGCTTGGGTGATCTCCTCCGCGTGGGCGGCGACCCCCACATGGCGGAACGCCACCGAATAGACCAGATTGATATGCCGCTGCACCAGCTCGGTAAAGGCTGCTTCCGAGCCTTGCCGGTCGTATTCCCGCAACAATTCCATGTCGCTCACATCGGGCATCTGATTGATTATTGCCGCTGGCCACGAAATCAGACATTTATTTTTTGTCGGCCCTTCGACATCTATGTCTCGCGCACGGCTGATCCGTGTCGAATCGGCCTTAACGCGGGAGTGGCGGAAATTCGGCTAAGGCGCCCGACCACCGGTTGGATCGTATTGGTCAAGCAGCGGCCGGATGCGGGAGGCCCACAGCGCATAACCATTCGCGTTCAGATGCAGGCCACCTCTCACAAACAGTTCGGATCGCAGCTGGCCGTCCGGGTCCAGCATCGGCGTGAACACATCAACAAAAAACAAGTGATCGTTCCGTCCGGCATATTCCTGGACCAAATGGTTGGCAGCTTTGACTTGGTTTAAGAACGCCCGGCGCGCCGGGCAGGGTTTGATGGCGATGAAGCCGATGCGGGTTTGCGGCAGCGCCTGGCGGACTTTTTGCGCGAAGGCTTTGAAATCCGAAAGCACGCGTTCCGGTGATTTGCCGTTGGCGATATCGTTGTCCCCGGCGTAAACCATTATTATCCGAGGCCGGTAAGGCAGGACGATCCTGTCGGCAAAGATCACAGAGTCCGACAGTTCGGAGCCGCCAAAACCACGTTGGATGATTTTGTGCCCGGGAAAGTCCTGCGGCAGGTCCGGCCACAAGCGGATGCTCGAGCTGCCGATAAAAAGGACCGCCGATTGGGGCGGCGGATTGGTCCGGTCCATGGCTTCGAATGTCGCAATGGCGGATTCCCACTGGTTGGTCGGCGGACCCGGTTCCGCTGCGCCGAGAGGGAGCAATGGCCCGAACCCAGCGGCCAGCCAGATGGCTGCCGCGGCCAGAACCGGTGAAAGGAAACGTCGTTGGTGCATGGTTGTGAACCGGAACATGGGCTTTGGTTTGTATCTATCGCCGGACCGTCGTCAAGCTTTTCAGCTTCACCCAATCGGGATCGGGGCTGGCCGCGTTGGCCCACTCGGAAGCGGGCGCGAGCCAGCGGACGGTCTCTGCATGGCCGTCGTTGAAATTGATGGCAAACACCGTGCCATGCCGCGTGGCGGGAAGATCGAGAACCGGTTGATTGCTTGGGATGGGGTTGATGTCGCCCATGCTCACGGCAAACATCGCGTCATTGATGGTGATTTCATCCTCGTCGATCAGGTCCCAGATTTGGGCCGGGGTCGTAATTTGATTTTGTTTTCTGAAGAACTGAAAAGTCAGCTGTTCATCCTCCTCCGGTGAAAGAAAGGTGGTATCTCCGGTGGGATCCCCAAAGGAACGGCCGTTCATCCATGAATTCATGGAATAACTGCGAACCACCGGCAATCCGCCGACGCTGCGGTGATCAATCGGGCACCGGTAAACCGCCGGGTTTTGGATAAAAGGCCAGATTTTTCCCTGTTGGAGCGCATATATATTGGTGGGGCTGTAATCCGGGACCGGACCGTAGGCTACGGGCTGGGATTGGGTAAGGGACACCCAACCCGGGCACCAGCTGAACGGATTCACCGGCTCATCGCCGGTCCCGATCGGCAAACTTGAAACCAGGGCGCCGTTGCCATCATCCGCATACAGCCGGCAACCCAGGTGCAATTGCCGGAGGTTGTTCAAGCATGCGACGTTGACGGCCTTCATCTTCGCGCGGGAAATCGCCGGCAGGAGCAAGGCCGCCAGGATCCCGATGATGGCCATCACCACCAGCAGCTCCAGAAGGGTGAACCCCCGCCCCGATTCCCTGAGCTGGCGGTGCGCGCCCTTGCCAGACTGGCTGGCAAACCGCGGTCGTGAAGTTGAAGCTGCAAAGGGCATGACTTATTCCACGGTCAATCCGACCAGGAACGGGCAGGTGACGGTTTCGCTCGAGACAAAATCCACGCTGGCAAGCTTAACGTCCGGTTGCGGGTTGTCGAAGGTCGTTTTGTACAGGATGAGCGAGAGTTCCGGCTGCCATTTCCGGATGTACGGGTTGCTGCCGGTCCAGGCCCGTTCCGTGCCGGGCGCCAGGTGCAGGAAACTTTCGGGCAACCCCGACTTGAATAACGGGTGCCACCAGTCGAACGAGTTCTCCCCCGCCACCAGGTCGAGCTCACGGGTGCTGCCGTCCACATAGTGCAGGACCAGTTTGGACACCACCGTGCCGAAATTCGTATACACGAGGTAGTAGTCGCCATGCAGCAGATGGAGTTTGGCACAGGTCCGGTCGATGCGAATATCGCCGACCTGCACGGGATAGTTTTTATGATAGTGTCTTTTGAGCCAACCGCCGGTGAGCTGGATCGAGCCGGCGACATCAAACGGAACACCGGCGTAGATATGCTTTCCGGCCGGCAGCTCGGTCAGATTGTCGTCGTTGTCGCCTTTCCAGCCCGCCGGCCCATCGGTCAACCGGGCGTTGATATAGGGCCGGAGGTTGATGGTGGTGGCATTGATGGTTTCATCGATCTCCTGGCGGCTCTGAATCCTTTCGGCCTCCTGCTTCCGTTCCTCCGGCCATACGCGCAATCGCAAATCGGCCAGCCGGTTTTCCACCCGTGCGCGTTCGACTTTTTTGACGACCACGGTGGTGGTGCCACCGACCACCAGCAATGAGGCACCCACGACCACCGCCGTTTTTATTTTTGTCCAGGCCATAAGTTTCAATGCTCCTTGGATGAGGGTTAAGGTAGAGCCGCTGGCCGCCGCGCCCTGGGCGAGCGCCACCGCGGTCACGGATTTGGCCAGCACCGCCGGCGCCACTTGAACGGAATGGACGGAGATGGCGCCCGCGATGATGACCGTCGTTGAATCGACCCCGCGCTTGAGGAAAAATTTCCGCAGGGTTTCCAATGCGCGGCTGACCCGTTTCTCCGCCGCGTCCTCGCTCGCGCCCAGGGCCAGCCCGACCTCGCGCAAATTCCTGCCCTCATAGTACCGGAGCACGATGGCCTGCCGGTCCTTTTCGCGCAGGTCGGCGACGGCGGCGTCCAGCCAGGGGGCAATTTTGGGCCAGAGCTCGCTTCCGGATTCGTCCAAGATGGATTGCATATGCGCTTCCTCTTCCCGGCGATGACGACGGGTCTCGCTGCGGAGGAAATTATTTGCCGTCAACCGTGTGGCCTGGAACAACCAGCTCGACAGTGCCCGGTCATGACGCAATTGCGCCGCCTTTTTGGCCAGAATGGCAAACACCGCCTGCGTGATTTCCTCGGCGTTATGCGGATTGCCGACGTGCCGCAGCGCGACGGAATAAACCAGGTTCACATGCCGCGTCACCAATGCGGCGAACGCTTCCTCGGAATGATCTTCCGCATATTGCCGCAACAAGGCGCTGTCATCGGTTGGCTGCATTCCGTGATAAGTGTGCGCCAGCCGGTAAAAACCGACAATTTATTTACCCGTTCGCGCCGTCGCGGCTGCTCCACCCCATTCATTGAGGCAGGGTCGCGGCATTTCTCAGTTTTTCCAGATCCTCGGCGTCGCTGATGAACCGGAAAACTTCCGCATGCCCATCGGCAAAGCCCAATGGGTATCCGGTCTTGTGCCGGCGCGCCGGCAGGTCTTCAAATCCTTCCCCGGGTTTCAGGATCGTCACAAACATGGCGTCATTGATGGTGCTCTGGTCCTCATCGATGAAAACGAACAGTTGGGACGGCGAGGTGATGCCCGATTCCGTTTCAAAAAAGCGGTGCTTGGCATCCAGACCGGCCGCTTGATCCAAACTGGCATAAGGGACTCCATTCATCCAGTTGTTCATCGAATAACTGCGCACATACGGCACGCCGTTTTCCGAGCGCGCATCCGTCGGGCAGCGATAAATCGGTCCGGCTTTGGCGCAGGAAAAAAGAGCGCCCCGGGTCAGGGTGTTCTGGTTCGTGGCATCCAAAACGCCGGCGTCAACCACGCCGAAGGGATCGGGCCAATTGGTGAGACAGGATACGCCGAGCACCCAGGCATCGGGATTGCCGGTGCCGCGCGTGTAGAAGGGCACGCAGGAAGGAATTTTCCCGCCGTTGTCCCCATTGTAAATCGTCCAGGCCGTGGCCAGTTGTTTGAGATTGTTCAGGCAGGGGGTTTTCTGCGCGTTCGCTCGGGCGACGGAAAGCACCGGCAACAACAAGGCGGCGAGGATCGCGATGATGGCGATGACCACCAGCAGTTCAATCAAGGTGAACGCGACGGCTGAATGACAACGGTCATTTTTCAGTTTCTTAAGCGGCTGCAGCATACTGACAATGCGACGCGTAAAGCTCAAGGCTGTGGCTCCGGCTGGCTGCCATCATCCCAACTGGCATCATAGGCGCGGGTCTGGGCGCATCTCCATGCACCGTTAACCCTGACCATCTCGACAATCTTGGTCTCCGGCGAAGCCGGGCCATCCCGGAAGGGAAACTGGTATTTCAACTCCACCCGGTCAATGGCCAGGTCTTTCCGGGCCAATATCTGAAGTCCCTTGAAGGAAGCAAACTCCGCTTGTGATCTGGCGCGGAAGGTTGCCTTGTCGCCCATCCAGGCTTTGGCTGTGGGCACCGCCGGCGGCTCGGTCGCGGCGATGACCGCATCATAGTCGCCCTTGGCCCGCGCCCAATAACGTGATTCCCAGGCAGCTTCTGGCGTGGTATTGCCTGCGTCAACCAATTCCGCGCGGCCGACCAGCTGCCCTTTGATACTTTCCGTGGCCGGTGTCGTGCGCGGACCGGAACCGGAGCCTCGGATTTCCTTGATAACGACGTGCGTCGTTCCCGCGGCCAGCACTATCGCTACGACGGCCACAATGGCTGTTTTTGCTTTGGTCCAGGCCATAATTTTCAATGCTCCTTTGATGAGGGTTAAGGTCGAACCTTTGGCCGCCACGCCTTTGACAATCGCGCTGGCCGTCACGACCTTTGCCAGCGTCAAGGGTGCGGCTTGAACGGAATTGGCAGAAATCGCTCCGGCAATAATTGCGGTGGTTGAACTCACGCCGCGTTTCGTGAAAAATTTCCGCAGCTTTTCCAGCGCGCGGTTCACCCGTTTGCGCGCCGTTTCCTCGTTCATCCGCAGGGCCGCGCCAATTTCCGCCGAACTCTTGTTCTCAAAAAAGCGCAGCACCACGGCATCGCGATCAGTTTGGCAAAGCCGGCCCATCGCCTCGTCCAGCAACGGGGCAATTCCCTGCCAGGCGCGGTCGTTGGGCTCATTCAGGGCGGATTGCATATAAACCTCCTGTTCCCGGTGTTGCCGGCGGATTTCACGTTTCATGAGATTGGCCGAAGTCAGTCTCGCCACCTGATACAGCCAGCCGGACAGCACGACCCGCGGCGATAATTTTTCCGCCTTGCGCGCCAGGATGATGAAGACCGCCTGCGTGATTTCCTCGGCTTGATGCGTGTTGCCGGTAAATCGGAAGGCCGTCGAATAAACCAGATTCACATATCGCGCCACGAGTGCGGCAAAGGCCGCATCCGATTCCGTGCGGGAAAATTCGGCGAGCAATTGATGGTCATTATGGTCGGACACCTACTCCATGATGTCCATAAACCGCCAAACGGGACAAAGTATTTTCAGCGCCTGCCACAGACGACGCGCCGACGCTTTTGCGAATTCACAGACGGACACTATACAATGCTCGGGCGGCGTGTAAAATGGCATGCATGGCTTAATGAAAAAAAATAACCACCGGATCAAATCTCCTTGATCCGGCGGGAACGCGCCAACGAACAATCAATTTGTTTTCTTCGCCGCTGCCTGTGCGCTAGGCGATTCCTCCATTGCTACCGGAGGAGCATTGGTGACAAATATCCATTTGACGGCAGCGGGCGTGGAATCCGGCAAGATCAACAATGTCTTCAGGAGCAAAACGAATGCCCCCAGTGCCATCACGTTTATCGTCAGCGAGGCGATAAAGAAGGTTCTGGTTTTCATAACCATCACATTTTAGATGGGGATTGGCATGGACTATTACATTCCAATCCACTTTCAATGCTTCACTTGTTCGACCACGAGCATTTCCGTCGATTCATGGCTCGGCACAAGTTCGAGGCCAAGCTGAACCGGCATAGCTTGCATGATCGCGTCACTCTCCGAGCCGCCATTCCCGGTTGTTACCGTCAGCGAAACGTCAAAATTTCCCGTCAGGCCTGTCCGATCAATTATCGGCTTGTCGAAGTAACCTTGCAGATTCTTGATCAGACTGGAGATCGGCTGATTTTGCGAACCGACCTGTCTTGACCGCTGGCCCGTTCCCGCCGACGAACTGCTGCTTGAGGCAAACCCTCCGCCGCCTCTGTTCTGCCCCCGACTAGGCTTCAATCCGGGTGCGCCAACTCGCTTCAACGTCAGCACCAGCACGTCGGCCTGCCGGGTTTCGCGGTGGGCAACGTAGCCGAACTGCCGCTGGATTTCTTTCTGCAATTTTTCCTTGGAAGCGTCCGCCGTCGTCATGAGCAAATCAAAGCTGCCCGCCACTTTGTCCGGCGAAGGCACAATCTGATTCACATCCACCTCATACGCCATACCTATCAGCGCATCGAACGAAACGGCGCGGCCCAGCATTTTGTTGCCTGCCTTTGCCATTCCTCCACCAAATCCTCCAACCGGGCTCACAAAATGAGTCGGTCGAAGGACGAACGCAGCTGGAAGCGCGTTCAAAGCCCGCGTGTCCATCTGAGCCCAGGCCGAATCATCAATCGTGGAAGCGGCGTCGCTTGATTGTGCGACGACTTTGCTGGCCACGATGGTAGTTCCGGCTGCCAGGATGACTGCCACGCCAATCGCGGCAGCGGTTTTCAGTTTTAGCATGGTCATTATTTTCATGGTTCCTTTCACAAGGGTTAGAGTTGTTGCCGTAGCCATTGACCCTTTCACAATTGCGATGGCAGTCACACATTTTGCCAACGCCACGGGCGCGGCTTGAACGGAGTTGGCGGAAATTGTTCCGGCGATGATGGCCGTGGTCGAGGAAATGCCGCGCCGGGAAAAAAAGCGGTGCAGCTTTTCCAGCGCGCGGCTTACCCGCATCTTCACCGCGTCCTCGCTCGCGCCCAGCGCCGCGCCCACTTCCTTGAAATTCCGGCCTTCAATAAATCGCAGCACGATGGCGTCGTGATCTTTCTGCCCCAGGCGTTCCAACGCCGTGTCGAGCAACGGAGCGATTTGCAGCCAGGTTTCGTCCGCCTCCGTTTTGCTTCGGCCCGAAAGGTCGGATTGCGGTGGGTCGAGTTGCGATTGCATGTAGGCCTCCTGTTCGCGGCGTTGCCGGCGCCGTTGGATGGTCAGGGCGTTAGCACTTGCGTAGCGCGCCGTGCGGCAAAGCCAGCCGGGCAGAATCGTCTTCGGGCCGAGCGATGACGCCTTGCGCGCCAGGATAATGAACACCACCTGCGTGATTTCCTCGGCCAGGTGCGGGTCGCCCACCTGCCGCCAGGCCACGGAATAGACCAGGTTGACGTGGCGGGAGACGAGCGCGGCAAACGCCGCCTCGGAATTATCCCGGGCATATTCCCGCAACAGGGTCACGTCGTTATTCGGCATTTCACCCATATATTTACGCCGCCGGGAAAAGGTAACAGGTTTTTTTGCGGCCGCCGATGGCCCCCGGGCCAGGACCGAACCGGGGGAAAAGCAGGAAATCCGGCTCGGCTCATAACAATTACCCTATGGATACGGTTTTCTTAATACCCCGACCTGCCAATATACAATAGGGGCATTTAGTGTAATATGGGGTTGAGGGTGTTATTTTAAAAACATTTATTGCACCGCGATGGGATTTGAGTAAAAAATAAGCGAACGCAGGCTTATCTGCCTGGCAACGAAGAGCAACACAATGCCGAAAGCTAATGACCATGGTCAGGCGCCAATGGGTGCGCCGCCGAAACAGGGGCTTTACGATCCGCAGTTTGAACATGATTCCTGCGGCATAGGCTTCGTTGTCAACCTGAAGGGCCGGAAGTCCCATCAACTGGTGGCGGATGGATTGCAGATTCTCATGAATCTCGATCATCGCGGCGCCGTCGGCTGCGAGCCCAACACCGGCGACGGCGCCGGCATCCTCATCCAGACGCCGCATGAATTCCTCGTCCGGGCAACCGCGAAGCTCGGCTTCAAGCTGCCGGCTGCCGGCGAATACGGCGCGGGCATGTTGTTCCTGCCGCGGAACCCCCTGGAACGCAACGAGGTCAAGACCGCGTTCGCCAAGATCGTTTCCGCCGAGGGCCAGACCCTGCTCGGCTGGCGCGATGTGCCCACGGACAATGCTTCGCTCGGCAAGACGGCGATTGCCGCCGAACCGCACATGGCGCAGGTGTTCATCGGGCGCAACCCGGTGTTGAAGGATGAAGCGGCGTTCGAGCGCAAACTGTACGTCATCCGCAAGCAGGCGGAGCAGAAAATCCGTTACAGCAGCAAGATCGACGGCGGCAAATGGTTTTACGTTTCCAGCCTCTCGGTGCGGACGATGATTTACAAGGGCATGCTCATGCCTGAACAAGTGGCGAAGTATTATCCGGACCTGCGCGATGAGAGCATGGTCACCGCGCTGGCCCTGGTGCATTCCCGCTTTTCCACGAACACGTTTCCGAGCTGGGACCGCGCGCATCCCAACCGTTTCATCGCGCACAACGGCGAAATCAACACCCTGCGCGGCAACGTGAACTGGATGAAGGCGGCGCAGGCGAATTTCAAATCGGCGCTGTTCGGCAAGGACATCAAAAAAGTCATCCCCGTCATCAACGAAGACGGCAGCGACTCGGCCCAGTTCGACAATTGCCTCGAACTGCTCGTCATGGCCGGCCGCGACCTGCCGCACGCAATGATGATGATGATTCCCGAACCGTGGGAAAACCACGAGAGCATGGACGTGGAACGCGCCGCGTTTTACGAATATAATTCCTGCCTCATCGAACCGTGGGACGGCCCGGCCTCGATGGCGTTCACCGACGGCATCCGCATCGGCGCCTGCCTCGACCGCAACGGGCTGCGCCCGTCGCGTTATTACGTCACGAAGGACGACGTGGTGATCATGGCGTCGGAAGCCGGCGTGCTGCCAGTGGCGCCGGAGCGCGTTGCCAGCAAGGGGCGGCTGCAGCCGGGCCGCATGTTTCTGATTGATACTGAACAGGGCCGGATCATTGCCGACGAGGAACTCAAAAAGAAATACACCTCCGCTCATCCGTATCGCGAGTGGCTCGACAAGCATCACGTCCTGCTCGAAAAGTTGCCCGAACCGCCCCGGGGCACCGAACCGGAGCATCGCAAAATCCTGCAACGCCAGCAGGCGTTCGGTTATTCGTTCGAGGACCTGCGTTTCATCGTCGGCCCGATGGCGAACGACGGCGTCCAGCCGCTCGGCTCCATGGGCACGGACACCCCGCTGGCAGTGCTCTCGAACCAGCCGCAGTTGCTTTACAATTATTTCAAGCAGTTGTTCGCCCAGGTGACGAATCCGCCGATCGACCCGATCCGCGAGGAAATCGTTACGGCCACCCATACGATGGTCGGTTCGCGCGGCGGCCTGCTCAATCCGAAACCCGACAGCTGCTCGCTCATCCGGCTGGAACAACCCATCCTCACCAACGAGGAACTGGAAAAGCTCCGGCAGGTCAACCGGCCCGGCTTTCGGGCCGCGACCCTGCCGATCCTGTTCAAGGCCGCCGATGGTGAAAAAGGCATGGAACAGGCGCTGGAAGAATTGTTCGCCACCGCCGATCAAGCCGTCGAGGACGGCGCGAACATTTTGATTTTGTCCGACCGCGGCGTTTCGCCGGAGCTGGCGCCCATCCCCGCCCTGCTCGCCACCGCGGGCTTGCATCATCATCTCATCCGCAGCGGCATGCGCGGACGCACCGGTCTCGTGCTGGAATCCGGCGAGCCGCGCGAGGTGCATCATTTCGCCCTGCTCATCGGTTACGGCTGCAGCGCCATCAATCCGTATCTCGCCTATGATACGATCGACGACCTGATCCAGGAAGGCCTGCTGCTCAAGACCGACCACAAGACCGCCATCAAGAAATACATCAAGGCCGCCATCAAGGGCGTGGTGAAAACGATGGCCAAGATGGGCATCTCGACCGTGCAAAGTTATCGCGGCGCCCAGATCTTTGAAGCCGTCGGCCTCAACAGCGAGGTCGTGGACAAATATTTCACCTGGACGCCGTCGCGCATCGAGGGCGTTGGCCTCAAGCACATCGTCGAGGAGGCGCTCGCCCGCCATCACCGCGCCTTCCCGCGCGAGTCCGTCAATGCCGAACTTGAGGCCGGCGGCCAGTATCAATGGCGCGACAGCGGCGAATATCACCTGTTCAACCCGCAGACCATCCACAAACTGCAGACCGCCTGCCGGCTCGGCAGCGAAAAGATTTACCGCGAATACGCCGAACTGGTGAACAACCAGGCGAAACACCTCTGCACCTTGCGCGGATTGCTGGATTTCAATTTTGCCGAAACCGCGATTCCGCTGGCGGAGGTTGAATCCGTCGAAAGCCTCGTGAAACGCTTCAAGACCGGCGCGATGAGCTACGGCTCCATTTCCAAGGAAGCGCACGAAACCCTCGCCATTGCGATGAATCGGCTCGGGGGAAAATCCAATACCGGCGAAGGCGGCGAAGACCCGGCGCGCTACGTCCTGGAACCCAATGGCGACTCGAAAAATTCCGCCATCAAGCAGGTCGCCAGCGGACGTTTCGGCGTGACGAGCCATTACCTCGTCAATGCGAAGGAATTGCAGATCAAGATGGCCCAGGGCGCGAAACCGGGCGAAGGCGGCGAACTGCCGGGCAAGAAGGTCTATCCGCCCATCGCCAAGACCCGCGGCACCACCGCCGGCGTCGGACTGATTTCCCCGCCCCCGCACCATGACATTTATTCCATCGAAGACCTGGCGGAATTGATCCACGACCTGAAGAATTCCAACCGCGACGCGCGCATCAGCGTCAAGCTCGTCGCCGAAGTCGGCGTCGGCACGGTCGCGGCGGGCGTCGCCAAGGCGCACGCTGACGTCGTTTTGATTTCCGGCCACGACGGTGGCACCGGCGCATCGCCGCTGTCGTCCATCAAGCACGCGGGCGGGCCGTGGGAACTCGGCCTGGCTGAAACGCACCAGACGCTCGTGTTGAACAACCTCCGCAGCCGCATTTATGTCGAAGCCGACGGCCAGATGAAGACCGGCCGCGACGTGGCGGTGGCCGCACTGCTCGGCGCGGAAGAATTTGGTTTTGCCACCGCGCCGCTCGTCGTGATGGGTTGCATCATGATGCGCGTCTGCCATCTGAACACCTGCCCCGTGGGCGTGGCCACGCAAAATCCGGAATTGCGCGCCCGGTTCACCGGCAATCCCGATCACGTCGTCAATTTCATGCGCTTCATCGCCGGCGAACTGCGCGAGATCATGGCCAAACTGGGTTTCCGCAAACTCGAGGACATGGTCGGGCGCACCGACAAGCTGGTGCCCTGGCAGGCCATCGATCATTGGAAGGCGAAAGGCCTCGACCTCACGCCGATCTTGTACCAGCCCGAAGCCGGTCCGGAAGTCGGGCGTTTTTGCCAGCACGACCAGGACCATGGCCTCGACAAATCACTCGACGTCACGAAGCTCCTGGCCATCTGCCAGCCGGCGATCGAACGCGGCGAACGGGTCCATGCCGATCTGCCTATCCGCAACGTCAACCGTGTCGTCGGCACCATCACCGGCAGTGAGGTAACCCGGAAACACGGCCCCAACGGCCTGCCCGACGACACCATCCATCTCAAATTCACCGGCAGCGCGGGCCAGAGCCTCGGTGCGTTCATGCCCAAAGGCATGACGATTGAGCTGGAAGGCGACGCCAATGATTATTTTGGCAAGGGCCTCAGCGGCGGGCGCATCATTGTTTATCCGCCCAAGGGTTCCACCTTTGTGCCGGAGGAGAACATCATCATCGGCAACGTGGCGCTTTACGGTGCGACCGGCGGCGAGATTTTTGTGCGCGGCGTGGCCGGCGAACGTTTCGCCGTCCGCAACTCCGGCGTGAACGCGGTCGTGGAAGGCGTGGGCGATCACGGCTGCGAATACATGACCGGCGGCCAGGTCGTGGTGCTCGGCAAATCGGGCCGGAATTTTGCCGCCGGCATGAGCGGCGGCATCGCCTATGTGCTCGATGAAGCCGGGGATTTTGCCACGCGTTGCAATATGGAACTGGTCGGCCTCGAAAAACTCGCCGACACCGACGAGATCGAGGCGGTCTGGAAGTTGATCCAGCGCCACCAGACGTTCACGCGGAGCGAGCGCGCCGCAACCATTCTCGGGGACTGGAAGAATTTCATCCCGAAATTTGTGAAGGTGATGCCGCAGGATTACAAACGCGTGTTGCAGTCGCTCAAAAAAGTGCAGTCGCAGGGGTTGACCGGCGACGAAGCCATCATGGCGGCGTTCGAGGAAAACGTGAAGGGCGGCCATTGATTTTATCCGCAGATTGCGCAGATGAACGCAGATTTAAGAAAACCAATCAGAGACCCCGAAACCTATGCCGTTATCGGTGCAGCGATGGAAGTTCATCGACTATTGGGCCACGGTTTTCTTGAAGCGGTTTATCAGGAAGCTCTGGCATTGGAACTGACGGCAAGGATGATTCCGTTTGAACGCGAAGTTGAGATACCAATTTTTTTTAAAGATCAGCGTCTGAGGTGTTCGTATCGTGCTGACTTTATTTGTTACGAGCGAGTCGTTGTTGAATTGAAGGCCATCAGCCAATTGTCCGGGGCGGATGAAGCGCAGACCATCAACGAACTTAAGGCAACTGGTTTAAATCGCGCCCTGCTGATCAACTTCGGCATGCCGGGTTTGGAATATAAACGGCTTGTGTTTAATCTGCGCGAATCTGCGAAATCTGCGGAAGAAATAAAAAACCTTAACCTGATAGGAGTCTAACTTGGGAAAGCCAACCGGATTTTTAGAGTTCCAACGCGAATTGCCCACGGACCGTGTGCCGCTCGAACGCGTCGCCGACTGGAAGGAATTTCACCACCACCTGCCCGAAGCCGACCTGAAAAAACAGGGCGCGCGCTGCATGGACTGCGGCATTCCCTTCTGCCACACCGGCCAGCTCGTCAGCGGCATGGCCAGCGGCTGCCCGATCCACAACCTGATCCCGGAGTGGAACGATCTCATCTATCGCGGCCTGTGGCATGAGGCGCTCGACCGGCTGCACAAGACGAACAATTTTCCCGAATTCACCGGCCGCGTCTGCCCCGCCCCCTGCGAAGGCTCCTGCGTGCTCGGCATCAACGCCCCGCCCGTCACCATCAAAAATATCGAGTGCAGCATCATCGACCACGGCTGGGAAAACGGCTGGGTCAAACCTGAGCCGCCGAAAAAACGGACCGGCAAAAAGGTCGCCGTCATCGGTTCCGGCCCGGCCGGCCTGTGCGCCGCGGCCCAGTTGAACAAGGCCGGCCACCTCGTCACGGTTTTCGAGCGCGCGGACCGTCCCGGCGGCCTGCTCATGTACGGCATCCCGAACATGAAGCTCGACAAGGAACAGGTCGTCCTGCGCCGCATCCAGCAGCTGGAGGCCGAAGGCATCAAGTTTTTGTGCAACACCGAGGTCGGGAAAAATTATCCCGCGGAAAAATTGTTGCAGGAATTTGACGCCACGATCCTGGCGACCGGCGCCACCAAACCGCGCGACCTGGCGGTCGAGGGCCGGGACCTCAAGGGCGTCCACTTCGCGATGGATTTTCTGACCGCCAACACCCGCAGCCTGCTCGACAAGCATAAGAACGGGAATTACATCTCCGCCGAAGGCAAGGACGTCGTCGTCATCGGCGGCGGCGACACCGGCACGGACTGCGTGGGCACATCCATGCGGCACGGTTGCCGAAGCCTGGTGCAAATCGAGATTTTGCCGAAACCGCCGCTGGAACGCGCCCGGGACAATCCGTGGCCCGAATGGCCCAAGGTTTACCTGATGGATTACGGCCAGCAGGAGGCCGCCGCGAAATTCGGGGCCGACCCGCGCATTTACCTCACCACCGTCAAGAAAATCACGGGCGACGGCCACGGCCAGGTGAAGGAAGTCCTGACCGTTCAGATCCAGTGGGAACGGAACGACAAGGGCCAGTTTGTGCCCAAGGAAGTTCCCGGCTCGGAAAAGGTCCTGCCCACGCAATTGGTGCTGCTGGCGATGGGTTTCCTGGGACCGGAACAGCCCCTGCTCGACGTGCTCAAGCTCGACCGCGACCCGCGCACGAACGTGAAAGCCGAGTTCGAAAAATACGCCACCAATATCAAGGGCGTGTTTGCCGCCGGCGACTGCCGTCGCGGCCAGAGCCTGGTGGTGTGGGCGTTCAACGAAGGCCGCGGCGCCGCGCGCGAATGCGACCGCTACCTGATGGGTTCCACGGATTTGCCGTAGGGAAATCCGCTCAAGCGACCAGTTTGTAGCCGACGCCGTGGATGGTCAGCAGATGCTTCGGCTCGCTACCGTGGTCGCCGAGTTTCTTGCGCAGCTGCACGATCACCTGGTCCAGCGTGCGCGTCGTGCCGTAATAATTGTAGCCCCAGACTTCGTTCAACAGTTTGTCCCGCGACAACACCTCGCCGGCGCGGGCGTGAAAGACCTGCAACAGCTTCAACTCCTTGGCGGTAAGTTCAACGACCGTCTTGCCGCGTTTGACCTGAAAGGTCTTCGGATCAATCGTCGCCGAACCAATCTGGAAGACATCCTCGGACGCGGCCGGGTCGCCGGTTTTACCCGTCCGGCGCAGCAATGCCTGGATGCGCGCCAGCAGTTCACGCACGCCGAATGGCTTGGTCACGTAATCGTCCGCGCCCAGATCGAGGCCGATGACCTTGTCAAGCTCCTGGCCCTTGGCGGTGAGCATGAGGATGGGCACGGTGACTTTTTTGGCGCGCAGTTGTTTGCAGATGTCGTAGCCGCTCAGGCCCGGTAACATCACATCCAGCACCACCAGCGCCGGCTGGTATCGGGCCACGGCCCCGACCGCCTGGTCGCCGCGATTGCACGAGGCCACATCGTAACCCTCGCTCTTCAGCACCTCCTCCAGCCCCAGCAGGATGTGTGCGTCGTCTTCAACAATTAAAATTTTGGTTTTCATGAATTCAACCACGGATGGACATGAATTAAAGGTAGGGCGGGCAGTCCCCTGCCCGCCGAATGTGCCAATGCGAAAGGCGGCGCGCACGGAGTGACGCGCCCTACCTTAAACCTGTCAAAATTCGTGTTCATCCGGGTTCATCCGTGGTTTCAAACGGTTTGATCGGCAAACGCAAAATGAAACAGCTGCCGCCGCCGGCGCGCGGTTCATAAACGACATCGCCGCCGTGCGCCCGGGCAATCTGCCGGGCAATGGTCAGCCCCAGGCCCGAGCCCTGAATGCCACTGCTCAACGAATCATGCGCCCGGTAGAATTTTTCGAAGATCTTTTCCCCGCTGCCGCGCGGCACCCCCAGACCGCGATCGAGCACCTTCACCTCTGCGTGCGGCAAGGGCGATTCGCGGCGCTCCAATTCCAGCGCAATTTCCTTCCGGTCGCTGGAGTATTTTTCAGCATTCGACAGCAGGTTGACGATGATTTGCGACAGAGCATCGGCGTCGCCGCGCACGGAAATCGCCGCGTCCGGCAACACGCAATCGAACTTGAATCCGCCGGCCTCCAGGTGCGGGCGGAACGTCTGCGCGGCGCTCCGGACGACGTCGACCAGGTCGCAGGGCTGAAAATTGTATTTCTTTTCGCCGCGTTCCAGACGGGAAAAATCCAGCACGTTGTTGATGAGCCGGGTGAGCCGCCCGGCTTCGGCCGTGATGATGTCCAGATAGGAACGTTGTTTGGCCGGGTCGGTCACCCGCCCCTCGGCGAGCAATTCGGCAAACATGCGAATGGACGTCAGCGGGGTTTTGAGTTCGTGTGACACGTTGCCGACGAAATCGGTTTTCTGGCGCGCCAGTTTGAGTTCGGAATTCAGGCTGCTGACAATGAGCCAGCTGCCCACGCCGATGGCCAGCACCAGCACCGCCACCAGCAATCCCAGCGTGAGTTTGGCGATGTGCGCCGCCCGGGTGAGTTGCGCGGGATTAACCAGATACGCTGCAACTTCCCAATGCGGCAGCGCCTCGCCAATTTCGGTGGCCACAAACGGGCGCTTCCAGTTGGCCGAGAAGCCGGCCCGCGAAAGCGTCACCGGTTTGGCGTTATCATCGAGAACCGCGATGCAGATTTCATCGCGGATGCCCGGGTCAGCTGACACCAGGCTGCGCAAGCCGTCCACGACCCGGTCGAGGTTCAATTGGGCGCCGAAAATCAAATCCGGTTCGGACCTGAGCCGGTGCCAGAACATGAGCCGGAGCTTGTTCTGGAGGAACCGCGCGAGCATTCCGTCGGTGTCGCTGCCGATGAGCTGGCCGAATTCCGCCTCGGCGGGGACGACCCGGGACAGGTTGGCTGGCTGATCGTCCAGAGTGGTTTCGGCCTTTAATGCCTGTTGATAAACACTACTTTGGGGGACAACCTTGCGGGCCTGGGCCTTGTAATTGTAGGCACTTTGGCCTGATGGTGCGGCATTGACGTCCCCCAGCGCAGTTCGGGAACGGGTTTGCCGATTGTTCGCCGCTGTTGACTGGAATGCTGCCGGCGAAGTTGCTTCGGCGGTCATCGGCGCGGGACGGTCCGACTCATCCTTTTGAGCTTGTAATCGCACGTCGGAACCGGCCACCGCCGGCTGGTTGGCGGCCAATGTTTGCTGCGGAACCTGGGCGGCCGGAGGGCCAAGAGCCGGCGTTTGCGACTGTTGCTTTAGGCCGGCGCCACCGCCAAGCGTACTATCGAACGCAAACTGCGGGTTGGCCGGGTTGCGGGCCACGCTCAAGGTGCCGGATCGGTCGGCGTTGACATTGTTATAAACCTCAACCACCTCGCGATTGCCGAGAAAGGCGCCGTTGTCGGAGTAAAATGTTCGCGCCTCGGTGCGCGCATTAGGCGAGGGCGACAGGATTCTTCCCGTCAACGTGACGCAAAAGCCAACCTCGGCCAGCGGCCAGCGCGAGCGCAGTTCACTGTCGAATCGGGCCGCCACGACCTGGGCGTCCCGGCCGGCGGCCAGGTCCTCAACCTGTGCCCCGAACGCCTGCTGCTGCTGGGCCAGGTAATCGGAAATGTTCTGCGCGAGCGCATCAGTTACGCGTTGACACAGCAGCGACTGCTGGCGTTCGAGCAGGAACTGCTGGTCTTGCAGCGAGCGCACCGCCAGCCACGCGAGCACCAAACTCGGCAACAGGACCGCCACCACAAAAACCAGCGCGACTTTTTTCATGGGTTCACTTGCATTTTACCTCCGTCCCCCCAAAGAAAGCACTGCTCAATGTGGGTGCAAGACAGAGGATGAGTTTGGATTTCATTTTCGGATTTGAGTTCATTTAACCGGCCAGTCTTTAATCGTATGGCCGTCCGTCTCCGTTCGCCATGCCTTTTCCAATTGCCACACGGCAGCCTTTGTCGGTCGCACAACCGTGTAATGATTCGTCAATGAATCCCCGTTCATAATCAAATCAAATGTCACCGTAAATGGATACTTGGCTTCCTGAAATGCCGACAGCGGCGCATTTACAGACATGTCTCCATGGCTGTCTTGCGGCACGCCTGGCAAATGGCCGCTTTTCTTTAACTCAACCAGAAATTTTCCCGCCTCGCCCATTTCTGGCAGCGCCGAATTTGTCAATGCCGTAAGCGCATTTGTGAGAACATTCGTCTGAAAGTATGCAGCCGCCGTATTGGTTAGTACAATGTTGGTGGAGGATGAAATGAGCCGCTCATTAACGATACTCACGGCATCAGCGATTGCTTTCATCGAATTGGTCCTTTCGATGGTTAGTGTGCTGATCCCATTGGTTTGTCCATTTACGCCGAAACTCATTGCCACTTCAGGTTTTGTCGAGGCCGAATTCGTTTCAACGGCGTGGCAGAAAATATAATTTCCACTCAAAACGAGTACGAGGCAGAGGATGAGTTTGGGTTTCATGATTAGCCGCCGGTCATAGCATATTTTGAACTATCCCTATAAACAGAAAGAAGCAGAAAATAATAAATGGAACGATGGCGAACATCAGCGTGCGGATGGCATATTTTTTATCCCTTACGAAAAGCTGAATTATGAAACCAAGTATGAGTAATGGGCCGCATAAAACAAAAATTCGCAGAAATGCTTCAGCCGTTTGATTCCACACAGTTGTATTATTTCCTAAATAAACGGTCAACGGCAGTGGATAAAATATGTTGAACAGGAAATAAAACGGGAGAACAATGACCATATACGCTTTGAACGGAAATAGCGCCAAAGCTATCCACTCATTTTTTGTAGAGGGAAATAATCGCATATCATTCCTAACCAAACAAGCCGCCACTCAAAACGAGTGCAAGGCCGAGGATGAGTTTTGGTTTCATGGCTTCTTCGTTATTTCTCGTCCGTTTCGAGCCGGAGGAAGTCGTAAATGACATGATTCAGGAAATAGGCTTCTTTGTGCACCAGGGTGATGGTGTTGGTGCCGCGGTGCAACCGCTCCGGATCGATCGTGACCACTTCTTCCTTGTAGGTGCCGCACATGCCCGCCCGGATGCCGATGCTGGCGCCGTCAGACAGGAAGCGCACCATGCCGACGACGTTGCCGTTCGCCAGAACGTGGAGGGTCGTTTCGCGGCCGCCGCAGAATCCCATCGTCAGGTAACTCTTGCCCTTCGGGGCTTCGTCCAGGTTGAACTGGATGTTCCAGGCAATCGGCTTTTTCAATTGCTCCGGCGTCACCGGCGGGCCGCCAACACGGTACAGCGCGAATTCCTCCGGCAAGCCGGCGGGATGAAAATAAAACCAGTCGTCCTTTTCATGGCTCTGGCCGATGATGAAATTCACATCGTGCGGGAAGAGTTCGTGGTAGCGGAGGAAGTTGTCCCAGTGGCGCGCGGTTTCGTTGGTTTTCATCAAGGTATCGCCACCCTTGAATTCTCCGGCCCAGCGGTCGGGAATGCCAATCTGCCAGAGCAACCGGCCATGCGTGGCCGGCTTCAAAACCAGCTCGCCCAGATCGGTCACTTGGTCGGCGGTTGCCGCGACGGCGTCCCGGCGCAACTGCCCGTCCACGCCGGGCACCCAGGCATACAGCGTGTAATTGCCGGGCCGAACGTGGGAGACGCGGAACGCTCCCGTGGCATCCGTCTGCGTCCAAAAAAGGTAGGGACACTTGTGCGTCTGCCAGTCGCTGTCCGGGTCGCCGAGAATTATCCACGCGCCCTTGGCCGGACCGGCGCCGGCAACCGTCAGTTTTCCGGTGACCGTCCCGCGCGCCAACGGATAGAGCGGATCGTTGATCCAGCGGTAGGGCCAATGGGCCGCTTCATCCGCCGCCCGGTGCCTGGCATCCGCCCAGAGTTCATTGGCTTCTTTGCCGGAGTTGACATACACGAAGAACGGGCCGTAGAACTTCTCAAACTGCCCGGTCATCGGCAGGGACCCGCGGCCATAGTAATTGTTCTCGAACAGCTGCAGGAGAACCGGCCCGGTGTCGGTTTCATGGAGCGCCGTCGTCTGGCTGGTCGGACGGATTCCGCCGAACGATTCGAAGCTCCCGTAGACGAACCAGACGCCGACCCCATCGCCGGTCGCCCCGAACACGGGGCTGACCAGTTCATTGTTCACCCAGGCGTGTTTGGCGAGGATGCCGCCGTCGGGCAGACGATAGGTCGCATTCATCAACCCGGCGTTCGTATCCTTCATCACCGCGCGCACGGTTTCCAGGGGCACGAGCGGGCCTTGCAGCCGGTCGTGCATGAACCGGTAGTTGAACACCTTCGGGTTTACCCACATTTTCCAGCCCGCTGCTTCGACCTGGATGTCGGGCTGATCCTTTGGCTTGTGCACGATGGCGTACACATAAAAACCGCTGTCGCCTTCGCGCACTACGTAGCGCAGATCGAACTCGAAGGGCTGTTTCACTCGTGGCGGATAGTCGAACGACACTTCCGCGTAATCTTCGCGCGCAGCGATGATTCGAAACTGGGGAAATCCGGACAGGCCGCGAGTGACGTCTTTTGGGCCGGCATTGATTGGCCGCCAATCGAAATGCTGGTATCCGCCGGGGCCGAGCAGTTCGCGGGCATCGCCGGCCTTGCGCAGCGACAGCGGGCGGCCGTTCTTCTTGTCCAGAACCAGCGTGACGATCCCGTTAGCGAGCGTCACTTTGCCCGGCGATGGCATCGCGCTGGCGACCCACACGCGAGGAGCCGACACGTCGGTGGCCAGACTCGAATTCGTTTGGCCTTCGGCACCGTTCAGACCGCCGCTCAAAACGAGCGCGAGGCAGAGGAGGAATTTGGGGTTCACGGTTGGCCTCAACACAATTTGTTTCGGTTTTCGCTCTGAAATATCCCAAGTCCGTGTTCATAACCAAGCTCATTCTGGCCCGGCGAGGCGAGACTACTGGCGAGCCGCTGCCGGGAAACCCGTCAAAGCTCCGGCTCGCGGGGACGCTCGTCCCACCGGACAGATTCATTTCGCATTGCGGGTATTGTAGGATTGCGACTGCAGGGACTTGCGCGCCGCGCCGCCGTACTTGCCGGCGTTGAGTTGGTCGCTGAAATCGTCCAGGTTGTTGGTTTCCGCCCGGATTTGGACTTGGACCTCTGCCGGCGCGCTGGCGTAGGCCATATTGAGCGCCCCGCCTGCGGCTTTGAGGGTTTGGGCGGCCTGCTGGTAGTTCCCCGCGTCCGCCTGGGCAATGGCTTCGTCTTTGGCGACGGCGGTAAGCACCAGCGCCGTTTCCGCATTGACGGCGGCATTGACCGACCGGTCGGCGACCGCGGATTCGTCCGTGTAACGGATTTTTACCACGCCGCTGGTGGATTGTTCGCTGCCGTTGTCGAGCTCGTCCGTGTAACTGACCTTGAGGTGGGCGACTTCCGGTTCCGGGCGAGTCACCAGGCAGCGCAGAAACAGATACCGGCCCTGCCCCAGCGTAAACTGGTTCAAATTCACCGACGCCCGCTGGTTTTCAAACTTCTCGCCGCGGCCGATGAACCCCAGCGGTTTCACCCCGTCCGGGCAGGTGACTTCAATGCGGATTTCGCGCGCGGCGACCGTAAGCAATTCGCCCAGTTCCTTCGCAAAAATGGCCGGGAGCTTCTCCGTGTCCTGGACGTAATAATAATTCGCGTCGCTCGCCTCGGCCAGGCCGGCCATCAGGTCCTCGTTGTAATCGTCGCCCACGCCGATCGTCGTCACGGCCATGCCCGATTCGGCGAGTTGCCGGCCGAGCCGGCGCAGGTCGCGCGGGGAACTCGGGCCGATATTCGCCAGCCCGTCGGAAAGCAGGATGACGCGGTTGATTCGCTTGCTCGAAAGGTATTCCTCCATCTGCCGGGCGCCGGCCTTGACGCCGGCATACAGCGCCGTGCTGCCGTCGGCCTCGATGTGGTCGATTTTTTCCTTTAACGCCTCCTTGTCCCCCACCCGTTGCGCCGGCACGAGCACCCGCGCTTCGTCGCTGAAGACGACCAGGGAAAAAATGTCGTCAGGTGCCAGCCGGTTCACCAGCTGCCAGGCGGCCTGTTTGGTTTTCTCCAGCTTGGCGCCCGTCATCGAACCGGACTTGTCCAGGACGACGGCGAGGTTGAGCGGGGTACGCCGGTGCTTTTGCCGGTCGGCCAGCGCACTGAGGTCGATCTTCACGACGACCTCCTGCGGCCGGCCTTTCAACAGGACGTCGCGGTCCGGAACGAGGTTTAAATGCAGGGTTTCTCCGGCGAACAGGCCGGTGGTCAAACCGGTGGCCAGACCAAGGGCAAGCAGTATCTTTTTCATACCCCCACTGTGCCCGCGGTCGGGCGGAAGTTGTCATTGGCGGGTCAAAGGTTTGTAAAAACGGTGTAAAAACGGGACCGGCAAAAACAGCTTTGCAATTTCCCCATTTACCCTCCACGTTGTTCGCATGACGCAACCGCTCGCGTTGGTATTTTATGAGAAATTACTGCCCGGCAGCCAGTTGGTAAACCGGCTGCAGGACCTGAATTACCGCGTCCAGACCGCCAACGATCTGCCGGCGCTGCTGCGTTGCGCGCAAACCGAGGGCCCTATGCTGGTGGTGCTGGACCTGGAATCGAAACGCGATGATGTTTGCCGCACCATTGCCACGCTGAAGGCGGATGCCGCCACTCAGCACATCCCGATCATCGCCTTTGCCGGCGAACAGGCGACCGAATTGCAGGCCGCCGCACAGAAGGCCGGGGCCACCCTCGTGGTCGGCGAGGCCACCATCGGGAATTACCTGCCACAGCTGTTGAACCAAGCCTTGCAGGTGTAAACCTTCCGGGCCTGGCGGTCCGTAACGTGTCATCAATTTCCCCCGAAACTTCCGCTTGACTTTGGTCCGACGGGTTTTATGATGGCCTCATAACTTGAGGCATGAGTGTTTTTGAAAAGTGATTTGAGCATGGCTGATTTTCAGTCGTGTTCTTTTTCTTTTTAGGGTGTGCCTCGAAAATTCAGGAGTCAATTATGGCTAGCGGCAAAGTCAAGTGGTTCGACAATAAAAAAGGGTTTGGCTTCATCGCCCAGAATTCCGGGCAGGACGTTTTCGTACATCATACGTCCATCATCGGCGCGGGATTTAAAACTTTGAATGAGGGCGACGAAGTTTCATTCGAAGTCGTACCCAGCGACAAAGGGCTGAAGGCCCAAAATGTCCAGCGCGTGACACCGGCTTAAGCGCCGGCGCCGGTATAAATTAAATCCCGCGAAGCGGGAGATTTTCGTTCGCCAGCGCAGAACGAACGGGGTATCCTCACCCTATGGCCGGTTCCATCACGACCAGGGTCAAAAGCCTTTATATTCACGTCCCGTTCTGCGCCCAGAAATGCGCCTATTGCGCTTTCTATTCCGAACCGTCCGGCGGCGACCTCATCAATCGCTACGTCGCCGCTCTCATCCGGGAACTGGAACTCGTCGCCAACGATCTCAAACCCGAAACGATTTTCTTCGGCGGCGGCACACCGTCCCTGCTCAACCTCCGCCAGTGGGAACAAATCCTTCGCACCCTCGAACGGCTTGACCTCCTGGGCGCGGATGAATTCACCGTCGAATGCAACCCTGCCACCGTTTCGCCCGACAAAGCAAAATTGCTCCGCGACTTCGGCGTGAACCGGGCTTCCATGGGCGTCCAGTCCCTGGACGAATCCCTGCTCGACCGGCTGGGCCGCATCCACACCCGCGACATGGTCTTCAAGTCCTTCGACATCCTCCGCCGGGCCGGTTTTGACAACCTGAACCTGGACCTCATGTTTGCCATTCCCGGCCAGACCATGGAAATCTGGCGGGCAACGCTCGCCGAGGCCTTGGCGCTCGGCAGCGAACATCTGTCCAGCTACGAAGTGATATACGAGGACGACACACTACTGTTCGCACAGCTCAAGGCCGGCGAATTCGACGTGGACGAGAATCTCGCCTGCGACATGTATGAGGAACTGGTCGCCCGTGCGATCGCAGCGGGCTTTCAACAGTATGAAGTGGCGAACTTTGCGAAGTCAAAAACGCTCAACGCTCAACGCCCGACGCTCAACCTCCCTGCCCTCGCCTGCAAACACAACGTAAATTACTGGCGAGGCGGCTCGTTTTACGGGCTGGGCCCGAGCGCCACCGGTTACGTGCGCGGCGTGCGGACGAAAAACTGGTCCAACACGCAACTGTATTGCGAGCAACTGGAAAAGGGCAAACGCGCCATCGAATCCCGCGAGGAACTGCCGCCGCTGAGACGCGCCGGGGAGACCGCCGCCTTCGGCCTGCGCATGAATGCCGGCTGGGGATTTGAAGAATTTCGGGGCACCACCGATTTTGATTTGCGCAACGAATGGTCGCAGGAAATGGAACAATTGACCGCCCGCGGCTGGGCGGCCAGCGATGCCCAGCGGTTTCAACTCACTCCCCGGGGACTGCGCTTCGCCGATGCCGCGGCGGAATTGTTCCTGCGCTGAGCCAATCAGGAGCGCGGACAGCTTTGTCCGCGTGCTTAATATGCTGCGGAAATTCGCGGACAAAGC
>Ga0265338_10002102_pt1 | contig 30746 bp, 27 predicted proteins | sample 42126metaG_FD_193579 | JGI IMG/M metagenome (GOLD analysis project Ga0265338, IMG submission 193579) | Rhizosphere microbial communities from Carex aquatilis grown in University of Washington, Seatle, WA, United States - 4-21-26 metaG | ecosystem: Host-associated > Plants > Roots > Rhizosphere...
GACGTTGCGCTGGCACTGGCCCAAGTCCATGACGCCCGGCTGATCGGCTTCTATTCCACGTATGTCGCCGAGCCGCAATCGTTTTACCTGAAGGCCGAGTTGGCGGAAAGTCTTCAGCACATCCGTGCCCAGCGTGTAAAGACCGGCAAAGAACTCGAAGTCTATCTGAACGAAGCGGGCCGCCGGGCAGATGTGATAGTCGAATGGCGCCTGTCCGACGAGCATCCCAATATTGCGGTGCCGCTGCACGCACGGCACGCCGACTTGACGATCGCAGGTCAGTTGGATCCGGAAGACGAGCAGGCTTATGTGGCGTCTCACTTCATCGAAAACCTGCTGTTATCGGCCGGGCGGCCGGTGTTGATGATTCCGTTTATCGGTGTGTCGGCGCAGATCGGACAAAGACCGCTGATCGGTTGGGATTGCAGTCATGCCGCCACGCGCGCCGTGCACGATGCGTTGCCATTCCTGACCCGGGCCACACGAAGCACGCTACTGACCGTCAACGCGCTGGACGACGAGCCCATGGCCCGGCTACCCGGGGCCGAGATCGCCGCCACGCTGGCGCGTCACGGCGCCAACATCGAAACGCTTGCATTCGACGGGATACCGCGGCGAAGCATCGGCGAAACCTTGCTGTCGCGGGCGGCCGACCGCAGCGCGGATCTGATTGTGGTCGGCGCCTACGGGCATACGCGTGTCACCGAACTGGTGCTGGGCGGCGTGACTCGTGCCTTGCTAGGTTCCATGACAGTACCCGTGTTGTTCTCGCATTGACCCGAATCGGCATGTGCGAGTACCGAAACCATTACGCCATGCTAAGCAAGTGCGTTTGTTTGTGGATGGAGGTTTCATGTCCTACAAGACGCTTATAGTTCACCTCGATGGAAGCCGGCAGTGCGATGACAGGATTCGCTTCGCACTGCGGCTGGGTCAAGCGCATGCTGCACACGTCATCGGGTTGTATGCGATCTACGAGCCGATACTGCCAATCACAGAGTTTTCGTGGGGTGGCGGATTACACGAATATCTCGCACAGCACCAGCAGGCCAGGCGTGAGGGTTTTCTTGCGCTCGCCCAGCAATACGGGCTCAAGGTGGAATGGCGTGCGTGCCACGTGGTTGACCCAGTCGATCTGACGACACACCTGCGCCATGCCGATTTGCTGATCGCCGGCCAACGCGATCCGGCCGACTTTGGTGGCCTCGCACCCGATGATTTCATGACCGACCTGATGTTTGGCAGCGCACGCCCCGTCTTGATGCTGCCAACGACCGGAACCTTCGCGACGCCGGCACGGCATGTTGCGATTGCATGGGACGCGAGCCGTTGCGCGGCCCGTGCAGTGGCCGACGCCATGCCGATATTGCTAGATGCCGCCTATGTCACGGTGATCAATATCTGTCGTCCGGATCGCCGGAAAATGCCGGAGCCGCAACTCGCGGACTTCGCTGCATATTTGGACGCCCACCGCGTGCGCGCTCACATTACGCAAATTGAATGCGCGCCTGGCATGTCCATGGGCAACACGCTGCTGGAACAGCTCGCGAGCAGCGATGCAAATATGCTGGTGATGGGAGCCTATGCGCATTCGAGAATGCGCGAAATCGCGCTTGGCGGAGTTACCCGCACGGTACTGAAGTCGATGGCCTTGCCTGTGCTGCTGTCGCACTGAACTCGCCGCGTCGCACCCCTCGTTTTGCATGAGAATCGCGCTTGGCTGTGCGGTGATTGATTTATATCAAGCCGATCCCGCCCCATCGCGGCAAGCATATGGGTATGGAACGCTATCACAGCGGACACGGGACATACTCATGGCGATTTTCAGATTCGATCAGCTCGCACTAGCGCATCTTCAACTGCGCCGTGGCGAGATACCAGGCACGTCGGCGGTCGAATATGCCGGTGCCTGAACAGCCAAGACGCGAAGCGATTGTCGCGACCGGTCTGACTAAATGGTTTGGCGAAGGCCAGACCAAGATGACTGCGGTCAACGATGTCAACTTTACCGCGCATTTTGGCGAAATGCTGTTCGTCGTTGGCCCATCCGGTAGCGGCAAGACCACATTGCTCAGCATGATTTCCGGGATCTTGCGGCCCAACGCCGGTTCTGTGACGGTGGATCAATCCGATATCTGGACGCTGAGCAACGACCAACTGGCTGATTTTCGCCTCAACAGGATCGGCTTCGTATTCCAGGATTTTCATTTGTTTCCGCGCTTGACCAGTGCCGAGAATGTCGCGATTCCACTCATCCTGAAACACCGCGACTGGAACGAATCGGTTGCCGAAGCAAAAAAATGCCTGGAAATCGTGGGTCTGAAAGACCGTGCCGAAATCCTGCCCGTGAAACTCTCGGGAGGTGAGCAGCAGCGCGTGGCGATCGCGCGCGCCATCGTGAGCGGTCCGGAGATACTGATACTTGACGAACCGACGGCTTCCCTGGATGGCGACACGGGAAAGATGATCATCGCGTTTGTCAAAGAAAAAATCCTCAATGAGAACCGCTGCATCGTGATCGTCACGCATGACGCCCGCATTAACGAATATGCAGACCGCATCGTCCATATGGAAGACGGGCGCATCACGGGGCTGGACAAGGGGACGGAATGAGAAACAAGATTATTTTTGCCTTGTCGATCCTGGGCATCCTGACCGGATTGGTCGCGGCATATATGTTCGGCATTCAAAGGCCGGCGCAGCCGCCTGTGTTTAATCCGGTCAACAACCCCTACGACACAGCGATCTATTCAAACGGCATTATCGAGAGCGAACAACCAGCGGGAGCCAACATCAACATCTTCCCCGAAGTGTCCGGCCCGATCACGCATTTGCTGGTGCGCGAGGGGCAGCAGGTCGCAGCGGGGACCCCGCTTTTGAATATCGACGATAGCGTGCAGAGAGCCACCGCCGCGCAGCTGCGCTTGCAGTCGGACGCTGCATGGGTCCAGTTGCAGGAACTCAAGGCTCAGCCGAGAGCGGAAACCCTGGCTGTGGCACGCGCGCAGGTCGATCAAGCGCAAGCGAATCTGGACGCGGCCCGCGACCAATACGACAAGCGCCACGCTTCCTATCAGATAGACCCGAGATCGATCAGTAAAGACGTAGTAGATACCGCGAAGGATGCGCTTGCGCAGACAGCAACCGCGTTGGAGGTCGCTCGCAAGCAATACGCATTGACCAAGGCGGGAGCGTGGAGTTACGACATCGCCAACCAGGAAAAACAATATCAGGCACTCACGCAGGCTTACCAGGCCGCCAACGCGCTACTGCTGAAATACACCATCAAGGCGCCGATCGATGGAGTCGTCCTGACCGTCAACGCAGCCCCCGGCAGTTATGTATCGTCGCTGGGCGCCTACGACACCTATACGCAGGGCACCGATCCGCTGCTCGTGATGGGGGCGCCCCAGGGTTATCTGGACGTGCGCTGCTATGTCGACGAAATACTGGTTGCACGGCTGCCTACGTCCACACAGATTCGTGCGCAGATGTCGATACGCGGCACCGATATCAAGGTACCGCTCGAGTTCGTCCGGGTGCAGCCGTATATTTCACCCAAGATCGAACTTTCCAATCAGCGCACCGAGAAAGTGGACCTGCGGGTGCTCCCCGTCATTTTTCGCTTCCAGAAGAAAGATCTCCCCATGGTCTATCCCGGCCAGCAGGTGGATGTCTATATAGGGAAGAAATAATGTCCGCGCTCGATCCGGCTCCCGCCACCGCGTCCACGCCGCGCAAAGCGCGCTCAGGCGCGCAGCGTGGCGCATGGCTGGGCGTGATTGCCGCCGCCATGCTTGGCGCATGCGCGGTGGGCCCCGACTTTGTGCGCCCGGCGCCGCCCAAGGTGGATCGCTATACGAGCCAGCCTTTGGCTGCCGCCACGGTCGCGGCCGACGGGCACGCTCAGCAATTCACACCCGGCATGACGCTCACGGCCGACTGGTGGCGCCTTTTCGGCTCGACGCAGTTGGATGCACTGGTGCAACAGGCTGTTGCCAACAACCCGACGCTAGAGGCGGCCGAGGCCAGCCTGCGCCAGAGTCAAGACAATCTGCGCGCCGGATACGGCGTGTTCTTTCCGCAAGTCGCGGCAGGACTGAATGCGGTGCGCGAGCGTGCCGTACCGTTGGAAAATGGTTTGCAGACTCGCGGCACCGTTTTCAATCTGGTAACACTGAGCGGCACGGTCAGCTATGCGCTCGATGTGTTCGGCGGCAAGCGCCGCGCGGTGGAAAGCTTGCGCGCGCAAGCCGACGACGCGCGTTACGCCAGCCAGGCGGCCTACCTGACCTTGTCCGCCAATGTCGTCAACGCCAGCATCGCGCGCGCGGCCTATGCCGCCGAGATTCGCGCCACCCGCGAGTTGATCGAACTGGAGAAGCAGCAACTTGGCGCCACCGAGGCGCAGGTACAAGCCGGTACGACCAGTTATGCCAGTGTGTTGAGCATACGTAGCCTGATCGCCGCCAATCAGGCCGCGCTCGCGCCGCTCGAACAAAAAATCAGCCAAACCGAGCATCTGCTCGCGACACTGGAAGGTGTAACGCCCGCCGAGGCCAAGCTGCCCGATATCGAGTTAGGCGACCTTACGCTGCCGGTCGATCTGCCGGTCAGCCTGCCGTCGGAACTGGTACGGCAACGCCCTGATATTCTGTCTGCCGAGGCGCAACTTCACGCTGCCAGCGCCAACATCGGCGTGGCAACTGCCGCGATGTTCCCAAGTATCAGTTTGAGCGGCAGCTATGGGGGCGCCGGTACCAGTTTCGGCAGTCTGTCAGCTAACAGCGTCAAATTCTGGAGTATCGGACCCTCGGTCACGGTCCCGCTGTTCCAAGGCGGCAGCTTATGGTTTGGCCGCAAGGCTGCGATCGATGCCTATCAGCAGGCACAGGCCAATTATCGGCAAACCGTGCTCAGTGCGTTCGAGCAAGTGGCCGACACCTTGAAAGCACTGGAGCACGACGCGCAGGCGCTGGAGGCGCAAGCCGAAGCACAGCGCACTGCGGCGGCTGCGCTTGCGCTGCTGCAGGTCAACTACCGCGCGGGCATGGCCGCCTATATCGATGTGCTGACGGCCGACGTGCAATATCACGCCGCGACGATTGCCTATTTGCAGACCGTCGCACAACGTCATCAGGACACTGTTGCCTTGTTCGTCGCGTTGGGCGGCGGATGGTGGAGTGTGCCTAGCCCGCTCGCAGAAGGACATACGCCATGAAGTACACGGGCATACTGAGGATCGGTTTCAAGCTGCTGGTGAACGACAAGGCCAAGTTTTCGGCACTCTTGATCGGCATCACGTTTGCCGTATTCCTGATGGTGCAGATGACCGCGATGTTCGCGGGTATCCTCAACCGGGCGTACTCGACCGTGACCAATATCGGCGCCACGATGTGGGTCATGGATCCGGCGGTCAACACGCCGACCAGCCCGGTGCCGCTACCCGATTATGTGCTGGACGCCGTGCGCAGCATGGACGGTGTGGGTTATGCCGTGCCGCTCTTTATCGGCGGCGCCCAGGTCAGGCTCACCGACGGCACCTATCAAGCTGTCAATGTGGTTGGGCTGGACGACACCAGCCTATTTGGTCACCCGGAAATGCAACAGGGCAATATTCAGGATATCTATGCCGATGACGCGTTCATGGTCGTCAACGACTCCGAGTTCCCGAAGTTGGAGAGCCCCAAGATCGGCACCACATTCGAGCTCAATGATTTTCGCGGTGTGATCGTGGGCATCGTCAGCGTCGCCGCGAACGGACTCAACGGCACCCCGACGCTCTATACGACCTACAATCGCGCGATCCAGGTCATTCCGCAGACGCGTTTCACGATCTCCTATGTGCTGGTGCAGGCAAAGAACGACGCGGCTATCGCCGGCATCAAACGGGCGGTCGAAAAACTCGGCTATCGCGCGCTGACCAAGAATGAATTCAATCGGCACATCGCCGACTATTACACCTATCAGACTGGTATCGGCACCAATATCCTATTGATGACCGTGATTAGCTTTATCGTCGGCCTGTCGATTTCCGGCCAGACTTTCTATACGTTCATTCTGGAAAACCTGGACAAGTTCGGTGCCCTGAAGGCGATCGGCGCCAAAGGGCGTGAGCTGGTCTACATGATCCTGTTCATGGCCACCTTCACCGCACTGACGGGCTACGGCCTGGGCATCGGCTTGGTGACGGCGGTCATCTCGATTGCCCGTGCCAGGTTGCCCGGTTATGCGGCGATCATTACTTTCTGGAACCTGGAACTCGCATTCGGGATGGTCGTGCTGATCGCGGGGATCTCCAGCTATATCGGCGTACGCAAGGTACTCAAAATCGAACCTTTCGACATATTCCGAGGCTAGCCGCGCATCGAATTGATGCATGTCAAGGTTTGCGAAGCGCGCTGGTTTACGCTTGGAGCAGCAACCCACCTATCCTCCGGAGGCTGAAGATGAAAGCGCTGATTTATAACGGGCCAGGCAACAAATCGCTCGACGACCGACCTCGTCCGGAAATATCGGCGCCTGGCGACGCCATCGTGCGCATCACGTGCACCACGATTTGCGGTACCGATCTGCATATTCTGAAAGGCGACGTGCCGAGTTGCGCACCGGGAAGAATTCTTGGACATGAAGGCGTCGGCGTAATCGAGAAGGTTGGTGCCGCCGTGAGCACGTTCCGGCCGGGGGACCATGTCTTGATCTCTTGTATTTCGTCCTGTGGCAAGTGCGACTCATGCCGGCGCGGCATGTACTCGCACTGCTCGACGGGCGGATGGATTCTGGGCAACAAGATCGACGGCACGCAAGCCGAATATGTGCGTATTCCTCACGCCGACACCAGTTTGTATCCGATTCCGGCCGGCGCTGACGAGGAAGCGCTGGTCATGCTTTCGGACATCATGCCGACCGGGTTCGAATGCGGTGTGCTTAACGGTCGTGTGCAGCCCGGCAGCAATGTCGCGATCGTCGGCTCGGGCCCGATCGGCCTTGCAGCGCTGTTGACCGCGCAATTCTATGCGCCGGCCCGAATCATCGTGCTCGACCGCGATGAAAACCGGCTTGCCGTCGCCAAACGGTTTGGTGCAACGGATTGCATCAACATAGACAGCGCCGACGCAGTCAGCACAGTGATGCAGCTCACGCAAGGAACGGGGGCCGATTGCGTGATAGAGGCAGTGGGCGTCCCGGCATCGTTCGCGATGTGCGAATCGCTGGTTGCTGCAGGCGGCGTCATTGCGAATGTCGGCGTGCATGGGGTGAAGGTCGATCTGCATCTGGAAGCGTTATGGGATCGCAATATCTCGATTACGACGCGCCTGGTCGACACGGTCAGTACACCCATGCTCCTGAAGACCGTGCGCAGCGGACGGCTGGATCCGAAAGCGTTGATTACGCATCGCTTCAAGCTTGACGATATCCTTGCCGCCTACGACACCTTTGGCCGTGCGGCGCAAACTCACGCACTCAAAGTGCTTATCGCACCGTAACGCGGCCGGACGGGGACCGGCTGCGCGGCCTATGTCTAGGCCGCGACCTGTTCAAGAACCAGGCAGCGCAGGGACAGTCGGGTTTGGGCATCGAGGTGTTCGAACTCGAGTCCATGAATAATCTCCGCGGCATTGCCCATCGCGGGTCGCCGCTGCTCCCGTACGTTACGCACGATAGCCGCAACGTCGATATGCAGCGTCCCGCCGTCCGATTGAACGTCGAACGCCACACGCATGCGCTCGCCAGGTTCGGCCAGCAGTTGGGGCGCGAGCATGGACAGTCCCACCGGGCTTAGGTCCGTCATCATGCCGACCCCGGTACATGCCCCTGGTGACAGCGGTTGATCACTTGGCCCGCTACGGTACAGGACCGGGAGCACCCGATTTATGCGCGTCGCGTTGCGCACGCGCAGGCGACGTATATTCGAGGGTTCCGACAACACCAAGAAGTCAAAAGGGATCTTGCATACCGCGTCGACAGTACAGACGAAATCGAACACGGAGCGCCGCTCGACTTAGAGGATTTCAAGGCGCTCGCCGAATAGCAGCCTGACGTCATGATGCGCGGTGTAGGGCCGGGTGACGAACAGCGCGCCGTTCGGTGCAAAGCCGATCAGATGGCTGAGCACAACACCGAAGCCCGTTTGCTGAGGCGGCCGGATGCGCAATCGCGCACCGATCTTCAGGTTGATATCCTCAAGAGCGAGCTCGGACGAATCGGCATCGGCCCGTGCAGTCTGCGGTTGCAGCTGCGCAGCCACTTCCACCGGCCGGGCCGCGTACCGATACATGGCGAAATGGTCGAACAGGAAATCGCGCGCTGCTTCGTCCGGCAGGATCGTTCCGGCGGGCAGCAGCGATCGGCCGTGCAGGTCGATCAATGCGAAAGGGGTGGGCTCGCCAATCGCCAATTGGGTGGACAGTACGGGTTCGGGCGCTGGCGGCGCGAGGACGTCGGACGGTTCGGCCAGTGAGTTCGCTAAGGAGCAGGTGTCGTTCATGGTCATACGCCGGTTGGTTAGCCTTGCATACCGTTATGCCTGATGCATTCTCGACGACGACACAAGCGAGTCGGTTGCGTTAGATCAAGGATGTTGACGTTGTGTAGCTTCAACCCCGGCTTCAACCCCGGTAAGTCTTGGGCGTGGCGGCGCGGCGTTCCGTGATCTGGATCAAACTCGGCCCGTTCGGATCCTCCTAGACTGAAAGTGGTGCCGGCGTCGGTGACGTTGGGTCTCTATAGTCAATCAGTCAAGCTGGAGATAGGCGATGAAGACGGATATGCAAGTCAAGCGGGAAGTGCAGGAAGAGCTGGATTGGGATCCGGCGATCAACGCCTTGGGGATCGGCGTTGAAGTGCGAGATCGGGTAGTCACGCTGTCGGGTCACCTTGGCACCTACGCAGAAAAATTGGCGGCGGAGAAAGCGGTCCAACGCGTCGCAGGCGTAAAGGCCGTGGTGGTCGAACTGGACGTGCGCCTGAGCGGCTCGGACAAGCGTACCGATGAGGATATCGCTCACGCCGTGCGGTCGATCCTGCTTTGGACCGTGGGGGTGCCGGAGGACAAGGTGAAAGTGCAGGTGGAAAAGGGGTTCGTGACGTTGATGGGCGAAGTTGAATGGGGCTATCAAAGCAGGCTCGCGGAGCGCCTCGCAAGTCAGGCGCGCGGCGTGGTCAGGGTGCTGAATCAAATCAAGGTGCACGCTACGGTGGGTGCCGCAGATATCGGCAAGGAAATTGACCGGGCATTGGCGCGCCACGTCGAACGGGAAGCCAAGCGTATCCGGGTCACTGTGGAAGGCGGTACCGTGACCCTGTCGGGTACGGTCGACTCGCTCATTGAGAGAAGCGTGGTACGCGGCGCGGCCTGGTCAGCGCCGGGTGTGCATGCGGTGATTGACCATCTCACGGTTGAGTGAGAGGAGTCCGGCGTTTCGGTTCACGCGAGACGCTGCATATCCTCGTGCAAACGGAGCACCGGCAAATGAATGAAACGACCCTGGATAGTCTTGGCGAGCGCCATTTGCAGCTCTTTGGAACCATCATCCAGTGGTTCGCGCAATATGAATCGCTCATGCAAGACGTCATGGCGACGGTCACGGGGTCGGATTTCGCCGCCATCATGCTCCTGACCCGCGGCCTGGACTTCAATGAAAAACGGCTGGCGTTGCTCGACCTGCTTCGTCATCGGCCGGTTCCGCTCGACCATTTCGACCGGGTTTGCTCATACCTCACGATCCCGCAAAATTTTGCGCCGCTGCGCAATGACATTGCGCATTCGACGTGGAGATCGAGCGAGCCTGCAAACTCGATCCAGCCCAACTGGATACTCCGACTACCTGCGGGCATCGTACCCTTGCGCAATGATCCGAATGCGCCCGAAGAGGCCTTTATCGAACGCGGTCAGGACGACGTAGCGTACACCCTCGATGACCTCGAGAAGATCGCCGTCGCGCTCGCCGGGAATCACCGGCAATTTTTCGAATACCTGCTTCAGGTTGGGCTGGTTCGCAGTACGGCTTAGGGCACGAGACAAAAGAGAAAAGCGCCGCGCTCGCCTGGCGTCGATCGGCTGACCGGGCTATGGAAGGTTTGACATGCGTCAATGGGCACGTTGCCGATCATGAGCACAATCGCCGCATCGGGTTGGGAAGCGGGAGAGGAATGATGAACAACAAGCCGCGAACATTTTGGCACTATTTTGTTCCAGTGCTGGTAGCGCTATTTCTTGCGCAAATTTTCCTGTTTGCCACCGCCGAGCGCGAAATACGCTACAGCGACTTCGTCAAGCTGTTGCAGGCGCGGCAGGTGGACAATCTGGAGATCTCGGACGCGAGCATTTCAGGCAGCCTCACCGGCGACCATCTGGCCGGCTTGCTGCCGCCCGAGCAGATCGCGGTATTTAACACGATGAAACCGCCGCGCCGGTTCACGACCGTGCGTGTAGCCGATCCGCAACTGGTGGCCGAACTCGACGCGGCCAACGTGCATTTCAGCGGGGTGACAACGTCGTGGTTCATGACCGCACTCACTGTGGTCGGGCCGCTCGTCCTGATCTTCGTGCTGTGGGGCTTCATCTTGCCGCGTATGAGCGGCTCGCGCGGATTGCTCGGCACGGGGCAAAGCAATGTCCATATCTACATGCAAAACGAGACCGGTGTGAGCTTCGACGATGTGGCCGGGATCGACGAGGCGAAGGCGGAGTTGACGCAAATAGTCGAATTCCTGCGCAACCCGCTGCGCTATCAGCGTCTTGGCGGCAAGATCCCCAAGGGCGTGCTGATTGCGGGAGCGCCCGGAACAGGCAAGACCTTGCTTGCGAAAGCGCTGGCCGGCGAAGCCAAGGTGCCGTTCTTCTCCATCAGCGGCTCGGCTTTCGTGGAAATGTTTGTCGGGGTGGGGGCCGCCCGGGTGCGCGATCTGTTCCAGCAAGCTCAACGCAACGCCCCGTGTATCGTATTCATCGATGAGATCGACGCGCTGGGCAAGGTGCGCGGCATGAGCGGCATGGGCGCCAATGACGAGCGTGAGCAGACGCTGAACCAGTTGCTGGTCGAGATGGACGGATTCGAGACCAATTCCGGTGTCATCATTTTGGCGGCCACCAATCGTCCCGAAACGCTCGATCCGGCACTGTTGCGAGCCGGGCGCTTCGATCGCCATGTGGTCATCGATCGTCCGGACCTGATCGGGCGGCAGCAAATACTGCGCGTGCACACCAAGGGCTTGAAGCTCGGCAAGGACGTCGATCTCACCGAAGTCGCCGCCAGGACGCCTGGTTTCGTCGGTTCGGACCTTGCCAATATCGCCAATGAGGCGGCGTTGCACGCGGCGCAACTGGACAAGGAAGTGGTGGACTCCAGCGACTTCTCGGAAGCGATTGACCGCCAGCTCGCGGGTGCGGAGCGTAAAAGTCGCGTAATGAACGCGCGCGAGAAGGAAACGATCGCCATACACGAAGCGGGACACGCGCTGGTCGCGGCCTCGCGACCGGGATGCGACCCAGTGACAAAGATATCGATCATTCCGCGCGGCATCGCCGCGCTCGGTTATACGCAGCAGTCGCCGACCGAGGATCGCTACGTGTTGCGCCGCAGCGAATTGCTCGACCGGCTCGACGCCCTGCTTGGCGGGCGGGTCGCAGAGGAGCTGATGCTGGGGGACATCTCGACCGGGGCACAGAACGATCTCCAACGCGCCACGGAACTCGCCGAACATATGGTGGCGCATTACGGCATGAGCGAGCGCGTAGGACTGGCGTCGTACAGCGAGACGCCTGAGTCGGCGGCGGCGATGTGGCCGCAGCAGTCGCGGCTGCCGATGCGCGGGGAAAATACGGCGAATGCCATCGATACCGAGGTAATGCGTCTGATCGACGAGGCACACCAGCGTGTGATCGCCACCTTGAGCGGCAAACTGGCACAATTGGACCGCCTGAAAGGCTTGCTATTGCAGCATGAGGTCTTGAATCGCGAGGCATTTCTGGCAGCCATCGATGAGCCGGTCAAGGCGATCGCCAGCGCGGCGTGAGCGGAGAAGCCCGGCCAGGTATTCAGTGTGGATTTTCGGTACTCCTTTCTAAGGATCACTGAGCTTGATGCAGATCAAGACGCTTGCCGCGTGGAGTTTATAAGCTAACTGTAGGTTGTGCAATTGGCAGGGACTGTTGCATAGACCAAATCAGTTGCCGCGTGTGCAACACTTCATGGAGATAGCTATGCGTGCCATCGATGTCATGACCACGGCCGTGGTTTCTGTCAAACCAGAGACGACCGTACGGGAAACAGCAAAAATTTTTGTGGAGCAACGTATCAGTGGCGCTCCAGTCGTCGATGCAACTGGAAAACTGGTCGGGATGGTGAGCGAAGGCGATTTGCTCCATCGGGAAGAGCTCGGTACGGAAGAGCATCGCCGCTCATGGTGGCTCAACCTGTTTTCATCCAGCCGCGAAGCTGTCGATTACGTCAAGTCGCACGGGCAAAAGATCCAGGATGTGATGACCGAAAAGGTAATCACGGTCGACGAAGCGACGCCCCTCGGAAAGATCGCCGATATCCTCGAAACGCACCGTATCAAGCGGGTGCCGGTGATGCGCGGCGGTATGGTGGTCGGCATTGTCAGCCGCTCCAATCTCATCCAGGCGCTCGCGAGTGGTCCCGATGAGGCCAAGCCGGCGATGACGGCTTCGGATGCCGAGATCCGGGCAATGTTGCTGAGCAAGATCAGCGGCCGTAAATGGTCATATATGGGGCGCAACGTTATCGTGCGCGACGGCGTCGTCCATCTGTGGGGGTCCAGTTGGTCCGAGGACGAGATCCACGCGACACGCGTGGCGGCGGAAGATCTTCCCGGTGTGAAGGGAGTCGAGGAACACATCGAAATCCAACCTGCGCTGCCGGGGCTGTAAGACGGGGCCGTGCTGTGAAGCAGGGTTGTGAAGGAGGGCTGTGAAGCAGGGCTGTGAAGCAGGGCTGTGAAGCAGGGCTGTGAAGCAGGCCCCTGAAGCAGGCCCCTGAAGCAGGCCCCTGAAGCAGGCCCCTGAAGCGCCCCACCGGTCGTAGACGGGTGGGGGGCCGATTTTATCGATGTGCCGTTGGTGATGCGAAGCCGCTGCTCTAGCCGCGGCTTTTTTTCATGTGGCCGGACCGATCGCGAACGCCTGCGCAGCCGGATTGCGGTTAGCCCCTTGCGCGGCGTCAGGGTGCAATCGCTGCCGGCTCGATCGTGGCGATGCCTCGCAATAGTCTTCCCAACAGATCCGCGCCGGTAATGATGCGTTTTTGCTCGCCCCAAATCAGGATGAGATCGTTATCGATCACATCGTCTTCGGGATGTTCCTGGTTCACCGTCAAGCGCTGGACCACCTCGCCGAGGCGGGTGTGCATATCGTTGACGATGATGGGTCGGTGCCAATAGACCTCTTGGTTCGTGCGCATCGTGCGGAACAGGATATCGCGCAAATAATGATCGGCGTTCAGGACAAACCTGGGCTGCCCGGCCAGGTCCGTGATGACTACCCAGGTATGGCCGGATGCGTTGAGCTGACGAAGGAATGGATCGTCCGGCGAAGACGCGCTCTGCGGCAGCAAAGGTCTGCCATTTTCGATCGGCAGACGGATAATGCTGCGCGGGTCGATCAACTCCCCCTCGTTTGCCACGGAGACGTCGTCGAGATCGAGAAAGTTCAGTGCGCCCATGCCCTCCAAGGTTCCCATGTCGCTGCCCTCGATCTCGATCTGCCGGCTGATGAGCGCCTTGACGTCCTGCTCGCGCAGCGGCTTGATGCCATCGTATCCCAACCACCAATTGAGCACGACGGCGGTAGGCTTGGCAACGGGGAACAAGATGAATCGGTAGATCTTCAGCAGCGGCAACAGCCGTACTGTCACACGCAAGGCGTGGCGCGAAAAATAGGCCTGAGGAACGATCTCGCCCAAGATGGTGATGGCGAATACCGAAAAGACAAACGCTCCAAGGCCCGTCAACAGGGACTTTGACAGCAGCGTAAGCAGCACGTTATTGAGGACGTTCGCCCAAATAATCGTCGATAGCGTCAAGTGGGAGTCCCGGCGCAGATCTCGCACGTTGGCCGCGTCCACGTTGCCGTTGTCGGCGGCGACCTCAAGTCGCAACCGGCTAAGGCTGAATACCGCGAGATTGAGCCCGGAGAAAATCGCCGACTGACTAATGCAAAACAAGATGCTGAACCAGATCAGGATTTCTCCTGCCAATGGGTTAAAGGTCATGGATGTATCCGAAGGCGGCGGTAGCCCTTGAACCCGGGCGATGCGCACGGGTCAATGCGGCGGCCGTGTCGCTCGCATTGGATTGGGATTGAGCTGGATTTCCAAAGCTTGGGCGAAGTGCAGGCCGTCTCATTGACTTGAATCAAACATACAGACTTCCGCGCTGACGGCGCTCGGTTGAGATTCCATTGCAGTTTCAGTACAGCAGGTATGTCGCGCGTAGCGAGGCAAATTGTTGCAATGGCAATGCCTCCTCACGCTCGATTTCGGGTGGGGCGGCGTCATCGGAGGTCAGTTGCCAGACTGCCGCCGAACCTATCGAATCGCGCGTTGCGCCAAGCTCGAACTGCGCCGGATATAGTTTTCCAAGCGTCGCCGCGAGCAGTAGGCCTATCCGCCCCGCAACGCGTTGCACCCGAGCGTCGGCGATGATCCTTACCCCGTGGCACAGATTGCCGTGGTAAGTACTTTCGGTTGGCACAAAATCAACGGCTTCGAAACGCACGCCCATCTCGCGCTGGTTGAGCGCCGAGGCCAGAAGCGTGCCATCGATCCAAGGCGCACCGACAAGGAGAAATGGGCTCGGCGTGCCGCGCGCGACGCTGATGTTCGCGCCCTCGATCAAGCCCGTGTCCGGATACATATCCAATTGCTCGAGGGTTCGAAGATTGGGCGAGGGCGCTACCCAACCGAGCCCCGTATCGGCAAAGCGCATCGAGCGCCGATAGCCGAGCATGCGAACCACATGCACCTCGGCGCCGATGTGGCGTTCATTATTGAACATGAGGGCGAGTTCGCCCAAGGTCATGCCGTGCAGCAAGGGCACGGGGAAGTAGCCGGTAAATGTCGGGCTGCCGACGACGTCGGGCATGGGGCCGCCAAACTGTTCGCCGCCCAGCGGATTGGGCCGATCCAGGATGAATACCGGAATCCCGCGTTTGGCCGCCGCCTCGAGCAGGTAGGCGACGGTGCTCGAGTAGGTGAAAAAGCGCACACCTGTGTCCTGGAGGTCGACCACCACCGCATCGAGATCGGCAAGCGTCTCGGCAGCCGGGTGTCGATTGCTGCCGTACAGGCTATGCACCACGAGCCCCGTCGCGCGGTCGCGCGTGTCCGCGACCGGCGCATCTTGGTCGGTATCAAGACCATGTTCAGGCGAAAACAGCGCAGCGAGCGTGACGCCCGGTGCGTGCGCGAGAACGTCGACGGTGCGTATGCCGCGCGCGTCGAAACCGGAGCGATTCGTCAGCAGCCCGATGCGCTTGCCGATCAATGGCTGGAACCCGAGTGACTCCAGCACGTCGATACCGGCCAGTACCGGGCCGGACGAAACCGGCAAGCGCTCTGCATAGGCGAGAGCCTGTGCCGTGGATGGCAAGCGCGCGACGATGTCCGCGTTTGAGGCGGGGGCGACGTGGCTGGCCACTAGCCCGAGTATTTGCGCGCGTAGCGGCCGTGCGTCGCCGCTGTCGTCGGGATGGACCCGGTTGGTCAAAATGATGACGAAGCGGCGCGTTACGAGGTCGATCCAAATGCCGGTGCCTGTGTAACCGGTGTGTTGGATTGTGCCGACTGCCGGTAGGCGATCGTGGTTGGCCGCGAGCGGTGCGGAGAGGTCCCAGCCAAGTCCGCGCCACGCGGATGCGTCCAACGGTGTCGCGGGCGCAGCCAGCATCGCAATCGTTTCGGGCCGCAGCACTCGCGCGTGGTCGATCTGTCCGCCGTTGAGCATCATCTGCGCGAAGCGCGCCAGGTCGTCTGCGGTCGAGAACAGGCCCGCATTGCCGGCCACTGCGCCAAGGCGGGCGGCGGTAGGGTCATGCACGCGGCCGCGCAGCATGACTGTGCCGTCGAACGTGGTTGCCGCGGTGCGCGCGCGGTGTTCGGCATCCGGCTGAAAATCGGTGTCGCGCATCGCGAGCGGCAAAAAGATATGCTGCCGGCAATAGTCATCCAGTGAGTGCCGCGTTACGCGCCGGACCAATTCACCGAGCACGACGAAATTGAGGTCGCTATACAGCACCCGTTCGCCCGGTCTCGCATACAGCCGTTCGCCGACGATCTCCCGCAAAACTTGCACGCGTCCGTCCGACTTGTTTACATCAGGCAAATCGGCGCGCATTCCGGATGTGTGCGCGAGCAGTTCCCGCACGGTGATTGCTGCCTTGCCGCGCGTACCGAATGCCGGCCAATACCGGATCACAGGCGCGTCGAGGTCGATCCGATGGCGCTCGACCAGTTGGAGTATGGCTGTCGTGGTTGCCACAACCTTGGTCAGCGACGCAAGATCGAACACGGTGTCGGCCGACATGGGTTCGGTCGCGGGTTCCAGTTCGCGCATACCGAATGCTTCTCGATAGAAAATGCCGCGGCTGTCGCCCGCGACGATCACGGCCCCCGGCAAGCGCTTCGCATCGATTTGCGCCGTTACGATGCGCGCCAACTCTGCGCGGGTAGCAACATCGAATCCGGCACCCGCGGCGCCGGACGGCGCGCCCAGCATTATCGCCACGGCGGTCGCCCATGCGAGAGCGCGGAGCCAGCGTGTCGCGTTCATCGCGGCAGTTGCGTGGCGTCGTATTGGTTGCGCGGGTTCCATAGCATCCAACCATCGGTTTGCGCGTCGTCGGCCGCAGTGACTTGCGCCGCGATCTCATCCGCATCGAAGACGCGATGATCGAATGCGTAATCGCGAAAGGCCTGCAGCCAAGGCCTGAACCGTACACCGGGGAGGCCCGTGCGACGCTTGGCCTCGGCCAACGAGCGCGCAACGATCTGATGCGGATCTTCGACCGGCTTGGTGCAGCCCGGCAGCCCCCAGGTAAAGCCCGACGGATACAGCATAGGCGAAATATAGTCCAGTGCTGCGCCTAGCGTTTCGAGCTGCTGGCCGATCGCCGTGTCGTCGAGATTCCAGCATACGTAACCGAAAATGTCCGCGGCTACAAACACGTTATACGGCGCAAGCCGTACGCGTGCGGCGTCGAGAAAGCCGGTAATGGCCGCGACGCGGTTCTCGCGGGTATTGGCCCGCGAAAAAAGCAGGCCCGATGCGTCGGGAAAGCGCGTGTAGTCGAACTGGATCTCGTCGAAACCCATCCGGGCCGCTTCTTCCGCCAAGTCGATATTGTGTTTCCAGACCTCGGTCGAAAAGGGATCGACCCATTGCAACTGCTCGCGATCACGCCATGGTTTGCCGGCCGAGTCGCGCACGGCCAGTTCGGGGTGTGCGCTCGCCAACGGCTCGTCCTTGAAGACGACGATACGCGCGATCAGATAAAGGTGTTGCGCATGCAGGTCCGCCAGTAACGCGGGGAAATCGTCGCTCATCGGCCGGGGCGTCGGTGCATGGGCGTCCGCTCCGGTGGCCAGGCGAGCAGTGCTGCGGTACGGTGTGATGCCGCGGTCGTCTTTTACATCGATCACGAAGGCGTTGATTTCTGTCGTGCGTGTGAGACTGAGCGCCGCTTCCCGCAACGTCGGGCTGAGGATGCCGTACGCGGACAGATAGACCGCCTTCGGCCGAAAGGGCGTAAGCGCCACGGTCAGCGGCTTACCGCTCTCCACTGCGATATGGGTGCGCAAGTAGCCCGGTGCGCGCGCGTCGATTGTGCGCGTGGCGGGGTCGAGCGTGAACTTGCCGAACCGATCCGCGCGTTGCACGCCCGACGCGGCGGTGAGCAGCGCCCCCGGAACGGGTGCGTGCGTGGCCGCGTCGACGACCGTACCGCCGGTTACCTGGGCCCAGGCTGGCGTGCTCAGTGCGGCGCAGAAAACGATTGCGCATAGGAGTTTGGCGATGGCTTTCATTTTGGTTTTTGTCCGCCGGGTTGCGGTTCCTCTTGCGTGTCGCCGAGCACCTGCGCGAGCACGGCGGGGGTATATCGATCGACCATCAGAAAACGCGGTAGCGCCATCACTTGGGATTCCCGGTCGACGCGCCGTGCGTCCAGTCCGAAACCCGCGACGTAGCCTTCGCCCGCGGCAATCGCGATCAGCTGGTCGTCGTAGATGCCGTATGGCCATGCGATCATGTTCACATGAGTGCCGAGCTCCGTGTCGAGGCGCTCCCGCGACCGGGCGAGTTGAGAATGCACAAAGCCTGCCAAGTCGGACGGGGTGCGTTTGCGCCGTTCAACCTTGAAGTTTGGATGCCAATAGGTATGCGACTGGATATCGAATAGACCGGTCCCCGCCAGCGTACGCAATTGATCCCAGGTCATGGCGTAGGATGCATTGGAAATCGCCGATGGGTAGATGAACAGGGTAACGGGAATTTTTTCGCGCAGCACGATAGGCAGCAGCACTTCGTAGACGGAACGGTGCCCGTCGTCCACAGTGATGGCGATCGGCTTAGGCGGCAAGGCGCAAGACTTGCTCTCTGGTTCCTGTGGTGCGTTCGCGCATCGCACCCAATCGACCACATCGCGTAACGCAACCACGTGGTAGCCGTGTTCGTGCAGGTAGCGTAGCTGCTCCTCGAAACGCTCGGTGCGCACTGTCATCGAGTCGTCCACTGTCGCGGCGAAGCGGTGATAGACGAGAATCGGAATGCTAGCCACCGATTCATCCAAGCGCGCGGCATGGGCGCTCGCGGCAACGACCAGGCCGAGCATGCACTGCACGATGCGCATCGACGAGCGTTGCATCGCGTTAGTTATATGCATCGCAACATCGCCATCGGATCGATAACGGTTTGTGCCTCTTTATGCATGATGTGCCTCCGGCACTATGTGTTGATCATCCGGCCCCGCAGCACTGCCTTCGTGCCATCATGTCGTGCCGTGCGGCGGCAATGATGATGCAGATCAAACAATGAAGCACGAATGGTTCGACCGCAGTTCGTTGATCTACATCAACGCGATAGACGGGGGACGTACGAAGATAAGCCTGTGGATATCGCGGCACGCTAGAATGCGGGTTCGAATTCGGACGTAAGCCCTGGCTGATCGCAAACATCGAGCGGCTTCCGAGGGTGCCGATTACCGATGCTGTTGCATCCACGCCCCGGCAAACAGGAGGTGTTCCGATGTCCGGCCTGGATCCCATACGCGTTGCCGCGCCGCCACTGCGTGCGCTCGCCGATCCCACCGGCGGCACGCAGCCACCGTCGCCCGACCTGTCGCTGTCGGACACGTTCGCCGCGCTCGCTGGACAGACCATCGACGACGTCAAATTTTACGCGCGCGCCGTCGAAACCCATGAGAATGCCGCCCCCGAAGCGCTGCATCAGTTGCGCGTATCGCTGCGGCGCCTGCGCGCGCTATGGTGGGCCTTGCAGCCCTTGCTCGAAAAGCATCAATGCCGGATCGAGCGTGACAAATTCAAGCAATTGGCGGACGCGGCCGGTGAAACGAGAAATTGGGACATTTTGCGTGAGCTGGTTCCAACCAGCACACCCGGGCGTTCGCGCCGATTGGCACTCACAAAAGCGGTCGACGGGCAGCGTGCTCTTGCCGCGTCGGCGAGCCGCGAAGCGATCGGCAGGGGCGACATCGAAGGATTGCTGGACCGTACCTTGAAAAATTGCCTGGAACAGCTGGCCGCGCGCGACTATCTGCCCACCTTGGCGAAATATGCGCAAAAGCGCGTGTCGCGGGTGGCGCGCAACCTGCGCAAGGCCGGGCGGCGTGCAACCCGGGATGTGAAGGCGGAATATGCGTCGCTGCATAAGGTTCGTATATCCGCGAAGAAGCTTCGCTACTTGACCGAGTTCTTTTCTCCGAGCCTGGGCGGACGGCAAGACGTTGCGCTCGAGCGTCTCGGCGGACTCCAGGAAGCGCTGGGCGAGCTCAACGACATTGTCGTGAGCGAGGCGCTCGTTGCGCAACATTCGGTCGAGCTGGGTTCGAGAAAGCGGGTTCGCAAGGTGATACGCGGATTGGACAAGAAGAAAAAACAAAAGATGCGAAGGGCGAGGGTGGTGCTTCGTGGGACGCTCAAGGCATTGCATCAACTCGCCACTGCAGCGAGCCAATAACCGTCGAGGGTTCAATGCGACATCAGCATCGGGACTGCCATCGATTGGAGCATGGTGCGGGTAGTACTCCCTATCACGAGTTCCTGCCAGCGCGCATGAGCATACGCGCCCATCACGATCAGGTCGGCTCCCAGATCGAGCGCGTACGATAGCAACGTCCTGCCGATAGCAACACCTTCGTCGCTTTCGATTTCGACCGCCCTGACTTCAATGCCGTGCCGCGCGATGACGGCGGAAATATCGGCCGCTCGAACGCCGCGGTCGACCTGTTTATTGTTGGCCGGCTGTATCGTGAGGACAGTGGTATTTTTTGCCCCTCGCATGAACGGCAGCGCGTCATGGACGGCTCGCGCGGCCTCGCGACTGCCGTCCCACGCGACCACGACATGGTTGCCCACAGAGGGCGTCAGGTCGACATGAGGCATAAGCAAAACCGGACATCCGGCCGACATGATCAGGTTTTCCTGGAAATGACTTGCAATGTACGACTCCGGGTCTTCAACATCGTCCTGACCTGCAATAATCAAGTCAGCGCAACGCCCCAGGCGCGGCACGGCAAGGTTTGCGGATACATCGGCGACGATCCAGCTGCCCGGCACCCCGCAGCGCTGCAGCTCCGCGTGGAAGAGCCGCTCCAGCGATGCACGGCGTTGAATCCGCTGCCTTTTTCGCTCGGCATGGTATTGCCCGGCGCCGGCCGTATGCTCGTGCGATTTCTGGCCCGGGTTGTCGACCGAGAATGCACCCGTGAGATGCGCGCCAAACTGTCCCGCCATGCGTAGGGCAACATCAAGGCGCCGATGGGTGCGCTCGCTGGTATCGAGGTGAACGACAATACTCTTGTAGCTCATCGCTGCTCCGAAAAGGGAAAGGACACACGCACGAGGACGCAATTCAGAGTCTACGGGACTGCGTCGGGCACAAGCTGATATGGATCAAGTGAGCCATGCCGGCATTGCGCGCCATGCTATGTCTCAAAAAAACCAAGCATGAGCACATGCTAGCAACGCGCATCCCATCGATTGACTAATGACAATGAATTTATTCGAGATGCTGATTAAAATGACTGACATGGACCGATGGGAAAATGACCGGTAACGCTGCGCAGCAGCGGATTGACCGGATAACACAAGCCACCTTCGCGCAGGTCCAAGGGGATAAAGACATGAGAGATGTGCCAAGCGAAAATTCGCCGCCTGCGGTATGTCCGATTTTGCTCGCCAGGGCGATGGCCGCGCTGCCGTGCGCGGCGTTCGTCACCGACAAAAAAGGTGTCATCGTGTGGGCGAATGCTGGTCTGAGCGCGTTGACCCACTATGCCATCGACGAACTGGTGGGGCATCCCGCCGCCATATTCCGGTCCGGCGAACAGGACCCGGACTTCTACCAAAAATTATGGCTGACGATTCTGTCTGGTGATGACTGGCGCGGGCGGCTTGCGAACCGGCGTAAAGACGGCGCACTCTACTATACGGATGAAATCATCGCGCCGATATTCGACGAGTCTGGCGACATCACGAATTTCGTCGCATGGCAGATCGACATGACTGCGCCGCAGCGGTCGCAGTTCGAACAACAGTGGCTGGCCTATCACGACTCGCTAACGCGTTTGCCCAACCGGCCCTGTTTTATGGAACAGTTAAGCCAGGCAGTAGCGAATGGCACGAAGCAGAACGGGGAATTCATGGTGATGTTCGTGGACCTGGATCGTTTCAAGCCGGTAAACGATCAGTATGGCCACCACGTTGGAGACCTGCTGTTGGTTGCGGTGGCCAACCGGATGCGCGCAGCGATGCGCAGTACCGACCTTGTCGCGCGGCTGGGAGGCGATGAATTTACCGTGATCGCCAGGCACCTTGCGAATCCGGAGCACGGCTTGGTCGTGGGGGAGAAGTTGATTGCTGCGCTAAGCCGGCCATTTCATTTGGCCGACCATACGATACAGATTGGCGCCAGCGTCGGAGTTGCCGCATATCCGGCCGACGGCACCGACGCTGCGGTGCTGCTTCAGCACTCCGATGCCGCCATGTACAGCGCGAAGTCAGCGGGTGGGAATCGCGTGTGTCTGTCGAGCGACTTGACGTTGCAGCAATAATGGAAGGGGAAGAAACGGCTTGCGCTATGATCGAAGCGCAAGCCCTTCGTGCACACTGCTTCAGGCGGTCGCCACAGCGCGTTTCGAATCGGCACGCGCGCCGACCGGCTTGCCATAGCCAGCAGTCGCATTCATGAGCGGTTCAAAAAACCTGAACATGTCGAACGGCTTGATCATTGACTGCATCATCGACTCCGACTGACCGGGCGCCACGGCACCTTGAATTGCCGCGGCGTTCTTCGATTGCAGCGCGCTGTTAGCGTCACGCACGCCGTCAAGCAGCGCAACCTGATTGGTAGCGGCGACAGAGAAGAGATCCTGCCAGAAGCTCGCGGCAAATTCGGCCTGCTTGCGCATCATTGTTGAAGACACCGCAGTCAGGCTCGGCCAGTCTTGCGCGCCGGCAACTGAATCGGCCATCGTTTTGGTCGCATCGATCATGCGCTCGGCAGTCTGAACTTCCAGGGTGCGTACACGTTGTCGATTTTCCTGTATCACTCTCGATAGACTCAACGCCAAGTTCAGGTTGGTTTGCCACGCGCCGAAGAGAGGGTTTTGATCGAGGGACATTTTCGTTCTCCATTATGCGATTTTCGAGCCCTTGTGGCCTTGGACCGCGAGTTGAACACTTGATGGCGTCGGCATCCCATTCGCGCCTGCACCCATTGGGTAAGTGCCAAGTCAAAAAGCCTGAACGAACGCAGCAGTGTTATCTGCAATCTACCGGATCAGGTTCGGGGCCACATTGACCCATGTCAAACAGCGCCTTCATGCACTATGGCATTGTCTCCGTTGGCCTGGGTTGGCCCGCGATTGCGCGGGTTGGCCTGCTCATAGCGGGTTCGAGCTGGGTATGCGTTGTCTCTGCGAGCGCGCGTAGCTATCGAAAACCGCGCAGATCGTGCTCAGGGCGAGCCAACCTGCGGGCGTCACGCTGATCAGGCCATCGTCGGTGCGCAGCAGGCCTTCATCCTCGAACTGGGCGAGCTCGTCCATTTCGAGCGCAAAGTAAGAGCGAAAATCGAGCAGATAAGCGATTTCGATTACCTCGATGTCGACGAAGAGGTTGGTCGAAAAACTGTGTATGACTGCACGGCGCACCAAGTCGTCCGGCGTGAGCAACCTGCCTCGCATGACGGGCAACTCGCCGCTGTCGAGCGCATTGCAGTAGTCCTCGGGGACGCGGTGATTTTGGTAGTAAGTCGGCCCCGCCATGCCGATCGCACCAGGACCGATGGCAATGAGGGTGCCGCAGGCACGCGGCGAGTAGCCGTAAGGCAAACGGGTCAGACACCCGCGTCGATGCGCGATAGCCAGCGGATCGCTGGAACGTGCAAATTGACCGATGCCGATGCAGGTATATCCTGCGTCGACCAAGCCTTGAACCGCGAGCGCCAGCATGTCCTGCCGCGACAATGTGCTGCTGCCGCCCCCAGCCCGCAAGTTCACTCGATCGGGCCGCGTCAGCAGCAGTTCATCCATGGCCTGCGTGAACCCGTGCGTAGTCTGACCCGGACAGCCATGGATCAGATCCACGCCTATCGATTCCATGCCCTCCGCGCGCGCCGTTGTAGCCAGTGCACTCGTCAATTGTTGTCGTTCCTGCCACCGCACGGCGTTAGGCAATAGCGAGGCAAGCTCCGGGGTACCGATTTCAACTCGCGTTACGCCGATTTCTCTCAGCAAGGCCAGCGAGCGAGGCGTCGACACGAGCGAATTGACATCTGCACTGAATTCGCCCGCCTCGGCGAACGGCAGGCTTTCGCAGATCACCTCCATCAGTCGGGCGAGACTCGCCTGCGGGAGCAAGCCCGCCCAGCCGGACCAGTGCATGCCGTTGATCGCTGTATCTGACGGGACGAGCGCACCGACCAGGCGGATTTCGCGTTCCAGGTAATGCTGGTACCAGCGATGACTGCCGCTCGCGGGCTCACGCGCAGTCGCTTCAAATACCGTGCCTCGCGAGACGGGAAAGTGCACTTCCAGCGTCGTGCCATGACGCACGCCCAAGGCATTGCCGGCGATGATCCACTGCCGCAGCGTCGACGCATCGAACGCCTCGACGAACCAATTGGCAGCCGGGTATGTGGCGTAAGCGGATGCAGCAGGGCACGACTCGCCCGTGACGGCTGAATGTAAGGTCATGACTCGACAAGGCCCAAAATTAGTGCGACATCGATTAGTGCGACATCAGCGCGGGAATCGTCATCGACTTCAGCAGCGTCCGGGTGACGCCCCCGACTATCAATTCCTGCCAGCGCGCGTGCGCGTAGGCGCCCGTCACGAGCAGATCGGCGTTGAGATCAGCCACTTGCGACAATAGCGCCTGCCCGATGTGTAGCGGGTCGGCGCCATCGATTTCCAGGGTCTCGACGCTTACGCCGTGCCTGGCGATCGAAGTCGCAATGTCCACGCCTGGAATGCGCTGGCCCGAAGCGTTCTTGCTTGGGGCATTGACCGTCAGCACGGTGACGCGCGCCGCACCTTTGAGCAGCGGCATCGCATCGTGTACCGCGCGCGCCGATTCGCGGCTGCCATCCCAACCCACCGTCACGTGGGCGCCGAGGACCGGAAATGAACCGGCGTGGGGCACGAACAGTATCGGGCAGCCCGAGGTCAGTACGAGATTTTCGCAAAACCCGGCCGCGACGTATGACAGCGGGTCATTGGCATCGAATTGCCCCGCCACGACGAGGTCGGCGTGGCGTGCGTGCAGCGGGACCACGGTGTTCGGATAGTCTTCGGTCGTGCGCCATTCGCCGAGGACGCCCTCGCGGGCGATCGCCGCGCGAAACACCGCTTCGAGCTTGACGCCCTGAGCGCGCCGCCACTCGTCCTGCTCGGCCAGATAGGGCAGCGTCGTCGGCTCGATGTAATACGATCTGGCATCTGGCTGAAATGGCGCAAAGAGGCCGATCAGATGCGCGTCCAGTTTCTCGGCAAGCGTCACGGCAAGGTCCAGACGCGTCTGCGAACGCGCGCTGGTGTCGAGATGCACGAGGATGGTTTTGTAGCTCATGGTCAGACTCCTTGGGGCACGATTGCGTTGTTTGCCTAAGTGTAGGTGCGCAGCGGCATAAGGTCTTGATGCAGGTCAAGCAGGCGACGCGTACCGTAGGAAAAAAGCGCAACGAAAAAACCGGCGTCGGACACGCCGGTTCGCGATAGGCGTATCGCGTATTATTCGTATTGCTAATGGACGGTATTGCAGAATGAAATAAGCTTCCGTTGACGCAGATCAGAAATGCTTGACCGCCTGCGCGTAAGCTGATTAAAAGCGGAATTCACACGCACTGGGGGAGGGGATCACATGTATGCAATCTTGATGCGCTTTTCGGATGTCATATTGATCGTTCTCACGATCGTCATTTTCGTGTCTGGCGAACTGCTCAGCGGTTTTATACGGCTTCGCGATGTTGGCGACTTGTGGCATGTACCGCCGCGTCATCTGGATGAGGAATGACGCGGGTGCCCGCCGTGCCGTTCGCCATGTCCTGTATCCTCGCAATCGAGCCGATCACGGCGGGCCGCCCGGTTCTCGCCGTAAAGTCACAGGCGGCTTCCACCTTTGGCCCCATCGACCCGGAAGGGAAGGTCACGGCAGTGAGTTCGGCAAGCGAAACCTCGCCTAACGCGCGCTCTTGCGGCGTGTGCCAATCGAGATAAACGGCGTCGACATCGGTCGCAATCAACAGCAGATCGGCGCCCACTTCCGCGGCCAGCAATGCACTGCATCGATCTTTGTCGATCACGGCCTCCACGCCGGTGCGAGTCTTGCCATCGGCAGATACCTTGACCGGCACGCCACCCCCGCCGGCGGCAATCACTACCGTATTGTGGGCGAGCAACCAGCGGATCGGCTGGAGCTCGGCAAAACGCTGTGGTTTAGGAGAAGCGACCACGCGTCGAAACCCCGCCCCTTCGGCTGCGATCGACCAATGGTTGCTTGCCGCAAGACGCTCGGCATCCCCCTGCGAATAGACCGGCCCGATAGGCTTGGTCGGGTGGTCGAAGGCCGGGTCGTCGGCGAGAACTTCCACGCGCGTCAGCAGCGTCGCCACCGCACGATTCTCGGGCAGCAGATTGGCAAGCTCCTGTTCGAGCAGGTAGCCGATCATGCCTTCGGACTCGGCATCGAGGACATCGAGCGGTGTCGCGTCCGGCGAGTCCCCCGTGGCCGCTTGCAAGGCAAGCAGCCCCACTTGCGGGCCGTTGCCGTGGGTGATGATCAACTGATGGTCGGTCGCCAGCGCCGCGATCTGCGCGGCGGCACGGCGAATATTTGCGATCTGGTTGGCCACCGTCATCGGTTCACCGCGACGCAACAGCGCATTGCCTCCCAATGCAACGAGTATGAGCATCGTATTGCTCCTAGGCGAGCGTTGCGACTAGCACAGCTTTGATTGTATGCATGCGGTTCTCCGCCTGCGAAAATACGATGGAGGCATCGGATTCGAATACTTCATCCGTGACTTCCAGTTCCGCCAAGCCGAATTTCTCATGGATTTCTCGACCGGTCTCCGTTTCCAGACTGTGATAGGCGGGCAAGCAATGCATGAAGCGCGTGCGAGGCTTGCCGGTCGCTTTCATCAAGGCTGCATTGACCTGGTAGGCCTTGAGCAGCTTGATACGCTCGCCCCACGCATCCATCGATTCTCCCATTGAAACCCACACGTCCGTATAGATGAAGTCAGCGGCCTTGACTGCGGCGGCGGGATCTTCGGTGATCGTCACGCGCGCACCGGTTTTTGCGGCGAGTTCGCGCATTTGCGCGACAAGCTCGTCGGCCGGCCATAACTCACGCGGCGCGGCAATGCGCACATCCATACCCATTTGCACGCCACCGATCAAAAGGGAATTGCCCATATTGAAGCGCGCATCGCCGAGATAGCAAAATGACAGTTCGGAGAGCGGCTTTTCACCGAATTCTTCCATCGTCAATAGATCGGCGAGAACCTGTGTCGGATGGAATTCATCGGTAAGCCCGTTCCAGACGGGGACGTGCGAGTACTGGGCGAGGTCCACGACCACGCTCTGATGAAAGCCGCGGTACTCGATCCCGTCATACAGGCGCCCCAGTACGCGTGCCGTATCTTTCAGCGATTCCTTGCGTCCCATCTGCGAGCTGGAAGAGTCGATATACGTGACATGACCGCCCTGATCGTGCACCGCCACTTCAAAGGCGCAGCGCGTGCGTGTCGAGGTCTTTTCGAAGATGAGTGCGATGTTCTTGCCGTTCAGCTTCGGCACTTCGTTTCCCGCATATTTCGCACGCTTTAATTCGGCGGAGAGGTCGAGAAGAAATCGGATGTCGCGCGGATCGAAGTCTTGCATATTGAGCAGGCTTCGATTTCGTAGGTTGAATGGCATGATTTGATAAATCCTGAGTGGTGCGTCAGAGCGGATCGCGTTCGAGCGGGCATGTCATGCAATGACCGCCCCCGCGTCCACGACCCAGTTCGCCGCTGGGAATGGTGATGACCTCGACACCGGCTTTGCGTAGCAGCGTATTCGTATAGACATTGCGGTTGTAGGCGACGACGATGCCGGGCGCGAGCGCAATGACGTTGTTGCCGTCGTCCCACTGCTCGCGTTCGGCTTCCCACTCGTCGCCCCCGGTGGCGACTGTGCGCAGTGTCTTCAGACCTATCGATTGCGCAACAACATCGAGGAACGGGGCGGTTTCAGTGCGTACGTCGAGCTCACCAGGGCGTTCTCCAGGACGCAAACTGGTGCAGCGGATGCTGTCGACAACCTCAGGAAAAATCGTGACGAGATCGCGGTCGCAGAACGTGAAGACCGTATCGAGGTGCATGGCGCCACGCGAACGCGGCAATTGCGCGGCGATCACGTGCTGCACCGTGCCTCGTGCAAACAGCGCGCGCGCCAATTGCGCCACACCTTGTGGCGAGGTGCGCTCGCCCATGCCGATCAGGACGACGTCGTGCGACAGCGGCATCACGTCGCCGCCTTCGAGGGTTGCACCGCCATGATCGACATCGGGATCGCCCCACCAGATCCTGGCCCCGCCGTCGAACATCGGATGAAAGCGATAGATCGCAGTCGTGAGCAGCGTCTCCTGGCGGCGAGCTGGCCAGTACATCGATCCGAGCACGGCGCCGTCGTTGATCCAGGCACTGTTGTCCCGGGTAAAAAGGGCGTTGGGCAACGGCGGGAGCAGGAACCCCGAGCGCTCGACGCACTGCGCGAGCAGACCGGCAGGCTCAAAAGGCAATTCACCTCGGACGATGCCACCGACCAAACGTACGGCGAGTTCGTCGGACTTCATTTCGGCCAACCACGGACGTATCTGCGCCGCCAGTTCCTCATCCACGGTACCGCCGGAGAGCTTGCGCTGCAGCACCCAGTCGCGTGCCTGCGGGTTTTGCAGCACATCGGCGAGCAGATCGTGGGTGTCGAAGACCTCGATCCCGTGTTCCTGCATTGCATTGACGAACGTATAGTGGTCCGTCTTGGCCTGCGCGACCCACATCACGTCGTCGAACAGCAGGTCGCGGCAATTGGCTGGAGTCAGCCGGGATTGTGCGAGCCCCGGCTTGCATACGAGCACTTTGCGCAGCTTGCCTACTTCGGAAAAGACACCGAGTCCCATAGCGATTCCTTAGTCTCAGAGACCGAGCATGCCGGTCGACAGCAGGTAGGCCGCAACCGCTGCGAGCACCACCAAGCCAACCAGTATGACGATTTCGAACGGTTTGAACAGACGTGCCCCGCGTTCGCGCTTGGCCCAGCCATACAGCAATACGCCCGGTGCGTAGAGCAGCGCGCTCAACAGCAGGTATTTGGGCCCGGCCGCATACAGCAACCAGCAGCAATAGATCGTTGCCACTGTCCCGATCGCCATATCGCGCGTGCGCGCCGGGTCGCCCGCAGCGTAGGTGTCGCCGCGCATGGCAATGCGGGTCGCATACACTGCCGAAAACAGGTAGGGCACCAGGATCATCGAGGTCGCGAGGGAAATCAACGCTTGATACGTGGCGTTGGAAAGGAGCGTGACGATCAGGAACAGTTGAACCAGCCCGTTGGTCACCCATAGGGCGTTGGCGGGCACGCCGTGACGATTTTCGCGTGACAGGAACTTGGGCATGACCCCGCCGACGGCCGGCGTAAAAAGGGTTTCGGCGGCCAGCAGCGTCCAGGCGAGCAGGGCGCCGCCGACCGAAACGAGCAGCCCGAGACTGATCAACAGGGTGCCCCACGGGCCGACGACTTTATCGAGCACGCCGGCCATGGACGGATTCTTCATCGCTGCAAGGTCCGCCTGCGAGACGATGCCCAGCGACAATAGCGAGACCAGCATCAGCAGCAGCAATACGCCGGCAAAGCCGAGCAACGTGGCGCGACCGACGTCCTTGCGATTCTGCGCGTGCGCCGAGTACACGCTGGCTCCCTCGATACCGATGAACACCCACACCGTGATCAGCATCGTGCTCTTGACCTGGGCAAATACCGAGCCGAGTTTCGCGGTGCCCCAGAAATCCTGGGTGAACACCGGGGTCTTGAATGCCAGCACCGCAGCCACAATGAACAGCAGCAGCGGCACGACTTTGGCGACAGTCGTGATCGCATTGAGCACCGCGGCGCTGCGCACGCCACGCAAGATCGACAGATGCATGATCCACAGCACGATCGAGGCGCCCGCGATCGCGGCGCCGGTGTTACCGTCGCCAAAGACCGGAAAGAAGTAGCCGAGCGTGCCGAACACGATCACGAGATAGCCGACGTTGCCTATCCAGGCGCTGACCCAGTAGCCCCAGGCCGAATTGAAACCGACGAACTCACCGGCACTTGCCTGCGCATAGGCGTAAATGCCATTGTCGAGTCGAGGCTTACGCGCCGCGAGCGTCTGGTATACAAATGCGAGCATCAGCATGCCGATACCGGTAATGAACCAACCCAGCAACACGGCACCGGCACCCGCGCCGGACGCCATGTTTTGCGGTAGCGAAAATATTCCGCTGCCTATCATCGAGCCGACCACCAGCGCGGTGAGCAAACCCAGTCGCAGGCGCTGAGGCACCGAGGTGCTCGGGTTGGCCTGAGGGACCACCGCTGATGGTCCGGTCAAAGTGTCCGCTAGATCTTTCATGGCAAGGTTCGTCCGGTTTTAAGATGACTCAATTAAGTCATGCGGACCGTGCGGCCGATTTGACCTATATCATCTTTTTCCTGGAATGAGTCGCATTAGATAAATGGGGGTGGGGCAAGCGCATCAGGTTATAATTTTTGCGCATAAGAATGCCGAAATGGCGACCTTTCGCCTGTTTTTCCAGCGGCAGCCGGCGCGCGGAACGCATGAATACCCCAGGCCAGGCCGGCCAGGCAAGCAAAGCCCGGATCGGCAATACCGACATATAGGATCGTCAGGCCACATGAAAGAGCACATTCTCGAAGGACAGACCCTGGACTGGCTTTT
>Ga0265338_10002103_pt1 | contig 30731 bp, 33 predicted proteins | sample 42126metaG_FD_193579 | JGI IMG/M metagenome (GOLD analysis project Ga0265338, IMG submission 193579) | Rhizosphere microbial communities from Carex aquatilis grown in University of Washington, Seatle, WA, United States - 4-21-26 metaG | ecosystem: Host-associated > Plants > Roots > Rhizosphere...
AAGTAATATCCCAAGGCGCCGGCGACAAAACCGTCACTCTTTCGGCGCCCGCGCTCGGCGTGAAGTCCGTAATAGACCTGTCGGCGCAAGTTCCGAGTCTCGGAACTTTTACCGCTTCAGAGACTATAAGTCCAGCATTGGTCAATCTTATTTGGGAGGCGCAGACTTCCGTGCCACCTTTTTACGAAGGCAAAGCCCTTCTTAGTTGGGGAGCAACCTATAAAGTCGTGGCCGTGCCGGAAGTTTCGGAAAATGGCGCGATAGTCAATCCCTCGCGTCTCGTCTACACGTGGAGTAAAAACTATTCCGTCGACGCCGGAAAGTCCGGTTACGGGAAAAATACTTATCAGAGCGATGGTTCGATAAATTACACCCGTGGCGGAGACATCATAGGTCTCACGGTCGCCACACAGGATGGTTCCGTATCGACGGAAGGCTCGATCACCGTTTCTCCGATAACACCGTCGCTTTTAATCTATCTCGAAAGTCCGCTTTACGGCGTAATGTATAACGAATCCCTCGCGGAGACTTCTCTTTCCGGAGATTCAATCACTTTGCGCGCCGAGCCATTCTTCTTTTCGGATGTCACCTCGGCTATAGGTGCCTTGGTGTGGAATATGAATGGCTCGGCCGTATCCGGTTTTGCCGGTAATCCTTCCATTACGCTTGTGCGACAAGACAAAAACGCTGGCACATCGGTCCTTGAAGCGAGTATTCAAAGTCCGACGGCGCTTCTTCAAGGGGGCCAGGAAAGCGTTACAATAAACATCAATGCCGAAAAATAAATATCTACTCCAAATAGTTTTTGTTGTTGTATTGTTCACGGCGATTTCCGTCGGATTTTCAAATTCCGTCCATGCTCAAACACAACCGTTTACCTACGTGCCGCTCGCCGCTGTGCCCAACCTCACTCCAGCCGGGACAAATGGTCAAGCCGCGCCGATAAGTCCCGCGACATATATACAAAATCTGTATGTCTTCGCTTTTAGCATCGGTATCGTCATTGCCGTCGTCTCCGGTGTCTGGTCGGGTATCGAGTATATGCTCTCCGAATCAATAACGGGCAAGGACAGTGCGCGAAAAAGAATCAGCGGTGTCGTCTGGGGTTTTGCTCTACTCCTATCCTCCTACGTCATCCTCGACCTCATCAACCCCCAACTCGTCACGTTCAACTTGAATTTGGGCACGGCGACGGGAAACGGCAACTTGACGGCACTTCTCACCGCGCAACAAGCGGCGCAACAACAACTCGAGCTTACGGCAAACAACGCCGTCATAGCATCGCAGCAGGCTTCGCAGAACTTAGTGAGCCTGAAACAAAAACTGACAGCCGCACAAGCGACACTCGCCACAGCCCAACAAAACTACGACGCGGATACGTTGGCGGCATTGGCGGGTGGTGGTAGTAATATTACCGACGCGCAAAAAGCCGCCGACCAGGCAGCTTTGACCGCGGCGCAAAGCGCCGTGGATAGTTTGCAAGGCCAGGTAACCACGGCGCAATCGACGGCGGCACAAACGGCGGCGGCGATGACACAAGCCCAGGCGACGAGCAATATAACGAAAACAGCCAATGGGGCCTTAACGAATAATTTGGGTACCCAAACTGCCCCGGCCGACGCCATTCAATCAATAACTCAAGCACAACAGACGGCCGATGCGCTGCTTGCGAAACAAGCTGCGTCAACCAACGACCCGGCGGCAACAGCTGTAATCGGAGCGGAAAAAACCGTGACCGACTCAACGGCGGTCCAATCAATCGCTCTCATTACCGCTCTGAAAGGCTCAACATCAAACAGTACCCAATATGACCAAGTTCAGTCCGTGCAAAGCGCCCTTACCGCAATAACAAGCGCCCAAACACAAATAAACACCCTCACAGCGTCCGGGCAAACGGCCGCAGCGCAGAGCCTGCAACAAACAACAAACAACAACCTCACCGCTCTCAATAATTACGTGACAACAAACTCCGGTGCGTTCGGTGGCTGTGCGTCGGCAGCTGCTTTGTCCTATGACACTTCGACCAATAGTGTCACCTGCGTCCACTAATATGTCCCGAAGAACAATTTACATTCTCATAATCGCTCTCATAATCATCGGCCTTGGCGCGTGGTGGTTTCTCTCCCGTGAAAACTCCGCCCCAGCGACAAGTCAGCCGACCTCCACGGGTCAGAATCTTTTCCCATACGGCCAAAACGCCACCTCAACATCCGGAAACACTTCGACAAACGGAAACCAGGGAACGGTTTTTTTGAATAATAACGGTTCTTCGACAACTCCGCCCGCGCTTATTCACATCACAACGACACCGGTCTCTGGATATGTTTTTCTCCCGGAAAGTGCGAGTTCTTCGAGCGCGACCATCCGTTACGTCGATAGGGCGACGGGACGTGTGTATGATTATTCTTTCGACACAAACGTGACGACCGAGGTGACGAACACGACCGTCCCGCAAGTTTACCAAGCGTATTTTTCAAATACCGGGACACGGGTTTTCCTCCAAACCCTTGACGTAAGCGGCGATATAGAGACAATGTCCGCGGCTGTAAACGCAACGACGACCGGACCGGTTGCTTTGGGAGATGTTCGGTTCTTACCGAAAAACATTATTTCTCTTTCCCCGAACGACTTGTCGCTTTTTTACCTTATCTCGACAACAAATGGTTCCATGGGATATATAAGCGCCATTGACGGCACGAAACCGTCAGAAGTCTTTGGCTCGGCTCTCGGAGAACTTATCTCCAGGTGGCAAAGCACAAATGTAACACTCCAAACAAAGGCTTCCGCCTCGGCAGACGGTTATTTTTTCGGTCTAAACGCGAAAACGGGAGGGTTGACCACAATCGTTCACAACGTTGCCGGCTTGACCGCACTCGAAAACAATTCAGGAACATTTGTTTTTGGTTCAGCCTCTGAAAACGGCACTCTTGAGTCTTTTATTTACAACGAAAAAGAAAATTCCATGAAGACCATATCGTCTCTCGGCACACTCGCCGACAAATGCGTCTGGAGTGCAGAGAACCCCGATACCGTCTTTTGCGCGGTGCCGACGACGGTTGCCGGCACACTGCCCGACGATTGGTATCAGGGAAACATCTTTCTGCCAAGCGATAATGTTTGGACAATCAACGCCGACACCGGTGTGGCGAATGTCGTTGATTTTCTGTCGGAAAGAAACCAGAACATCGATGTGGAAAATCCCGTGCTGAGTGGTAATGAAAAATGGTTCTCGTTTATGGACAAAGAAGACCTTACTTTGTGGGCTCTGCGGATTGCTCAATAAGGGCGTTTGGGTTTTTCTTAAGCTGTCTGCGAACAAAGTATTCTTGACCAATCATAAACAGATTGCTGACCGTCCAATAGATAGCGACCACCCCCGTCGTCGAGTAAGCGATAAAGAAAATGATCACCGGCATTACATATTTCATTTGAAGAGACATGTTTCTGGCGAAACTGTCGCTCATTGATTGTTTACCGTCCTTTTTCTCCGGAGCCGGCGGAATAAGAAGTTTCGCTTGAAAATATTGCGAGAGGGCGGCAAAGAGGGCGAGAACGTAACTTTTTTTTGTCACGTCAAAAAAACCGAGAAATATCGCGCTTGTAGTGCCTGTCGGCATCGGCACAAACGGGTAAAGGATTGCCGAATCAATATGGGTGAAACCGGCAAAAAGAAAAATCCGGTATAAAGCGATAAGAATTGGTATTTGAATAATGAGAAGCAGAATACTCGAAAAAGGGTTGAGCTTATATTTTTTATACAAGGCCAAGGTTTCAAGCGATTGTCTTTGCTTGTCATCTTTGTACTTTTCTTTTATTTTTTCGGTCTCCGGAGCAATTTCGCGCATCAGGGCTTGGGTGCGAACCGATTTTTTCGCGAGAGGAAAAAGAATCAGGCGGATAACGATGGTGAAAATAATGATGATGATTCCGGCATCAAAGAAAGGCAACGCGTCAATCAAAAGCACGAAAGCGTTGTAGAGCGGATAAAAAATGAACGTGTGGTAGAAAAATGTCATTGGATTATAGTAGCACGAACGAGGCTCTCTTTGATTTCTTTTTCCAAAACATCAAACGGTGTTTTGAGGATTTCTTTTCTCGGAACAAAAACCGCGTGGACTTTCGTTTTGAAATTCTTTATTTTGGACAGAATTGAGTATATTCTTCGGCGAATTTTATTTCGGTCGACCGCGTTCTTTGCCGTTTTTTTGGAAACGGTTACCGCGAAAGCCGTCCTGTCGGTGGAGGGAAGGAAGATTATTGAAAAAGTTGGCGCGGTTCTCCGTTTTCCTTTTTCAAAAACTTCCCTGACCTCTCGAGATCTGAGCCGGTCCTTTGAAGAAAGCATTGGTATTTACGCCGAGAGGCGCTTGCGGCCCTTGTGCATGCGTCTTTTTATCATCGCTCTGCCTTTTGCCGTTTTTGTTCGTGTGTGAAAGCCGTGGGTTCGAGCTCTTTTGCGTTTGTTTGGTTTGTAGACGATTGCCATAAAATGTTTCGTTGAAAATTATTAACAACTTGTTCACATATTATTAACATGGAAGTCGATTTATAACAAGTTCTAAAATATTTTTGCGCATATATACTTACAGACACCATGATCGATTCAAAAAAACTTTGGGAAAGTGTTTTGGCGGAAATCGAACTCCAGGTTTCAAGGGCAAATTTCGCGACGTGGTTTAAAGACACTTTTATTCTCAAGGTCACGGATGGCACGGTGTATGTCGCGGTACCGAATCCTTTCGTAAAAGACTGGCTCATCAGCAAATATCACAAACTCATATTGAAAGGTCTCCGTGATTTCGGCGAGGATGTCCGGGCGCTCGAATATTTGGTCTCCCAACATCCGTCAAAAATCCACAAGGAAGAAGAAGCCCGAAAATCCGTCGCAACGGTCGTCGGTTCACTTCCTCTAAACGATCACTACATCAATCAGGACGACAATCTGAATCCCAAATATACATTCGAAACGTTTGTCGTCGGACCGTTCAACGAGCTCGCGTACGCTGCCGCGCAAGCGGTCGTCAAAAATCCCGGGCTTTCGTACAACCCCTTGTTTATTTATGGGGACACCGGCCGAGGCAAGACACACCTTATGCAAGCGGTCGGAAATTACATAAAAAAAACCGATCCGTCGAAAAAAGTTTTTTATTTGACGTCGGAAAAATTTACCGTCGATTATTTAAACTCTCTTACTGCCGGCCGCGCCAACCAATTCAAGGAAAAATACAGGAAATACGATGTTTTAATCATGGACGACGTGCAATTCTTCTCGAGTACCGAAAAAACCCAAGAGGAACTCTTCCATTTGTTCAACACCCTTCATGAAAACAACAAACAACTTATTTTTTCCTCTGACAAACACCCAAACCATATTCCGAACCTCGAAAACCGCATCCAATCGCGTTTCAAGGCCGGTATGATTGTCGATATTGCCGCTCCGGACCAAGAATCAAGAACGGCGATACTTCGAGCAAAGGCCTTGCAACAAAACCTTAATTTGTCTCTCGAAATCGTAGAATACATCGCTCAAAACATGCCAAGTAATATCCGTGAACTTGAGGGTATTTTGAATATTATTGCCATACGCACAAGTACTCATGGTGTGCCGGTCAACATTATGGACCTCAAAGAAATCATCAAAGATCACGCCAAACCGCAAAAGAATATGTCGGCAAAAGACATTGTCCGTATTGTTTCGAGTTTTTACAACATTGAGGAGCATTCCATATACGAAAAAACAAGAAAGAAGGAAGTGGTAAAGCCGCGCCAGGTGATTATGTATCTTTTGCGTGAAGACATGGGGGTAAGTTATCCGTCGATTGGGGAAAAACTGGGGGGAAGAGACCATACAACAGTGATACATTCCTGCGAGAAAATTAAAAATGACATAAAAAACAATCAGGGCCTCGTTCAAGAAATAAATCAACTTCGCTCGCTTATTGTTTGAAAAATAAAAATCAACATGAAATCAACAACTAACGAGAAAAAATATTTTAAGACAATGGTGCGCCAAAAGGTTGTAAGGTGGTTATCAACATATTCACAAGTATATTAGAATTAATAGGTATTAAATTAAAATAAGTTATATCTATATGAAGATCGAGTGTATAAAAGAAAAACTTTCGGCGGCAATTTCCAAAGCCGAAAAAATAACGAACAAAAACGGCACGCTACCAGTCCTTTCGTGTATTATGCTCGAGACCAAGAACCAAAACCTTATTATCCGATCGACAAACCTTGATTCGGCTTTTGAAATCGAAATTCCAGCCAAATCGACCATTCCTGGCAAAGTTGCTGTTCCGGGAGTAATTTTTTCTTCATTTATAAGTTCACTTAAAGAAAAGTCGGTGACACTCGAAACAAAAGACGGGAACCTACTTATTACTACAGAGCATTACCAAACAACCATCAAAGCTTTTTCTCACGAGGATTTTCCGAATATTCCCAGAATAGAGACCCAGGAACACTTTTTTGTGCCGGCAAAGGCTTTTCTTAAAGCACTCCGATGCGTTTCTTACAGCGCATCAGTGTCATCCGTAAAACCGGAGCTTGCAAGCGTCTACATCTACAGCGAAGCCGGTTTTCTTGTCTTTGTATCAACTGACTCGTTTCGACTCGCTGAGAAGCGTTTGAAGCTCAAAGAGACGAAGGATATGGAGCCCATCGTTGTGCCGATAAAAAATGTCAACGACATTGTGAAAATTTTTGACGACAGTGAAGACGATATTGTTGTCGCGTCGGAAAAAAACCAAATATCACTCAGTACCAAATCAATGTATTTCGTTTCCCGTCTCGTTGATGCGCCATTTCCCGATTATCAGGAAATTATTCCGAAAAAATTCACAACGGAAACGACACTTTTGAAACAAGATCTCGTTGATTCCTTAAAGACCCTTTCGGTTTTTTCCGATAAGTTCAATCAGGCGAATATGAAGATTGTTCCCTCAAAAAAGTCATTCGTTTTGAGTTCGAAAGCAAATGATGTTGGGGAATCGCAATCAATTATCGATGCCGCAGTGTCTGGAGAAGACATCGATATGAATTTCAACCACCGTTATATATCGGAGTGTTTACAATCGATTGACAGCGACGCACTATCTCTTTCTTTTAGTGGCGCGACGAAACCGCTCGTGGTGAGAGGTGTGTCTGATTCGAGTTTCACATACCTTGTGATGCCAATGAATAGATAAAGAATAGATAAAAACATGTTCAATATCTCGGGTTATCTCGAAAAATTCAAAAAACTCGGTGACAAGAGAGATAGAACAAGACAGTTAGTGGCTGACTCTTTTAGAGAAGAAGCCAATGTTGATATAGACTTAACATCGGTCAGTGTTTCAAACGGAGAGGTGGGCGTTTCTGTTCCGCAAGGAGCCCAGACAATCGTTTTTATGAAGAGACAAAACATCCTTGCCGCCCTCAAAAGGAAATTACCAGATGTTTTTATTGACCGGATACGTTGCCGTTGACTGATATTGTTGTCGTGGCGTCGGCCTTATCAAACACGGAATCGACAACCTCAACTTTTATCGCGTTTGCGGGGGAGAGCGAGTAAATATTTTTTATCGGGAAGCGAAAAACCGATTGGTTACCGTTTAGGGTGGCAAGGATTCCTCCATTTCCATATATAAGGATTTGTTGTATCGGATATTTTCCAAGAGCGGAAATGTTTATGGTTGCCGTGTCGTTTTGGTTGTACGGTGCTCCGTTGTTGCCATCGGTAACGATTACTGACGGGAAGTTCGTTGGAATATGAATGTCGTCGTACGCCATCGGTATTGAGGTTGTCGAGCCGTTTTCGTACCCGTTTTCGGTCGCCCAGTCGAAAACGGGTTTTTCCCAATTGTTGAATTGAGGATCGGCCGCGGGATTTGTTGGCGCCGGACCTTGAGGATCGCTCTTGTCCACCCAATACAGAATCGAATGTACGTCGGTAATGGCAATTTCTTTTTGTGTTTCCGGTGGAGTATATTGCGTTGCCAATTTTCCGGACACGGTGTCTATGGTGTATGTTTGTCCACCCTGCCAGATGCCCCGGAAAATCGGTTTTTCACCAACGAGATTTTCTGGGGCTGGTTTTATCAAACTATCAGCCGACGTGCTTGCCAAGGCATCGGTCATGAGCGTGTTCCATAGTGGCGCAATGATGAGTCCGGCAATCTTTTTGATCATGGCCGTGTCGTCATCATTGCCGCCCCAAACACCAACGACAACGTCCGGAGAATAACCTATCGTCCAGACGTCTTTGGTGTTGTTTGTTGTTCCGGTCTTTGCCGCCACACTATAGCCAGGAATGTCAAAAACGGAATGAAGTCCGTATTCGGAGGATCTCGCTTGGTCGTCGCTCAAAATATCCGAGATTGTTCTTGCGATGTTTGCCGGCATAACGGAAATGGGCGTCGGATCGCTCGCTTGTTCCAAAACGTTCCCGTTGCCGTCCGTTACTTTCAAAATCGATCGGTAAGGAACGTAATTGCCGTCGTTGGCGAAAACACCGTACGCATTGGTCATTTCAAGAAGCGACACGCCACCACCACCCAAAACAAGGGTCAAACCGTATTGGTTTGGGTCTGTACCAAGACTCGTGATACCCATTTTTTGGGCGAGTTTCAAGGAGTCTCCAAGATTAGCGAGATATGAAAGCTCTATGGACGGAATGTTTATTGAAAGAGCAAGAGCCGTGCGTAAACTTATCGGACCGCGCCAAAGTCCATCGAAATCTTGTGGCATGTAACACTCCGACGAGTCGGTTGACGACGAGAGAGGCTGACCTTCCGGCGAACAAGACGAATCGAACTCCGTTGGCAGGTCGAAAAGCACGGTCTCGGGCGTGTAGCCTTTCATAAAGGCTTCCGAATAGACTATCGGCTTGAATGTCGAGCCAGGCTGGCGATTGTCGGCGGTTGCCACATTGAAGTTGCCGTCCGTCGTTGTCGAAAAATAATCGTACGAGCCGACCATCGACAGAATGTCCCCGTTTTTCGGGTTGATGGCGATGGAGGCGGCATTACTCATGTTGAAATTAGGTCCTTGATTTTGTATGTATGTTTTTATATCTTGCTCCGATTTTTCTTGGAGTGTAAAATCAAGCGTTGTCACGACATTCAAGCCGCCATTTTCGACAGCGTCGACCCCGTATTTTTGTTCGAGATATTGAATAATGTACATAACAAAATGTGGAGCTTTAATGCTTTGTGTTGCGGCGGGGAGGAAGGCCACTTTTTCTGCAATCGCTTGCGCATATTGCGCAGCGGTAATATATCCGGCATCTTCCATTTTTTGGATCGTGAGATCCGCTCTGGCAGTCAAGGCGGTGGTATTTGGGCCGTATGGCGAGTAATACGTCGGCGCTTGGGGAATGGACGCGAGATACGCGGCTTGCGCGACATCAAGGTTTTTCGCGGAGACGCCAAAGAAAGCCTGACTGGCTTCTTCTATACCGTAAATATTTCCGCCGTACGGCACGTCATTGAGATACAACGTCAGAATATCGTCTTTGGAGAATACTTTTTCTAGTTTAATCGCCAGAATCCACTCTTTTATTTTTCTGGCTATCGTCTTATCGTTCGTCAAAAGGGTGTTTTTGATAACTTGTTGGGTAATCGTCGATCCGCCTTGGGCGAATCCACCGGAAAGTATGTCATCGAACATCGCTCGAATAATCGAAAGCACGCGAATGCCCCCGTGGTTGTAAAAACCAGCATCCTCGATGGCAACCGTGGCGTTTTTTATATTGTTAGAAATATCACTTGAGGCAACGACTGTGCGGCGGGCATTTCCGGAAACATCGTACAGAAGCACACCACCGGTTCTGTCGTATATTTTTGTCGATTGTGCCACCTCACTTTGCTGGAACAAGCTCACATCGGGAATCGAAAGAGAAGAAAACCAAAAAAAGAATCCACTGCCCATGACCAAGAGTAAGCAAACAATCGCCATAAGTACATCTCGTTTGGTGTGAGCTTTAATGTGCGCGGAAAGCGCGCGGAAAAATTCCATGTCTGACAATTATAACATCTTTACCACTCTTCCTCGTGGTCGCTGAACGTGTCATCATCATCGTCGTCATCGCCAAGAACACCCTCTTCTATCTCGTCATCGTCACTTGCGATTTTCTTTGGGTCAACGTCTTCTTCCCCCTCTTTCTCCTCAACCTCGTCGTTTTTGGCGCGCTCGTCGTCGTTTTGTATAGCTCTTTTTGGCATATTTTTAATTCATAAAATTCGTATCGACTATTTTTATCAAATTGGCGTTTTTTGAAAAGCCCCCTAAAACCCGGAGCTGTGGATAAATCAGAATCTATTTGTCGCCGCCGAAGTGAGAGCTACGGCCACTGCGTCGCATTCGTCGTCGCGTACCGCGCCGAATTTTCTGCCAATAATAATTTCCACCATTTTTCTCACTTGAGTTTTATCGCTTTTACCGTGGCCGGTGACGGCAATTTTTATTTGCCCGGGATTGTGTTCGGTTATTTTGATTTTTTTGCCGGCGATTTCCGAAAGAATGACTCCACGTGCTTCGGCGACCCCGATGGCCGTCTTTTTGTTCTTTGAAAATGCCAAACTTTCTATGCCGGCCATTTCCGGAGAAAATTCCTCAATGATTTTTTTGATTTTTTCCTGTATCAAACTCAACCGCTCCGCGTGTGCGATTTTTGGACTCGTCTCAAAACACTCCGAGTATATCAAGATCTCTTTCTTGCCTTTTTCCGCATCAATGATGGCAAGTCCGAGTCGTCCATATCCCGGGTCGATTCCTAAGATTCTCATTCCGCGTTTGTAAAAACTTCTTGTACCTCCTCGCATTCCTCGAGCTCGTTTACCAAACTCTCGAGAAGTCCCAAATCGGTGTCGGAGAGCTCGGTCGTTGTTGTCGGATCCCACTTGCCGTCTTTTTTCTCGAACGCCCATGATGCGCTGCCGATAGAAGCGAGGGAAAATCCGTTTTTCGACAAAGCGTGTTTCACTTCCTGAGCCGCCTTGTTTCTATTGTCGGTCAAAGCTTCAATAATCATCGCCACGCCGCCTGGGCCGTACGCTTCGTAGACGATTGTCTCAAGCGCCGCACCGCCGGCTTCCGTGGCTTTCTTTACCGCTCGGTCGATAACATCGTTTGTCACGTCTTCGGCTCGAGCGCGTTCGATGACGGCGCGAAGGCCTGGAGAATTTCTGTCGCCCTTGGCCAGTCGCGCTTCACTCGCAATGAGTTTTGAATACTTCGAATACACCTTTGCCTTCGCGCCGTCGGTTTTCTCTTTTTTATGTTTTATCTGCGACCATTTATTGTGTCCGGACATGGTTATTTTAGATTATAAAGCAAGTTTTGGGTTATGTTTCGAACCGATATGTTCATAAGCTTTTGCTGTAGCACTCCTGCCGCGCGGAGTGCGTTCGATGAGACCGAGTTGGATGAGGAACGGCTCGTAGACTTCTTCTATCGTGCCCTGGTCCTCGGAAAGAGCCGCCGCGAGGGTCCCGAGACCGACCGGACCACCTTTAAATTTTTCTATAATCACGGAAAGGAATTCTCTATCGCTTCGGGTGAGACCGAGGGAGTCAATGCCGAGCAGATCGAGAGTTTTTGTCACGGTTTCCTCCGAAATGACCGATTCGTCTATTTGCGCCATATCGCGGACGCGTTTTAGAAGAAAATTTGCCGTTCGGGGAGTGAATCTGGCGCGCGAAGCAATCGAGGCGGCGGCTTTTTTGGGCATAGAAACGCCGAGAATCTTTGCCGAGCGGTTCAAAATCTTTTCTATTTCGTCTTGCGTGTAATATTCGAGCCGGAAGGTACCGCCGGAGAATCGGGAACGGAGCGGCGCGGACAAAAGTCCGATGCGCGTCGTCGCGGCGATGAGAGTGAACGCCGGGAGTTCAAGTTGGATGGTACGCGCCGAAGGGCCTTTACCAATAATAATGTCGAGCGAACGCATTTCCATCGCCGGATAGAGCACTTCTTCTATCGTTTTGTTCAGACGGTGGATTTCGTCGATGAAAAGTATGTCACCAGGCGAAAGATTTGTGAGAATCGCCGCAAGGTCACCGACTTTTTCGATTGCCGGACCGGAAGTCGATTTCATTTGAGCGCCGGTTTCTTTGGCGATGAGGTGGGCGAGTGTCGTTTTACCCAAGCCCGGCGGTCCGTAGAAGAGAAGATGTTCCGGCGTATGCTTTCTGCCTTTGGCGGCGGCAAGAAGAATTTTCAAATTTTCCTTTATGTGATTTTGACCGATGTATTCGTCCCACGAAACCGGTCGGAGCGCGGAGTCCAAAGAAACGTCATTTTTACCAAAAACGGCTTCAGTTGGCTCTTTTTTCTCGTTATTAGGCTCTTTATTATAAATATTACTTGACATATAGTCTACACTATGCTAAGCTGTTCAGGAAAGACGGTTTTGGTATACAATATCTTTTCTTTCCAGGTCATAAATCTCTAAGCGATTAAGCGCAAGCTTACTAGCGATGCTTCGCAGGACGCCCTGGTTTTTGTCTTCGGACAAATTACTGGGGTTATCCTTTGATTGTTGCTTAACTTCTACCGTCCCGGTTTAAGTATCGTTTAGAGATTTATGTTCTGGAGTGTGCCTCACTCCAAATGCTACTCTCGGGATTTTTTTTGTCTACACGCCTTCCTCAAGGTCAATCACACGTCTCAATTCGTCAAGTGAGGTGACACCTCTTAAAACTTTTATCACACCGTCTTGTCGCATATCGAGAATCCCTTGATCCATCGTCGCCTCGCGTATTTCTCGGCTGCTCGGATTGCTAATTAAAATTTTCTCCAACGCCTCGTCGGTAAGTATCGCTTCGTAGAGTCCGGTGCGGCCTTTGTAGCCAAGGTTGTTGCATTTTTCGCAACCAACCGCCTGATACATCGTGTTTAAATCAAGACCCTCGACCAATGCGCGGTCTTTTACGCTTGCAATGACGGCATCGACGGTTTTCTTCGCGTCGCCCTCCACGGCGATTTTTTTCTTACAATTTTGACAGAGTTTTCGCACGAGACGCTGGGCAAGCGAGACGTTTATCGCCGAAGTCAGGACTTTTGGATTGACGCCGAGATCGATAAGTCGGGGATACGTACCGGCAGCGTCGTTTGTGTGAAGTGTCGAGAAGACCAAGTGGCCGGTGAGTGATGAATTCACGGCGATTTCCGCGGTTTCCTCGTCGCGGATTTCGCCGACCATGATGACGTCGGGGTCTTGTCGCAAAGCCGAACGAAGCCCCGAGGCAAAGGTGTAATCGTTTTCGCCCATATCCTCGTTTTCTTTTGTATGCGGTCGCGCGGCGTGAACTTGAGTCTGAACAATGCCTTTCAGGTGATATTCGATCGGGTCTTCGATAGTGATAATTTTTATTTCCGGAGAATAAATTTTTCGCAAAAACGCGTATAGAGTCGTGGTTTTTCCGGAGCCGGTCGGACCGGTCGTGAGAATCATGCCGTTCGGACGGTCAATTTCTTTGAGAAGAATGTTGAGAAGTTTTTCGGGAATTCCAAGGGCGTCAAGCGGCACCTGTATTGATTTGGGGTTGAGGATACGCATGACGATAGACTCGTCGTAAGCCCCGGGCAGAATCGACGTGCGGATTTCTATTTCGTCTCCTCCAATTTTGACGCTGAAACGACCGTCTTGGGCTTCGTTTCTGACGTTTAATTTCATGCCGGAGAGAAGTTTGATACGCGAAAGAAGAAGACCGAACGTCTCTTTGTCCAAATCCAAGATATCGGTAAGCACGCCGTCGAGGCGATAGCGCAAACGCACAGCCACCTCTTCCGGTTCGATGTGAACGTCGGAAGCATCGATTGAAAGCGCTCCAGAAAGGATGATTTCCAAAATTTTCGAAATACGAAAACCTTTTTTCAATTTGACGATGTCCGCGACGAAATTTTTTATGTCGCCGACGGACTTGATTTCCGATACGAATTGCTCGATGTCGCTCGTCGAAATATCGAGAACGCCGGCACTCGTTTCCTTTGAGAAAGAGAGGTCGACATATCGTGCCCAGATTTTTTGCAAACTTTTCGGCGAGACAACGACGAGGCTTACGGTGTAGCCTTTGGTGTCGAGTCCGGCGGATATGGCTTTTATTTTTTCATTTTCCGGAGAAAGGACGGCGATTTTCACCCGCTTGCCGATTTGATTGAAAGGCGCGACGTTGGCATCGCGTGCGACCGATTCGGGGATGAGGCGAAGAGAATCCATATCGACGGGGAACATTGAAAGGTCCGCGTATTCGAGTCCATAGCGCTGTGCCACGATATGCGCGAGGTCCTCTTCCTCCTTTTCTTTTAGTTCACCGAGCTTTCTGTTTTGTTTGTCTTCGTCAAATTGAACAACCATGAAGAAATTGTATCGTGTTTAGGCCGCGCCGCATACCCCTATTGACAATATATTTCTATTTGATATAATGCGACAGGTAGAGTAATTTTCACAACGAATAGAAATCTCAAAATTCAGCAAAGGTTAAAAATGAAAACGATCGGTTTGTTCTTCGTAATGTCAGTCGCAATGATGTCCACGTTCGGGTGCACAATATTGTTTCCGCCGCTAACAATCCACCAGGCTCTCAACGCGCCCCTTGGCGACACCCTCAATGTCGTCAATTCCTATGACTACCCTGTAACCATAAAGGCCTGGAATATGCCGGTAGAGATACTCGCTCCAAAGGGGGACCCGTACGGCCGAAACAGCCATACGTTTACCTTCGACAATCAGCTCGGTGGAGAGGTTGTTGAGCTCACGGCTTTCGGCCAAGGCGGAACCGACACGTTCACGGTGAATGTGACCCTTCAGCAAAACGGAAGCCAAAGCAATGGTCAATACTTCCATTCGAACGGTCCGTGGCGCCCAAATCTGCGCTGATATCGAATAATCAATGGCCCCGAGCGTTTTAGACGCTCGGGGCCATTTTGTTTCCATTCTGCTAAAATGTATATATGGTTTCTCATTCTCTTTCAGAAACAAAAAATATCGCCGGCGATTTTGCCAAAGATTTAATATCTCGCGGTAGAAACAAAAAGGCGACGGTTGTCGGCCTTTACGGCGACCTTGGTTCGGGCAAGACAGCTTTCACTCAAGCGACAGCAAAATTTTTTGGTATTAAAGAAGTCACGAGTCCGACGTTTATCATCGAGAAAATATACAAAACAAACAGCGATATTTTCAAAACATTTGTCCATGTCGACGCTTACCGGCTCGACAATGCGGAAGATTTGCGAAAGCTCGGCTTCGAAGAAATTTTAAACGACCCGGAAGCTCTTGTTTTTGTCGAGTGGCCGGAACGCGTGTCGGAAATCCTGTCCGACCACATTCGCCTCATGTGCGAATTCGTTTCGGAAAAAGAACGCAACTATGAAATCATTTTCTAAAAGATTAATCCTCCTCGATTCGCACGCGATTTTACATCGCGCCTATCACGCCCTGCCTGATTTTTCAACGGCGGCCGGCGTGCCGACGGGAGCTTTATACGGACTCTCGCTCATGCTTTTGCGGATTATTGAGGATTTCAAGCCGGACTACATTGTCGCGGCATATGATTTGCCCAAGCCGACATATCGACACGAAGCGTTTAAAGATTACAAGGCGGGCAGAGCGAAGACGGACGAAGCTCTGATAGAACAAATAAAAAGTTCTCGGAAAATTTTCGAAGCGTTTAACATCTCAATATATGACAAAGAAGGTTTCGAAGCGGATGATGTTATCGGAACGATTGTCGAAGATACGAAGAAAGAAAAAAATCTCGAAGTTATAATCGCGTCCGGCGATATGGACACGCTTCAGCTCGTCAGTGGAGAGAAAGTGAAAGTGTTCACGCTCAAAAAAGGCATCAAAGACACGATTTTGTACGACGAAAAAGCCGTCGAGAAGAGGTTTGGCTTTGGGCCAAAACTCATAACCGATTACAAGGGTTTGAGGGGAGATCCGTCGGACAACATTCCTGGGATAAGGGGGATCGGAGAAAAAACGGCGACGGCTCTCATTTCGAATTTCGGCGCAATAGAAAAAATATATGCGGAACTCAAAAAAGGTGACGAGAAATTTTTGAAAGCGAAGATCACACCGAGGATCGTCGAGCTTCTGAGAACCGGTGAGGAAGACGCCGAGTTTTCCAAAATGCTCGCGACAATCCGCGTCGACGCGCCGATTGATTTTGTCTTGCCAAAGAAGACGTTTGCGGAAAGTATAGACTTCAAAAAAATTGACACGCTTTTTTCCGAGTTGGAGTTTCGGACACTTGCACCGAGATTGAAAAATATTTTAGGAAAAAGCACGGCGAAAGCAGAATCTGAAATCGAGGACCGAACCCGCAGCGAAGGAACTTCTGGGTATTCTGTTGCTTGTGCGCTTCGCTCCGACTTACGCGCTCCAGAATACCCCGAAGTTCCTGCGCGTGAGGGCGCTTGCGTTTCGCAGATTTCAGATTCTGCTTTCGCCGTGCCAGACCAGGAAAAATTCAAAGAAGCCCAAGTGATGCTTTGGCTTCTCAACTCAAACCTAAGCGACCCGAAGATCGAGGATATTTTTGCTCACACGAAGACTGAAGATTTCACTGAAGCGTACGATAAACTCTCAAGAGAAATTGTGGATAAGAAACTTTCCATCGTGTACGAAGAAATTGAAAAACCAATTATCCCCATCGTCGAAAAGATGAAAATCGACGGCGTGAAAGTCAACACCGGACTTCTCAAAAAACTTTCTGTTGAGTATGGTGCGGAGACGAAGGAACTCGAGAAAAAAATCTGGTCCGCCGCAGGCAAGGAATTCAACGTCAACTCGCCGAAACAGCTCGGGGAAATCCTTTTTACGACGCTTGGTTTAAAAGCCAAAAATCAAAAGAAGACAGCTTCCGGAGCTTTTTCAACAAAAGAGTCCGAGCTTGAAAAACTGCGCGACGAACATCCGATTATCGAAAATATTTTGAATTACCGTGAGCTGAAAAAACTTTTGGGAACCTATATCGAACCCATACCGCTTTTGGTCGACAAAAATTCACGACTCCATGCGACATTCATTCAGACGGGCACGACGACGGGAAGAATGTCATCGGAAAATCCAAATCTCCAGAATATTCCCAATAAAAACGAGCTGGGACAAAACATTCGCCGCGCATTTATCGCCGAAAAAGGCAACGAACTCCTGTCACTCGACTATTCGCAGATAGAATTGCGTATCGCGGCGTTTCTTTCCGGCGACAAAAAACTGATTTCCATTTTTAAAAACGGAGAAGACGTTCACACCGCCGTCGCGGCGGAAGTTTTCGGTGTGGCGCCAAAAGACGTAACGAAAGAAATGCGCCGCCGCGCCAAAGTAATCAATTTCGGCGTGATGTATGGTATGGGAGTGAACGCCTTGCGGGCAAATCTTGGAACGGACCGCACAGCAGCGCAGAAATTCCTGACGGATTACTTCGAAAAATTTTCCGGTCTCGCGGCGTATCTCGAAAAAATAAAAAAAGATGCGGGAGAGAAAGGCTATACGGAAACTCTTTTCGGTCGACGCAGATATTTTGAAGGCATCAAATCAAAAGTTTCTTTTATCCGCGCGGGAGCGGAGAGGATGGCGATAAACGCCCCGATTCAAGGTACTGAAGCGGACATAGTGAAACTCGCGATGATAAAACTCGACGAACTTATTCGCTCCGAATCGCTCGAAAACAAAGCCAGACTTATTCTTCAGGTGCACGATGAACTTGTGTATGAAATAGAAAAAGGTGTTGCGCCGAAAATTATGCCGAAAATAAAAAAGATAATGGAATCAGTTGTTTCGCCGGAAAAATCCCATGGAATCGTTTGTATCGCCGAGGCAAAAGTGGGAGAGAATTGGCAGGATATGAAGGAGTTACAATAAAAGAATGATATATCTTTTCTATGGAGCGGATGTTGAGACGTCGAGAACGAAAGCCCGAGCGCTTTTTGAGTCGCTTAAAGCGAAGAAGCCCGACGCGGCGTTTGGGGAACTTGTTGCCGAGGAATTGACCGAAGACAAAATCCGGGAACTTGTCAGCGGACAAGGGCTTTTTAGCAACAAATGCGTGATTTTTTGCGACAATATTTTTTCCGATGTTGAGGCGCGAGAAATCGCCGGGCAGTTTATAACGGAGCTCAAAGACTCCCCGAATATTTTCATTTTACTCGAGAAACAGCCGATAAAAAAGATTTTTGAAAAGCTCGAGAAAAACGCTGAAAAATCTCAGGAGTTCGAAGAAAAAAACACCGGGGCGAAAAAAGAATGGGGTGATTTTGCTTTGGCAAACGCCGTAGGAGCGAGGAACCCACTCAAGGCGTGGAAGGAATATCGTGTCCTCGTCGAGCGCGACCCGGAACTTGAAAAAATTCACGGACAGATTTTTTGGAAAGTGAAGCAAATGGTTTTGTACAAGACCCCAGTTTTTTCGACAACGGAACTTCGCGTAATGCTACGGAAGCTTGCTTTGATGTATCACGGAGCGCACCGAGGGAACGTTGATCTCGAGCTCTCCCTTGAAAAGTTTTTGCTCAAATTGTGATTCTGTGGTATTTTTGTTTTTATCCCGCCCGTAGCTCAGTCGGTAGAGCAGCTCCCTTTTAAGGAGAGGGTCGTTGGTTCGATTCCAACCGGGCGGACAAGTGCTTTACATAATTCTCGATAACTTAAGGAGTGTGTACAATGTCGGCGCGATTTTTCGGACCGCCGACGCTGTCGGTGTGGAGAAAATTTTTCTTTCGGGAACAACACCGACACCACTCGATAGATTTGGAAAACTGCGCAAAGACTTCGCCAAATCAGCACTTGGTTCCGAGACGACTATGTCTTGGGAATTTGTAAAAAATCCGACGGCGCTTGCGAAAAAGTTGCACGTCGAAGGTTTTGAAATCATCTCCGTCGAACAATCTAAAAACTCAGTCGATTACAAAAAAATCAAACCAAGGAAGAAAGTCGTGGTGATTTTTGGAAGCGAGACAAAAGGAATATCGAAAGTGCTTTTAAAACAAAGCGTTATTATTGCCGAAATACCAATGCGCGGAAAAAAGGAGTCGCTCAACGTATCCGTCGCGGCGGGAATAGTTCTTTTTCGTCTCTTTGACCGGTAAATTCTATTTGAGTCCCGGCACAATGATTGTTGTCGTCCCGGATTGATGGTTCAATGAAAGCGCCCGCGTTTTACGAGTTTTTGGTGTTTTGAACAGAAGTGTGCGCTTCGACCACCCATTTTTATCCGCTCTATGATTCCGCCGCAACCTTTTTTTCGGCATTTTTCTCCCGTGCGCTGGTAGGCCTCGTGGCGCAGCTGGAATTTTCCTTCTTTACCCAAGATGTTTCGGTAGTCCGACATCGAATCGCCGCCGAAACTCATGCCTTTTCGCAAGACATTTTTCATGGACACAAAAAGCGACCGTGCTTTTTGCGGCGAAAGACCTTTAGTCTTTTGAAGCGGATGAATGCCGGAGTGCCAAAGCATCTCGTCTGAATAAATGTTTCCGATGCCCAAAATGACGCTCGGGTCCATCAAAATCTTTTTTACCGGCCACGTCGGTTTGCTTGAGAGTATCTCGACAAATTTTCCAAGAGTCAGTTTCGGGTCGACGGCGTCCGGACCGTTTTCTTTGAGGTGTTCCGATTTCTCGATATTTTTTGTTTTCTCAATTGAAACCCGGGCGAATTTTCTCATGTCGGAAAGTGCCAGACATTTTCCGTTCGAGAGAACGAACAGAAGGTGGACAAATCTGTTGAACGGATCGTCTCGGAGCGGTCCCGCGGATTTCGCCGCCCACGTTTTTCCTTTTTTTTCGTACGCGCCATAGAGCAAGTGACCGGTCATTTTCATGTGAACGAGTATCGTCTTATCACTGGAGAGGTTTATGAGAACGTTTTTACCGATTCTTTCCGCACCAATTATTTTTTTGCCAACGACTTCGCGTTTGAACTTTTTAAAATACTTCGGGTTCTTGATATTGTCTTTCCCAGCGTGGAAGGAGCTGTTGTAATCAGTCCAGACATCGCGAATCGAAAGACCTTTTGCATATTTTTTTATTCCGTTGACCGTCGTTTGGACTTCCGGTAGCTCGGGCATTTATTTTTTCAGTTTTTTAATCTCCTCTCGTGCAACACTCGCATCACTCCAAGGAATTTTCGTTCCGTTTGCTCCCATTATGTACGGGTCGGTGCCTTTGCCGGTAATAAGTACGGCGTCGCCGGAATGTGCCATAGAAATAGCCTTGTTTATAGCCATTCTACGGTCCATTATGACGATTGGCTTCGCGTCGGGAATGGCGGAAGCCATATCAGTGATAATTTTCTGCGGGTCGTCGTCGTATGGATCCTCGTTCGTCAAAATTATTTCATCGCACTCGGTCTCGGCGATTTTTGCCATTTTGTCTCTTTTCCAAACATCTCTGCCGCCGCCGGTATTTCCGAGGACGCAAATTCGTCGGTGACCTCTGAAAGCGTCATACAAAGCTTGAAGCGATTCGGGTGTATGGGCGTAATCTACGACGACGTTGAAATCCTGACCTTCTTTTATGCGTTCGACGCGGCCTTTTATTTCGGAAAATTTCTCGACGGCTTTTTTTATCGTCGTAACATCGATTCCGTATTCATTCGCGAGAGTGGCGGCGGCGAGAATATTCATAATATTGAAAACGCCGGAAAGAGGCGAGTGGATCTTTGTTCCATGAAAGGTAAAATCAAGTCCTTCGTCGCGCATTTCGTACGGTTTGACGTCGGAAAGGGAGAAAGTCCGCTTGACGGCGAAATTTTTGGCCAAAAATTTCGCCGCCTCCTTGTCATCCGCGTTTGCGACCAAAACCGTCTTTGGTTTTTTCGATTTTACCACCGCGTCCGCTATCGAAAGCTTCGCCGCGACGTATTTTTCGTATGATCCGTGTGCTTCGATGTGCTCGGGCGCGAGATTTGTAAATATGAGTGCGTCGAAATTTATGAATCTATGTCTGAAAAGTTCGGCGCCTTGGCTCGTAACTTCCAAAATCGCGCAATCGCATTTTGCACGCACGGCATTCCGGATAAATTTCTGAATAAAAAATCTCCCCGGCATGGACATTTTATAAAGATTCGGTTCGGACACGTCACCGACCTTAAACCTGATTGTATTTGAAACGGCGGTCTTGTATCCGGCTTCTTCTAAAATGGCGTTTAAGATTTCCGTGACGGAACTTTTACCTTTTGTTCCCGTGACGGCTATGACTTTTATTTTTCGGGAAGGGAAGCGGTATATAATCGCGCCCCACATCGCTAGTTTAAAATGATATATCGGCGAAAGTGAACCGAATAATTTTTTTGGAATAATTTTTTTTGTTTTTTGGAGGGTTGTATCGAGCATATTATTTTCCCAAAATTTTCAGTGCCTTTTTGACTCGTTCGCCGGTATCGGTAATTTTGCCACCGACTTTTTCGAGAGCTTCTCGCGCCGCGTTGTGGCTAAAACCAAGGGATTTTAGGGCTTCTAGAGCGTCGGCCTCGTCGGTAGGCATTAGGCCGCCATCTTCCGCGACCAACTTGCCTTTGAGTTCCAAAATGATTTTGTCCGCGAGTTTTTTACCTATACCGGAAACGCGCGTGAGGTGCGCCGTGTCGCCGGTCGATACCGCGCGGCGAAGCGCTTGCGCCGACGAGACGTTTAAAATATTTAAAGCGCTTCTCGGGCCGACGCCGGAGACGACAGAGACCAAAAGTTCGAACAAATCCAAATCTTCCTTTGTCGGAAATCCATAGAGTGTCTGCGCGTCTTCGCGGACGGCAAAATGCGTCCACAGCGTTATGTTTTTTCCCTCGAGCGCCGTCTCGAGTGTCTTGCCCGTGACGAAGACTTTGTAGCCCAGGCCGTCGACCTCGACGACGACGGATTTGCCGCCCTTATATATGACCATACCGGAAATGTGAGAAATCATATCCAAATCATATACCATTTGCGTTTTCCCGTCCTTTTTGTTAATCTCACTTCACAATGCCCATAACAAGTTCAGCAAAAAAAGCCCTCCGCGCGTCAAAGAGAAAGCGCGTCTACAACATCCGCCATCGCGAATCTTTTGCCGATGTCACAAAGAAAATCGAGAAACTTGTCGTCGCCAAAAGCGCGAAGGAAGCCATGAAACTTCTCCCCTTGGCCTACAAAGAAATAGACAAAGCGGCAAAGACCGGTTTCATAAAGAAAAACAATGCCGCTCGCAAGAAATCCCGTCTCGCCGCTCTCATCAAGAAGATAAAATAAAAAATCCCCGAAAGGGGGATTTTTTGTAATGCGGGAATGGTTAGATGCGTTTAGAACCGTTGATTGGAAAGAGGTGAAGAGAGAGATTGTGTTTAGTGGCGTATTAAATCTTTTCCCTGTACTGAATTGATATTTAATACTCTACAGCTATGAAATCAATTTGCAGACAACGGGACGGTCGTGATAAAATAGTATTACCTCTGACGGAAAAATGAGGTCGTAGACAAGTATTCGAGACATCCCGAAATGGCAGGAATTGTATTTTTCCAAAGAAAAAAAGCAAAATAGGTAAAAAAGCCTTAAACGCTGACATTTCAAAGGATTTTTAGATACCCGAAAGGGTCTTTAGAGTTCTCGGAATGTCTACGCTTGAGGCTTTTTTTATTTGTGTCGCTTAACCCGTATGCCTCGAAAAAGGTCTATGGGTTCTGGCGGTATTAAATATCGCAGAAGTTAGCTTCTGGCAGAAACGCCAGAAAATAAGTTTTGACTATGTCGAAATTTATACACTGTCATCCTGCAAATGGAATGATGTGGTGCCAACATCCTAATAGAAGTTGGGCACCACCATTCCCGCTTTTGCGGAATGACTCTGGGGGTAGTGTTCCAGTTGATAAGGTAGAAGAAGACGACCTTGTCGTAAAAAAGAAAAACCGCGTAGGTCGCGGTTCTTCTAAAAAGTCTTAATTTAAGGCTTGCAGAGACCATCCGTAAGGGTGGTTTTCTGCTCCCCAATTGTAACACTGAACAGGCGGTATGTGTGGATAATGGACATCCTGTTTGTTCAGGTTTTGGATACTACTTGAAGTTCTTTGTTTTGTAAACTAAAGTAAACAAATGAAGAAGAATATGAACCCTCAGGAGATGCTAGAAAGATATGCGAACACCAGCGGATACAAAAAATTTAGAAATTATGTTCGTGAAATATTTGAAAGTGAGTATTTTCAAGATTTCGTTGTAAGAATAAGAAAGAAATATCAAATACCCGAAAAAGGATTTGGTCCTGAAAATGGATATGTTTTTCCTCCAGAAATTTGGACGCTTAGGGATAACAAAAAAGAAAGGGATTCTTTTCAAGAAGAAATAAACGAGGTCTCTAAAAAATACAAAATTCATTTTCTAGATGGGTTGGGCATATTCGAGAACTATATTTTTTATAATGATACTGATTACTCTATTGATTTGGGTGGTTATGGACTGTTTCTAACAGTGGACATTCCCCAACAAAAAGAAGAGCCTTTTTCAAAAGAAATTCAAGATGATGATGATTTACTTTATCCAATTGGTATTCATATAAGTCCACACGCAAGTCTTCGGGATATATTGGACTATGTAAAAAGTACCTACAAATATGAAATTTCCTTTTTACAGGATAAATACAAAGACAAAAATATAAAACTAGGCAAATTCAAGAGAAGAAAATCTATAATTCAAGAAAGAAATGATTTTATATATCAAAATCGCGATTTACCCAGAAAAGATATTATGCGTTTGGTAACAGACAAGTTTGGCTCAAAAAACATAATAGATTATGGATATATTGGCAAAATAATTTCACTAGAAAAAAAGAAAAGAAAAGAACTGTAGTACACAAATTTTCCGTACTACATAAAATGCTTATTTTTCTGTCTCTGTAAAGACTAACCTGTAGCTACAACCTACGGGTTTTTTATGTCCGAAAACAATTTCAAAAAAGATATACAAGCGGACTGGTCGTTAAAAGACCTGAACGAAACAGACCAAAGAAATCTTCTCAATTTCTTTGAGTTGCTTCTTAGGGTTGATAAAAGAGTAAAACCAGAACTTTACGGAAACCATATTAATGGACAGGATAATCAGAAACAATGAATATGTTAGACACGATAATACTCACGATACCGAAGGGGTCTTATAGGATTTTCAAACCCGAAATGTTTTCCCCTAACGCAAAAATCCTCAACGGCACTGGAAACTACCTTGTGAAGTGTATGAACAATCCGACGGCACGAGACAAAAAAGACGGTGTGTATCGTCCTCGTTTGACCCTGATAAAAAGGATGACACGAAACGGCGATGAAATACCGCTGAAAATAGAGTTCTCGGTTGCGAAGATGCTCTACGGAAACAATGTTGATGAGATTGAGGAAAGCGACTTTGAAAAAGTCATAAATGCCCTGCACGAAGCGATGTTGAGTATGGAAGTGTATGTAGCGAAAACGGATTTGAGGAACGCAAAAGTGTCCGCTTTTCATCCATCAAAAAACATTGAGCTTAAAGACGGATACACTTCAAGTTTCGTCATTGGCGAGCTTCATAAGATTGATGTCAGCAAAAAAATGGACTTGAACAGGGATAGCTTTAGGAATAGCGGACACTCGCTTCAACTTTACACGAACTCGCACTCTCTCGTTCTTTACGACAAAGCCCAAGACATTAAAAAGCCGACCAAGCGTGCTATGGATAAAGACCAAAACTTTCTTCAAGCATCTCTCTTTGACACGCTCACGAAAAAAGAACGGAAAGAGATTTTGCGTGTTGAAGTTCGGCTCGCAAAGAAAGTGAAAATGAACGCCGTCTTGAAAAATCTGAACTTTAAGGAAGACCCGACCTTCAAAGAAGTTTTCAAGAAAGATATTTGTCAGAAAATCTTGCTCAATTACTGGGATGAGCTGATAACGGGCAAAAATCTTTTCTTGTTTGATGTGGAAGACAAGCAGATGAAAACTTTTAACACTATCTTCAAAAACAAGCCGAAAATCAAAGTGACAGAAGCCGTCTATCTTGTTGGTTTGAGGGCTTTGAGTAGAGAAAGCATAAGAGATACAAGGGCAATAGTTGAGGCACACGCAACGACCCGCACTTGGTATCGTATAGCCCGAGATTTGCCCTTTCTTGATGAGATTTCGGGTAAGATGTATCACGGCTGGGTAAGACAAATAAAGGACGCTCTTGTTGGTTTTGTACCGTTTCGGTTGTCCACTCCAGAAGATTTACTTGTAAAGTAAAGTAAAGTATCATTTTAAGACAATGCTCAAACAAAAAATACAAAAGCAGAATGTTGGAAACGCAGGAGAGTATTACATCGCATCAAGACTTTCTGCTCTCAATTTCGTTGCAACCATTACTCTTGGTAGGGCAGAAAAATACGATATTCTTGCGTTGAGTTCAAGTGGCAAACTGGTCAAGCTCTCTGTGAAGACAACCCAAGTAAAAAATGCAGAGGGTTTCCCTTTATCAGCCAAAGATGAAGGCGGTCAATCAGATGACTTTTATTATGCCTTCGTAAGACTTAACGGCTTTGATACAGAACCTGATTTTTGGGTAATACCAAGTAATGTGGTCTGTCCTCTCATAAAGACCGCTCATAAGAAATGGGAAGATACACTCGGCAAGAATGGCAAAAAGCACGGTATATCTACTGTCCGCTGGTTACCCACTATCGTAAAAGGCTCACAAGCAAAGTATTATCAGAAAGAATGGGAAAACGATATACAGCAATATCACAAGAACTTAAAACAACTTATATGAAAACACAAAAGGATTTTTACACGGCACGAGATTTAGCCGACAAACTCGGAATGAACATTATGACGATTTACCGATATATCAATGCAAAGAAACTCAAAGCATACAAACTCGGTAAGGATTATCGGATAGAGAAGTCAGATTTTGAAGCGTTTTTGAAAAAAATAAGCACAATATAAAACTATATGAAACAAACGAAAGAAAAAGTAAGGGCAAAAAACAACAGGACAACTTTTGTTACAGACAATGAAATGAACTCTCTTAAAAAGAAGTTACTTTTAGTTGACGAGATAGATAACAATTTTTACAACAAGACAATCCACGGAAAGTTGGAAGATGTTGTTGTGAAATTACCATCTGGTTTTGTTGATTTATTGTTTATAGACCCACCATATAATCTGAATAAAGATTTTGGAAACAATCAGTTTCGGGCAAAGAAAAATGATGACTATGAAAGTATTTTTGAGGTATGGCTACTTTCAATTATCCACACACTAAAAGAAGACGCCTCCGTATATGTTTGTTGTGATTGGAAAAGTTCGCCGATGATATTCAATGTTCTGAATAAGCACTTAAAAGTTAGAAACAGGATAACTTGGGAACGAGAAAAAGGTCGTGGGGCTTTGAGTAATTGGAAAAACTGCTCGGAAGATGTTTGGTTTGCTACACTGTCGGATAATTACAAGTTCAATGTTGATGCGGTAAAACTTAAAAAGAAGGTTATAGCACCATACAGGGAAAATGGAATAGCCAAAGATTGGGCTGAAGAAGAAGATGGTAAGTTCAGACTCACGCACCCATCAAATCTTTGGACAGACATAACTATTCCTTTTTGGTCTATGCCAGAAAATACAGACCATCCAACACAAAAACCCGAGAAGTTAGTGGCGAAGATAATACTTGCCTCAACAAATGAAGGCGATGTTGTTCTTGACCCGTTTTTGGGTTCTGGGACAACATCAGTGGTTGCCAAGAAACTGAACCGAAAATATGTTGGTATAGAAATGAATGAAGAGTATTGTTGTCTCGCAGAAAAGAGAATTGGTTTTGCCGAGAATGACGGAACAATTCAAGGTTATTCTGGCGGTGTCTTCTGGGAACGCAATTCAGGAGTTGACCAGACCGAGAGTGCTAAAAGGACAACCGATAATTTGAAACTAATATGATAAATAAACAACTCTTTACACTGATTGATTTCATTAAATCAAAAGATGGTGTAGGTAATAAGTCAGTTTTAATTAGTGAGGTGCAGAAAAACTTTGGTTTTACCAAAGATAGGTCTGTTTATTACTCGGAACATCTTGCAATTCGCTTCAGCTCTTCTAATTCTTTAAGTTTCTCAAACACAGTATTATCTCTCTCAAATCTTCAAAAATACGACGAGTTACCTTTTATTGTTTGTTTGGTAACACCCAAAAAGAACTTTATATATATCGCCAACACAACATTCCTACAAAAGATTAGTCATAGTTCACAAGAATTAAGAACCGACAACATAAGGGGTAGTTTTAATGGGTCAGACATAGTAAAAGAGTTTAATGGTCTTTCAAACTCCCCTGAAAACTTCCAGAAGTTGTTTTCTATTCACGAAGAAATTGGTTTTAGCGGAAATCTCACTCGTCTCGTAGAGGCAACAACTGGAATCAGTCCATCTGGTAAAAAATACGAGGTATCCAGTAGTGCCAAATCGGTCATTAAATTAGCACCAGAAAGAGCTTCTAATTTTGTGAAATCAAAAGAGTATTCAGAACTGAAATCTGATTTGGACAAAAAGGTTGAGAAATATAAAAATGAAATCCTCATCGCTGGCTTCATTGAGAATGTAAATATCAGAGGAAGAATCATTGAATACTTGATAGCGGGAAATGATGAAGAGCTAAAAGCCAATTTAGTAAAAGAGCTTCATAACAGTAACAAGAAGATTTCTCGTTTCGGGACTAAAAATGATTTAGGCGACTATACAAGGATATTTAAGCAATACCATACAGCTACAGATGTTAAGACGAAAATTATGATATTAAAGTCAAATCCAAAAGCTTATAACATTGATAAGATGTTAGAGTTTTTGTCTGGAGAGAAAAGTGTTTTTATGTTTTATTTTGTCGGAATAGAGCCAAACAAAATTATTGCCCAGACACTAATATCTATGTTTCAGAAGGATTTACTTGAATCAACAATTCTCTTGAAACATTGGTCTGGTCGCAATTCAAGAGGGGTTACTCAATTTGAAGGGGAAACAATCCACAAATTAATTCTTGCGTCTAACAATGAAATTAAAATTGATGATGGCAAGTTGTTCTTGGAAAAACTGATTGAATTATAAAATCTTTTATGAAAGCAATCATTTTAGCCAGAGTATCAGACAAGAAACAGGACTCAAACGAGGCACAACTTTCTCGTATCGTCTTATATGCCGAGAGCAAGGGGCTTGAAAAATGGAAGGTGTTTGAATTAGAGGAGTCATCAACGAGAGGATACAGAAAAAAGTTTCAGGAAATCATTGACATCATCATAAAATCAAAAGAAACAATCGCTTTGGTCGTGGACACGATAGACCGATTGCAAAGAAGTTTTAAGGAATCAGTTACTTTCAATGAACTGCGCAAAGAAGGCAAGGTTGAGATACATTTTTACCGAGAAAACCTTGTCATCAACAAAAAATCAAATAGTGCTGACATTTTGCGTTGGGATATGGGCGTGATGTTCGCCAAAAGCTATGTCTTGCAATTGAGCGACAATGTGAAGAGGAAGCAAGACAAGATGAGGGAAGACAAAGAAATAACAGGTGCTCCGCCTATTGGCTACAAGAGCATTTATAACGACAATCCGTTTAGGGTCAGAAGGGTTGATGTCGTGCCCGATGAAAAAGCTCACTACATCGTCAAGATTTTTACGGAATACGCAAAAGGCGATGTTTCCGTGCAAACTCTTTCAGACCGAATGTATGCAGAGGGCTTCAAAAGTAAGATAGGCGTTCAGGTCAATCACGCTATGATTTTCAAAATCCTGAACGATACTTTTTATTGGGGCGAAGCTTATTCCCGCACGCACAAGTTGAGATACGCCCATAAATATCAGCCGATAATTTCAAAAGACCTTTTTGATAAATGTCAGGAAGTAATGGAAAGACATAACAAAGTGCCGACAAAATACGCATCATTACCTTTTATGTTCAGAGGTTTGGTTGTCTGCGGAAAATGTGGCGGTGTTGTTGGGGGACAGCTCAAAAAGGGCAAATATGTCTATTACAGCTGTTCAGGATATAAGGAGTGCAAAAGGGACTATGTAACGGAAACAGAGCTTGTGGGGCAAGTCTATGGCGTTTTAGACAGCTTGAAATTGTCCGATAAGAGAATTGAAGAAATTACTGCGGACTTGAAGAAGATAGGCGAAAACGAGAATGTTTTTTACCGAACGAATATAAACGAACTCAAAGCGGAATACGACCGATACGACGGCAGAATAAAGAAAATGTATGAAGACCGACTTGATGGTCGTATTACGGAAGAAATGTATGACAGCTATTTAAGGGACTACAAAGCGAAGCAGTCTGAAATCTTGGGCAAGATGCAAGACCACTCAAACGCAGACCAACATTTCTACCTCACGGCAAATATGACGCTGAATATGGCTAAAAGAGCCAAAGAGATTTTCATAAGTTCTGAACCTGAAGAAAAACGCCAATTTTTGGGTTTCTTACTTCAGAACTGCGTGCTCAATGGAAAAAAGCTAGATTTTTCCTTGCGTTCTCCCTTTAACTTGATAGCAAATTACTCCGATGATACTACCTTGCGGTGGGAGTGAGATTCGAACTCACGACGCCCTTTCGAGCGTGACGGTTTTCAAGACCGTTGCTTTAGACCACTCAGCCATCCCACCGTGATAGGGAAAGACTAGCGGTTTATTTTCGCTTTCGCAAGTTACTCCGAGTGGTGTTCGGTGTGATGTTCTGCGTGATGCTTCTTCGTGGCTTTCATTTTCGAGAATATGAAAATGTAGAGGATTTCGAGAATACCGACGGTGTTAACGATAAGCAGAATTACGAACCACCACTTGCTCCCGTTTTTAGCCGCTTTCCACAGAGCGACGCCTTTCCACGGCAAAACCCAAATCATAATGAGTGCCAAGGCGATAGCGTCATTCGCGCTATAAAGTATCGTATGGCTTTGCATATGGACAGTATATCAAAAATAAGTACAGTGGTATAATATCCCCGATGCAAACTTTCGTCTGGGAAACTCGCGAATATCACCACACACCGAAGACATCGGACTGGTTTTGGTCGATCGGAATAGTGGCTCTCTGTTGCGTTTTTATATCCGTTTTGCTCGGCAACATCCTCTTTGCTATCTTCATCGCTCTCGCGGCTTTTGCCCTGTCTCTTTATGCGGCTAGAAAACCAAAGGACATCAGGGTTGAGATAAATTCAAAAGGCGTTCGCGTCGACGATATGGTTTTTCCTTTCGCCCATATTCACGCTTTCGCTCTTTCGACGGAGAGCAATCATCCGGCGCTCGTTCTCACGATGAACAAACTTCTCATGCCGCACATTTTGATTCCTCTCGGCGATATGGAGCCCGAAGATATCCGCACACTTCTTTCTCCGAAACTTCCCGAGGACCATTACGAGGAACCGATATCGCTGAAAATTTTTGATGCTCTCGGTCTTTAGTTTTCATTTTTCGGCGGTTTAGTGTAGTTTGAAGTTTGCGCTCTTGTCGTTCAATGGATAGGACACTCCCCTGCGAAGGGAGAAATGCAGGTTCGATTCCTGCCAGGAGCACAATGAGAATTCTCGGCATCGATTACGGTTCAAAAAATATTGGTCTCGCTCTCTCCGACGAGAAAGGTGAGTGGGCTTTTCCGCATTCTGTTTTGCACAGCGGAGAGAAAACAATCCCTGCGATTTTAAAGATCGCTAAGGAAAACGACGTGGAAGAGGTTGTTATTGGAGAGTCGAAAAATTTCAAGGGTAAAGCAAACGAAATAATGGCCGCGGCGAAAGATTTCGCGAAATCTTTC
>Ga0265338_10002105_pt1 | contig 30714 bp, 23 predicted proteins | sample 42126metaG_FD_193579 | JGI IMG/M metagenome (GOLD analysis project Ga0265338, IMG submission 193579) | Rhizosphere microbial communities from Carex aquatilis grown in University of Washington, Seatle, WA, United States - 4-21-26 metaG | ecosystem: Host-associated > Plants > Roots > Rhizosphere...
GAGATGTTGTGCAGCACGCGGCGCTCGGGGGAAATTGAGAAATTCGATTTGTCTTCCCCATGAGCCCTGAGCGGAGAGGGAGGAGAAATCGTGGTCGTTGCCGGGGCTCCGGAGTTTGGCATCGGCGATTGGTTTGGCGAATTTTCGGGCCGAGCGGGTGCTCGGCGTTCCTCTTGCACGTAGCTGAAGCTGACGTTTTCGTAAACGATGTCGCCGCGAACGGGTTTTTGCAGAATGCCCCGGCGGTCGCTGCGCTCTTCGGCCATGTCGAGAATATCGAACACGCGCGCGGCGGCGGCGCGGGCGGATTGCAGGATTTGATTCAACCCGTGTAGACGGCCAATGGGTTCGTAAAAGAACATCCCGGCGAGGAATGTAAATTCCACGAGCTGCCCAACTTTCATTTTGTCGTGAATGACTTCAAGACCGCCGATCCACAGCACAAGGCCGATGCCAAACGCGCCGAAGAATTGCATGGCGGGGCCGTAATTTGCCCATGCGCGCATGACGACAAGTGTGCCGTTGCGCAAGTTATCGGCGCGGTTGGCGAAGCGTTCGTCTTCGTAAGTTTGGCGACCGAAGGCTTTGATCTGGCGAATCCCCTGGAGATTATCCATGAGCAGCGCGTTCATGGCGCTCGAAGCTTCCCGTTGCACGCGGTAGCGTTTATGCGCGGTGAGGGTGTACCAAAGCGCGCCGCCGATGAGAAAGGGTACGGGAATTAACGAAACGAGCGTGAGTTTGCCGTCCGAATGAGACATGAAGACCAGCGCGCCAACGATGCTGAGAATCGCGACGCTACCTTGCTCGACGCCGTCGATCAGGAGCCGTTCGACATTGTTCACGTCTTCGATGACGCGGGTCAGCAGGTCGCCTGATGAGCGTTGGTCGAACCACGTGATTGGCAACCGTTGGAGCCGGGCATAAATATCGCGGCGCATGTCATAAATGACATTTTGTTCGAGCGAATTATTAATGCGAATGCGAAGGCTGTTAAAAACCTCGCGCAAGAGGAATGCACCCATCAACCCGAACGCAGCCGGAGTTAGCCAATTGTATCGGTGCTGCTGGATAATGTCGTCGATGATGACGTGGGTAAGTTTGGGATAAACAAATCCGGCGGCCAGCGAAAGAATTGCAAAGCTAATCGTGCCGACGACCATTATCTTATAGGGGCGAAGATAGATGCTGACGCGCCGGACGACTTCGCTGGTCGCGCGCGGGCGGGAGCGGAACGTGGGATCGGCGTGCGAGCCGTGTGAGTGTGAATGAGCCATTCGGGTGGGTTAGGGATTACTTATTACGTGTTGCGTATTGCGTTTTTCAGGTAATCCGCCCTGGCTCGGGCTCACGAACGTCATAAATAATTTCTGCACGGATTACATATTCTCCAAAAACGCGGTCGGGACAAGTTTTTCAGGGAGCGAACGAGTCAAATCCGAAGGCCGACGGCCGAATCCGCAAGAAATTCGAAATCCGAAAGGGGTCGCATCCTGTTCTGCTTTCGGATTTCGGCCGGCGAAGTTGGCGCCTAAAGGGGTACAAAAACACGTGCATTTCGACCGGACCCGGATTAGATTGGCCGCGCGAATGTATCCACGAGTTGTCACGAAGGACCCGACAGCGGTTCAAGTGGAAGTTCAATCCATTTACCTCGGGATTTTCCCCAAGGGCGACCCGAAGTTTGTACCCCGCGTTTTCGGATGGGCGATTCAATGTTTCACCGGCGGCTATGAGAATTACCAGGCCGTGGACGCCCGCTATCACGATTTTGAACACACGTTGCAGGGGACGCTATGCCTGGCGCGATTGCTCCATGGCCGCCATAAGGCCGGCGCGCCGCCGCCGTTGACGCAGCGTATGTTTCAGCTCGGCATCGTGGCGATCCTGATGCACGACACGGGCTACCTCAAGCGGTGCAACGACACCGAGGGCACGGGTGCGAAATACACGGTGACGCACGTCCATCGCAGCGCGGAATTCGCGGCGGCGCTGCTCAAGCAGGAGAATTTCCCGGCGGAGGACATCAAGGCGGTGCAAAACATGATTCATTGCACCGGCGTGGACGCGGCGCTGGCGGTGATTCCGTTTCAAAGCGAAATCGAAAAGATCGTCGGGTTCGCGTTGGGCACGGCGGATTTGCTGGGGCAAATGGCCGCGGAAGATTACGTGGAGAAGTTGCCCGTGCTTTACTCGGAATTCGCCGAGGCGACGCAGTTCTCCAAGGATAAACCGCATTTTGTGGCGATGTTTTCGAGCGCCGCGGACCTGATGCAAAAAACGCCCGCGTTCTGGGAAAAATACGTGCAGGTGAAATTAAACCGCGATTTCGGCGGGCTTTGTCGTTTCCTCAACGATCCCTATCCGGTGGGGCCGAATTATTATATCGAGCGAATCGAGGCAAACATCAAAAAATTACGCGAAAAGATCGGTGCTGTGCAAAAGTAGGGTATGTCGTCGATTAAGGACCTCAAGCTGGCGGAGAAAAGCGTTTGGCTGCAACAACAGGTGGTTTCGGAATTGAACACCCTGGTGCGCGATATCGAGCGTTGTGAGAAAACCATCCAGGATTTGCAGAGCGAACTCACAACGGTGAACGCGAAGTATCCGAGCCCGCGGACCACGCGGCAGGACATCGGCTATCTGACGGATTTGTTGAAATGCGCGAACAAGAAGCTGGCCTGGGAGAAGCAGATTGCGAGCATGCAAAAGCGGACGCCGGCCACGCTGCAGAAAATGGCGGAGTTGTTGAATGACCCGAAGCATCCGCCGGCGGATGCGATGAAGGTGGAGATGATGCGCGCCCTGCAAGGCGTGCAGGGGGCGATGGAGCGGTTGCAGAGTTTGAAGGCGGAGTGATTTATGAAAAGCGGGGAGACAAGAATCCAAGAGAACAGGCTGATGGTAATTTGTGTGTCGCTGGCCATGTTCTTTTTTTCTTTTGGTTGTGCTGCGCCAAAAGTGGCTAATCCGTTGGAGGCCTGGAATCTTTGCTTTTCCCAGGATCCTGCCCGATTAGATCAGGCGATTCAGGATGACTACCGCGACTATATTCGTAAGCTTCCGCCGAAAGAACAAAGACTTGCCACCTATGATAACGACTATGAAGACGGAACTGGAGGGCACGCCGTTTTGATTACGGTGGGTATTTATGGAATAAATTGGCGGCATGTGCTGATTTACGACAAAGAAAATAAACGGATTAAGACTATGAAATACGCTTCTGGTAATTCTCGTAGCTAGGTGTTTACTGACGCAGGCGCTTCTCATTCCTCTGCCGTTCATTCCCTTGCCTTTTTCAGTGTGGATTCGACAAGCATAATACTCCCGGCTACGGTTTCTCGATGTCACGCGATTACGTGTTGCAGCCTTTCCGGGCGGCAGTCCATTTGCAGATCGATTACGCGCGCGAGTTGAACGAACAACAACTCGCGGCGGTGACGGCTGAACCGGGACCCTCGCTCGTGATCGCGGGCGCGGGTTCGGGCAAGACGCGGACGTTGACCTATCGCGTGGCGTATTTGCTGGAGCAGGGGATTCCGGCGGATCGCATTCTGTTGCTCACGTTCACGAACAAAGCGGCCAAGGAAATGATGCGGCGCGTGACGGATTTACTTGGCGGGCAGGAGATGGGGCAATTGTGGGGCGGGACGTTTCATTCCATCGGCAATCGCATCCTCCGCCAGCACGCGAACCTGCTCGGGTATCAGCGCGATTTTACCATCATGGATCGCGAGGATGCCAAGCACTTGATCACCACGTGCGTGGCGGAGTCGAACATCGATGTCAAGGCGACGCGGTTTCCGAAGGCGGAAGTGCTGGGCGATATTTTTTCGCTGGCTTTGAACATGCAGAAGCCGGTGGCGGAGATTTTGGAGCAGCAATACGATTATTTTTCCGAACTGGCGGAACAAATCGCGGATATGGAAAAGCGTTACGAGGCGCGCAAGCTGGCCACGAACGCGATGGACTTTGATGACTTGCTGGTGTTGTGGCTGAAACTGCTGCGCGAACACCAAGACGTGCGCGAGCATTATCAGCGGCGATTTCAATTTGTGTTGGTGGACGAGTATCAGGACACCAACCGGCTGCAAAGTGAGCTGATCGATCTGCTTGCCGCGCGGCATCGCAATGTGATGGTGGTGGGCGACGATGCGCAGAGCATTTACGCGTGGCGCGGCGCGAATTTTCAGAACATTTTGAAATATTCCGACCGTTATCCCGGCGCGAAGGTTTACAAGATTGAAACGAATTACCGGAGCACGCCGGAGATATTGAACGTGGCGAACGCGGCGATCACGGCGAACATTCATCAGTTCGCCAAGCAGCTCACGCCGGCGCGAAAGCCGGGCGGCAAGCCGGGCCTGGTCACCTGCGAGGATGCCGGGCAACAGGCGGCGTTCGTGGCGCAACGCGTGCTGGAACTGCGCGACGAGGGCGTGAATATGAACAACATGGCGGTGCTGTATCGCTCGCATTTTCATGCGCTGGAATTGCAGTTGGAACTGACGCGCCGGAATATTCCCTTCAGCATCACGAGCGGTATTCGATTTTTTGAGCAGGCCCACATCAAGGACGTGACGGCGTTTTTGAAATTGGTGACGAATCCCAGGGATGAACTGGCGTTTAAACGGCTGGTGCAATTGTTGCCGGGAATTGGCGGGAAGGGAGCGGATAAGATTTGGAAGCACTATAATTCCAAGAACATCGAACATCGAACATCGAACGCTGAACCTCGAACGGAGGAGGCGGAACGGCCCATACCAAACATCCAACATCCAACATCCAACACTGAACATCCAATTGCGGAAGCGTTGCAGGCTTGCGTCAAAATCGTGCCGAAGAAGGGGGCGGTCGCGTGGGCGCAATTCACGGCCACGGTCGCGCAACTGGAGGCGAAGGACGTGCGCGGGAACGCGTCCAAGATGATTCGTCTCGCGGTCGAGGCCGGTTACGAGGAGCATTTGAAGGAGAATTATCCGAACTTCCAATCACGGCTCGAAGACTTGGAACAATTGGCGGTTTTTGCGCGGCAGTTTGAAACCGTGGAGGATTTTCTGACGCAACTTGCGTTGCTCACGAACGTGGAGGCGGAGGATGACCAGGCCGCGAATCGGGATGAGGAACAGCTCAAACTCTCGACGATTCATCAAGCCAAAGGGCTGGAATTCGACGTGGTGTTCGTGATCATGTTGTGCGACGGGATGTTTCCCTCGTCGCGTTCGTTGGAAAGCGCGGAGGGCGAGGAGGAGGAGCGCAGGCTTTTGTATGTGGCGATCACGCGCGCGCGCAATGAGCTTTATTTGAGTTACCCCTTGATTCGCGCCACGGGAAACACGGGCGATATGATGCAGCAGCCGTCGCGATTTTTGAGTGAGATTCCGAAGGACTTGGTGGAGGAGTGGAATTTAAGGACGTATGGGTGAGCCGTAGTGGCACGGGTTTCCGGCGCATCTCAGTTATTGAGCAGTGGTCTATCTTATGGTCGGTTCCGAAGGAACCATTGAGAATAGCCCGGCAGTTCACTGCCGGGTTAAGGAACGAAGTCGGCCGAGTCCCGAAGGGACGACCGATTCAGGACTCGGCCGTCCCTTCGGGACTCGAGTCACAACGGGCTGGTTCCCGGCGTTAAAACGCCAGGCTATTATCGGAAGTCTCTTCGGGACTGGAAATTCGAACATTGCACCCCTCTCAAAAACTGAGACGCCCGTGCCACTACCATCACGAAGCCGGCTTCATCTTCTTCAAATCATCCGCCAGGAACGCGGCCACGTCTTTGAAGCGGGCGATGTTGTCCGGGTTGATGTCCATCAAAGTCTTGTGCGCTTCGAGGCAGGTGCGGGTGACTTCTTCGCGGGTGGCGTTTTGGGATTGCACATCTTTCGGCGCGGCGCCGTCGGGTGTCTTTACGGCGCCTTCGGTGACTTTGAACAGGTGCAGCACGCCGAGATTTTCCAGAAGTTCCGAAATGCGGCCATTCGGATTAAACAGCTGAATCGTGCGGTTCACTTTGTCGATTTGCGGTGAGTTGAGTTTCAATCCAAAGCCGGCGAGCACGCCGAGAAACGTGCTGTCCATGAGCACGCATTCGGTGAGATCGAGAATGAAACAGGTGTAACCCCGTTGCAGCAGTTGATCGAGCAGGGATTTGAAATCAACGCTGGACGTGAAATTAGCGCGTCCGGCGATTTGCACCATGGCGGACCTTTCGCCGATTGAAACCAACATTTTTGCTGACGGAGCACTCATCTATAAAATTTACGATTTACGATTTGCGATTTACGCGTCCGATATGCGCTAACAGTTCTTTGCTTTGACGCCGTGCCGAATTCCATTCGGCGACACGTCAGACTGCCAGTCTGCGCTACGTTGGACGCATTCTCCGGGCGGCGATTCATTTATCACTCACGCGGCCCTGCTTACAATTTGCACCAAGGCTTGCTGTAATACCAGTGATTCATCCAGGCCGCTGGTCACGAGCCGCTGGTTGCATTGTAACAACAGATCCATCGCGCGAACCAATTCGGTATGGCTGTACTGTTTCACTTGCGGCAGTGCTTTGTAAAGAACGTACGGATTCAGCGCGAGCGGATTGAACCGGCGATCCGCCGGCAATTTATCCGCGGGCACCCGCTCCAACTGCGCTTTGAACCGGTTGTAGTCCCCATCCGGCTTGATCCAGCCTTCGCGCAACATTTCCTTGAGCAATAACATTGCCCGAACTTTACCGATAAGGCCGTAGAGCAACCCGATCTCGGATTTCTGCGAATCAAATTTCACTTCCCACAATTCTTCATCGAGCCGTTTGAGCAGCCGCGGCAAATCGCGGTCGCCGAGCGCATCACCGAGCGCGAAAGCGCGGGCCATTTTGTTGCGGGTACAAATTGCCTCGACGTCTTCCATGCCGATTTCTTTGCGGTCGCCGACGTAGAGGGAAAGCTTTTCGACTTCGGTATCCAATTGCCGGGCGTTCGGGCCGACGCGGCTGATGAGTTCGCCCAGTGCTTCCTCGGAAATTTCCATGGCCCGGGTGCGAATGGCTTTGCGCACCCAATTCTCAGCCTGGCTCGCCCAATCGCGGTCATCGACCGACCATCCGGCGAAGCTCTCGACGGTGCCGAGTTTATCGAGCGTTTTGAAAAATACTTTTCGCTTGTCGACCTTGGCCGCGCTGATGAGCAACCGCACGGTTTGCCAGGAGAAATCTTTTAGTTCCTGGGCGATTTCCGCGAGCGTCGCGGTGACGGCGGCGGAGGAACCGGTGCGGTCGTCGGCGAGAAAATTGCAGTTCTGGAACCAGATGACTTTGCCGCCGCCGAAGAAGGGGAGGGTTTGGAGCGCTTCGCGAAGTTTGGCCAGCGCCCTGAGAGCTTCACCGCTGTTGTTCACCGCGGCGTCGACGATTTCGTGGTCCATGCCGCCGAGTTCCCCGGTCCATTCCTGATAAACCGTGCGCGCGCGTTGTTTGACGGCGAATTCGTCCTCACCAAAGACGAGCAGGACGGGAGCGGCGGACTTGGCGGCAGCGGGGGGCATCTCTTATTCGGACTCGCCGGCTTCCCCGGCGTCCGTGCCGGTCTCGTTGATGCGGTCGAGCACTTCGCTCATGTCTTCGACCTGCTCGAAGAGGGCGTGCGTGACGTAAATCGGGCGTTTTTGCGCCGTGGCGAGCGCCAGGCAATCGCTCGGACGCGCATCGATCTCCACGATCTTGCGGGCGAGTTCATTCTGTTGCTGTAAAATCAGCCGGGCGAAGTAGGTGGAGTTTTTTAACTCGGTGATGACCACGCGTTCGACGGAAATGGTGAACCCTTTGAAAATGCTTTGAATGAGGTCGTGCGTGAGCGGACGTTCCTTCGGAGTATCGCGCAAGAACATGCTGATGATGGCCCCCATTTGCGGTTCGACATTGATGACGAAGACTTTTTCGTCGTTTCCGACGAAGAGGGCGCACCCGCTGTTCGCCGGCAGAATTCCGCGAATCTGGACCGGCAGGACATCGTTCTTCATAAAGACAGTGTATTGCTCAAAATAGAAAAAACAAGTCCGGGACAATGCTGACGCCGGTTTGTGAGCACGGGTGAAAAGCCCAAGCGGACTGGTGCGGATTACCCCTCGGAGAGGAGACATACCACGGGCGATCCAAGCCGGCGCCCCGGGGCGGTTAGCTTAGCCGGAACCACGCAGTTGGATTTGGGGAGCGCACGCGTCTCGCGTGCTGCCGACGGCGTCTCGCCGTCGGCTTCGTATCCACCATCTATTCCCGCTGTTTAGTTCGGGAAAATGGCAAGACGAAGTTTGCGGCGAGACGCCGCAAACCACACGCCGGAGGCGTGTGCTCCCCATTTCCAACTGCATCGTTACGGCTTAGATGGCCTCGGCAATCGCGACGAGGCTCTGGCCAATGGGTGGCCAAGTGAGATGCGATTCGAGCCCGAAGCCGACCGGAAAAATGACGCGATCAAATAAGCGGACCATGCCGGGGTTGAATTTTCGCTGGCCCATAACCCGGAAACTGAACCACCACGCGAAGTACCCGATAAAGTTAAAGTAATGGAGTTTTAGAATCCGGAAGCCAGCTTGTTCGAGTTTGCGCCGAAGGTCAGCGCGCGAATAACGGCGGTGATGGCCAAAGTCGACTTCAATGGGCGCGTAAATCTCCTGGCGCGCGGGCACAAACAGGCACAACCGCCCGTGTTCCGGCTTTAACATGCGGGAATAAATCGCCAGTTCGTTTTGATCTTCCCGGATGTGTTCGAGGACGTTGACGCTGAGAATGCCGTTCCAGGGGCCGGGATCGGAAACCGAAGTGATGACGCCCTCGAGCAGCGGTTGGGCGGGCAGCGCTTTTCGGAACTCCGCGCAAAACCTGGCGTCAGGCTCGACGGCGAGCAGGTATTGGATCGTCGCGAGTTGACGCAGTTGTTCGGTGAACTGGCCGCACCCCGCGCCGATTTCGATGACGCGCCGGGCCAGGTAGGGCGCGAACATTTTAAGCAGGGCGCGCCGGTAATTATTCGCCTCGCGCAGGGCGTTAAATTCAAAATCGTCGGTGCTGGCGATTTCGTTCGGGCGCTCATTCATAGGCGCGAGAAAAAATTATATTTCAGAATGCACCAGAGGGCGTGAACGCCGTCGCGCCAGCCGATTTTTTTGCCTTCGAGGTACGTGCGGCCGCGGTAGGAAATGGACACCTCGTAAATGCGCAGGTTCATGCGCGCGACCTTCGCCGTGATTTCCGGCTCAAAACCGAAACGACATTCCTGGATTTTGACTTTTTGAATCACTTCGCGCCGGAAAGCTTTGTAGCACGTTTCCATGTCGGTAAGATTCAGGTTGGTCGCCATGTTGGAAAGCGTGGTCAGCAATCGGTTTCCCAGCGAATGCCAATAATACAGCACGCGGTGCAATTCCGAACCGATGAACCGCGAACCGAACACGACGTCGGCGTGGCCGTCCAGAATGGGCGCGATCAGTCGATAATATTCCGATGGATCATATTCCAAATCGGCATCCTGGATGATGACGAACGGCGAGGTGACACCGACGAAGCCCGTCCGCAACGCCGCGCCTTTGCCCTGGTTGACTTCATGGCGGATTATCGAGATGCGGGCGTCGGTGCGCGCGATGGCTTCGAGGTTTTGCCAGGTGTTGTCGGTGGAACAATCGTCCACCACAATCAACTGCTTCACGAGTTGCTGGCTTAAAACGAGCTTGATGATTTCCGTGACGGTCGCGCCCTCATTGAACACCGGCATGACCACGGACACGCAGGGTTGGATGTCGGCGTTGGATTTTATTATTTCGTGCATGAAGTCACCCCGCGAATTATCCGTGTGGCGGAGAACAACTCAAGCGATTAGTCGTCAACGGAACCGACGGGTGTCTCGCGGCAAATGCTGATCGGGAGCCCTTTTTAAATAGCATTCCTGACTTTTAGTCCATCGATGCTAATGCGAAATCCCGCACGCGCAGCGGATCGGCTCCGCCTCGCCGGTGGATTTGGCCGGCTCGTAATTCAGATACGGCCCGAGCCAGCGTTCGGTTTCCTGCAACGTCATGCCTTTGCGCAGGTGATATTCGAGCAATTGATCGCGGCCGAGTTTGCCCACGGCGAAATATTTGGATTCCGGATGGGCGAAATAAAGTCCGCTGACGCTGCTTCCCGGCCACATCGCGAAACTCTCGGTCAGTTTAATGCCGGTGTTCTTTTCCGCGTCGAGCAGTTTCCAAAGCGTTTGCTTTTCCGTATGGTCGGGCGAGGCGGGATAACCCGCCGCGGGACGGATGCCGCGATATTTTTCCTCAATGAGATCTTCCGGCGTGAGATTTTCGTTCCGGCCGAAACCCCATTCGTCGCGCACGCGTTTGTGGAGAAACTCCGCGAACGCTTCGGCCAACCGGTCCGCGAGCGCTTCCGCCATGATGGCATTGTAATCGTCGTGATCCTTTTTGTATTTCTCGACGAGTTCCTTCAGACCGTGGCCGCTGGTGACGGCGAAGGCACCCAAGTAGTCGGGGAAGTTTTTGGTTTCGAGTTTCGAGTTTCGAGTTGCAGGGGCAATGAAATCCGCCAGGCACCGATTCGGGGTGCCGTCGTTCTTCTCAATCTGTTGCCGGAGAAAATGGAATGTTTCCAAAACCTTGGTGCGCGATTCGTCGGTATACAGTTCCACGTCGTCGCCCACGCGGTTCGCGGGAAACAAGCCGTAGACGCCGCGCGGCTCAATCAGCTTCTCGCTGACGAGCTTTTGCAGCAATTCCTGGGCGTCGGCAAACAATTTGCGCGCTTCCTCGCCGTGCCGCTCGTGATTGAGAATTGAGGGATACCGACCGCGCAATTCCCACGTGTGAAAGAATGGCGACCAATCAATGAGCGGCACGAGGTCGGCAAGCGTGATTCGTGTCGCGTGTTCCGTGCTGTGCGATAATAGGGTGCGGACTCCGGTGAATTCCGGTTTGGGTAGGCCATCGAAATTGAGCTGGGGCGCGTTGGCGCGGGCTTGTTCGATGCTGACGAGCTTTTGCTGCTGGCCGGCGTGATGGCTGCGGACGCGGTTGTATTCCTCGCGGATCTGGTCGGCGAATTTCGGCCTGTGCTCGGCGCTGATCAGGTTGCTGACGACCGGCACCGCGCGCGAGGCGTCCAATACATGGACCACCGGCTCGGTGTAGCTCGGCGCAATTTTCACCGCCGTGTGCGCTTTGCTGGTGGTGGCGCCGCCAATGAGCAACGGCAGCTTGATGCCTTGCCGCTCCATTTCGCGCGCCACGTGGACCATCTCGTCCAAGGAGGGCGTGATCAACCCGCTCAGGCCGATAATATCGACGTTTTGTTCGCGAGCGGTCGTGAGGATTTTCTCGCACGACACCATCACGCCGAGGTCAATCACCTCGTAATTGTTGCACGCGAGCACCACGCCGACGATGTTCTTGCCGATGTCGTGAACGTCGCCCTTGACGGTCGCGAGCAGGACCTTGCCTTGCGCTTTGGCGACGCCGCCAGCCGCGATCGAGGCCTTCTTTTCGGCTTCCATATACGGCTGCAAATAAGCGACGGATTTTTTCATGACGCGCGCCGATTTCACCACTTGCGGCAAAAACATCTTGCCCGCGCCAAACAAATCGCCCACGACATTCATGCCCGCCATCAGCGGGCCTTCGATGACCAAAAGCGGTTTGCCGTATTTCTGGCGCGCTTCCTCGGTGTCGACATCGATGAAATCCACGATGCCTTTGACGAGGGCGTGGCTGAGCCGATCTTCCACCGTACCCTTGCGCCATTCGTCCTCCACGGCTTCCACCTTGTCCTTCTTCTTGACCGATTCGGCGAACTTGATGAGCCGCTCGGTCGCGTCGGGACGGCGGTTCAAGAGTACATCCTCGACGAGCGCGAGCAGGTCCGCGGGAACCTGGTCGTAAACCGCGAGCTGGCCGGCGTTGACAATGCCCATGTCGAGACCGGCGTTGATCGCGTGATAAAGGAACGCGGTGTGCATCGCCTCGCGCACGGGATTGTTGCCGCGGAACGAAAACGAAACATTACTGATGCCGCCGCTGACTTTCGCGTGCGGCAAATTTTCCTTGATCCACTGGGCGGCGCGGATGAAATCCACGGCGTAATTGGCGTGCTCCTCCATTCCCGTGCCGACGGTGAGGACGTTGGGATCGAAAATAATATCCTGCGGCGGGAAGCCGACTTTATCCACGAGCAAATCGTAAGCGCGTTTGCAGACTTCGGTGCGCCGTTCGTAGGAATCAGCCTGGCCGCGTTCGTCAAAGGCCATCACCACCACGGCCGCGCCGTAACGGCGCACCAGCCTGGCCTGGTGCAGAAATTTCTCCTCGCCTTCCTTGAGCGAAATGGAATTCACGATGCCTTTGCCCTGAAGACATTTCAAACCGGCTTCGATGACTTCCCATTTCGAGGAATCAACCATCACCGGCACTTTGCAGATGTCCGGCTCGCTGGCGATGAGATTGACGAAACGCGTCATGGCCGGGACGCCGTCGATCATGCCTTCATCCATGCAGATGTCGATGACCTGCGCGCCGTTGTCGACCTGCTGGCGCGCAACCACGAGCGCGCCTTCGTAATCGCCCGCCTTGATGAGCTGGGCGAACTTTGGCGACCCGGCGACATTCGTGCGCTCGCCGATGTTGATGAAGTTGATGGAGGCATTGGGAGCCTCGGCGGCAGAACCGGGGGCCGATGAAGAAATATTAGAGACATGCGAGACGCCTGTCCTACTTTGGTTGCCGCGAATCGTGAGGGCGTCCAGGCCGCTCAGGCGCATGAACGGTTCCGCGGTGGGAACCTTGCGTGGCGGGAGACCGCGCACGGCGTCGGCAATGGCTTTGATGTGAGGCGGCGTGGTGCCGCAGCAGCCGCCTACGATATTCAGCCAGCCGTTCTGCGCCCAATCCTTCAATTGCGGCGCGAGCGTTTCCGGTGTTTCGGGAAAACCCGTGGGCAACAACGGATTTGGCAACCCGGCATTCGGGTACGCGCTGACGTAGATCGGCGCAACCTTGGAAAGTTCTTCGATGAGCGGACGCAGTTCCTTCGGGCCGAGGGCGCAATTCATCCCCACGCTCAACAACGGCACGTTCGAAATGGAATTCCAAAACGCCTCGACGGTCTGGCCCGTCACGCCGCGATTGCTGCCCGCCTGGATGTACGTAACCGAGGCGAGGATGGGGACGCATTTCGCGTTTCGTGTTTCGTGTTTCGCGTCCAATGCGGTGGAGTAGGGGAGCGGTTCGAGACCGCGCTCCTCAAAGATTTGTTGGACGGCGAAAAAAGCGGCTTTCGCATTCAGGGTGTCGAAAATGGTTTCAACCAGGATGACGTCCGCGCCGCCGTCGAGCAGCCCGCGAGTTTGTTCACCGTAGGCGGCGACTAGTTCATCAAAGGTCGTGCCGCGCGCGGCTGGATTGTTTACGTCGGTGCTGATGGATGAAGTCTTGGTGGTCGGCCCGATGGCCCCGGCGACAATGCACACGCGGCCCGGTTGCGCCGCCATCACTTTATCCGCGGCCCGGCGCGCGCACTCGGAGCCGGCTTTGGATAATTCATACGCCAGCGACTCGAGCCCGTAATCCGCGAGGGAAATCGCCTGCGCGTTAAAAGTGTTCGTCTCGATGATATCCGCGCCCGCTTCGAGATAAAGCCGATGAATATCCTCGATGACATCGGGACGGGTGATATTCAAAAGATCGTTGTTGCCCTTGAGATCCTTGCCCTTCCAATCTTTAAAACGCTCGCCACGAAAATCCGCTTCAGACAGTCTGCGTTGCTGGATCATGGTGCCCATGGCGCCATCGATGATGACGATGCGCTCGCGCAGTAATTGTTTGAATTGTTCAATTTTGTCAGTCATTGGCTTAAAACGAAGTTACCTGTCGGGAAAACTAACGGAAACCCGCCCGTGATGCAACTAAAAAATCAACGTATCTGGATACGATGATATGTTATGTATCGTAGGACATGCATCCTGCCTGTCGCGCCGGAGCCACGCGCAGGCGGACCTGTCTCCATTTTTGTTCCGGCTCCAGCATCCACATCTGCCGATGGAAGGGGCATCGCCAATCTGAAATTTCAAATTTCCAATCTGAAATTCTTTCACGAGCTGTGTGAACCTGCGGTGTGAGTTGGCGAGAACGACGAACGCTGTGAACCTTCACTCAAAACGCATCCGAATCAACGAGTCTTTTCATTAACACCGCGGCTTTAGCGCGGTGCAGGACCCAGAGACTGAATTAGAGCCGTTTTCAACGGCTTTTGAAAGAACGGGTAAGCCGTCAAAACTGCTGCGAAACCCTTCCGTCAGTTTTTAGATCCGTTTGTCCAGTTTCGATGATAATCCTTGATAGAAATTCCCGGGTGTGCTTTGATCGGAACGCGGAAACAGAGGAGTTAACCAAGGCATCCGTGCACAACCGCCGTATGATAAAATCAGGCTGCATTTCCACCATGCAAACGTGTTCCTATTGCGGCAAGCAGAACCCTTCCGATTACGAGATGTGTTGCGGCTGTGGTTGCGCCTTAAGGACCCCAGAGGAGACTCCACCCGGCCCGCTCAATCCGGTCGGTGCAGCGATCTTGGGTTTGGCGGCTCTCTGGGTTCCGTTTCTCATTGGAGCCGGGCTTGCGGGGGATCGGGATATTTATCGAAACGTGTTGGTGCTGCCGGGCATTGCGCTGGGGATATTCCTGCCTGAAACAGGGGCGACGATTCCGGCGGCGGTTCCTGCGATTGCTTCGGTGCTGATCAGCGCGGCGGCCGGGGGCAGTATGGCGTTTGCGGCCACGCGAAACCGGCGCCTGGCTCTGACATTGCTCGCGATCGGATTTGTGGCTTCGTGTGGTCTGGCAGCTTTCACAATCGGGGGGATGTTGATGTGATTGCGTATGATGTAGAAGGGTTACCTAAGGAGTTCACCGCCCGCCCGATCAAGGCACTCGTGAAATATGGATTGCAACGTCTTTAGCAGGGTTCAATATACGAATCGGATAGACGAACGGTGGTTGTATAATCACAGTTGACTGATGACAAAACTCGCACAGTTGATTCGGATCGGGAGCTTCTGTTTGACGGCGTTCTGCGTTACTGGCTGCTTATCTCCAAACATGCGCTACACCGACATCGGCCAAGTGTCTGCCCATGCTCACCTTCATAAGGGCATAGCTTCCTATTACGAGATCGAGATCCAGCGACCCACAGATGCGTCAGCGCCACGGTTCGCTATCCAGTTGCCAGACGGTCAGATTATTCAGCGCACGTCATTTACATACGAGGATTTGAAGCGGGCGGGCTTTCGCAATTTTCATCGAGACTATCAGCCGCAGTATCCTCACGAGCTTACAGGTCACGGCGTTTCCTTTCATTTTAGCGATGACACGCTTACCCTCATTCGTTTGGGTGATATGTCCCAGATTGGCGGCGGTGGTGTTGGCATAGGCCGCGACGACCAGAGGCATTTTTATTTACTCCCTTTGTCACAGGAAGATCTTGAGAGTATTTTTGGTCATCCAGACAAGATTTCAGATGGACATTACTGGTAAACGGTTTCAACAAAGCAAATGCACAGAACGTTGCGATGACCTCGCTGTCCCAATTGTGGTTTTGTTGGCGCGGGGTCGGTGATCTTCATCGTTGGCATCATTCACACATATGAAAACTAAAGAAGCATTCAGCGCATCATTTCGAGCGATTTGTTTTTCCGTTGGGTTGATTCTCGCAATCATCGGCGCATATCTATCCTTGAGCGGACTTGCCATTCTTTTTGACCACAAGTTTTTGCCGGGAGCACTTGATGTGCTAGTTGGGTTTGTATTCGTGCGAGCCGGCTGCCACATTATTCCGGTTCGCAAATTCAGATAAGGATTTGAGCCATGATGCCTAAAAATTCGCCGGAGCCAATCGCCGCTGGTGTAGTCAGTTCCGCTGTCGCGGTTCACGCCGCGAGCCGGCGGTTTTAGTTATGCCAAAGGAGATTGCTTATGAATATGAACGAAAAACATATTTGGTTTCCGGCCAAGAAATACGGTTGGGGTTGGGGACCGCCTTACGCGTGGCAAGGATGGGCTGTGATTGCACTGTTTGTTATTTTGCTTTCCACCGCGGGCTTCGTCCTGCTTCCGGGCGGTCATTTCGGCCTTTGGATTGCCACAATCGGAGTTCTGGCCATCGCTCTGTTCATCACCTGTTTTGCCAAAGGAGAGGCGCCGCGCTGGCGTTGGGGGGAGGACAAGGATGAGCGAGCCCGTTCCGCGACTGACAGGCTTGCCGAGTTGGACGAGTTGCATCGGCGACAGCTTGTTTCCGATGCGGAGTATGAGTCCAAACGTCAGGAGATACTGAGAGGATTGTAACCATGTTCTTTTACTATGCGCTTCAGCTGACCCCGCCTTCGCGCCCCAGTTGCGATCAAACGGCATTCTGGGTTGGGCCGCTGAGCTGGGGCGATGGGCGGCATTCACGATGAGGGCGATCCTGAAAATTTTTATGGTTGCCTCGATGGCCGTTTGGTCAGGTTGTATTCCTTATCGTTTTACGGCGAGGACTGGCGCTGCTGGAGTCATAACGGATGCGCACACTGGCATGGCCGTTTCTCAGGCTGTTGTCATACTTTCGTCGGGTCGGATATCAAAAGGGCCAAATCAGTTTTCCACACGTTCTGACGTGAACGGCATCTTTCACATTCCCGCCGAGCACAGGTGGGGCATCCTTCCGCTGGGACCTTTTACGCCGGCAAGGTGGTCAGCCGAAATAGAGATTTCGGCCCCGGGTTATATTTCCTACAGTCAAACGTATCCTTGCTCGCCTTTGGGGCCGGGCATTATCAAGTTGTCCCATCTAAAACTTGAGCATGAACCTACGCCGTAACAGTTGGGCAAGGTTTTGTTTGGAATTGTGATTGCAATTCGCCGCTGGATAAACCGTTCCGATTTGAAATTTCGAATCCCTTCGGAACCCGGAACACGCGCTACGCAAAACGCACCACGCAAAACAACCCCACGCCCCGCGCGATTCTCTGTTCTCCTTGTCACGTACAACTTTTCGCTGTTACTCTGCTCGTATGTCACGAAAGGCAGACTCCGGCTCTTCGCGCGGCTTTGACGATGTCATTGGCGTCGTGCTGCTCCTTGCAGCACTGCTGCTGGTGATGGCTCAATTGTCTTTTAATCCGGGGGATATCGTTTATCTCGTTAATCCGCCCATGCGTCCGGCGCATAACTGGATCGGGCCGCTCGGCGCGTATATCGCCTGGTGGGTGTTTCTCTTCTTCGGTGTGGTCGCTTACCTTCTGCCGTTGTTGATCGCCATTTTCGGTGCGGCTTACCTGTTCGGCTTCCTGCATTTCCTCCGCGAACGATTGCGCTGGTCCCTGCTGTGGTCGGTGGGCCTGCTGGTTTCGCTCACCGGATTATTATTCCTGGCGGATCGAGGGGGAATCCTCGGGCAATTGCGGCGGGGCATTGGCGCCCCGAATGCGGGCGGCTTCATGGGTTCATTGACTTATGGAGACACGGGACGTTACCTCTACGGCTTCTCGCTGCTGGGCCCGATCGGCGCCACCATTGTTTACGCCGCGCTTTGTCTGGTCAGCCTGATTTTCCTCACCGCCTTCCCGTTCGGGGACTGGCTGCGCAACCGGGTCGCTGGTTCTGAAGACACGTCCAAGCCTGCCGCGACCGAAGAAGCGGTGCTCGAACGCAAAGCTCGCGATTTGCAGAAACAGGCGAAGAAACTCCAGGAAGAAGTCGAGCGCGACGGCGGGCGCGGCAACGGCGAGCGCAGTCCGGAGCGTTCCGGCCTCGGCGCAGACATGCAGCCCGTGCCCGAGCCGACGGTGCGCGACCTGAGCGTCCCGCAAAGCAAGCCGCGCGGGAAAAAAAACGCGACGCCGGAGCCGGTCAAAGAACCGGCTCCGCCGGACGAGGCCATTGTCATTCCCGCGCGCGAACTGGTCGCCGCCACCACTGCCGAGGTTTTAGGAAAAACGGCGGAGCCCAAGGTGGACGAGAAAGCCGTCGCGGAAAAAACGGAGAAAACCGAGGCGGCCGACAAGCCAACTGATAAACCCGCTGAACCCACGCCCGAACCGGTCGTGCACATCGCGGATAATTCCGTTCCCGCTCCCGCGCCGAGACCCAGGCCCGTGCCGCGAAAGCCGAAGCCAATCACCGTGGCTTCCACGCCGATGATCGGGAATTACCAGTTGCCGCCCATGGATTTTCTTCAGCACGCCGACATGACGCTGAAGCCGACGGAGTCCAAGGAAGAACTGATGGCGAACGCGCGGTTGATGCAACAGACGCTTTCGCAGTTCGACATCGACGTTTCACTCGGCGACATCACGAAGGGCCCCACGATTACCCGCTACGAATTGCATCCCGCGCCCGGCGTGAAGCTGGAAAAAATCGTGGCGCTCTCGAACAACATCGCCGCCGCGCTCAAGGCCGAGCGCATTCATATTCTTGCGCCCGTGCCCGGCAAGAGCTCCGTCGGCGTCGAGGTGCCCAATGCCGTGAAGACGAAAGTCATCATGCGCGACCTCTACGAATCTGACGAGTGGCGGAACACCAAGGCGCGCGTTCCGATTGCGCTCGGCAAGGACGTTTACGGCCATCCAATCATCGCGGACCTCGCGGAGATGCCGCACTTGCTGATCGCCGGCAGCACCGGCTCGGGCAAATCGGTTTGCATCAATTCCATCATCGCCTCGCTGCTTTATCGATTCTCGCCGGATCAATTGCGTTTCGTGATGATCGATCCGAAAGTGGTTGAATTGCAGCATTACAACGCGCTGCCGCACCTCGTGGTGCCGGTCGTGACCGATCCCAAGAAAGTGATTCTTGCCCTGCGCTGGGTCGTGAACGAAATGGAGAAGCGCTACCAGATTTTTGCGAAGGTCGGCGTGCGCAATATCGCCTCGTTCAACTCGCGGCCGAACAAAAAGATTGTCCCGCAGGAGCCGGAACTTCCGCTCACGGTCCGGAAGGAAAAAGTCGAGCCGGGCGCCGAAGGTTTCGCCGTCGAAGTGGATGAACAAATTGTCGTGCCGCGCGAGGACGACATCGTCATCCCGGAAAAGCTCTCTTACATCGTTGTCATTATCGACGAGTTGGCGGACCTGATGCTCGTGGCGCCGGCGGATGTGGAAATGGCCATTGCGCGCATCACGCAAATGGCGCGCGCGGCGGGCATTCATTGCATCGTCGCCACCCAACGCCCGAGCGTGGACGTCATCACCGGCGTCATCAAAGCGAACATCCCCGCGCGTATCGCCTTCCAGGTCGCCGCCAAGGTTGATTCGCGGACCATTCTCGACGCCATGGGCGCGGACAAATTGCTGGGCAAAGGCGACATGCTTTACCTGCCGCCCGGCTCGGCGAAATTAATTCGCGCGCAAGGCGCGCTCATCACCGACCAGGAAATTCAAAGCATCGTCGATTTCATCGCCAAGCAGGGCAAGCCGAACTACGACGTGGAAATTCATCAGCAGCTTTCGAAGCCGGCGAACACGTTCGGTGACGAGAGCGGCATCGACGAGGACGAGGAAATCGTCCAGCAATGCATCGAGGTCATCCGCAGCGAACAAAAAGCGAGCGTCTCCCTCCTGCAACGCCGCCTGCGTCTCGGCTACACCCGCGCGGCGCGCATCATGGATGAATTGGAAAATCGCGGAGTCGTCGGCCCCAGCAAAGGCGCCGAACCACGGGATATCTTGATTGATCTCGACGGAGGTGGTGCTGACGGTGGCGGTCAGAGCGCAGTTTGAGGAACTCAGAAAATTTAACAGAAGGGAACGGTGAGAACGAAAGATGGGAATCAGGAATTCCTTTGTTACCTTCGTTTCCTTCTGTTAAGAACTCCTGTTTTGCATCCTAACTTTCAAACGGCGGATGAGTTGAGCCGTGTTGCAATCGGCGCGGCCATTGAAGTTCATCGGCTCAAAGGCCCGGGTCTGCTCGAAAGTATTTACGAGAAATGCATGATGCGGGAGTTCGTCCTTCGCAATCTGAGTGCGGAAAACCAGCGGGTTGTGGAAATCGAATACAAGGGCGCGATTTTCGAAGAACCATTGCGGTTCGATGTTTTGATCGAAGGCTGCCTTTTATTGGAACTGAAAGCCGTCCAGGAAGTCCTACCTATACACAAGGCGCAGTTGCTGAGCTACATGAAGCTTCTGGATGTCCCTCTGGGATTAATCATTAACTTCCATGAGTTGAGACTTGTTGACGGAGTCGTTCGGATGATTCTTCCAGGCGCAAACCAATAAAATAAAAAGCCCAGAGAATCGAATTGAACAGAAGGGAACGAAGTTAACAAAGGAATTGGTAAAATCCCCTGCATCCTTCGTTCTCTTCGTTCCCTTCTGTAAAATAGTTTTCCCTTTGGCCTCATTCCTTATCTAGGCGTTTGGGCAGAAAACCCCAAGGAAACCATCCATCAAGGGGGCTATCTTTTCCCCATGAAAACATCAACTCTAACGAAGGAGGCTATATGTTAAGATGGGCTGCCATATTCTTCGTGATTGCAATCATCGCGGCTTTGCTGGGGTTTACGGGGGTGGCGGGCGCGGCGGCAAACATCGCCGTATTCCTGTTCTACCTGTTTGTCGCGATCTTTGTGCTGCTGCTGCTGATTGGCCTTTTCGCCGGCAGAAGGCTTTAGAGCCGGCTTGGAAACTCTGAGGGGTGCGGTGTCGAGGGATTTTGGCCGTAGACAAGGCGGCGAAGTCCGAGCATCCCGCAGCGGCTGTAAGGACCGAGCCAACGTCGTCCGGCAAAAGACTCGCCGCCGGGAGGGTTTTCGCGCGAAAGGCTCTCTGGCCTCGTTGCTCCTCAGTCCCAGAGCGCCGGTGGCCATCCCCTTTCGCCCCGCCTCGCCATAGAGCCTTTTGCGCGAAAACAGCGCGCCTCTGAATTTTCACGGGCTCTTAGCAATCAATCATTTGGCGCGGCACGCGGACCTTTCCACGGCATGGATGCGGCCCGCATGCCGGCCAAATTAAATTCAGGGAGCGCTCGCGGTCAGAGCTTACGAGGCGCGAGGGCTCCTCTTGGTTCCCGAAAATCTTTAAGCCGTCACCCCGGCCATCTCATCTCCGACGGGAGACCCTTTCTCAACCGTTTGCTCCGCTGGCGCGGAGTCCAGCAATTCCAGGACTTCGTCGCGGGTGAGGGTTTCCCGTTCCAATAACGCCTTGGCCAGCTTTTCCGTGTTTTCCCTTTGGGCTTGGATCATCGCATGCGCGTCCTGGTCCGCCTTTTCCAGCAGCCGATTAATTTCCACCTCGGCGTCGCGCTGTTCCGGTTCGTAGTAGAGCCGTTCGCCCATGCCCCAGTCGTGGATCATTTTGCGCGCAATTTTCCGCGCCACGTCGAGGTCGCCGGCAGCGCCGTTAGTGGTCGAGCCGTAAAACGTTTTCTCCGCCGCCCGGCCGCCCATGAGGACGAACAATTCTTCGAGCAGGAACTTCTTGCTCTGCAGATTCTGATCTTCATCGGGCAATAACGTGGTGACGCCCAGCGCCTGGCCGCGCGGCACGATGCTCACCTTGTAAAGCGGCGGTAACAGCGACGTCTGCAAGTGAATAATGGTGTGGCCGGCTTCGTGATAGGCCACCATTTCGCGCTCGGTCTTTTTCAGGACCATCGATTTGCGTTCCTTGCCGAACCGGACCTTGTCGCGCGCGGATTCCAAATCCGAAAGACGGATGGTGGTCGCGTCCTGTTGCGCGCAAAGAATCGCCGCTTCGTTGATCAGGTTCGCGAGATCGGCGCCGGACATGCCGGGAGTTGTTTGCGCAATCACATCGAGAGTCTTCTCCCCTTCAATGGGTTTATCGTGAGCGTGCGAATGCAGAATCGCTCGGCGGCCCTTCATGTCGGGGTAGGGGACAAACACCTTGCGATCAAATCGACCCGGACGCAACAGCGCGTCGTCAAGGTCCTCCGGGCGATTCGTCGCCGCGATGACCACGATGCCTTCGGTGACCTGGAAACCGTCCATCGCGGCGAGCAATGCATTAATGGTTTGTTGATGTTCGCCGTGCGAATCAAATTTGCGGCTCTTGCCCACGCAATCGATTTCATCGATGAAAATAATCGCGGGCTTGTGCTTGCGCGCCTGGCGGAAAATCTGCCGCACGCGTTTGGCGCCGACGCCGACGAACACCTCCGTGAAATCGCTGCCGTGCACACTGAAGAAAGTGGCGTTCGCCTCGCAGGCGATGGCTTTGGCGAGCATGGTTTTGCCGGTGCCGGGCGGGCCGATGAGCAACACGCCTTTGGGCAAGGTGCCGCCGAGGCGCTGATACTTTTTCGGATTGCGCAGGAAATCCACGACCTCCGACACCTCGCTTTTGGCTTCTTCAATTCCCGCCACGTCGCTGAAGCGGACGGTGGGGCGTTCCTTCACGCGGGTGTTCTTGGCGCGGCCGATATTTGCCTGGTAAGCCACGAGCCCCACCACGAGGCCGCCGACGAACAAGGTGGAAAACACGTTGACCCATTGCCCGCGCATTCCCGCGCCGGGCATTTCAATTTTCACTCCGTTTTGGGCAAACAACGTTTTGACTTCGGCGTCGTCCAAGTGGGTTGTGACATAAAACTTTTCAGCTTTGCCGTTCACGGTGCGCGTGCCCTCAACGAGATAAATGCCGTTGTAAGGCGAGGGGATTGCGTGGCCGCCGGTGATTTCTTTTTGCTGGATCAACTGGCTCAATTCCGCGCGGGTGATTTCGTGTGAGGGCGTTCTCAGGCAATAAGTCGCAATGAGGCCGCCGCCGAGGACGATAAGCGACAGCCCGATAATCAGTCTAAAATTTTTCAGGCGTTTCATTGCTCGTGTTCGGTATGATGAAAATTGGATTGAGTCACGGTGGAGCGGGCTGGCAATGCGTTGACGCGTTTCAGGCGCGCCGCCAATCCATTGGCGGTGAACAGCAAGGCGAACGTAAACAAAACGCTCAATGTTTTCATAGGATCACACTCGTCTTTTCAAAAATTTACGAAATCGGATGCGGGCTCTTTTTAGTGTCGGTGTTTGGCTGACAGAACGCGGAACTATTCAATCCAACCACGGATGGACGAGCCGTTAACGCGAAATCCGAAAGCGAATGGCATTTTTGACTCGTCGCGGGAAAATAGTTTAAGCAGGCGAGGGGGTTTTCGGAGTTCGGATTTCTTTCGGGATTCGGATTTCGAACTTCGGATTTCAGATTTGGCGAGAATGCCCTGACGGGCCTCGTCCACGCCCATCCGCGATTAAATTGCCGGTAATTTAAATCGGTGATTGCCAAAGGCCTTGAAAACCCGCAAATAAAGGCCATGTCTACGGTGGCCGAACAACTTCGCGCGGCCCGCGAAGCCCAAAAACTGACCATTCAGGAACTGGCGGAGATCACAAAGATCCGTTCTGATCACATTCGCGCACTGGAGGAAGGCAACTTCAACATCTTCTCCGCGCCCGTTTATATCCGCGGTTTTGTGCGCACCTGTTCGACGCTTTTGAAGCTCGATGTGCCGCAGGTCATGTCCAATTTGGAAGCCGAACTCGGCCAGACTGTCAAATTCCGCGAACCGCCGCCACTCACCGCTCAGCCGAAAACGCCGATCGATTTCGTGATGTTGCAGCTTTCGAAAGTGAACTTGCGCCGGGGCGCGATGATCCTCGGAGCCTTGGCCGTGGTGGTAGTTGTCATTCTGGCGGTCGCATTAAGCCAGCGCGCCAGGCACAACGACCCGCTCGCGGGAATAAAGCCGGCAGTTTATCAACCAAGCAATTCCGGTGAGACGTTGCCGCTTCCCCCGCCACATCATTGAAGACCTTTGGAGCGCGGAATAAATTCCGCCTCCACTTTCAGCGGCGGTCACAGACCACCGCTACATAGCAGGACAATCAACACCACCACGTTCACGTAAACCGCGGCGAGCGCGTCGTCGATCGTCACTCCCCAACCGCCGATCAGGGATTGGCTCTGGCGTACCGGCCATGGCTTCCACACGTCAAAAAGACGGAATGCGGCAAAGACACCCAGCGTCGGCAGCCAATTTTGTTTTGAGAAAAAAAATTCCGGCATCGGGAAAGCGCCCGTGTGCCGCAGGTGAACGATCACCCAGCCGAGAAAGCAAATGGGTATCGCCGCAATTTCATCAAACACCACCGAGCCCGGATCTTTCGCTTTGAGAATTTCTTCGCCCGCTCCGCAAAGCCACACGGAAAGCGCCAGCCCGACGATACAGCCAACCACGTACAGCCACAGGTGTCCGGTCAGCAATAGCAGGGCAAACCACGCGAGGCCCACCACGGAGCCAAAGGTGCCGGGTGCTTTTGGGACGCGGCCGATGCCGAATCCTTGTGCGAGCCAGAGGAGGACGGCGTTCACATGTCGTCGAGGTAGAGCCTGCGGTTTTTCCAGAGATACACAAAGCCCGAAATAAACGTGAGCGCGACCGAGAGCCACTTGAAGGTTTCCGCCACCCACCACGACCACGAATGTTGATCAAAAAGATGCCATCCGAAAATCGCCTGGCCGATGGACCCCCATTGGTCCTTTTGCATGATTTGGTCGATAAAAATGGCGATGACGGCCACGATCTGTGAAATGGTCTTATGTTTCCCGTTACGTTCCGCCGCGAGCACCACGTTTTTCGATGCCGCCAGCAAACGCAATCCCGTGATGGCCAATTCGCGCGCGACCACAATCACCGCCATCCACGCCGCGAACCAGCCCAGTTCCACGAACGCGATGAACGCCGAGCACACCATGATTTTGTCCGCGAGTGGATCCATGAGGATGCCAAAGTTCGTGATGAGATTGCGCCGGCGAGCGATCGAGCCATCGAGAAAATCACTGATGCCGGCCGCGACGAAGAGCGCCAGGGCAATCGTCTCGCGGTAAGGCATGCCGGAAAACATGACCGCTAGAAATCCAACCGTCAGGGCGAAACGGGAGAGCGTCAGTTTATTCGGCAAATTCACGGCCGAGTTTTAACGCAAAGCGGGGAAGGCGCAAAGAGAAGAATTTGTTCAAACTCTTGCCACCGGACGAAAGCTGGAGGTTTCACCCCATTTGACGCCTCCAGATTTAACCCAAATGAGCCTCTTGCACCACTTCGGTTGTGTGTTAGACTCGCCCGGTTAGTTTAACCATTACAAGTTCAAGAGTTTGAAAAAAAGTCGTTTGTCTCGTAGTCACCGACGGATCGTAGCCGCCGGCTCCAGGGGTCTCGTGGGCGCATGGATCTCCTGCGCGAACACATTGCCCGCCCGCACCGCGCGAGGCCTGATGGCCCAATCGCGTCGCAAAATTCTTAAGCCCGATTTCAAGCCTACACCGGAGCTTTGGAACTCCAACGGCATCACGGCCTCCTGGCTCGGCCATTCGACGGTGCTCCTGAATTTTTACGGGGTAAATATTCTGACCGATCCGTTGCTGGCCAATCACGCCGGGGCGGACGTGCTCGTCGGCACCATCGGGCCCAAGCGGCTCGTGGCTCCAGCGCTGACGTCGCAACAGCTGCCCCGGATTGATCTCGTGCTGCTTTCGCACGCGCACATGGATCATTTGAACTCCGCCACGCTGCGCCATTTTTCCCGAGGCACGCGCGCGGTGACCGCTCATGCCACGGCCGATCTTTTGCGCGATACGAAGCTCAATCGTCCGGCGGAACTCAAGTGGGGCGATAAAATTCGAGTGAACACGTCGCACGGCGAAATCGAGGTCGAAGCGTTTGAAGTAAAACATTGGGGCGCGCGCTGGCGGCATGATTCCTATCGCGGTTACAACGGCTACATCCTGTCGCGCGAAGGCAAAAAAATTATTTTCGGCGGCGACACCGCCTGGACTGAATCGTTCCGTTCCCTGCGTAGCAAAGGGCCGTTCGAACTGGCCATCATGCCCATCGGGGCCTATCGGCCGTGGATTCAATCCCATTGCACGCCGGAACAGGCGGTGCAGATGGCAAACGACGCGGGCGCGAAGCATTTTCTCCCGGTGCACTTCAAAACGTTCACGTTCGGCCGGGAAGGCATCATCGAACCGATGGAACGGCTCCAGGCCGCGATTGAATCGGAACGGATTGGGTGGAGCGACATTGGCCAGACGTTCGCGATGTGTTGAGGCGTGGTACGTTTTGCGTAGTGCGTGGTAAGGTCCGTGTGAGCCTGGGCTGGATGATTAGTTCACGCAACACGAAATACGCGACACGTATCAAGCTCACCGCACCGATTCGTATTTCCGATGCCGCAGGTCGGTGAAGAGCGAGAGAAACCAAAGCTTGATCCAAAGCCACACGATGTTCTTGACTCCGCAGCGGTCATAACGGCGCATGGAAGTGGTGGCGGCGGTGGTCCCGATGTAACGATAGCCGCCAAAGCGCTTCAAACGGCGAATCAGTTCACTGTTCTCGCGCAACTCCAGCCGCTCGTCAAAACCGCCGACGCTGTCGAAGTGTTTCTTCCAACAAATGATCACGCCGGAACTGCCGTTGCGCACCACGAACCGATGGATGAAATTCTTGAGCCCATAAATCACCCGGTAAGCGAATCGATTCGAGTCCGGCTGCCCTTTCAACGTGCCGCCGGCATCGCCCTCCGTAAATTCCCCGGCGATGACCCGCAACGCGTGTGGTTCCAAAATTGTGTCCGCATCCAGAAAAACCAGAAGATCGCCGGTGGCGATGCGGGCGCCGAGATTGCGCGATATCCCCAGCCCTTTGTCGTCCAGAGTCACGATGCGCGGACATTTTTCCCTCGCCGCCTCGACGGTGCGATCCTGGCAGCCGTTCGCGACGACCACGATTTCGCAATATGGGTAATCCTGACGATTCAACGCGTCCAGCGTGGCCCCAATATATTCCTCTTCGTTATGGGCGGGTATAATGATTGAAATCCTGGGATACCTCGTCCGAGCTTTCTCGAGTGAACGGAGAATCCCGCCTTTGAAACGCTTTATTTCCAATCGCGCGAGACCTGATCGCGCGAGCGCTTGGTTTGGTTCCATGCTCTTAATCTGGCGGAGGAGAAGAGTTTTTCCATCGGGGCAAAACCCTAATTTAACCTAAAGCAACGATGCGATTTGAATGCGGGTGAAAGGCACCGGCGCCACAGATGATCACGGATGAAACACAGATAGGCACGGATAAAAGAAACAACTGCACTGCCAGGATGCGCTTTCTCCAAACGGCGCACTGTCACTCTTCCGCCCGACCCCATCTGTGTTTCATTCGTGCTTATCTGTGGCCAAAATTGCGGGGCAACCCGCGGAATTACAAATGTTTTACCCCATTGTAATAGCAGAACCGCTGAGGGACGCTAAAGTAGCCGCGTCAGGTTCGCCAAGGAGGTGGAGGTGGAATTCAGCGGGGCTCCGCCGATGGATTCACGGGGCTTTCTTGTCCTGTGCCGCCGCCGATTGTTCCGTCGGAGCAGTCGGCGGCGTTTTTTCCGGAGGCAAATTCAATTTCTGGCGCAGTATCGCTTTGGCTTCCGGCGGGATGCCATTGGTGGAATTCAACAGCCGACTGAGAACGGTCTGTTGAATATCCTTAAACGGCGCCAGGCCCACGCTGGGTCGGCGGTCTTCCGGAATTTTCTCCTGATAATGCTGCCAGGCTTGCCGCGCCAGGCGCATGAGACCATCGGCGCGATCATCCTCGTCGATGACCAAACTGACGTAGGCCGTCATGGTCAGACCCTCGAGCACCGTGGTCACTCGGTCTTTCGACGTTTCATTGACATCCTCCTGCACGCAGGCCACGGCATACTGGTCCAGCGTCACGTTGCGCGGATAGGAATTCAGATCACCGTCGATGATCGTGTTATCGGGATATCTTTCGCCGAGATACTTGAACCAGCGGGCGGCCTCCGGGATGCGGTTGTAAACGTAGAGCGAATAAACCGCCTGGCGCAGAAAATTTCGGTGCGCTTTGAGAATTCCATTCTTTTGATTCGGGTCCGTTTCTTCCTCGTACATTTTCAGGTAGGTGTCGTTGACCTTGGGAATCATGTCGAGGTTGGGGCCGAATTCAATTTCATCGGAGAATGGATTATCCACCAGGCGCCCGCGCTGCCAGCTGAGCTGCATGCACTGGAAAATGACGCGGCGGAGCACGATCAAATCCTCCGTGGTGCGGGACGGATTTTCCTTGATGCGCTCGATGCCTTGGGCGGCCCAATAAATCGCGTGAGCCTCGGGCAACCGCCATTCCAGCGGGCCATAGGCCTCATCCAATTTCTTCATGAGCTCGGGATCCAGCTTGTAAGTGTCGCGCAAGATCCGCGCGCGGTTGGTTTCCTCCGCGGTCCGCGGGTGAATCAACGCCTCGAAATCCGGCTTCTTGCCGCCGAACAAATCCTCCATGTCCTTCTTCCAGGCTTCCTTGTAATACATGTTCGCGTCGTCGAGATTCGCGCCCATTTTGTGCTGGAAGAACCACGCGAGTTCACGATGGATGAGGACGTCATCCGGGTTGTAGCGCAACCCCTCATCGCGCAGCAGCTCGATGCCGTTTTGCACCCAGCGCCAGCGGTCGGGGAAATCCTTGAACTTGACCGAAATGTTATAGGCCATGTTCCACGCTTCATGCGCCCAGACCTGCGAAAAGTGCGGCTCCAGCTTGGTGATCCAATCGGACAATTGCGCCATCTCGAAGAACTTGTCGTCCTCCTGCAACTGATTCGCACGCGTCCAGAGCAGGTTGGAAATAAGTCCGCGGAATCCGCCCAGCGCCACCGTGGTAAACGCCAGGATGGGCGGCGCGTTCGTGAGCCCCTCCACATGCGTGAGCCCCAGCGTGTCGCGATCGTGGTTCAACGACTTCTGCAACGCGCCCGCGCCGGTGATCAACACCGCTGCTAAGATCACGAGGATGATTTTTTTCAAACGCCCGCTCATGCGACGACTTTAAACTGTGGACTTTGGATTATTGATTTCATTGGTTTTGGGCGGTGGCCAGTTCGCGGCGATTGAACACGAATATCCCAAAGGCCGCGAAGATCCCGCCCAATAACAAAACGATTTGCGAAAACGCGATGCCGAGTTGCGCCCAGGTGATGCTGCGCCCGGTGCTGAGCGAATCAATCGGTGAAAAGTCGCGCGCGAGATTGATGATTTTCAAGGCCACGCGGAACACGGGGACGATGACCGTGTCGAGAACGGTGACGGTCGCTCGATCGGCCTGGACCGAGGAATCAATGCTGCCTTCCGAGACGACGTTGGCGAGGGTGCCGGAGGACAGCGCCATGATCAAAATGCCCAGTGACAAAAATGCCGCGACCGGGAATGAAAGGAAGCTGGCCGAGGCCAGGCCGATGGCCGCCAGCAGGGCCATCCAGCAAAAGATAACCGCCAGCCCACGCGCGAAATTCATCCCGAAACCGCCGTCGCGGTAAAGCACTTCCATCCCGTCTTCGATCGGAAACAGGATGGCGGTGTTGTTGGGATTGCCGAACGAGATGGTTAGGATGCCCTCGGGATTGATAAGGTCCGGCGGCAGAGTGATCTCGTGCACCGTATCCGGCGCGAGGCTCATCGGTTCACTACTCCAAAAATTCTTGGTTTTGGGAGGTTCCCCCGCGCGCCACAAGGCAACAAAGGTTCCGGTGGGGCTTTTTTGCGCGGAATTGAATTTGATGCGCATTTGCAGCGGCTGACCCTGCAGGGATTTCGCCGCCGCGCCCAGATGGATGCGCCAGGTCTTGCTATAGCCGGGCCCGACCAGTTGATGTTCGGCTTTGACCTGCTCCACGATCTGCTTTTTCACCTCGGGCAAATCGGCCTCGGTGATATGCGTTTGCTTCAATCGTTCCTCCAGGATTTTGCGGGCAGTCTCATCGATCTGCGCCTGGAAATCTTCCGGCATCACCGAATTGCGCGCCACGAGCACCTCGTTGCGCAAGGTTTTCTGCTCGGCGGCCGGCAATTTCGCGGCCCGCCATTGCAGCAATCCGTAAACGCAAAAGCCGGACAGGGTCAGCAATACGGCGTTCAGTGAAACGATGCCGAGCCATTTGCCGAGCCAGATTTGCCAGCGTGCAATCGGCTTGGTGGCCACGACCTGGATCTGGCACTCCTCGATGTCCCGCGCCAGGGTGCCGCACGAAAGCCATAGGGTGGAAATGCCCAGCAGCGCGGTGACGGCGCTGAGCGTGTAGGTGAGTAAAATCTGGGTGAACCCGCGCGCGGTCCCGTCGTCCTTGACGAGGATGGGCAATCCCACCACGGCAAGCAGCAACAAGACCGAAATCGCCAGGAACAGCCGGAAGCGGAGGGCGGCTTTCCAGGTCAACGCCGTGATGGCGAACAGACTTTGGGCAAATCGCGGCACGGTAAAAAAACCGCCGTTGCCACCCGGCGCGTGCTTTTTCCCGCGCGCATGCGCCGCGATCGCCGATGCGCCCGAGCGGGCCTCAACCAGCCCCGCGAAATCGTAACCGGAGCGTTCCAATTTCCGGCTGCGCCAGGCATTGCCGCGCATTCCAAAGGTGATCGCCAGCAGTAAACCGGGCAAAAGATATAATAGGGGATCGGCGGCCAGGACTGAGCGCTGGAACAATCCAATCGTGAGGGCCACCGCGAGCAGGACGATTCCTTGCACCCACAATCCGCGAGTGAAGGCCCATATCCAGGTGAAGAAAAAACCGGGCCAGCTGAAACCGCGTTTCACCGCGACCGACGGCAAGGACGGTTTTG
>Ga0265338_10002106_pt1 | contig 30708 bp, 30 predicted proteins | sample 42126metaG_FD_193579 | JGI IMG/M metagenome (GOLD analysis project Ga0265338, IMG submission 193579) | Rhizosphere microbial communities from Carex aquatilis grown in University of Washington, Seatle, WA, United States - 4-21-26 metaG | ecosystem: Host-associated > Plants > Roots > Rhizosphere...
AGGGCCCCCAGCAAATTCACCCACTTGTGAACGCTCACACCCTTTTGCATGAATTGTCCCGCATCAGCGGTCACGGCGATCTATGTTTGCAGCAGGAATAGACGGTTTGGGGGGAACCTTGCCGCGTCTCAGCCTTTTCCGGGCCGCAGTAGCTCGGCGCAGACGACATGCCAGGATGGCCGTGGCCGTCACGGTCGCCGGGACGGCCACACTCGCCGCGGGCTGTTCAGGCACGGGTCCGGGGTCCCAGGCTCCCTCTCCGGAAAAGACGACGATCGTGGTGGGGGCGGTTCCGGCCACCGATTCCGCCGGGCTCTACATCGCCCAGCAGCGGGGCTACTTCACGGCGGTGGGCCTGCACGTGAAGATCGTGAACATCATTAGCGCCGAGGACGCGATCTCGGCCCAGCTCCGGGGCACCTATGACGTCACCCTCGGCAACTACGTCAGCTACATCCAGGCGGACGCCGAGCAGCACGCGGACATACGCATCATCGACGAGGGATCGGTCATCCAGCCGAATGACCAGGGCATCGTGACCCTTCCCGGTTCGCCGCTTTCCACCCTGGCCGATCTCCGGGGAAAGAGGCTGGCTGTTAACGTGCCCAACAACATCGGCAACATCCTGATCGGCTCGGCCCTAGCCGGGCAGGGCATCCCGCTTTCCGCGGTCAAGCTCGTGGCGATCCCGTTCCCGGAGATGACGGCGGCGCTCAAGCAACACAAGGTCGATGCCGCATGGGTGCCCGAGCCCTTCCTCACCGGAGCGGAGGAGCAGATCGGCGCGCAGTCGATCTACGACCTCGACCAGGGCTCCACGGAGGGGCTGCCCATCGTCGGCTATGCCGTCACCAAGTCCTGGGAGCAGAAGTACCCTGGCACGGCGGCCGCGTTCAGTGCTGCCCTCGAGCGGGGGCAGCTTTTGGCCGACGCTAACCGTGCCGCGGTCGAGCAGGCGGTTGAGAAATTCCTGGGGGTGCTGCCAGTGACCTCAGCCGACATGGCCCTTCCCGAGTTCCCGCTCGGCGTCGACAAGGTCCGGCTGCAGCGCATCGCCGACGATATGCGGCAATTCGGCCTGCTGGCTAAGCCGTTTGATGTCAGCGAGATGATCGGCTAGACCGCCGTCGGCCGTGCCCGGGATAACTCCCTCGCCGGAGCGTCAGCCTGCTCCGTCTCACGGTGCGGCGGGTCCGGGTACGGCACAAGCGCGGTTGGCGTACGCTGCGGAGTGACATGGTCGCTTCCCCCTATACACCCCGACAGAGCGCCGGGCTCGCCGCTTATGAGAACGCCCTGGCGCGTGCCGGGCTGGCGCCCGTCGCCGGCATCGACGAGGCAGGCCGGGGCGCGTGCGCGGGGCCGCTTGTGGTCGCGGCGGTCGTGCTCGACAAGACCGGGATCAAGCGCATACCCGGACTCGCCGACTCCAAGCTGCTGACCGAAGGAGCGCGGGAAACCGCCTACGCGGACATCGTCAAGCACGCGGTCGACTGGCACGTCACGACGATCCCGCACACCGAGATCGACGCCCTTGGGCTGCACGTGTGCAACGTCGAGGGCATGCGGCGCGCCTTCGCCGGGCTGAGCAAGTGGCCCGCGTACGTGCTGACCGACGGCTTCCCCGTGCAAGGCCTCGGCGCGCCCGCCCTGGCGATGTGGAAGGGGGACCGGGTGGCCGCGTCGGTGGCGGCCGCGTCGATCGTGGCGAAGGTGACCAGGGACCGGATGATGCGGGAGCTAGACACGCGTTATCCCGAATATGGCTTCTGCCGTCACAAGGGGTATGTAACCGGTGAGCACCTGCGCGCGCTCGCGGAGCACGGGCCGTCCCCGGTGCACCGCCGATCGTTTCGATGCGTGCCGGGCGACGGGCCGGGTGACGTAGCGGCCGACGTTGCGGGCGACGTGCCGGATAGCGGGCCGGTGGAGGGAGAATAGGTGACATGAGCGCGGAGGACCTGGAGAAGTACGAAGCGGAGATGGAGCTTCAGCTCTACCGTGAGTACCGCGATGTTGTCGGCCTGTTCACCCACGTGGTGGAAACGGAGCGTAGGTTTTACCTGACGAACGACGTCGACCTCAAGGTGCGCACCGCCGAGAACGGCGAGGTCTTCTTCGAGGTCACCATGCACGACGCCTGGGTGTGGGATATGTACCGGCCCGCTCGTTTCGTTAAGAACGTGCGGGTAGTGACCTTCAAAGATGTCAACATCGAGGAGCTGGCGAAGAGTGACCTCGAACTGCCTGCCGAGGACAACGGCAAGCCTGGTTTCTCCGGGTAGGGCGCCGTGCTAGGCCTGCCGGACACGATAAAAGCATGCCTGTTCGACATGGACGGGGTGATCACCCAGACGGCGAAGGTGCACGACGCCGCCTGGAAGGAGATGTTCGACGAGTTCCTGCGGTCCTGGTCCGCGGAGCATAACCAGCCGTTCGTCCCCTTCGACCCGGTTAACGACTACGACGAGTACGTCGACGGGAAGCCGCGCCTTGAGGGCACGTCGTCCTTCCTCGAGTCCCGGGGGATCACGCTCCCGCAGGGCTCGGAGACCGACCAGAGCGGCGCGCAGACCATCTGGGGCCTGAGCAACAAGAAGAACGACCTCGTCACGCAGGTGATCGAGCGCGACGGCGTGCAGCCGTACGAGGGCTCCGTGCGCTACGTCAACGCCGTGCGCGCGGCCGGACTCAAGACGGCGATCGTCTCGTCGAGCGCCAATACCGTCGCGGTGCTCAAGGCGGCCGGCGTGGCGGACCTGTTCGAGGCACGGGTCGATCACCAGGTGGCCGAGTCGCGCCACCTGCACGGCAAGCCGGCGCCCGACACGTTCCTCGAGGCGGCCCGGATGCTCAGCGTCCCCGCGGCCAACGGATGCGTCTTCGAGGACGCGCTCGCCGGCGTGGCCGCGGGCCATGCGGGTCATTTCGGGTTTGTCGTGGGGGTGGACCGGGTCGGCCAGGCCGACCAGCTCCGCGCGCACGGCGCAGACGCGGTGGTCAAGGACCTCGCGGAACTCCTGTAGTTGCGGTCAGTGCGGACCGGAGGTGCCCGCTAGATGATCACTAACGCGCCGTACGGGGTCGAACCCTGGTGCCTCACCGAGTCGCACCTCGACCTCGGGCTGCTCGCGCAGAGCGAGTCGGTGTTCGCCCTGTCCAACGGGCACATCGGGATGCGCGGCAACCTGGACGAGGGTGAGCCGCACGGCCTGCCTGGCACGTACCTGAACTCGCTGTTCGAGCTGCGCCCGCTGCCCTACGCGGAGGCGGGCTACGGCTACCCCGACACCGGGCAGAGCGTCATCAACGTGACCAACGGCAAGATCATCCGGCTGCTCGTCAACGACGAGCCGTTCGACATCAGGTACGGCACCGTCCAGTCGCACACCAGGACCCTGGACCTGCGCGCGGGCACGCTGACCAGGAAGGTGACGTGGACCTCGCCGGCCGGGCACACCGTCGAGGTCGAGTCGGTGCGCCTGGTGTCGCTGACCCAGCGCGCCATGGCCGCGATCAGGTACCGGGTCAAGCCGGTGGACGACAAGCTGCGCCTGGTGGTCATGTCGGAGATTGTCGCGAACGAGGAGATCCCGGTCGCCTCCTCCGACCCGCGCGCCGCCGCCATCCTGGAAAGGCCCCTGGTCGGCGAGGAGCATTACGCCGTCGACGGCGACAACCCGCGCGCCGTCCTGGTCCACGGCACCCGGTCGAGCAAGCTGCGGCTCGCCGCCGGGATGACGCACAACGTGTACGGCCCCGCCCGGATGGCCACGTCCACGGAGTCGTTCGACGACATGGGCCGGCTGCTCGTCGCCGCCGAGGTGGCGCCGGATGAGGAGCTGTGCCTGGAGAAGTTCATCGGCTACGGCTGGTCCGCGCAGCGGTCCCGGCCGGCGCTGATCGACCAGGTGGCGGGCGCGATGGCCGCGGCGAAGCTCGTCGGCTGGGACGGCATGGTCGCCGAGCAGCGCCAGTTCCTCGATGAGTTCTGGGAGGGCGCGGACGTCGAGGTCGACGGTGACGTGGAGGTACAGCAGGCCGTCCGCTTTGGCCTGTTCCACATCCTGCAGGCCGCGGCCCGCACCGAGAACCGGCCGATCCCGGCGAAGGGGCTGACCGGGACCGGGTACGACGGGCACATCTTCTGGGACACCGAGACGTTCGTGCTGCCGGTGCTGACCTACACCTGGCCGAGCGCCGCCGCCGACGCGCTGCGCTGGCGGTTCCTGACCATGGACCTCGCCAAGGACCACGCGGCCGAGCTCGGCCTTGACGGCGCCGCGTTCCCCTGGCGCACCATCCGCGGCCAGGAGTGCTCGGGCTACTGGCCGGCCGGCACGGCCGCCTTCCACATCAACGCCGACATCGCCGCCGCCGTGGTGAGCTACCTGGACGCGACGCAGGACAGGGACTTCGAGCGCGAGATCGGGCTGCCGCTGCTCGTCGAGACGGCTCGCCTGTGGCGTTCGCTCGGTCAGCACGACGCGCACGGCGAGTTCCGCATCGACGGCGTCACCGGCCCGGACGAGTACAGCGCGGTCAAGGACAACAACCTCTACACCAACCTGATGGCCCAGCACAACCTCGCGGCCGCCGCCGACCTGGCGGAGAAACTCCACCAGGAGGCGCGGGAGCTCGACGTCACCACCGAGGAGACGGCCTCCTGGCGCGACGCCGCCCATGACATGTACATCCCCTACGACGAGCGCCTCCAGGTGCACCCGCAGCACGACGGCTTCACCAGCTACGCCCGGTGGGACTTCAAGGAAACACCCGAGGACCACTACCCGCTGCTGCTGCACTACCCGTACTTCCAGCTGTACCGCAAGCAGGTAGTGAAGCAGGCCGACGTGGTGCTCGCCATGCAACTGCGCCCCGACGCCTTCACCCCCGAGCAGAAGCGCCGCAACTTCGACTACTACGAGGGCATCACCGTCAGGGACTCAAGCCTGTCCCCGTGCACCCAGGCGGTCATGGCCGCCGAGGTCGGCCACCTGGACCTCGCCTACGACTATCTCGCCGAGGCCGCGTTCATGGACCTGGAGGACCGCGAGCACAACACCAAGGACGGCCTGCACATCGCCTCCCTGGCCGGCGCGTGGACCGCCCTGGTCAGCGGCTTCGGCGGGATGCGGGTCACCAACGGCCAGCTGTGCTTCGCTCCCAAGCTCCCGCCCGGCATCATCGGCCTGTCGTTCCGCATGCGCTACCGGGACCGGATCATCCTGGTCGCCATCCATGACCACGGGGCCACCTACTCACTGCTGGCGGGCGACCCCCTGGAGATCAGCCACCACGGCGACCCGCTGACGATCGGCGAGAAGGAAGTCACCCGCGACATCCCCGCATTGCCGCAGTTCCCGCCCCCGTCCCAGCCGGCCGGCCGCGTCCCGCAGCCGCACCGCACCCGCAACGACTAGGAGTTAGCAGAACGGAGGCGGGTTCCACCCGGTCCGCGAGCCATCCGCCACCCGGCCAGCCGGCTGACTCGTGCAATGACCGGAGCCCGGTCCCACCGTACGTTTCCGGAAAATGTTTCAATTCACCTGTGAGGGTGAGCGAACCGGGGGGCGCCCGGCAGGAGAAGGTGACGATCCGGCAGGTCGCCGAGGCGGCCGGCGTCTCGATCGCCACGGTGTCGCGCGTGGTCAACGGTCACGCGGACGTGTCCACGGATACCAGGCAGGCCGTCGAGCGCGTGATGCGCGAGCGCGGCTACCCGGCCGCGGCGCGACGGGCCGGGGCGGCGCCGGCCACCGGCCTGATTGGCGTCACGACGCCGTGGGTGCTCCCTGGCTACTTCGCGGAGATCGTGTCGGGCGTATCGGAAGCACTGTACGAGCACGACCTGCGGACCATGCTCTGCCCGACCCGGCAGTCACACGAGCGGGAGACCTCGCTGCTTGAGCGGCTGGTCAGCGGCGATGCCGACGGCGCGGTCCTGGTGCTGCCCGAGGAGTCCGCCGCCGAGCTGCGGGCGCTCGCCGAGCACGGCTTCCCCTTCGTGGTGGTGGACCCGCGGACCGAGGTCCCCGACGGCATCCCGGTCGTCTGCGCCGCGCACTCCTCCGGGGCCACGCAGGCGGCCAGGCACCTGCTGGACCTCGGGCACCGGCGGATCGCCGTGATCGGCGGCCCGCCGGGCTGGGTCGCGACGCAAGAGCGGCTGCGCGGCTACCAGGCGGCGCTGGCCGGGGCCGGCGTCCTGCCGGATGAGTCCCTCGTCCGCTACTCGAACTTCCGCACCGACGGCGGCCGCGAGCAGGCGGCGGCGCTGCTTGACCTGCCCGACCCGCCGACCGCGGTCTTCGCGTTCAACGACGGCATGGCCATCGGCGTGCTGCGGGAGGCCGCGGCGCGCGGGCTGAAGGTGCCTGCTGACCTCTCGGTGGTCGGCTTCGACGACACCGTGGAGGCGTCCGTCACCGTCCCCGCGCTCACCACGGTCCGCCAGCCGCTCGCCGAGCTTGGCCGCACCGCGGTCAGCGTCCTGCTCCGCCAGCTGGGCAACCGGCGGCTGGAGCCGCTGCGCATCGAGCTGGAGACCCGGCTGGTGGTCAGGGACTCGACGGGGGCGCGCGGCTGAAGCCGCCCCATTGACCGGCCATCGTTGGGGAGTTACGTTCTTCCGGAAATGTTCCGGTAATGCGGTTAACTTTTCCGGGAGTAAACATGCGCTTTCCCCCCTCAGGTCGTTCCCTCGCCAGCCGCATAGCGCGATGGTCGCCGGCGGCGGTCGTCGTGTCGGCCGCCGTGGCCGCTGCCTCAGTGCTGCTGCCCGCCGCCAGCGCCGCGGCGAGCACGTCCGCCCCTGCCGCTGCGGCCGCCCGTGGCATCACCCCCGGTACCCGGTTCTTCATCCCGCCGCCGTCCACTGGCGCGCCGCAGCAGGTCGTCTCGCTGCTGAAGGCCCACGACCTCAAGGACGCCGCCCTCATCACGGAGATGGAGGTGATACCGCGGGCCGTCTGGTTCACCAGCGGCACTCCCGCCCAGGTCACGCAGCAGGTACGGCAGACCATGGGCGAAGCCGCCGTGGAGCGGGCGGTGCCGGTGCTCGTCGCCTACGACATCCCCGGCAGGGACTGCGCGCAGTACTCGGCGGGCGGGGCGCTCAGCCAGGCCGACTACGAGGCCTGGATCAACGGGTTCGCGCAGGGCATCGGGCACGGTAAGGCGGTCGTCATCCTTGAGCCCGACGCGCTCGGCAACATGCCCTCTGGCTGCGGTCAGCCGTCGTCGACCTATCCCTTTACCGACACTGAGCGGATCGCCGAGCTGCAGTACGCGGTCTCCGCCCTGGAGGCCGATCCCGGGGTCAGCGTGTACCTGGACGGCACGCACAGCGCGTGGCAGTCGGTCGGCACGATCACCCAGCGCCTGCTCGAAGCCAATGTGCAGCAGGCACAGGGCTTCTTCCTCAACGTGTCGAACTACCAGCCGGACCCCAACCTCCTGGACTACGGCACCTGGATCTCAGACTGCATCGCGATGGTGACCGACCCCGCGAACGCCTTCTTCGGCAACCCGGCCGCCTGCGCCAGCCAGTACTACCCGGCCACCCCTGGGGACTTCAGCACCTGGGGCCTGACCACGGCCTGGTACGCGCAGAACATGGGCAACGCGGTCGCCACCACCCGCTTCGTCGTCGACACGAGCCGCAATGGCGACGGCCCGAACAACATGTCGGGCTTCGCGGCCGCGCCATTTAACCAGCCGGCCAGCGTGATCTCCACCCTGGCGAACGGCAACTGGTGCAACCCGCCGGCCTCAGGACTCGGCCTGAAGCCGACCGCGAGCACCGGCGTGCCGCTGCTCGACGCCTACCTGTGGGTCAAGACGCCGGGGCAGTCCGACGGCCAGTGCGACGCCGCGGGCGGCGTGCGCGCCTGGAACTACACCGACTACACCCAGCCGAGCTGGCCGACCACCACGGCCGCTCAGGCGCTCTTCGACCCGCTGTGGGGCATCGACGACCCCGCGGCCGGCGCCTGGTTCCCGCAGCAGGCCCTCCAGCTAGCCCAGGACGCCAGCCCGTCCCTGGGGTAGCCGGCGGATGACCACCCGGAACGCTTTTCGGATTGGCGCCGAGAGTTAGACACCATATAGGTGTCTAACTCTCGGCGGTAAGCGCAATCGGCGCCCGACCGACGACAGCTAGCCGGATATGCGGAGGACGACCGTAGCCGATGAAGCTGACGGGCCGGGCCGGCCTGTGACCTCGGCCACGTTGGGGCTGGTTAACCTGCCGGTAATACCCGGGCAACGGCTGGGAAATTGATTTCCGTGAATCTTCTTTGAGCAAGCGCGGACGTCCCCAGTGCGGTGGAGCACCGCCGTGCACCACCGCGAGCTTCCCACCTATTGCGAGGACTGCCCCGTGAGCTTCAAGGCTGAGTACATCTGGATCGACGGCACCGAGCCGACCGCCAAGCTTCGCTCCAAGACCAAGATCCTTGTGGGCGGCGCGGAGCCCGGCATCTGGGGCTTCGACGGTTCAAGCACCAGCCAGGCGCAGGGCCACGCCTCAGACCGCGTGCTCGTGCCGGTGTTCACCTGCCCGGACCCGATCCGCGGCGGCGACAACATCCTGGTGCTCTGCGAGGTCGAGAACATCGACGGCACCCCGCACGCGAGCAACACCCGCGCCCGGCTGCGCCCGGTCGCCGAGCAGTTCGCCGTTCAGGAGCCGATCTTCGGCATCGAGCAGGAGTACACCTTCTTCAAGGGCTACCGTCCGCTTGGCTTCCCTGAGGCCGGCTTCCCGGCCCCGCAGGGCGGCTATTACTGCGGCGTCGGCGCCGACGAGGTCTTCGGCCGCGATGTCGTCGAGCTGCACCTGGACCGCTGCCTGGCCGCCGGCCTGGCAATCTGCGGCATCAACGCCGAGGTCATGCCCGGCCAGTGGGAGTTCCAGATCGGCCCGGTCGCCGGCCTGACCGCCGCCGACCACCTGTGGGTCGCCCGCTACCTGCTCTACCGCACCGCCGAGGAGTTCGGCATCTCCGCCACCCTGGAGGCCAAGCCGGTCAAGGGCGACTGGAACGGCGCGGGCGCGCATACCAACTTCTCCACCAGGGCCATGCGCGAGGGTTACGACGCGATCATCACCGCGTGCGAGTCGCTCGGCGCCGGCCAGGACAAGGTCCTCGAGCACGTGCGCCAGTACGGCCACGGCATCGAGGAGCGCCTGACCGGCCTGCACGAGACCGCCCCGTGGAACGTCTACAGCTACGGCGTCTCGGACCGCGGCGCCTCGGTGCGCATCCCGTGGCAGGTCGAGGTGGACAAGAAGGGCTACATCGAGGACCGCCGCCCGAACGCGAACGTCGACCCGTACGTGGTCACCCGCCTGATGATCGCCACCTGCTGCTCGGCCCTGGAGAAGGCCGGCCAGGTCTGACCCGGGCTCGCGGATGACCTCAGGGCGCGGTGTGGGCGTGGAGGAACCGGCCGACCGCTTCGGTGGCGGCGGGCAGGTGCTCGGGGTCCTTCCACGGCTCGAGCAGCTCGGCGGCCGGCGCGAGGGCGGCGATCTCGCGGCCGGTCTCGGTCGGGTGGAACTCGTCGATTCCGGGCAGGACGAGCATCGGCGTGCGGAAGGTCCGCACCTGCTCCCGGGTCACGCTGACGGCGAAGCCGGGCGCCCACATCGCGGTGGCGAACGCCTCGATCTCGTCGCTGGCGAGATCGCCGCGCTTGCTCAATAGCTGGTCACGCCACTGCGTCCAGAGGTTGTCGAAGACCTCCCGGTTGCTGTCGATGATCCCGACCGGCTGCTCAAGCACGGCCGCGACGACTCGTTCCGGCGCGACCGCAAGCAGCTTGAGTATGAATGGGCCGCCAATGCAGCAGCCGAACACCAGGAACCGGTCGATGCCGAGATGATCCATGACGGCGAGCTGGTCGGCCGCGTAGGCGCCCCACGGGTCGCCGGCCTCGAGCGGGCCGGTGGACTGGCCGGCGTTGCGCTGGTCCATCGCGATCATCCGGTACTGCCCGGCATACGCGGTCAGCGGGTTGATCGCCGCGTGCTCCCACAGCGGCACGCTCGAGCGCATCCCCCCTGGCGCCAGCGTCAGCATGGGAAACCCGGTCCCCTGCTCGGTGTACCAGATCCTCGCTTCACCGCTGTCGACGTACGGCACAGGGTTCTCCTCATCTGACTCAGGTTCCGTGCCCCACCCTATGGCCGGGGATCGATGCCGGTCAGCGCAAGCACTTCCTCTTTCGTGAACCCAGGAGCGACCTGCTCAACCGCCAGCATCCCGTCCGTGCGGCGGAACTGCGCCAGGTCGGTGACCAGGAGGTCGACGCAGGCCTTGCCGGTGAGCGCGTAGCTGCAGCGCTGCACGACCTTCGGCCGGTCGCGGCTGTCGCGGTGCTCCATCATCACCATGACGGTGCGGCCGGACGCGACCAGGTCCATGGCGCCGCCGATGCCGCCGCCGACCATGCCGTCGGTCTGCCAGTTGGCGAAACTGCCCTCGGCGTCGACCTGGTAGGCGCCGAGGACGACGACGTCGACCCGGCCGCCCCGCACCATCTCGAAGGCGGTCACGCTGTCGAAGTAGGAGATGCCCGGGCTCGGGGTGACGGGGTACCCGCTCGCGTTGAAGACATCCGGGTAGGTCTGCTCGTCGGGAACGATCTCGCCGTAGCCGAGGATCCCGTTCTCGCCGTGCAGGATGAGGTGCCGGTCACCCGCGTATGAGGACAGGTAGCTCGGTATGCCGAGGCCGAGGTTGACGTACGCGCCTTCGGGCAGGAGCGACGCGGCCAGTTCCGCCATCTGCCGGCGCGTCCAGGCGGGCTTGCCGTTGTAGGTGCGGGGGACGTCCTGGTCGCGTCGCGTCGGGCCGTGCTTGGGCAGCGTGTTGTGCACGGTCTTGCGGACGACGCGCGAGACGAAGATGCCTGGCAGCCCGATCCGCTCCGGGGGGATCTCGCCCGGTTCGACGACCTCATCGACCTCCACGATGGCCACGCGGGCCGCCTTGGCGAAGCTGGGCCCGAAGTGCTGGTTGGCGCCGCGGAACTCCACGTTGCCGAGGCGGTCGGCCCGGTGGCCGGCGATGAACGCGTAGTCGACGGAGATCGCCGTCTCAAGCAGGTATGGCTTGCCGTCGAAGTACCGCACCTCCTTGCCGTCGGCGATCGGGGTGCCCAGCCCCGTCGGGGTGTAGACGGCCGCGAGGCCAGCGCCCGCGGCCCGCAGGCGCTCCACCAGCGTGCCCTGGGGGACCAGCTCGAAGGTCACCTCGCCTTTCCGCATCAGTTCCTCGGCCGGGGACGAACCTCCCGCTCGCGCCGTGAACGAGACGATCAGGTGCCGGACGCGCCCGGCCTCGACCAGGTCCTGGGCGCCGGGCGGAATGGTGTTGCCGACGAAACAGAGGCCCCGCGTGCCGCGCTCGTCCAGGGCGGCGAGCAGGCTGAACGGCGCGCCGGCACTCGGGCCGAAGCCGGAGACGGCGATCGACGCCCCGTCGGGCAAGTCGCTGATTGCGTCGGCAGGCGTGGTACGCAGCTTGTCCATGTGCCTAGCCTGCGTCCACCGGGCCCCAGTGACTAGATCGACCCGCGCCAAAAAAGACCGCCGGCGGCTGTGTCATGGCTCGTGCAGGAACGCGCCCTTGCGGGCGAGGACAAGCCGGCCCCGCGGGCTGCCGTCCCCGCGCAGGCCGAGCGCCGTCAAGGGGACGGTCGTGACGGTGAACCCGGTTGCCGTCAGGTCGTCGCGGACCGCGGGCAGCGGCCAGGTGCGGTAGTACATGACGAACGGGGGGCGCCATACGGCATTGCGGACCCGCATGGCCAGGTCGAACCCGAGCAGCGCCCAGTACCAGCGCGAGGTGGGCGGCGGCGGCTCGCCGGCCGGGAAAGCGAACACCCCGCCAGGGCGCAGCGCGCGGTGCACGCCCGCGAACAGCCCCGGCCGTTCGGCGGGCAGGAAGTGCCCGGACGCCCCGAAGCTGACCGCCAGGTCGAAGCCCCCGGCGAACGGCAGGGCCCTGGCGTCGGCCCGCACCCACCTGGCCTGCGGGTGCGCGCCGCGCGCCTGCTCGAGCATGCCCGCGCTGAAGTCAACGCCCGTGACCGGTCCCTGGCACAGTGAGCTGAGGACCCCGATGCCCGCCCCGGTGCCGCAGCACACGTCCAGCCCCCGGCCGAACGGGCCGAGCGGGCGCAGCACCCCGGCGGTCGCGTCAAGCACGGCATCGGGGGTGCGGAAAGGCGAGCGGTCGAACTTCGGCGCGAGCAGGTCGTACCCGCCCTCCACCGAGGACAGCGCCTGAACCGTCAGTTCACGCAGGGACGGCCCCCGAAGCGAAGACACCGCCCAAGCGTAACGGGAGCGTGTTTCACCCGACCCCGGCCAAGGGATGACCCGGACTACCTCGGCCGCGGTCGGTATCGTCTAGTGCTAATGCGGGAGGCGAGATGGCACCAAGCGTTTCTTTCGACACCACGGTGACGGCGACCGGCAACAACACCGGGATCGTCGTGCCGGGCGACCTCATCGACGACCTCGGGGCAGGCAGCCGGCCGGCGCTGGTGGTCAACGTGAACGGCTACGAGTACCGCAACACGGTCGGTGTCATGGGCGGCAAGCACATGATCAGCATCAGCGCCGCCATCCGCAAGGAGACCGGCCTCAAGGGCGGCGACCCGGTCCACGTGACGCTGACGCTGGCGGACACCCCGCGCGAAGTGAACGTCCCCGGCGACTTCGCCGCCGCCCTTTCCGCCGACCCGGACGCGGGCGCCTTCTTCGCCGCGCTCTCCAACAGCCTGCAGCGCTACCACGTCGATAACGTCACCGAGGCGAAAACCGCCGAGACGCGGCAGCGGCGCATCGAGAAGGCGGTCTCGTTGTTCCGCGAAGGCAAGAAGCGCTAACCGGGCCCGGGCGGCCGTAAGCCGGTGAGCAGCAGCGTCTTCGCCACGGTGCGGCGGGCCGCGATCGCCTCGTGGGCCTGGGCCGCGTCGGCTAGCGGGAAGGCCTGGCCGATGAGCGGGGCGATTTCCCGCGCGGCCAGGTGACTGAGTACGTCCTTCATCAGCCGGGACCGGTCGCCCGCGCCGTACTGCAGGTCGCGGATGGTGCTCACCCGCACCCGCCGGCTCCGGGCCGCGTCCGCGTCGATGCCGGCGAAGGACCCGCTCGGCGACCCGTGCGCCGAGAAGCGCCCGCCGTCAGTTACAAGGTCGAAGGCCGCGGCGCCGATCGCGCCGCCCACACCGTCAAGGACGACCGCCGGGCGCGCGCCGCCGGCGGCCCGCAGGACGGCACCGGCCCAGCCCGGTTCGCCGTAGTCCACGGCGGCGGCCGCCCCCGCGCCGGCGACGGCCGCCAGCTTGGCCTGGCCCCGCGCGGCGCCGATGACGTTCGCGCCCCGCGCCGCGAGCAACTGGACGAGCAGGATACCCATGCCGCCGGCCGCGCCGAGCACGAGCACCCACTCGCCGGGCCGCGGATCGCAGACCTCAAGCACCCGCAGCGCGGTGGTCCCGTCATGCAGCACGGCGGTCGCGGCGAGCAGGTCAACATCGCCCGGCACGACGACGGCATGCTCGACGTCGGCCACCGCGCGCTGGGCGTAGCCGCCCGTCCCGCCGGGCCCGCCGGTGTGCGCGGCCACCGTCCGGCCGAGCCATTCCTGGCTGACCGACGCACCGACGGCGACGACCTCGCCGCCCACCCCGTTGCCCGGCACATACGGCGGCGTGATCGGGAAGTAACCCGCGCCCGCGCCCGAGCGGATCATCGTGTCAACGAACAGCACGTCGCAGGCCGCGGCGGCGACCAGGACCTGCCCCGGTCCCGGCACCGGCTCGGCCAGGTCGGCGACCTGGAGCACGTCCGGCGGCCCGAAGCGGCGCACTTGGATGGCCCGCACGGTCAGGCCACGTCGCTGTCGCCGGCGGCCGCGATGTCGCGCGCCGCGAACCCGGGATTGTCCGGGTCGATGTTGAACGAGATGACCCGGCGCGGGCGGATCCGGATGATCTCCGCCGCGAGGTGGCCGGTCGGGTCGTGCGGGCCGACGGCGGTCTCCGCGGCGCCCCGGATCTCAAGGAAGTGCGCTCCCTCAACGTTCGGCGCGGTCACCTCGTCCACCACGAAGGCCACGCGCGGGTTGGCGCGGACATTGCGGTACTTGGCGCTGCCGGCCATGTTCATCCCGGCGATGTCGATCGTCCCGAGGGCCGCATTGTAGGAGAACCCGAGCGGCTTGACCTGCGGCATGCCGTCAGGCCCGACGGTGGCCAGGTGCCCCCGCGGCTGCCGGGCGAGGAAGCGCTGTTCGGCGTCAGTGAGCGTCATAGCTCGAGGCTAAGACTTAAAGTGAGCTTGAAGTCAACCACATGGCGGCAGCGCCGGGGCAGCCGCCAAGGCGTCAGCCGGGAGCGGGTGCGGGACTCGGAAGAGTCCCGCACCCGCCGGCCTCAGTCGAGCAGCGCGGTGACCGTGCCCGCGCCGACCGTGCGGCCGCCCTCGCGGATCGCGAAGGTCTGGCCGGCGTCGAGCGCGACCGGCTTGCCGAGCACGACCGTGACCGGCACCGTCTCGCCTGGCGTGGCCGAAGCCGCCGTGTCACCGGCACCCGCGTCGCCCAGGTCGAGCACGCCGGACACGTCCGTGGTGCGGACGTAGAACTGCGGGCTGTACCCGGAGCGCACCGGCGTGCGGCGGCCGCCCTCCGCCGCCGACAGCAGGTGCAGCTCGGCGGCGAAGCGCTGGTGCGCGGCCACGCTGCCAGGCGCGGCGAGCACCTGGCCGCGCCGCACCTGGTGACGGCCGACGCCGCGCAGCAGCAGCGCCGCGTTATCCCCGGCCTGGGCGCTGTCCATCGTTTTGCCGAACGTCTCGACGCTGGTGACGACGGACCGCACGGGCGCGCCAAGCCCGACGAGCTCGACCGGGTCGCCGACCCGCACCTGGCCGCGCTCGACCGCGCCGGTCACGACGGTGCCTCGGCCGGTGATGGTCAGCGAGTTCTCCACCGCCAGGAGGAACGGGGCGCTCACGTACCGCTCGGGCACTGGCACGTAACCGTCGATGGCGTCGAGGAGGGCGAGCACAGATGCCACCCACCGTTCCTCTCCGGCGAGCGCGGCCAGCCCGGAGACCCGCACGACCGGGACCTCCTCGCCCGGGTAACCGTAGCTGGACAGCAGCTCGCGGACCTCGAGCTCGACGATCTCCGCGATCTCCGCGTCGGCCACGTCGGCCTTGTTGAGCGCGACGACCAGGTGCGACACGCCCACCTGCCGGGCGAGCACGACGTGCTCCCGCGTCTGCGGCATCACGCCCTCGATCGCCGAGACCACCAGGACCGCGCCGTCGACCTGCGCCGCGCCGGTGATCATGTTCTTCACGTAGTCGGCGTGGCCGGGCATGTCGACGTGCGCGTAATGCCTGGCCGCGGTCTCGTACTCGACGTGCGCGATGTTGATGGTGATGCCGCGGGCGGCCTCCTCCGGCGCGCGGTCGATCTGCCCGAACGGCACGTAGCTGCCCATGCCGCGGTCCGCGAGGACCTTCGTGATGGCGGCGGTGAGCGTGGTCTTCCCGTGGTCCACGTGCCCCATCGTTCCGATGTTGAGGTGCGGCTTGTCGCGGACGTACGCCTGCTTGATCATGACTGGTTGCTCCTGGTTCCTCCTGCTGGACTCGCTGACCCGCGCGCGCATGAAGCACCGCGCGATGCGCCACCCTTCCCCGCCGGGTCAAGGGAAGCGAACGGGGAAGGGTCAGCGTCGCGCGCCGTCGAGCGACGACAGCGGCGACGACGACAGCACTGCCAGGGCAGCCGTCAGCGCCGCGCGGCTGAGCGCGCGGTGAGCGGAGACGGCGAACCAGAACACGACAGCAAGGGTGCGGCACCGGCGGCACGAGCCGCAACGGGTTTATCGCCGCAAAGGGACCCGTCCACCTGGGAAAGACCGCGCTGCCAGGACCAGCCCGCTGCGCCAAGGTTCCCCGATTAACACGTGGCTACGCCGAGCCGGCCCGGCGAGGCGAACGCGATCGACCTGCCCCGCACCCTGGCGGCGGTGCGGGCCGCCAGGCGGCTAGCGCCTGTCGTTATCGTGTTCATGCACTGGGGCTGGGAGGGCGATGCCTGCCCGAACCCGGAGCAGCAGTCGCTGGCGGGGCAGCTATCGGCCGCCGGAGCGAGCATCATCATCGGCGCGCACGCGCACGTGCTGCAAGGCTCCGGCTGGCTCGGCCATACCTTCGTCGCCTACGGTATGGGCAATTTCATGTGGTACGAAGACAACGACGCCAGCGGCGTCCTGGAGCTGACCCTTCACCCGCACGCGCCGCTGACCGCCCGGTTCATCCCCGCGGTCGTCTCAGACACCGGCCAGCCGGTCGTGGAGCACGGCGCCGCGGCGCGCTCGGCCATCGCGTACTACGACAGCCTGCGCGCATGCGCCGAGCTTGCACCGCAGCCATCCTGACCTCAGCCCGGAACTGAGGCGTCGGCGCAAGACAACTCGCGCAAGCCTTCGGGCAGATCGGATAGGCAGGGATAAACCAGTGTGCAAGAATGCTTTCGTCTCCTGGCCCGCCGCTGCAGGGACCTAAGCCGACTGTCTGCATTGGAGCGGTTGATGGACAGTGTGGGGCCGGACAGTGAACAGCTATTGTCCGGTCTGGCCGACTCCGCAGGCGACGCGGCCGTCCTGCGCATGCGGCTCGGCGGCCAGCTGCGGCGCCTCCGCGAGGCCGCGGGCATCACGCCGGAAAGAGCCGGCTTCGAGATCCGCGCGTCGCGGTCCAAGATCAGCCGGCTGGAAAACGGCCGGGTCAAGCTCAAGAACCGTGATGTCACGGACCTGCTCGCCTTCTACGGCGTGACCGACGAGACCACGCGGTCGAAGTTCCTCGCGCTGGTCATGCAGTCCAACGGGCCGGACTGGTGGGGGGAGTACGGCGACATCCTGCCCGGCTGGTTCGAGAACTACCTCGGGTTTGAGGCCGCCGCGGCGACCATCCGCACTTTCGAGGTCCAGTTCGTGAACGGGCTGTTCCAGACGGCGGATTACGCGCGGGCCGTTACCGGCCTCGGGCGCAAGGGCTCGCCAGGAGTCGAGGTCGAGCGCTGGGTCAGCCTGCGGCTCAAGCGCCAGGAACTGCTCACCCGGCCGGACCCGCCCAACGTCTGGTCGGTCATGGACGAGGCGGTGCTGCGCCGGCCGGTCGGCGGTGCCGCGGTGATGCGCGCCCAGTACCGGCACCTCATCGAGGCAGCCGAGCTTCCGCACGTGACCCTCCAGGTCATCCCGTTCTCCCGGGGAGCTCACGCGGGTGAGAGCGGGTCGTTCACCGTGCTGCGCTTCGAGGAGCAGGACCTGCCTGACGTGGTTTACCTCGAGCAGCTCACCAACGCCGTGTACCTGGACCAGCGACCGGACGTCGAGCGCTACCTCGAGGTCGTCGACGAGATCAGCAGCCAGGCCCTGACCCCGGACGAGACGACGCGGCTCATTGAGCAGGCCGCCAGCGAGACCTGACCAGCCCCAGAGAAAGGCGCGCAGATGACGACGAACGAGGCCCCCGCCTCCGCTGAGGACGGGGCCGGCCAGAGCAAGCGGCCCCCGTTCGATACCACTGTGGCGAACCAGGCGAGGATTTACGACTACCTGCTCGGCGGCAAGGACAACTACGAGGCCGACCGGGCCGCCGTCGACGCGGTGCTCAAGATCGCGCCGGAACTGGGCTTTACCGCCCGGGAGAACCGCGCTTTCCTCGGCCGGGCCGTCGGCTACCTCGCCGCCGAGGTGGGGATACGGCAGTTCCTGGACATCGGCACCGGCATCCCGACGGCCGGCAACACGCACCAGGTCGCCCAGGCCGCCGCGCCGGAAGCCCGGGTGGTCTACGTTGACTACGACCCCGTCGTGCTCGCTCACGCCCGCGCGCTACTGAAAAGCAACAAGGCAGGCGCCACCCGGTACATCGACGCCGACCTGCGCGACACCGCCAGGATCCTCAAGCAGGCCAGCCGGCTCCTTGACTTCACCCAGCCCGTCGCGGTGACGCTGCTGATGATCCTGCACGTGATTCCGGACGCCGACGACCCGCACGCGCTGGTGGCCCGGGTGATGGACGCCCTGCCGCCCGGCAGCTACCTCGCCCTGTCCCACCTGGGCGCGGAACTCCTCGACCAGGAGAAGACCGAGGGCTTCCAGGGCGTCGTGCGCCGCCAGGCACAGCAGCAGTACATCGGCCGCAGCCGCGAAGAGATCGAGCGGTTCTTCGACGGCATGGACCTCGTGGAGCCCGGGGTCGTCCGGGTCGAGGAATGGCGGCCCGATCATGAGCCGGAGGGCCGGTCGGCCCTGTGGTGCGCGGTGGGCCGCAAGCGCTGAGGACCTAAACCGGCCGCCACGGTAGTGAAAGCGGGGGACGCGCCGCCGGCATCCCCGCAGGTCCGCGCTACCCTTTCCGTTGTAACGGCCCCCCGTTCGTCTTAGCAGTGAGAGGAACGAGGAGGTGCCTTCCCGTGAAGCCACGGATCCCCTTGGACGTCCTCGGCGTGGCCGGGGCCACCCTGATGCTCGCCGTGGTGCTCCCTGCCGCGTCACCGGGCGCCGCGCCCCCGGTCGCCGCGGTCACCGTGGCGGCCGTCACGGTCGCGGGCCGGGCCGGCGAGGTACGGCACGCCGGGCCGGCCGAACCGAAACCGAAGCGGCAGCTCGGGTACGGCCTGCGGGGCAGCGACGTGCAGGCGCTGCAGCGGCGGCTCGCCGCGCTGAAGTACTACCCCGGCGCGGCGAACGGGGAGTTCGGCGCGGACACCCTGGAAGCGGTCTGGGCGTTCCAGGAAGTCCAGGGACTGCGGGTCAACGGGGTCGTGGATGCGGCGACCGCCCGCGCCCTGCGCCACCCGCGCGCCTACCGGCCCCGGGACGTCAGGGGCGGCCCGCTGCGCGTCGAGGTTAACCTGCGCGCCCGCGTGCTCGTCGTCATCCGGGCCCACGCGATCGCCCTGATCAGCCATATCTCGGCGGGCGGCGGCTACTGGTTCGACGGCGGGGCGCGGGCCGTCACGCCGGCCGGGCGCTTCCGCACCACGGGCTACCTGCGGGGCTGGGTCAGGGGGCCGCTCGGCGCGATGTACAACCCGGTGTTTTTCATCCGGACCGAGTACGCGATCCACGGCGAGCCCACCTACGGGCCTGACGGCGGCGGCGTGCCGCTGAACCCGGTGTCGCACGGCTGCGTGCGCATCCCGTACGACATCGCGCAGTTCTTCCACCAGCTGGTGCGGACGCGCGGCACCCCGGTGTACATCTACTAAGGCGCTCGCCCGCCTCCGGTCCCCAGCTTCGGCCTGCCTTGGGGCCGCTACGGCCGATGATCGCGGGCGACGAGGTCGCCCGTCCGGCCCCCGGGCTCGGCGAACCATTCCGTTCCGCACACGGCGCGGAATACCGGCAAGGGCGACCTGAGCAGCACACGGAACAACCTGGCCGAACGCCCCCGGCCGAAGACCTGCGTCCGGTGCGCCGCGAGCGCCGCCCGCTTCTGCGCCGCCTGCCGGCGCACGTCGACCCGGTGGGTGATCGCCGACTCCGGCATCCCGTACCCGCGCATCTCGGCAAGGCGGTGACGGGTCACCAGGCGAAGGACGAGCAGCGCCCCGCCGACCCGGGCGACCAGCTCGCGCGGCACCGTGGCCTCCACCACCCGCACGCCCGCCAGTTCGGCGGCCCGCGCTCCGACCTGGTGCACCCGGACGTGGTCGCGGTGGCCGTAGCCGCCTTGCGGGTCGTAGCTCACCAGCAGGTCCGCGTGCTCCTCGGCAAGCAGGGCGGCCAGCTTCCCGGCCGCTTCTGCTACGTCCGCGCGCGCGAACCGGGTCCGGCCCGGCGGGTCCTCGTACAGCACCGGCCCGTGCCCGCTGTCCGCGTAGCCGAGGTGCACGGTCCGGTCCGCGCCAAGGAGCGCGGCGCTCGCGCGCAGCTCCGCGAGGCGCCGGCCGGGAGCCGGGCTGGCCCACATGTCGCCATCGCAGGCCACGACGATGATCACCCGGTGGCCCTCGGCCGCCAGCCGGGCGATCGTCCCGCCGGTCAGCAGCACCTCGTCATCCGGATGAGCGTGAAACGCCACGACCGTCGCCATCGCCTTGTCGTCAGCACCAGAACTTGATGAGGTCCCCGGCAAGGCCCCGGCCCTGCTCGTAGCCAGCCCGGGCGGCGGGTGGGCGCGTCGACAGGTCCATCATGTCGGTGCCGAACGCGGTGAGCGAGGCGCCGTCCGGGAAGATCGTCTCGACTCGGCTGCCGCCCGCGCGGAGCTCGCCGACCTGTGTCGCGAGGTCCATGCCCCACGCCCGCGGATGCCGTGACCGGCCGCTGAAAGGTGACAGCACAAGCACCCGTTCGTATCCGGTTGCCAGGTCGGCGTTCTCGTTGCGCCGGTAGCCGCCGTCGATGTACCAGCTGCCGCCGATGCCATAGGGCGGGACGCCGAAGCCGTTAGAAGTGCTGGCGGCGACCGCGTCCGCGAGGTCGACCCCGCTGTGACAGTCGAACACGACCGGTTCACCGGTCTCGGCATTGACCGCCGTGATGCGGACCGGCCGCTGCGGCCAGCGCTGGCTGGGCAGCCGGGCGGCGACAGTCGCGCGCCATCGCGCTGGCCAGGAGCCGTCCGCCGCCGCGTCCGTCTTGAGCGCCGCCGCGCCCATTTTGCGGCGCATGTCGGCGGCATCCGCAGCCGCGGCGATGATCCGGCTCGTTATCTCCATGTAGTTCGCCGTCGGCCCGACGGGACCGCGCCCGCCGCCGGGCCCGGCCGGGCCAGCGGGCTGCCTGGGTGTGGCGGACAGGATGGCGGCGAGCAGTTCGGCCGGGGGCGCGCTCGTGATCTGGGCCGCGGCCGTCGACCCGGCCGACGTCCCGACGATCAGGTCGGCCTCGGTCACGTCCAGCCCGCCAGCGAGCAGGCCGGCGACGACGCCGATCTCCCACGCGTTGCCGGCCGATCCGCCGCCATGGAGGACCAGCGCTCGCTCACGCGCGGTGAAGGGCGGAGCGGAAGAAGGTGTTGTGTTCACGGGAGTCGCCTTTCGCGGGTTGGCTACCGGGCGCTCCGGTGGCGACTACCTCAGTCGCGCGATCGTGGACGGCGGGGGAGCACCCACTGCGGATACTGCGTTCACGGGGCTCACCTCCCTTGGGGTCACGATCGCCGGAACGGTAGCACGCCCGCGACACGGTGCGCAACCGGCACGGCCGGGGCCGCCGGCCGCGTGCGGTCACGGCTTGACGGCGCGGGTGGCGATGTAGCCGGGCATGTACCGGGCGGTGGCGTCGGCGTGGTGCGGCGCTTCGGTCAGGTGGGTCAGGGCGAAGCCCGCGGCGAGCTGGCCGCCGATCTGCTCGGTGAGGGAGTGGCTGTACTCGACCGGCCCGGCCCCGTGAACGCGCTCTCGCTCCTCGTCGGGGAGGTCGAGGGTGGAGAACGGGAGCGGGTGGCGCACGACCAGCTCGGACCGCTCATCCAGCGCGGTGAAGTCGAAGAGGAAGACGTCCGGGTTCAGGAACCCGGCCATCAGGATCCCGCCCGGGCGCAGCACGCGGAACGATTCCCGCCAGACCGGCGCCAGGTCGGGGCAGAACACGTTGGACACCGGGTTGAATACGACGTCGAAGCTGGCGTCGGGGAACGCGCTGAGGTCGCGCATGTCGCCCAGGACCGTGCGGACGGCCAGTTCCTCCCGGGCGGCCACCTCCTGGTCGCGGCTCAGCTGCCGTGGCGAGTTGTCGAGCACGGTCACGGCCGCGCCCGCCGCCGCGAGCACCGGCCCCTGCTGCCCCCCGCCCGAGGCCAGGCACAAGACCGCCGCTCCGGCCAGGTCAGCCGGGAACCAGTCACGCGGCACCGGCTGGTACCCGATCAGGACGACCGACCAGTCGCCGGCCCGGGCCCGGGCGATAACCTCGGGCCCGACCGGCCTGGTCCACTCGTTACCGCTGTCCACCTCGCGGTCCCAGGCGGCGCGGTTATGCGCCACGGGATCAAGGCTGTCGGCCAGGTTCGCACCGCGGTCGTCCACCGGGGCGCCGATGTCCCAGGCCGACCCCTCAACGGCGGGCAGGCCGCCGATGATCGGAACGACCGAGCCGTCCTCGGCGGTCACCTCGCCGGTTTGCACGAGGTACCCGGGATCCTCAGCGGGTGCGGAAGTGTCCGGCTCTTCCTCGGGCCGCACCGATCCGTCCTCGCCGTTTCCAGCCTGCTCGCTGTCGGTCATGGTGGCCATCTCCCTAGGAGTTCGCCTCCTCCGAATACCCAACAGGCGCCGCTCCTAACTCAGCGGCAGCTCGATCAGGTTGACGTGCGGCGCCAGCCGCCGGCCCAGGCGCAGTGCGGCCGCGGCGGCGATGAGGCACGCCAAGGTCAGCACGGCGAACAGGCCGGACCCCCACCGGCCGAGCGCCGCCGACCCGGCGACCGGACCGAGGAGAAAGCCGGTGGTGAACGCCAGGACGCCGAGTCCGTTGTACCGGCCGGCGGCCTCGGGCGGGGCGAGGTCGTTGATGACCGCGGGCAGCGTCGGGGAGAACAACGTCTCCCCGACGGCGAAAATGACCATGGCGGCGACGAATGCGGCTTCGGCCGCTACGCCGTCGCCAAGGTGGCCGCCGGCAACCACGACAGCCCAGCTCACCGCCCAGGCCGTGGCCGCGAGGGCCACGCCAGTGGTCCGGCGATGGCCGGCGAGCCAGCGCAGCACAAGAAGCTGCATCACCAGCACCGTCAGCATGTCGGCGGCGAAAGCGAGCCCGAGGCCGTGAGTGCCGATGCCACCGGGCCGGGTAGCGTACCCGGGGAAGCTGGACTGGAACTGGCCGAAGGTGATGGTCACGACGAGCGCGGTGAGAACCCATACCCGCACGAACGCCTTGTCCCGCAGCACCTGACGGAAACTGCCCGGCGGCGGCGTGGGCTGCCCCGGCCCGGCGGCGCCCTGCCCGGTGAGCCGCACGCGGGCAAGCACCGGGATGAAAGCGAGGAATGAGGCGGCGTCGCCGAGATAAATCGCGGTGAAGGTGTCCGGGCGGGCGACGCTGACCACGGCGGCCGCCGCCAGGGCGCCAAGGCCGAGCCCGGCATTGAACGAGGCGTGGCGAACCGAGAAGACCGCCGAGCGGCCCGCCGGGCCGGCCACGCTAGCCAGCAGCGCGTCCTGGGCCGGCCAGATCACCGACACGCCGAGGCCGAGCAGGCAACTGGCCGCGAACAGCGCGGCGGGGGACCCGGCGAGCGCCAGCGCGACCGAGCCGCAGGCGGCCACCACCAGGCCGGCCATCACCGCTCGCCGCGGCGTCCACCGGTCGGCCAGCGCGCCGCCGAGCGGATTGCCGGCCAGCGAGGCCAACGCAATAGAAGCGACCACCAGGCCGGCCATGCCGTCGCTGAGATGCCGGACCTGGTGCGCGTAGACGAACAGGTACGGCAGCGTCAAACCGCTGCCGACCGCGGAGACGAAATCGCCGCTGAGTACCACCCACGCCGGGCGCGGCAGTGCCGGGATGAGCGCCGGGCGCCGCCGCGCCTGGGTGCCTGCTCCGCTCATGCCGGCCGCCCGTAGCGTTCCACGGCCTCGGCGGCGGCCGCCACGTGCGGGTGGTCGGCGGGCAGCCTGTCCGCCAAGATGGCCGCGGCCTGGCCGGCCAGCTCGGCCGCCTCGGCCTGCCTGCCCTGGCCCGCGACCGCCGCGGCCAGGTTGAGCATGGTCAAGCCGACCTCGGCGTCCTGCGGCCCGAGGACGGCCGTGAGGATTTCCAGCGATCGCCGGCCGAGCAATTCGGCCTGCGTGAAGTCGCGCTGGTCGCATCGCAGGACAGCGAGGTTCGCGGCCGTCATGGCAACCTCGAAATGACCGGGCCCGTAGCTGTCCTCGAACACCGCCAGGGCCTCGGAAAAGGACCGTTCCGCGTCGGCGAGGCGTCCGCCGACGTGGTAAAGGGCACCCAGGGCATTCAGGTCGCGGGCGACGTCGGGATGGCCGGCACCGAGTGCCCCGGCCCGCAGCGAGAGTCCCCGCTCGGCGAGAGGGATGCCGGCGGCGGCGTCGCCTCGCGAATGAGCCAGGCCGCCCAGGTTGTGCAAGAGCACCGCCTCCAAGAGCGGATCCGGGTCGGCCAGGCCCGCCGCGGCGTCGGCGGCCCGCCGGTAGGCGGCTTCCGCGGCGCCGAGGTCCGATGCGTTCTTGTACACCACGCCCAGGGAGTTAGCCGCCGACGCCACGGCCAGCGACGCCTCTCCAAAGCCTGCCGACGCCCGCTCAAGCACGGTGCGCAACCGGGCCGCGGCCCCGGTAAGGTCGCCCTCCAGCCGTTCCAGGCCGGCGAGCCTCTCCTGCGCCTGGCACCACAACATCAGGCTTTCCTGATCCGCGTCAGCCGCCACGGCGTCCTGGAGGATAACGATCGCCGCGGCGATCGTCCCTCTCGCCTCGGCAAAACGGTCCAGGGCTTCTTCGATTTCCGCGTGCGCTATCAGGACAGCGCATTCGTCTAGTCCGCCGAGCAACCCGGCCGTCTCCAGCGCGGCCAGTGCCTGGCTTATCAGGCTCAGTGCCCCCTGCGGGTCGCCCTCGTCCAGCGCGGTCAGCGCCTCATCGCGCAAGCCCAGCGCTTTGTCGGCCGCGGTGGCTTGGGTGGTAGCTGGTTCACGGTCCATCATCGTGCCGCGGATAGCGGTCCCCCGCCCGGCCGGCTGACCGGTGAGGGCGGGGGACCGTCAACGCGCCTTCCGTCAGGCACGACCTCCGGCCGCCACGACCCGAGAGTGATTGCTGGTGAGCGCCCGGGCGACGACCCGGCTGTGGTTGCTGGTGAGCGCCCGGGCGACGACCCGGCTGTGGTTGCTGGTGAGCGCCCGGATCACGACCCGGCTGACGTCCCTACCTTGCGGTGTAAGCATGATGTCTTGCCCGTCCCTTTAGGTGCGGCCAGGCTCCTCCTAGCCTCGGTAGCAAGTTTGCCCGACATATCGAGAAATGGCCACCAATAAGATAGCGAAATTGAACCGATGTAATATTAACTATTAATTAAGAATTTTCTAAGTAAAGTTTCCCGTGTCGGCCGGTGAATACGCGGTGAAGTGGCGCTCGACCAGGCGGACTCTGACGGATGACCCGTTGAGGGTGAGGTACGCGGCCTCGGCCCGCGGGATGCTCTTACGTGATCAGCATCCTCAACCCGCGTAGGAGAGCGCCGTGACTACCAAGGCCGCGTTTTCACCCAGCGAATGGCAGCTGCTGCTCGAGGGGCCGCCGACCGCGGGCCTGCTCGTCATCACCGCCTCGCACGGGGGGATGTTCCGCGAGACGGTAGCGATGTCGAAGGCATACACCGAGGCTCGTGCCCAGCACGGCGAGAGCGAGCTTCTCGATGACATCGTGGCGGAGAAGCCGCGCATGGAGCGCGGCGGTAAGGTGCACAATCCCGAGGAACTCAGGGACCAGGCGCTCGACTGCCTGACCGACGTGACGACGTTGCTTGAACACAAGGCGACCGCCGGGGAGCGCGATGACTACCGGCGCTTCGTGCTCACCGTGGCCAACAAGGTCGCCGCCGCCCACCGGGAAGGAGGGAAGCAGGTAAGCCCGGCGGAGGAACAAGCGATCGCGGACATCACGACGGCGCTGGGCCTGAACGGTTCCTGAACCCGACGTTGCAGTCGAATCTTCATCGCCGTGCCGGTTTCACCGCCCGGCGAGTTCCTCCACCACCGGTGCCAGCGCGTCCAGGTCGTCGATGAGGAACGAGCTGATGCCGAAGCGCTCGCGCAGCTCCACGAACTTGCGCGTCAGGTCCTTGATGCTGCCGATGAACACATGCGGCGAGTCCAGTATCTCCTCGGCCGTCAGCTCGATCCCGGCGTGTTCACGCAGGCGGTCGGCGCGGCGGCGCGCCTCGGCCAGGGGATCGCCGGTGACGACCATCGGCCCGCCGGCGGGGTAGGTGTTGAGCTCCAGGTCGCCGAAGCGGTCGCCGGCCGCCTCGCGGATCCAGCCGATCTTCTCCTCGGTTGCCGCGGCGGTCAGGCTCCGGGCGTCGACGCGGGGCGGGTCGCCCTGAACCAGCCGCGGCGCCAGGCCGATGATCTGGGCTTCGCGCGCGGCCAGGGTCAGCAGGCGCTTGCCGCCGCCGCCCAGGAAGATCGGCGGGTACGGGCGCTGCACTGGCTTGGGCGCGCCGTCGTGGCCGGTGATGGCGTAGTGCTCGCCGGAAAAAGAGAACGGCCCCTCGGCGAAGCAGCCCTTCAGGATCGCGATCGCCTCGGTGAGTCGCTTGATCCGGTCACCGACCGGTTCGAAGGGGATGCCGATGGCGTCGTGCTCGGGCTTGTTCCAGCCCGCGCCCAGGCCGATCTCCAAACGGCCGCCCGACAGCGCGTCGAGGGTGGCGAGGTCCTGGGCCAGCACGGCCGGATGGCGTAGGCAGACATTGAGCACGAAGGTCCCCACCCGTAGCCGCTCGGTCACCGCCGCGACCATGGCCAGCAGCGGCACCGCGGCGTGCTGCCCGATGAGATGGTCGGGCAGCACGAACGCGGAGCAGCCGACGGCCTCAGCCTTGCGGGCCACGGAGGCCAGCTCGGCGAAGCCGGGGTTCGCGTCGACGGTCGCGAGGAAGCGGAAGGGGCGCATGCCAGCATCCTGCTAGATGACCGGGTGTTCTGTCGCGATTCGAATCGGGATCCAGAACGAGAGCGTGACTTCGCCTTGACCTCACGTTACTCTCACGCCTCGCGTATCTACCTGCTTCGCTGACCGCCCTCGGCGGCGTCGATGCCGTCGGCGAAGCCGAGGATGGCCTTGGCCAGCTCCTCGGGGGCCTCCATCGCGGCGTAGTGGCCGACGCCGCTGAGCTGGACGGAGCTGATCCCGGCCGGCACGGCCCTGGACATGGTGCTGGCCGTGAACGTGCCGCCGCCGGCCCCGACCGCCAGCACGGGCACGGTCAGCCCGGGAGACTCGGCGAGGGCCGTGAGCTCGGGCCCTTCCCGCAGCAGCGACCGGTACAGGCCCGCCGCGCCGCGCCAGCCGTCCGGGCGCGCGTAGGTGCGGGCGAAGTCGTCGATGTCGGCGTCGGTGACCGCGCCCGCGACGGCGGTCATGGATGGGAACGCGTACTGCCCGAGGAACTCGCGCTCGCGGCCGGCCAGGAGCATCTCGGGAATGCCGGGCGCGGCGAGGACCCCGATGTGCCAGGCGCCGCCGCGGGCGAGGTCGGCCAGCCTCTCCCAGCCGAAGCCGGGCAGGCTCGTCTCGATGGCGGTGAGGCTGCGCACGTCGTCCGGGTGGGTGGCGGCCAGCCGGAAGACCGTCGCCCCGCTGATGTCCTGCCCGGTCAGGTGGACCGGGCCGAGGCCGAGGCGCTCGATCAGCTGGTGCAGGTCCTGCGCCGCGGCCTGGCTGTCGTAGTCGCCTGGCGCAGTGTCCGAGTCGCCGAAGCCGCGCAGGTCCACGGCGAAGACCCGGTGGGTGGCGGCGAGCAGGGGGAGGAGCTTGCGGAAGGCGCGCCAGGTCTCGGGGAACCCGTGGACCAGCAGGACGGGGGACCCGGTGGTCCCGGCGGCCGCGTAGTGCAGGGTCGCTCCGTTGACGCGGGCGCGGCGGTGGGTGATCTCGGGGACGGTCAGGCTCGCTGGTGCGGCAGTCATGTCACTCCAATATTTCGACAGCTTGGCTGTCTAATAATAGACAGCCAAGCTGTCTTTTGTCGAGCGTCGTATCCTTCTCGCATGTCTCGCTCTGGCGCTGATCTCGCGCTGCTGCTGCTCGGGGGCTTCCGCGCGCTCGTGGATGCCGCGACCGCTGAGCTGGCCGACCGCGGCTTCGAAGACGTGCGTCCTGTTCATGATTTCGCGATCCGGGCCATCGCCGCCGGAGCCGACAGCGCCTCAGAGCTGGGCCGCCGCCTGTCGATCACCAAGCAGTCGGCCGCGAAGACCATCGCGGTCCTGCAGGAGCGCGGGTACGTCGCCCGCGACACCGACCCGCGCGACGCCCGCCGCAAGCGCCTTCAGGTGACCGAGCTCGGCTTCGAGGTGCTCCGCCAGGGCGAGGCGATCTTTGATGAGCTTCGTGACCAGTGGGCGGAGCGAATCGGCGCCGCCGAACTGGCGGGCATCGAGGATCACCTCGCGGCGCTGGCGGGCGCGCAGCCGGTGCGCCTCGACACGCCCGGGTGGATTGCCCGCGATATGGGCGAGCCGGCCTGAGCTGCGCCGGCCGCTAGCCACACCTCGGTCGTGACGAGGCAGCATATGGCCGCGCCGGGCGGGTAGCAGGCTACCCAGGCGGTCGGAACAGCGCTGGCCGTCGCCACCACAGGAGCAAGCCATGACCGACGACTCGGCCGCTTACCCCGTCGATGACGAGAGCAAGGCGAACCACAATCATCCGCTTCTCGACATGCACGCGGATGCGGCCGCCGTCTTCCTGGCGGTGCTCAGGGGTGACGCGGAAGGGGTCGACGCGGTTGCCGCCGGCACAGACTGCCCGGGCTGCCTGGCTATCACGCTTGTCCGGCTCGGGCTGGAGTTCGGCGCGGCCTTCTTCAGCGGCGAGGCGCACCAGACGGACGGCCGGCTCTCGGACGAGTACATCCGCCTGGCCGAGCAGGCCATCGGTGATTACCAGGAAGGACTATGGCACCAGCCGAGGTGACACACCGGGCGCAGGCGTCCCCCACGGCTGGATGCAATAAGAAATCCCTTTTCTGAAACCTTTCGTGGCGCGTGTGAACCGTGACACCAAATGGCTGCAATTCCCGCCGAATATGACTTCACAATCCGGCCTTATCTCGTCACAGTACGTATTAGAGCTCGTGCGGCAGGTGCGGGCATTGCCGTGTCAGGGGTCGGGGTGGCCAAGCGGCCGACGATATGGGCCGACATACAGCGGGAGCGCGCGCGGCAGGCCCGGGTCCGCCAGCAGCAGTTGCGCGAATTCCAGCGGGCCGAGGCGCGAGCGGCCCGCGAGGCCGCCAAGGCCGAGCGCGACCGGCATCGCCAGGCGGTGGGCGATGAGCAGGAACGGAAGAAGCTTTACGTCGAAGACCGCAAGGCTGAGGCGGCGGCCATAGGAGAAGACGTCCGGGCCCGGCTCGCCGAGCTCAACGGACTGCTCAGGGCCGGCCTCCGTGACCGGCCCGTCGTCACTTTCGCTGATCTCAGGCAGACGGCCACTTACCCGGCGTTCGACGCGGGCCCGCTTGGCCGGCCGGTTCCGCCGCCGCGGTGGGAGGACTTCGCCCCGCCGGAGCCGTCCGGGCTGGGCAAGGTGTTCGGCGGCGCGGGCCGCCTTCAGCGGCAGGTCGACAGCGCCCGCGCGGACTATGCGGTGGCCGTCGAGCGGTACTCGGCCGCGGAGGCCGAACGGCGCCAGCAACTGGCCGGGCAGCGCGCCGCCTACGACGCGGGCGCCGTCGCGTTCGCCGCCGCCGTCGCCGAGCACAATTTCGGTGTCAATCTCTTCGAGCGGGAGTGCCGGGCGGGGGACCCGGACGCGGTCGCACGGTTCTGCACCCTCGTCCTGGACTCGTCGGTGTATCCGGAGGGGTTCCCGTACCAGACGCGCACCGTGTACCGGCCAGATCCGATGGAAGTCGTCGTTGAGTGGGAGCTGCCCCCGCGATCGGTGATCCCGCTCGACCGGGACTACCGCTACGTGGCCGGCCGGGACGCCATCGACGCGCTGCCGCGGGCGGAGAAGGAGGTCACCGAGCTGTACCGGGCGGTGATCGCGCAGGTGGCGCTGCGCACCATCCACGAGATCTTCATCTCCACGCCCGGCCGCGTGATCGAGGTAGTGACCTTCTACGGCAAGGTCTCCGCCACCGACCCCGCGACCGGCCGGCCGGTCCGGCCGCTGCTGCTCCAGGTGAGCGCGGACCGAAGGGTTTTCGGCACCTACGTGCTCTCCGAGCTCGACCCGGTGGCCGGCCTCAGGCGCCTCAACGCCTTGTTCTCACCGCACCCGTACGACCTGGAGCCGGTAAAGCCGACCGTGGACTTCGACTCCCTGCTGAGCCAGTTCAAGTTCGTGGCCGGGATGGACGCGCTCGCCGGGCTTGACCGCCGCCGTGACCTCCTCACGATGGCCCCGTACGAGTTCGAGCACCTGGTGCGCCAGATCTTCGAGGACAGGGGCATGCAGGCCTGGAACACGCAGGCGATCAAGGACGACGGCGTCGACGCCGTCGCGGTCAACCCGAACGCGGTGTTCGGCGGCATGTGCGTCATCCAGGCCAAGCGCTGGCGCAGCGCGGTCGGCCTCGAGGCGGTCCGGGCGCTGGCCGGCGCCATGGAAGACGAGCACGCCACCAAGGGGATACTCGTCACCACGTCCTGGGTCACCAAGGACGGGCACGCGTTCGCGGCCAGGCACGGGCGCATCGAGATCATGGAAGGCGAGCACGTGAAGTACCTGTGCAAGGAGCACCTGGGCCTGGACGTGCTGATCAGCCTGCCCAAGCCGCCGCCGCGCTGACGGCTCGTATTATCAGGTTGTCTAAATTCGGCAACGCCGTAGGGCGGGACTGCAGGCCACCCGGATATCCAGCCAAATTGGTTTAACGGTAAAGGTCCCCTCGTTACCTGGACAAAGCGGGACTGCGATAGCCCGGGCGCCCGCAAAGCGATTGGCTAGA
>Ga0265338_10002109_pt1 | contig 30668 bp, 22 predicted proteins | sample 42126metaG_FD_193579 | JGI IMG/M metagenome (GOLD analysis project Ga0265338, IMG submission 193579) | Rhizosphere microbial communities from Carex aquatilis grown in University of Washington, Seatle, WA, United States - 4-21-26 metaG | ecosystem: Host-associated > Plants > Roots > Rhizosphere...
GCCCACGCCGCCCACGCCGCCCACGCCGGCCACGCCGGCCGCGCCGGCCAGGGCGCGGCCGGCCGCCTCCGGTCAGCCCGCGGGCTTGATGTTCTGGTTGACGTGGAAGGCGTTGGCCGGGTCGTAGCGCCGCTTGACCTCGGCGAGCCGGTCGTAGTTGCCCCGGTAGGAGGCCCTGATCCGGTCCTCGCCCTCGGCCATCATGAAGTTGATGTAGGCGCCGCCGGCCGAGGTCGGGTGCAGTTCCTGCCAGTAGTCCTGCGCCCACTGCGTGATGACGGCCGAGTTGGCGGGATCGGGGTCGACGCCCACGATGACGCCGGCCCAGCCGCCGTCCCGGTAGGCGAACGCGGTCGCGTCGGCGGGCACCCGGCTGGCCTCGCCGTCGATCGGGTACAGGTGCATCGTCGAGTGGCCGGCCGGCATCCGGTCGCCGTACTTGACGTGCACCTTGATCGCCTCGTCGGAGATCTCCCGGAAGAAGTCCGCCTTCCAGTACCACTGCAGCCCGGCCGGGTAGAGCGGGTCGAAGGCACTCTGCAGCGCGGTGAACGGCATCTCGTGCAGCCCGACGACCAGCGGGGAGCCGAACGACCTGACCGGCTCGAGCACCTCGTCGGCCTTGGCGTGCGGCCCGGTGTAGCACCAAACGATGGCGCAGGACTTGTGGCCCCACAGCGACTCGGGGAACGGCGGGGCCGGCGGGATCGTGATCAGGCCGATCCAGCCGCTGAGGTCCTCGGGCAGCAGGGGCAGCAGCTGGCGGTACCAGGCCATGAGCGCCGCGGTGTCGGCGAAGTCGTAGAGAACGGGGCCCCCGATGACCGACCCGTGCTCGCCGATGTCATGGCAGCGGAAGGTGAACGAGGTGACGACGCCGAAGTTCCCGCCGCCGCCACGCAGCGCCCAGAACAGGTCGCTGTGCTCGTTGTCGGCGGTAGCGGTCACGAAGGACCCGTCGGCGAGCACCACGTCCGCGGACAGCAGGTTGTCCACGGTCAGGCCGAAGCGCCGGGAGAGGTAGCCGATGCCGCCGCCGAGCGTCAGGCCCGCCACGCCGGTCGAGGCGAGGAACCCCGACGGGGTGGCCATGCCGAACGCGACGGTCGCATGATCGACGTCGCCCCAGGTGCAGCCGGCATCGACGCGCACGGTGTGCTCTTGCGGGCTGACCGTGGTGCTGCGCAGCCCCGACAGGTCGATGACCAGCGCGTCATCGGCTACGGCCAGGCCCGCGGCGTTGTGCCCGCCGCCGCGGATGGCGATGTCGATCCCGTGGGCGCGGGCGAACCGGACGCACGCGATGACGTCGGCGGTGTCGGCGCAGCGCGCGATCGCGGCGGGATGCTTGTCGATCATGGCGTTGTAGACGGCGCGGGCCTCGTCGTAGCCGGGATCCCCGGCCAGGATGAGGGTGCCGCGCAACGCGGCGGACAGTTCTGCGTAGGGTGCCGTGGCGGTCCCCGTGGTGATGCTCACCGTTGTCTCCTTTAGGTCAGGTCAATGAGCGACGTGCCGACGGTAGAAGGAGCAGCGTTCGCGGGGCGTTCGCCCGGCGTTCGCGACCGTCAGCGAAGGTCGCGGAGGTCATCCTCGCAGCGGCGGACCAGGGCCACACTGCCCTGACTTGACGCGAGGTCTGACGCGGCGCGCAGCCGCGCGACCGCGCCGTCTGGCGGGTCATAGCTCGCGCGCATCCGCATCACCTCGGGCAGCCACCACAGGTCGTCGTACACGCGGGCGGCGCTGAGCGCGGCGTCCAGGGTCGCCCGGGCGGCGGCCGGCCGGCCTTCCCTCGCCAGCAGGTCGGCGAGCAGCGACAGCCAGTAGGGCCGGCGGGCGAAGGCGCCCTGGGCCTTGAGGTTGCCGACGCCGTCGGCGGCGAGCCTGGTGGCCCGGCCGTCGCGGGTGCCCGCGACCGACCACCCGTCAAGGACCAGCCCCCACTCGCGGTAGTAGCCGAACTCATACCGTCGGCACAGCTCACGCAGCTCGGCCACGACCTCGCGGAGCCGGGGCAGGTCGTGGCGCAGCTGCTGGGTAATGCCGCTGTAGGCCAGGGCGATGGTCACGTTGTACGGGTCGCCGATCGCGCGGGCCATGTCCACCGCCTGCTGCGCCGCGCGCACGGCCGACTCCTCATCGCCGAGCAGCCAGTGGGCGTGGGCGCCCCAGCCCGTCGCGTGCACGTTCGCCCGCGTCCCCACGCTGAGCAGCTCCATGCCGCCGTCAAGGCCGGCCGCGAACGCCAGGTCGCGCAGGCCCTCGGCCGGCCGGCCCATGGCGAGCGCCGCTCCGCCCATCATGAACCGCGCCTGGCCGGCGGTGCTTGACCCGGGGCTGGCCAGGGCGAGCGCGCGGGCCGAGACCCGGTGGCAGTCGGCGGTCCGGCCCTGGACGAACCAGGTGATCCCCAGGCCGACGAAGCCCACCTGGACGAGGTCGCCGCGGCCCAGTGACTCCGCGAGCGTGACCGAGCGCTGCATGTTCTGCTCAAGAGCGCGTGACGCGTAGCCCTCCTTGGCGTTGAGCGGCGCGGCCAGCGCGGTGAGCACCGCGAGCTCCAGGCCGTCACGTTCGCGCCCGTCGGGCATGGCCGCGATGACCGACAGGGCTTCCCGGTACAGCCGGATGGCCTCGGCATACGCGAACCGGCCGGCCGCCACCTGCGCGGCTCGCTGGTAGTAGGCCGTGGCCTTGGCCCGGTCGCCGGCCCTGGCGTACTGCCCCGCGAGCTGGGCGGCGACCGCGTCCGTGTCCCCGGCGCGCAGCAACTCCATGCCCTGGGCGGTCCGCCGGTGCAGCAGCCAGCGGCGGGCCGGGGTGACCTCCGCGTACGCGGCCTCCCGCAGCAGGTCGTGGGAGAAGTCGTAGCCGGTGCCGAACTCCCGCAGGATCCGGCTCCGCCACAGTTCGTCGACGGCGCCGACCACGGCATCGGCGGGCAGGTCGCTGGCCTCGGTGAGCAGGTCAAGGGCAAAGTCCGTGCCCACCGCCGCCGCCAGGCCCGCTATCTCCTGCGCCGCCGGGGTGGCCTGCGCCAGTCGCTTGCGCAGCACGGCGGACAGGTCACCGTCACCGGGCGCGGGCCCGCCGCCCGCGCCGGGCGAGCCAGGCTCGCCGGCGTCGATGCGGGCGGCTTCGATGACGTACAGCGGGAAGCCCCCGGTCGTGGCGTGCAGCGTTGCCATGTCCTTGGCCGCGAAAGGCTGCCCGGAGATCGCCTCGGCGAGCATGGCGGTGTCGGCGGCGTCCAGCGGTGCCAGGGACAACTCGGTGAGCAGGTCGGCGGCGCGCATGCGGACGGCCCAGGCGGCCAGTTCGGGGTCGTCGCGGCGATGGTCGTCCCGGACGGTGCCGGCCACCAGCAGCCGCGTCTCGTCGCCGGCCAGGCCAAGGCAGAACGTGATGAAGTCGAGCGTCTCCTGGTCGCACCATTGCACGTTGTCGAGGATGAGGAGCAGCGGACGGTCGACCGCGATCAGTGCCCGCGCCAGCCCCTCGAAGAAGCGGTGCCGTTGCCACGCGTCCGCGATCGTGTCCGGCCGTGGATCGTGCCCGGGGATGCCCTGGTCAGGCAGCAGCCGTGCGACCTCCGCCCGCCAGGCCGCATCCAGGGTCGCCGCGGCCGCCCGGACCACCGGATCGCGCAGCCAGTCGGCGACCGGGGCCAGCGCCAGCCGGCCAGGCGCCGCGAAGCACTGGGTGCTCACCACGACCGCGCCCTGCCTGCGGGCCAGCTCGGCGGCCTCGGTTACCAGGCGGGTCTTACCGACCCCCGCGCCGCCCGCGACGAGCACCACGCCGTGCCGCCCGGCGGCCGCGGCCTGCCAGATACCGGTCAGCACCCGGAGCTCGGCCGACCGTCCGATGAGCGGCGCCCGAGGCTGACCGGGCCGCCCCGCCGCCCGTGCCGTCCCCGCGGCCGCGGGCGGCTCGTGCGCCGGCGGCCCGTGCGCGGCACCGGGACCGGGGCGGGCCCGCGACATGAGCCGTTGGAAGGCCGCGCGCGTCGCGTCGTCGGGGAGCACGCCAAGCTCTCGTTCGAGCACCGACGCGCAATGGTGGTAGGTGCTCACCGCCGCCGCCCGGTCGCCCATGTCGGCGAGCAGCCCGATGAGCACGCGGTAGCCGGTCTCCTCAAGCGGCTGCAGCTCGATGCGGCGCCGGACGGCGGCCACCGCTCCCCTGAGATCGCCCGCCCGCGCCCGGGCGGCGCCGACCAGGTCGCACAGCTCCACGCACTGCCGCTCAAGCCGCGTGCGGGCCTCGGCGGCCCAGTCATCGTACACACCGGGCAGCAGGTCGCCGCGGTACTGGGCGAGCGCCTCGGCGCCGTGCCTGAGCACCGCGTCGTCATCGCCGGCCTCGGCCGCCGCCAGGGCCGCCTGCCGCTCGATGTCGAAGGCGCGGATGTCCGCGTGGCAGGTCGGCGCGTCCACCCAGCACAGGTCCCTGGCCGTGACCTGCAGCGAGCCGTCCTCGCCGAGCACCTGGCGCAGGTGATGCAGTTCGCGGCGCAGGTTGGTCAGTGCCTGCGCGTCGCCGGACTCCGGCCACAGCAGGCCGGCGATCCGCTGGCGCGGATGCGGCACCCCGGGGTGCACCGCGAGGTAGGTCACCAGGGCGAGCGCGCGCGAGGACCTGACCCGGACACCGCTGTCCCGGTCATCGGTGATTTGCTGGCCGCCCAAGACGGACACTCGCAACATGCCGCCGCGCCCTCCCGAGTCCAGGGCCTTGACCGATACCAAGATCCTAATGAGGGCGAGGCCGCAGCTGAAAGATGCCTCTGAAAGATGTCTCAGCCGGCCGGCGCCGTGACGATCCCGTACTCGTGAATGCGCCGGTAGATCGTGGCCCGCGACATGCCGAGCGCCCGCGCCGCGCGGATCTTGTTACCGCTGTGGTCGAGCAGCGACTGCACGATCGCGTCCCGCTCGATCGACTCAAGCGGGGACAGCATCCGGCGGGAGACGGTCCAGCACTCGGGCGGCAGGTCCTCCGGCATGATCTGGCCGACCCGGCGGCGCCGCACCACCTGCTTGAGTACCGTCCACAGCTGCGTCGCGTTGCCCGGCCAGGCGTGCCGCAACAGCAGTTGCGTCGCGGCGGGGGAGCAGGTAACCCGGCCCTGCTGGCTGAGCTTGCCAAGGAAGAACGGGACCAGGTCGCGCAGGTCCTCGCTGTGGTGCCGCAGCGGCGGCACCACGACCGTGCCGGGGAACAGCCGCAGCAGGCTGGTCAGGTCGGCCCGCGCGGCGCCGCGGTCCAGGGTGGCGGCTACCCGCAGCCCGGCCACCCGCCCGGCGCCCCGCGCCTGCGAGAGTGCTGCCGTCAGCCCCCGCACCTGGGCCGCGTTCAGCACGTGCACGTGCCGCAGCACCAGCATCCCGGTGCCGTCGAGCAACTCGGCGCGGACAAGAGACAGCCAGTCGGGGATGCAGGCGGCGTCCGCCGCGTCGAGGACGTGGCAACGCGCGGCCGGGTTACGCCGCTGGTGCACGGCGCGGACCAAGGCCAGCTTGCCGACGCCGGGCTCGCCCTCGAGCGCCAGCCACTCGCCGCGCTCGTAGCTCGCGTCCACGGCGCGGCAGGCCCGCCGCCAGGCCGCGCCCGTGCCGACCAGGCCGGGCAGCGACATGGCCGCCCGGGACGCCGGCGCGTCGGCGGCGGGCGCGTCGGCGGGCGCCATCAGCTTGACGTGCACCACGCCGTCGGCGAGCGGCACCGGCTCGGCCGACGCGACGAGCAGGCCGAACTCGCCCACCGGGCGGCAGAACATCCGGGCCACCGCACCGCTCGGCAGGTCCACCGTCACCGCGCCCGACGGGCGCCGTCGTCCCCGCGTCGCGGAGGCCGTGACGGCCGCCGCGGACAGCGTCTCGGTCGCCTGCGCGATCAGCACCGCCTGGTCGGCGGGGGACAGCGCCTGCCGCGCGTGGTCGTTGAGCATGACGACGTCGTTGCCGAGCGCGAGCACGATGCCGCCGGTATGCCGGCAGGCCCGGGTGTACTCCTGCAGCAGCCGCAGGTCGCGGCTGCTGCTCGTCTCGGCGAGCGCCTGGGTGAGCTGGTCGGCGGTGGACCGGACGAGCGACAGCATCAGCGGGTCGGCGTCCCGCCGCCAGCAGGTCAGGTCGAGGACGCCGACCGTCTTGCCGGATACCGGGTCGCGGATCGGCACCCCGGCGCAGGCCATGCCCTCAAGGTGCTCCGCGTAGTGCTCGTGCCCGAACACGTGCGCCGGCCCGCCCGACTCGAGCGCGGTCCCGATCCCGTTGGTGCCGACGACCTCCTCGGCGTAGCTGAATCCGGGCACCAGCCTGATCGAGTCAAGCTGCCGCTCCAGGTCATGGTCGCCGGTGAAGCGCCGCAGCACGAGGCCGCTCGCGTCGGTCAAGATGATGCTGATCGGCTGCCCGTCCAGTTGCTCGGACAGGTGCCTGAGCACCGGTTCCGCGGCGCGGGCGAGCGTGGTTTCCAGGTCGGGATCGCCCAGGTAGCTGAGGTCGAGCCGGTTGGCGGCGACGTTCCACTCCCGTGACCGCCACCACGAGGCGAGGATCGGCTCGCGCACCGCCGACCGGTCGACCGGCTCCTGCGCAAGGAACCGGTCCCTGGCCTCGGCGAGCGGGTCACGTTGGCCGGGCAGCGTGAGCCCGCCGTCTGACAGGCCACGGTGCAGCCTCGTTGATGCACGTCCCATCTCTCCTCCTGCCTGCTCGTCCCAGTCGGAGGACTTTCATCTCGCGGGGCCTTATCGGCGGCGCCTAACCGCCGCGATGCACAAAACATAAGCCCGCGTCCTCTCCGCACTGTCTCAAGTTGAGATGCCCGATGCAATCCCGACGGCGTCGGCTTGGCCCATGGACAGCCCCATGGACCCGCGCGAAGAGACCTACAACCCCTGGAGCATCGTCAACCTCGTCTTCCGCCACCTGGCCGACCAGGGCCTGCACCCGGTCCTCGGCGAGCACGGCGACCCGGGCAAACCCGCCGCCGACCTGCTCAAGGCGCTCGGCATCGCGCCCGCGGCCGAGGGCAACCGCCAGGTGTCCGCCCGGGTCAGCGACGAGCTCGCCCGCCTCAGGCAAGCCTTCGAGGCGGATCACCCTGTCTCAGGCTGAGAACACAGAGCCGGGCAAAGCGAGGTGTGATCCAGGGCACAGGCCTTCGCGACAACGACGGAGGGACTTTCCCAGCAAGGGAGGGATGCCGATGAGCCGCCAGAGCGTGGCCAAGGCCCACCAGAAGATCCAGGAGCTCTCCTGGGAACCCCAGTACCACACGCCGGTGAGCCACTACGGAACCGACTACACGTTCCGCAAGGCGCAGAAGAAGGACCCGCTCAAGCAGGTGCTCCGCTCCTACTTCCCCATGCAGGAGGAGAAGGACCACCGGGTCTACGGCGCGCAGGACGGCGCGATCCGCGGCAACATGTTCCGCCAGGTGCAGGAGCGCTGGCTGGAATGGCAGAAGCTGTTCCTGTCCATCATCCCGCTGCCGGAGATCTCCGCCGCCCGCGCGATGCCGCTGCTGTTCCGCACGGTGCCCAACCCTGAGCTGCACAACGGCCAGGCGATCCAGATGATCGACGAGGTCAGGCACTCGACGATCCAGCAGAACCTCAAGCGCCTGTACATGAACAACTACATCGACCCGGCCGGCTTCAACTCGAGCCTGCGCAACTTCCAGAACGACTACTGCGGCACCATCGGCCGCCAGTTCGCCGAGGGGTTCATCACCGGCGACGCGATCACCGCCGCGAGCATCTACCTGACGATCGTCGCGGAGACGGCGTTCACGAACACCCTGTTCGTCGCCATGCCCGCCGAGGCCGCCGCCAACGGCGACTACCTGCTCCCGACGGTCTTCCACTCCGTCCAGTCCGACGAGTCCAGGCACATCAGCAACGGCTACGCCACCCTGCTCATGGCCCTCTCCGACGAGTCCAACCACCAGCTGCTCGAGCGCGACCTGCGCTACGCGTGGTGGAACAACCACCGCGTCGTGGACGCGGCGATCGGCACGTTCATCGAGTACGGCACCAAGGACCGGCGCAAGGACCGCGAGTCCTACGCCGAGATGTGGCGCCGCTGGATCTACGACGACTACTACCGCTCCTACCTCGTGCCGCTGGAGAAGTACGGCCTGGTCATCCCGCACGACCTCATCGAGGAAGCGTGGAACCAGATCTGGAACAAGGGCTACGTGCACGAGGTCGCCCAGTTCTTCGCCACCGGCTGGCTCGCCAACTACTGGCGGATCGACCCGATGACCGACAAGGACTTCGAGTGGTTCGAGTACAAGTACCCGGGCTGGTACGACAAGTACGGCAAGTGGTGGGAGAACTACAACCGTCTCTCTAAGCCGAACGGGCACCACCCGATCGTCGCCGAGAACGTCGACTACGTGTACCCGCACCGCTGCTGGACCTGCATGGTCCCCTGCCTCGTCCGCGAGGACATGGTGGTCGACCAGGTCGACGGCCAGTGGCGCACCTACTGCCACGAGGAATGCCGCTGGACCGACGCGGTGGCATTCCGGCCCACCTACCAGGGCCGGGATACCCCGAACATGGGCCAGCTCATCGGCAAGCGCGAGTGGGAGACGTTGTACCACGGCTGGAACTGGGCCGATGCCGTCTCCGACATGGGCTACGTGCGCGACGACGGCAAGACCATGGTCGCGCAGCCGCACCTCGAGCTCGGCGACCCGAAGAAGATGTGGACGCTGGACCACCTGCGCCGCATGCCGGAGATCCAGTCGCCCAACGTCCTGCTCAACCAGATGACCGACGCCGAGCGCGCCGCCTTCAAGGCGGACTACAACCGCCAGGGTCCCGCGGGCCGCCCCGCCCCCGCCGCCAGCTAGAAGACCAAGACCTTTTAGCCCGAACGGAAGCGTGTTCCACCCGAAACCGGCCCCGCTCAATCCAAGTGAGCGGGGCCGGCAGGGGGAGCCTAACAAGGGGACAGGCAGTGAGCGAAAAGCACACGGTGCGCTTTGAACCCGTCGGCATCGAGATCCAGGTCGACGAGGGCCAGACCATCCTGCGGGCCGCGGCCGAGCAGGGGATCATGCTCATGCACGGCTGCAAGGAAGGCCAGTGCGCCGCGTGCAAGTCGTTCGTCCTTGAGGGCGAAGACATCGAGCACGACCGCTACTCCACGTTCGCGCTGCCCGACTACGAGAAGGAGGAGGGCTTCACGCTGCTGTGCCGGGCGCACGCGTACGAGGATCTCACGATCGAGCTGCTCAACTACGACGAGGACATGATCCGCTCCGGCCTGCCGATCCAGCAGGCCGTCGCCGAGGTGGTGTCCAAGGACGCGGTGACGCATGACATGCGCCACCTTGTCCTGCGGCTGATCGAGCCGGGAGAAGTCAAGTTCTTCCCGGGCCAGTACATGGACATCGTGGTTCCCGGCACCGACCAGGTCCGGTCGTTCTCGATGGCGAACACCTCAAGCAGGGACGGGCTGCTCGAGTTCGTCATCAAGGTGTACCCGGACGGGCTGTTCTCCCAGTTTCTCGACCAGGAACTGGCGGTTGGCGACCGCGTGGAGCTGACCGGCCCGTTCGGCGTCTTCACCCTGCGAGACTCCGACGCGGACCTGGTCTTCGTGGGCGGCGGAGCGGGGATGGCCCCGATCCTGTCCCTGCTCCGCTCCATGGCCGAGCGCGGCATCCAGCGCAAGGCCACCTTCTTCTACGGCGCCCGCGGGCAGCGCGACCTCTGCTTTGAGGACGAGCTGCGCGCGATCGCGGAGAAGCTGCCGAACTTCCGCTACATCCCGGCTCTCTCCCATGAGGACTGGGACGGCGAGAACGGCCTCATCACCGATGTCGTCAAGCGCCTGACGGGGAACCTCGCCGGCGCGCACGCCTACGTCTGCGGGCCGCCGCCCATGGTGGAGGCCGCCATTCCGCTGCTCGAGACGCTTCACGTCCCCGACAAGCGGATCTACTACGACAAGTTCACCACTACGGGAGAGCCTCAATGACTGAGACCCACGAGCGTAGCGTCCCGAAGCCGGAGTTCACCGACGCCGAGGCGGGCGCGAAGGAGTTCCCCGACTCGACCAAGCGCAGCTACAACTACTTCACGCCGGCCAAGCGCAAGCAGACCCACTACGAGGACGTCACCGTCGAGGTGCAGCCCGACCCGCGGCACTACCTCGCGCAGGGCTGGCTGTACGGATTCGCCGACGGCACCGGCGGCTACCCGCTGAACTGGACCGAGCTCAAGGCGTGGGGCTCCGACCGGCCCGAGCCGGAGCGCTTCCCCGGATCAGGCGGCAAGGGTTACGACTGGCCGGCCCACGGCTGGCACGAGTTCCGCGACCCGAACGAGGAGTGGGAGCTCACCTTCTACCGCTACAACTCCAACGTCGTGCGGCAGGTCAACCAGAACGTGGAGAACGCCAAGCAGTCCAAGGCGTTCGAGCAGTGGAACCCGAACTGGGTGAACTTCGTCGCGCGCAACGTCGGCGCGTGGATGCACGTCGACCACGGCCTTGGCCTCTACCTGTACGCGAACGCGCAGCGCCGGGCCCCCACGAACATGCACAACAACGCGATCTCGGTCAACTCGATGCACCGCATCCGGGCGGCACAGGACCTGGCGCTCTACAACCTCACGCTGACCGAGGAGGTACCCGGCTTCGACGGCGCCGCGCACCTGGATGCGTGGAACTCCGACCCGGCCTGGCAGGGCGTGCGGGAGACCGCGGAGCAGCTCACCGGGATCTGGGACTGGGCGGAGGCCATCTTCGCGGCGAACATCGTGTTCGAGCCGCTGGTCGGCGAGCTGTTCCGCAGCCACCTGGTGCAGCAGGTCGCGCCGCGCAACGGCGACTTCGTGACCCCCACGGTCGTCGGCGTGGCCGAGTACGACTTCGCCGAGCGCGACCTGCGCTACACCACGGCGATGTTCGGCCTGCTCACCACCGACCGCGAGTTCGCCGGCCACAACAAGGCGACCATGAACGGCTGGCTGGCGAAGTACGTGCCGATGGCCATCGACGCCGCCCGCAAGATGCAGCCGCTGTGGTCTCAGACCGACGTCAAGCCGCCGCGGTTCGAAGACAGCCTCGACGCCGCCAAGAGCCGGTTCTCCGGCATCGTGACCGAGCTGCACCTCGACGTACCCAAGGAGCTGGCCCAGTGACCACTTATCGGACCGCGGAGTCGCCGTACAAGTCGGACAACACCGCCTCCAACCAGTGCGGCGTCACGCTGATGAACAACCAGGTCGGCGCGGTCGTCGCCCAGGTCATGGCCACCAAGCCGAACGTGAGCGTGCGCTACCTGCCCTCGATGATCCGCGTCGACGCGATCGGCCGGATGGACTTCGTCTACGACGAGATCTCCGAGGCGCTCGGCGAGGAGCCCGGCTTCTTCGACGCCGCCGAGTTCGAGGAGAACATGTCGACGCACTACGGCCGGATGATCCACGAGGACGACCGGACGATCATGTTCGCCAACCCGGAGGACGCGGCCGAGTTCATCGGCTTCGACCTCACCGCCCGGAACTAACCTCATCGCCGCCCGCGCCCCGGCGGTTCCTTCCGGGGCGCGGGCGGCCGGCGCACCACAAAGATCGGGAACCCCTGAAGGAGGCGCAGAGCCTTGTACGAGAAGGACGGCGAGAAGTACTTCATCGTCGATTCGCACATGCACTACTGGCAGGCCGGACCGGAGGTCTGGGTCAAGGGCGCGGAACACTACGCCAAGGGCTGGATCGAGTGCTTCCACGCCTACCAGGGCCTCGGCCCCAAGGAGACGCACTGGCCGATCGAGAAGTTCATGTCCTACACCGAGGATGACCTGATGAAGGACGTCTTCGAGGACGGCTACGTGGACGTCGCGGTCTTCCAGCCCACCTACCTCAAGGAGTGGTACGAGGGCGGCTTCAACACCACCGAGCGCAACGCGGCCCTGGGGGAGAAGCACCCGGGCAAGTTCATCGCCAACACCCGGTTCGACCCGCGCGACGGCGACGAGGGCCTCAAGGAGCTGGCCCGCAACGTCGAACGGTACGGCTCCACGGGCGTCAAGCTGTACACCGCCGAGTGGAACAACGGCTCGCGGGGCTACAAGCTGAGCGACCCCATCGCCTACCGCTACCTGGAGCGGGCCCAGGAGCTCGGCATCAAGAACATCCACGTGCACAAGGGCCCGACGATCTGGCCGCTGGACAAGGACGCGTTCGACGTGTCCGACATCGACCACTGCGCGACCGACTTCCCCGAGCTCAACTTCATCGTCGAGCACGTGGGCCTGCCGCGGATCGAGGACTTCTGCTTCATGGCGACGCAGGAGCCCAACGTCTACGCCGGCCTGTCGGTCGTCATCGGCGGCCTCATGCACGCCAGGCCCAAGTTCTTCGCCAAGGTCATGGGCGAGCTGCTGTTCTGGGTCGGCGAGGACAAGATGACCTTCGGCAGCGACTACGGCATCTGGGAGCCCAAGTGGCAGGTCGAGGGCTTCGTCGACTGGGATTACCCGAGCGACGAGTTCTCCGACTTCCCCCGGGTCACCACGGCCACCAAGAAGAAGATCCTCGGACTCAACGCCGCCAAGCTCTACGGCATCGAGGTCCCCAAGGAGTGCCAGCTCCCCGCCGACGAGGGCACCCCCGCCGCCCAGGACGACGCCGCGCTGGTGGACTCGGGGTCATGACGGTCACCGCGACCAACACGGTGGTGAGCGCCGCCCTGGAGGCGCTCACCACCGTGCGCGACCCGGAACTCGACGAGCCGATCACCGCGCTCGGCTTCGTCGCCTCCTGCCAGGTGTCCTGCGAGGGCCGCGCGGTGGTCAGGCTCCGCCTCCCCACCTACTTCTGCGCACCCAACTTCGCCTACCTCATGGTCGCCGACGCCTACGACGCGGTAACCGCAGTCCCGGGCGTCACCTCCGCCGAGGTAATACTCGAAGACCACTTCGCCTCCGACCAGATCAACGCCGGCGTCGCCGCCCAGGCGGGCTTCGTGAAGTCCTTCGACGGCGAAGCGGTAGCCGAACTAGGCAACCTCCGCGCCCAGTTCCTCCGCAAGGCGGTGATGGCGGGCACGGACCAGGTCTGCCGCCCGCTCCTCGGCGCCGGGGTAACCCCGGAAGAGCTGCGGGTGCTGACCCTCGGCGCCGTCCCCGCGTCCCCCGAGCTTGACCGGCTGCGCGAGCGCCGCGCCGAGCTTGGCCTCCCCGCCGGTGACGACGCGCCACTGCTCATCGACCCGCAAACCGGGGCACGGATCGATGCGGCGGCCGTACCCCTCCACCTGCGCAAGGCCCGCGTCACCCGGGCCGGCATCGAGGCGAACACGAGCATCTGCTCCGGCATGTTCAAGGTCCGCTACCCGGACGGCTGGACCCCTTAGGTCCCCACCCACGAGTCACGCACGAGGTTCCACGATCGGGAGGAACACAGTGAAGGCAGTACGACTCCATAAGTTTCATGAGCAGCCAGTCATCGACGAGGTCCCGGAGCCGAAGATCACCGGGCCGCTCGACGTCATCGTCAAGATCGGCGGCGCGGGCGTGTGCCGGACCGACCTGCACATCATCGAGGGCCAGTGGGACGCGGCGATGCAAACGCCGCTGCCCTACATCCTCGGCCACGAGAACGCGGGCTGGGTGCACGAGGTCGGCTCCGCCGTCACCAACGTCGCCGTCGGCGACACGGTGATCCTGCACCCGACGCCGACCTGCGGCCTGTGCCGCGCGTGCCGGGCCGGGGACGACATGCACTGCGAGAACTCGGTCTTCCCTGGCCTGTCGAAGGACGGCGGGATGGCGGAGTACCTGCTGACGTCGGCGCGCGCGTGCGTAAAGCTCGACCCCGCGACGCAGCCCAAGGACGTGGCCGCCCTCGCCGACGCCGGCATCACCGCCTACCACGCGGTCCGCAAGGCGATACCGCTGCTCTATCCCGGCACCACCGCCGTGGTGATCGGGGCGGGCGGCCTTGGCCACATCGGGATCCAGTGCCTCGCCGCGCTCACCGCGACGAACATCCTGGTCGTCGACCGCAACCCCGAGGCGCTCAAGCTCGCCGCCGAACTCGGCGCGGCGCACACCGTCGTCGCGGACGGAAAGCACGTCGACGCGGTGAAGGACCTGACCAGCGGCGGTGCGCACGTGGTGCTCGACTTCGTGGCCGAGCAGGGGGCCGAGATGGAGGGCTGGAACATGACCCGGCCGGCCGGCTCCTACTTCGTGATCGGCTACGGCGGCACGGTCACCATCCCGACCCTGGACATCATCTCCACCGAGCGCAACATCATCGGCAACATCGTCGGCACCTACAACGACCTGGCCGAGCTGATGGCCCTGGCCCAGGCGGGCCGGGTCACCCTGCATACCAAGACCTACCCGCTGACCGCCGCCCCCGACGCCCTCGCCGACCTCGACGCGGGCCGGGTCCGCGGCCGGGCCATTCTCGTACCCTAAGGAGCACATCATGGCCAAGGAACTGCGCTTCGGTGCCGAGGCGCGTGCGCTGCTGCTCGCCGGGGTCGACCAGCTCGCCGAGGCGGTCAAGTCAACGCTCGGCCCCAAGGGGCGCAACGTGATCCTGGAGAAGATCACCGGCACGCCGGTGGTCACCAACGACGGCGTGACGATCGCCCGCGAGATCCACCTGAAGAACCAGTTCGAGAACATGGGGGCGCAGCTGGTCAAGGAGGCCGCGATCAAGACCAATGACGTGGTGGGCGACGGCACCACCACGGCGACCGTGCTCGCCCAGGCGATCGTCCGCGAGGGGATGCGGGCGATCGACGGGGGCGCGAACCCGGTCCTGGTCAAGCGGGGCATCGACCTCGCGGTCGGCCGCCTCGACGAGCACCTGCGGTCGGTGGCGCACCCGGTCGCGACCGAGGAGGACTACCGGCGGGTCGCGGCGATCTCCGCCAACGACGACTACACGGTCGGCGCGGTGATCGCGAAGGCGCTGCACACGGTGGGCGACAGCGGCATCGTGACCGTGGAGGACACGCCCGCGCACGGCATGGGCGTGGACTTCGTCGAGGGCTTCCAGTTCGACAACGGCTACCTGTCGCCGTACCTGGTGACCTCGCCCGCGTCGCTCGAGGCGGTGCTCGACGACCCGTACATCCTGCTGTGCAGCGAGAAGATCACCAAGGTGCAGCAGCTCATGCCGCTGCTCGACAAGGTGATGCGCAACCCGCGGCCGCTGGTCATCCTCGCGGAAAACGTCGAGGGCACCGCGCTGGCCATGCTGGTGCACAACCACGTCAACGGGATCTTCCAGTGCGTGGCGGTGCGCGCGCCCGGCTTCGGTGACCGGCGCCTGCACAAGCTGGAGGACATCGCCGCGCTCACCGGCGGCGCCGTCTACAGCAAGCACTCCGGCTTCTCGCTCGAGACGATGACCACCGAGCACCTCGGCCGGGCCCGCCAGGTGCGGGTCACCGCGGACAGCACGGCGATCATCGGGGGCGGCGGGGCGTCGGACGCGGTCGAGTTCCGGCTCGGCCAGATGCGCGCGGAGCTCGAGCGGGCCACCTTCGGCATTGACGAGGACGTGCTGACCGAACGGATCGGTGCGCTGTCCGGCCGGGTCGCGGTGATCCGGGTGGGCGCGCCGACCTCGGCGGAGCTGAAGGAACTGCGGCACCGGGTCGAGGACGCGCTGTCCGCGACGCGGGCGGCGATGGCCGAGGGCATCGTGGCGGGCGGCGGGTCGGCGCTGCTGCACGCGGTCGGCGCCCTGGACGGCCTGACCAGCGACGCGGACGTGACGGGCGACTACGTGATCGGCGTGGAGATCGTCCGCCGGGCGCTGTCTGAGCCCGCCACGCTGATCGCCGCCAACGCGGGGTACGACGCCGCCGCGGTGGTGGCCACGTCGGCCACGCTCGGCCCGGATGAGGGGTTTGACGCCCTGTCCGGCCGCCATGGCAACATGGTCGATATGGGCATCGTCGACCCGTTGCGGGTGGTTCGTTCCGCCCTGGCCAACGGCGCGTCCGTGGCCGGCCTGCTGCTCACCACCAACACACTGGTCGCCGAGGAGCAGACGCCGTGGGGCGGCTCGGCCGCGCTGATGACCGAGTACGGGTCGCTCGACGAGGGCCTGCACCAGCCGTCGCCCGACTCGTCCACCCCGCAGTCGCTCGGCCTCGGCCCGTCGGTTGGTTGATACCGCGCCCACCATTACGGGCACAGCCGCTCAGCAGGCCCTGTCCGGACAGCGGCGGGGCCTGCGGGCGGTGACGCCCTTTCTCGGGCCGGCGTTCATCGCGTGCGTCGCCTACGTCGACCCGGGCAACTTCGCCACCAACATGGCGGGCGGCGCCCAGTTCGGCTACGCGCTCGGCTGGGTGGTGCTCGGCGCGAACCTGATGGCGATGCTGGTGCAGACCCTGTCCGCCAAGCTGGGCATCGCCACCGGCCTTTCCCTGCCCGAGGTGTGCCGCGAGCGCCTCGACCGGCGGGTCGTGGTGTTCCTGTGGCTGCAGGCCGAGGCGGTCGCGATGGCCACCGACCTGGCCGAGTTCACCGGCGCGGCGCTCGGGCTGCACCTGGTGTTCGGGCTGCCGCTGTGGATCTCCGCGCTGCTCGCGGGGATCGCCGCGTTCGCCGTCCTGGCGATGGAGGTCGGCGGCTTCCGCCGGCTCGAGGCGGCGATCACCGCGCTCGTCGGCGTGGTGGTGGTGGCGTTCTGCCTGGAACTGCTGCTCGCGCGCCCCCCGGCCGCCGCGGTCGCCGGCGGCGTGTTCACGCCCCGGCTACCCGGGGGAGCGGCGCTGCTCGCGGTCTCCATCGTCGGCGCGACGGTGATGCCGCACGTCATCTACCTGCACTCGGCGCTGGTCCGCGGCCGGGTGCCGGTCAACGACAGCGAAACAGCCGCGAGACGGCGCCTGTTCCACTTCGAGATCGTCGACGTGCTGTGCGCCATGGGCCTGGCCGGGCTGATCAACCTGGCCATGCTCGCCACCGCCGCGGCCGTCTTCTTCACCCGCGGCGACACCTCCGCGGGCAGCGACCTCGGCCGGGTGGTGGCTGGCCTGAACGCGTACGCGGGCGCGCACGCCGGCACGGTCTTCGGCATCGCGCTGCTGGTCTCCGGCGTCGCGTCCTCCTGTGTCGGCACCATGTCCGGCCAGGTGGTGATGGAGGGCTTCCTCCGCCGCCGCATCCCCGTCTTCCTGCGCCGCGCGGTCACCATGCTCCCCGCCATCGTGGTGCTGGCCCTCGGCTTCAGCCCGACCCGCGCCCTGGTGCTCAGCCAGGTGTTCCTGTCCTTCGGCATCCCGTTCGCGCTGATCCCCCTGGTGGCGTTCACCGCCCGCCGTAGCGTCATGGGCCCCCTGGTCAACCGCCTCGCCACCACGGCCGCCGCGGTCGCGGTAACGACGGTCATCGTGTCGCTGAACGTTTACCTGCTGGCCACTGCGTAACCGCCGTGACCTGCGGCCCTGGCGGCAACTAGAAATGTTTGGCAAAACTTCCGGTTAAAACTCCAGCTAACATCCCGCCTCGCCAACATCATTAGCTGCGTCTTCTCCTGACCACGGCAAACCCCGCGCTCCGCTCTGCGCGCCGGAAGGCCGCGGCGGGCCGGGGGCACGCGGAGCACGCCCCGTTCCGGATAATTCAGATTTTCGTTACCCGATGGTCACGCTTTAGACCGATAATGTGAGGCTTATGCACCGCGGACTACCCGAACGCCTTGTTTTCCGACCTGCTGACGACGGGGCGGACGACCCGGCCGTCCGGCGCACCTGGGCGGCCAGGGTTTCCGCGGTCCTGGCCATGCGGGTGCCGGTGCGGATGCCTGGCCGGGCCTTCGCCGCGATCACGGTGGCGCCGGCGCTGGTCGCCGTGGCGTGGCTGCTGCCGGGAACCGGCTTGCTGCTCGCCGGGCGGCTGCTGGCCCTGCCCCTGGTGATCATCTTCGTGCCGCTCGCGGTGGTGCTGCTCGACTTCGCGGTGGTGCGGCTGCCGGTGAGCTGGCCGAGGTTCAACGAGGCGGAGCCGGGTGCCCCTCCGGTCGCCGCCCGGCGGAAACCCGACGTGCCGGGCGGCGCGCTGCTCGCCATGCTGGTGATCGCGGCCGGCTTCGGGCTATGGCAGGCGGCCCTGCGGTCCGAGCAGGTCTTCGCGACCAGCGATCCGGGGGTCTACCTGCAGTACGGGTACTGGATCGCCGAGCACGGGACGGCGCGGATCCCGGAGTCGGCCGCGGCGTTCGGCGGTGCCCGCGGGCTTGACTTCGCGACCCCGGGGTTCGCCGTGTCGGGCGGCTACGTCACGCCGGCGGCTATGCCCGGGCTGCCGCTTGTCCTGGCTGGCGGGACGTGGCTGAAGGGGCTCGGCGGCGCGCTGCTCATGCCGGCGGTCCTCGGCGGCTGCGCCGTGCTCTCGTTCGGCGGGCTCGTGGGGCGGCTGTGCGGCGGGTGGTGGGCGGTGGCGGGGGAGTTCGTGCTCGCGGTCGCCCTGCCGGAGGTTTACACGTCGCGTACCCCGTTCAGCGAGCCCCTGGTGCAGGTGCTGCTGCTCGGCGGGCTGTGCCTGTTCGTCGACTCGCTCGCGACCCGGCGGCGCACGCTGGCCGGGCTCGGCGGGCTCGCGCTCGGGCTGACCGTGCTCGCCAGCGTCGCGTCGCTCGACCTCCTGCTGCCCGCCGTCCCCGTGCTCGCGGCGCTGATCGCGACGAAACGGAAGCTGGCGGCGCCGTTCGGGGCCGGCCTCGTCGTCGGCGCCGGGACGGGGCTGGCGGCCGGGCTCGTGCTCGCACGCGCCTACCTGTCGTCCCTGTCGGCCCAGCTGCACCTGATCGAGCTGTGCGCGTACGGCTGCTGCGCGGTGGCGGCGCTGATACTGCTCTTCGCCCTGCCCGCGGTACGGGCGTGGGTGCGGCGGGCCTGCGCTTTCCATGTACCCGTCGTCGGGCTCAAGGGACAGCAGTCTTACCTGCCGTCGCTCGGCGACCTGGCGCAGTCGCTGGCCCTGGTGCTGCCGGTGTTGGTGCTCGTCGGGCTGGCCGAACGGCCGTACCTGCAGACGGTCCGCGGGCAGGCCGACCCGGCCATGGTCAGGGCCGTCGCGGCGCTGCAGCGCATCGAAGGGCTCCCGGTGGACGGGCTGCGCCAGTACTACGAGTCAAGCCTGCACTGGGTGCTGTGGTACCTGGGAGCGCCCGCCCTGCTGCTCGCCTGCGCGGGGGTGGCGGGGCTCGCGCTACGGTCGGTCGAGGCGGGGCTCGACGGGCGTTCGCGCGTCACCGCCGCCGATGCCGATCCAGATCTCGCTGCCGGTCCCGCTCCCGTTGCCGATCCCGATCCCGATCTCAATCCCTCTCCCGCCGGCGCGGCCGCTCCCGCTGCCCCTCCTACCCCTCCCGCCCCTCCTGCCCCTGCTGTCGCCGCTGTCCCGACCTCGGTGGTGTGGCTGTGGGGGCTTCCGTTGCTGATCGTCACCTGGTCGATAGTGACCGTGCTGTGGGACCCGTCCGTGGTGCCGTGGCAGCCCATGGCATCCCACCGGCTCGTGCCCGTGGTGCTGCCCGGGCTCCTCCTGCTCGGGGTGTGGGTGTCGTCGTGGCTGCTGTCCCGGGCCTGGGCGTTCGGTGCCTCGCGGGCCGCCGTCGTGGTAGTCGGCGCCTGCTGCGTGCTCGCGCTGGCGGGGCCGCCGCTCATCACGACGCTGAACCCGGGCCTGTCACATGCGCCTGCCGCGTCCTCATCGGCCTCGTCTTCGGCCCTCTCATCGAGGGTGTCGCGGTTCATGAGCCGGGTGCGACTGCGTGGCGTCGGCGCGTCGCCAACGTATGCCGGCTCGGCCGCGGCGGCCGCGGCGCTGTGCGCCGCCATCGGGCCGTCGGCGAGCGTCCTGGTCACGGACGCGTCGACGGCGGCGACGTTCGCCCCGGTGATCCGGGGCATGTGCGGGCAGCCGGTCGCGCTCGTGGTTCCCGGGCCGTCGGCCGCGGCGTCCGCGGCGGCCCTCGCGCAGGTGGTTCGCTCGGTCGAGCAGACCGGGCGGCATCCGGTGCTCCTCGGCCGGTCGCGTTCGTCGGTATCACTGCCTGGGGCATCGCCGCGGTTGGCGGTCTCGCTGCACACCTCGGGCGATGCCGAGTCCCTCACCGGGGCCCCGACCGGCACCTGGCCGGTGACCTACACCGCCTGGCTGGCCGTCCCGGTCAGCACCGGGGGATAGCCTCCGGCCTGGCCGGATATTACGGCGAAGCCCTTTGCGGGACAGCGGTTCTCCTATCGTTCACCGAACGGACATTAAATGTGAGGTTTTGCTTCTAAAGGGCCGCGTACGGTACCGACTTGGTTGAAACTGTTACTTGCACCTTTGCGCGGCACACGATTTCTTTCACATTGATACCAATCAATTCGTCTGGGGATATTGATGGCACAGGGAAGGCGCAGGGCGGCGACGCTGATCGCGGGCGGCGCCCTGCTCACGGCGACTTCCGGGGGTGTCGCCGCCATCATCGCCGGCAACGCGGCGGCGGCTACCGCGACCGGGACGAGCGAGTCCTGCGAGTCCTTGTCGGCGGTCAGCGCGTCGGCTACGGCGGCGGCGAGCGCCACGACGTCGACGTCCGCCCCGGCCGCCAGCACCTCCACCTCGCCGGCGGCTGCCTCCACCTCGCCGTCAGCGTCGGCGTCGGATACGTCGCCGACCACCGCCGCGCCGACGACGGCCGCGCCGACGACGGCCGCGCCGACGACTGCCGCGCCGACCACCGTCGCGCCGACGACCGCCGCGCCGACGACCGCCGCGCCGACGACTGCCGCGCCGACGACCGCCGCACCGACCACTGCCGCGCCGACCGGCACGACGACAACCAGCGCCGCGACAACCACTGCCCTGACGGAAGGCCTCTCCGGCCGGCCCGTCGTGCTGCTGGCCTACCAGGTGCCGGCGGCGGCGACCACCTCGGGGGTCAGCTTGTGCGTCGGGGTCGCGCCCCTGCAGCAGAGCATCCAGCGCGGGCAGGCATCCCAGTGGGCCGTGGGGGCCTGGACGGTGGGCGGCAACGTGCCGGACGCCAAGATCCAGCTGGCGGCCACCGCGGGCGCCGGCGGACCCGCCTTCACCTTTGGCTGCGGGACCGGTAACGGCACGTCCGTGTGCGACCTGGGCGCGGTGGACGCGAGCTCGGCCCAGCGGCAGCTACAGGCGGAGGTCACCGTCCCGGCCACGGCGACGACCATCACGGCGCTCAGCCTGACGGTGACCGGCACCGCGGCCAGCCTGACGCTGGCCCCGGCGGCGAGCGCCTCCGTCGCCGTCCTGGCCCCGTCGAGCCCGGTCGGCGCCAACTTGACGCCAGCGACCGCACCGATCGGCGTCGCGGCCCCGACCACGACGGCGAGCCCCGGAGGCAGCGCCGCCGGACTGTTTCCCACCGTCGGCCCGGGTTCAGGGTCGACTCCGGTCGCCAACGTGTCCCCGCTCGGCGGCGGCACCCCGCTCGGTTCAACGGTCGCGGAGATCGGAGGCCTGGTCGCGGTGGCCATGGCCATGCTCCTGGCGATCACCCGCCTGTCGTTCCGCCGCCCCGCGGCCCGCCCCGCTCCCCGGCACGCGGCCAGCGCCGGCGGCCCGGCGGCGTCCCGGGCGGCAGAGCCAGCCGAGCGTACTCGTCACCGGAGAGACCGGTCTGACCTGTTGTGACGGATGGGAAGGGAGTTCTTTGTGCAGTGTTCACCAGGAATCACGGTAGGCGTCGAGGTAAAGGGCCATGGAGTTACCGGGCCTTGATCTAATGACCTGGGCACCTGGCTACCTAATAGCCTGGCTATCGAAGGGATGGAGACGATCTTGCGCCGATCACGGCCGATCAACTGGCTGAAACTACAGCGCGTTGGGGAAGCCGGCGTCGCGGTGGGGGCGGCCGCCCTGCTGGCCTCGCTCGCGCTCGCGGCGCTGACCGCGCCGCTGGCCGGCGCGGCGGTCGCGGCCACGACCAATTGCTCCACTCCTTCCGCGACGGCCACGGTGACGCCGAGCACCACGGTGACGCCAAGCACCACGGTGACCCCGACGACCACGGCGACGGCCACTCCTACCACCACGTGCACCCCCACGCCCTGCGTCACGAGCACGGCGACGGCAGCGCCTGCCGTCACGGTGACCGTCACCGTGACGGTGACCGCCACCACCACCGTCACCCCGACCTCCACCACCACGGCGACGGCCACCCCGACGTGCACCGCCACCGCCACCGGCACGGCGACCAGCCAGTCGACGAGTGACGGGTCGGGGACCAGTACGAGCGGGACCTCCACCTCGACTCCCGCCTCGACCTCGACCGGGACCACAAGCTCGGGCCTCCCGGCGGGCGCGCCCGCGACGGGCGGCGGCACGGGGCCGGGAGTCAACGGGCTGGCGGTCGCGGCCGGGGGCGCCGTCATGGCCGCGGGCGGCGGGCTCGTCCTGCTGGCGCGGTGGCGCCGGCGTCGCGGGGTCCGCGGGGCCCGCGGGGCATGAGCCGGCCCGCGCGAGATCGGCTTAAGATCGCCTTATGTCGTCCGGGGACTACCGGAGAGAGTACGCCGACGAGGGCCCCCAGGGCATCGAGCTGCGCACGATCCTCATCGTGGGCCTCGTCTTGGTGGCCGTCGGCGCCTTCGTCGTGGCGCACGCGCTGGGCGCCGGGTCGAAGCTGCCGCCCGCCGCCGCCCAGGACATCCCGCGCACGGTCGGCACGACGGTGCCCTTCGCCCCCAACCCGGCGAGCGTCGCGGCTCCGCTGGCGGCCTCGACGCCGATGACGATCGAGATACCCGTGATCAAGGTGAACGCGCCCGTGACGCGCCTCGACCTCAATGCCGACGGGACCGTCCAGGTGCCGCCGCTCAGCAACCACAACCTGGCCGGCTGGTACGACCGGTCCGTCATGCCGGGGGCCAAGGGCACCTCCGTCATCCTCGGGCACGTAGACGACTACGAGGGGGCCTCGGTCTTCTTCAACATCAAGAACCTGCGCAAGGGTGATGCGGTCTACGTCACCCGGGCGGACGGCACCACGGCGGCGTTCTCCGTCGACGGCGTGCAGAAGGCGGCCAAGACCAATTTCCCGTCGAGTGACGTCTACGGCAACGTCCCGTACCCCGCTCTGCGCCTGGTCACCTGCGGCGGCCCGTTCGACGCGAAGACCGGCCAGTATCTGGACAGCATCGTCGTCTACGCCCACCTGGCGGGCATCGTCGCGAAGTGACGCCCCGGGCCCCTGGCGCCGCCCGCGGCCGCAAGGCCAGCGCGGGCGAGCGGCACCGGTGGCCTTAGCCGAAGCGGCCGCCCACGTAGTCGGCGGTCCGGGGATCTTGCGGCGCGCCGAACATCGCGTCGGTGGGGCCGTGCTCGACGATGTGGCCGGGCTCGCCCTGCGCGGCGAGGAAGAACGCGCACTGGTTGGAAACCCGCTGCGCCTGCTGCATGTTGTGCGTGACGATCACGATCGTCACCTCGCGGACCAGGTCGGTCATGGTCTCCTCGATCACCCGGGTGGAGGTGGGGTCAAGCGCGGAGCACGGCTCGTCCATCAGCAGCACCCGCGGCCGCACGGCCAGCGAACGGGCGATGCACAGCCGCTGCTGCTGGCCGCCGGACAGGGCCCCGCCGGGCTGCCGCAGCCTGCTGCGGACCTCCTTCCAGAGCCCGGCCTTGATGAGGCACTCTTCCACCACGTTGTCCCGCGTGCTGCGGCTCATCCGGACGCCGGTCAGCTTGAGGCCCGCCACCACGTTGTCGTAGATGGACATCGCCGGGAACGGGTTGGGCTTCTGGAACACCATGCCGATGTCACGGCGGGCCTGGGTGAGCCGGACCGACGGGTTATAAATGTCGACCCCATCGAGGAGCACCTCGCCGGCCAGCGAGGCGCTGGGGACGAGCTGGTGCATCCGGTTGAGAATCCGCAGGAACGTCGACTTGCCGCAGCCGGACGGCCCGATCAGCGCCGTCACCTCGCCGGCCTGCATGGTCAGCGAGACCTGGTCCAGGACCGTGTGATCACCGAACCAGGCCGTGATGTCGCGCGCCTCAAGCGTGGCCAGCTGCGCGGGCTCGCGCCAGGACATCGCCATCGTGGGCTGCTCGCCCTCGGGCAGCAGGTCCGAGAGATCGTCCGGGTCCACCGTGCCGATCTCGTCCACCGTCGTGTCGGCTTCGCGGGCCGTCTTCCGCACGGATCGGGTCTTTCGCCTCGGGGGCTGGGGGATGGTCGCCTTCATCACCGCTCACATCAGGTTCGGCAGCAGGCGGGTCGCCTGGTCTGCGATGGAGAGCACGAGGAAGCCGATGGCGGGAACGGCGATGACCCACGTCTGCCATTTGCCCCAGGCGGTCCATAGCCAGCTCAGCGCGAAGGCGATCAGCACGAGCAGCTGGCCCCACAGCACGATCGGCAGCCAGGCCTGCGGGTCGGTGGCCATCGCGTTCTCGGTCGGCGACAGGTAGGACTGCAGCAGCACGCCGGGGGACGGCACCGGCTTGGATGTCTCGTCGGCATCGACGCGCAGGACGCCGGATGGCTCGAGCGGCGCGCCGTCGGCGGTGACGAGGATTATCCGGCCCGCTCCGCTGGCGGGCGCGGGCGGCAGCGGGTCCCCGGCCCTGCGCAGGTCGATCACCTTGTAGCTGGCGACGGTCTGCCCGGTGACGACCTTGATGGAGTCACCAGGCACCAGGCTAGACAGGTGGCCGAACGGGCCGCCGTAGGCGGTCTGGCGGCCCAGGATCACGCTGGTCCCGGCCTGGCCGGGCATCACGGAGGTCCGCAGGTGGCCCGGGCCGTTTTCGAGCACCGCGCCGGTGGTGCCTTGCAAGACCACGGTGCGCAGCCCAATCGCCGGGATGCTGAGCACCGCCACGGGCGCGCCAAGCGGCAGCAGCTTGGCCGGGTTGTTGGGCACGGTCGGCCCGTTTGGCGCCGTTCCCGCGGCCAGCTCGACCCGCAGCGCGTCGTAGGCGTTCAGCTGCGCCTTGTCGTAATGCAGCTGGGAGAACAGGCCGACCCACGCGGTGAAGCCGAGCGCGGTGACCGCCACGATCAGCAGCGAGGCACCAAGCGTCCCGGCGGCCAGGCGCCCCGGGGTCACCGGCGGCCGGCGCCGGTAGCCACCTGGAGGCGGCCGCCTTGTCGCCGCACCGCCCCCCGCCGCACCCGCCTCCGCTGCCGAGTTCGCCGCCTCCTGGCTCTCCGGCGCCGGTGGCGGTGGTGGTGGCGGGGCCGACTCGGCGGCTGATTCGCGCACCGCGGTCATAGGGCCCACCAGAGTTGGTCAGGTTGCTGAGTACCTAGTTGGTTACCCATATTAACCGGCATTTACTCAGTTGTACCCTCGGCCGCCGGGCCACCGCCGTCCGGCATCCCGCCCGGCGCCGTCGCCTCGGCGGCCGCGGTCGCGGTCGCGCTCTTCGCTGATGCCGTCGGCGGCGTGGCGCCATTGTCCTTGGCCGCGTGGCCGTTGGCCGCCGCCCGCCCGCCGAGCAGCCGGCGCTCGGTGTCGCGGCTGGCCCGCGCGGCGACCGCCGCCAGTTCGGCCCGGCGGAGCCGGCCACGCCAGCGGAGGTAGAACCAGATGCCCACGCCGATGGCCGCGAGCAGCAGGATCAGGCCGAGGAGGGTCCACGGGAACGCGAACAGTGACGCGTTGGCGGCGACCTCCGGTGCGGCGTGGGCCAGCGCGATGGTATCCGTCGGCCAGCCGGCCTTGATGTCCACGTGCGCCGTCATCGGGCCGGCCGGGAACAGCCCGGGGGCCTGGGCGGTGACCCGGATCGAGTCACCGGGCAGGATCGTCGGCAATGGCGGCTGATGGATGACGACCTTCTGGCCGAAGGGGCCGGTGACGGTCACCGTCTGCGTGCCCGCCTGGCGGACGTTCCCGGTGTTGACGACGCTGTATGAGACCGTCGCCGTGCCGGTGCCGAACGGGTTGAGCGGGTCGCTGAACCCGGTCGAGACCGACTGTACCTGTAGGCCGGCCCGCAGCGCCCCGGTCACCCGCAGTTCAAGCGGCACCGCGATCCGGTAGTTCTCCGTTACCGTGACCCCGCCGTTCTTGTTCGGGATGGCGACCTGAGCGACGACCGCGCCGGTGTGGTCGCCGGGGGTCCCCTGCGGCGGTACCTTGACGCTGAACTGGACGACGATGGCCTGATTGGCGTTGATGATGGTCGTCAGCTGGGCCGCCCCGCCGGGGAAGCGCACCCAGGAGCCTATGTCCGTCGGCTTCTTCTGCGGGGCCAGCAGGAGTAGTGCGCCCTTCGCCGTGGTCCCCGCCGCGTCGGTGCCGTAAATGGAGAAGGCCGCGGACTGGGTGCTGTCGTTGACGATCTCAACGTGGTCGATGACCGTCGATCCCGGCTTCAGCACGCCGTAGTCGAACCGCTGCCGGGCCTTGTCCGGCCCGGTGGCGGTGGCCGGCAAGATGGACCAGGTGATCTTGAGCGACGACGACGGGGGCGTGCTCGCCGCGGTGCCGGCCCCGGTGGCCTGTCGCACGGCCGCGGTGCCGGACAACGGCGCGGCCGCGGCGGGTACCGCCGTCGCGGTCGTGCCGGCCAGCGCGAGCAGCAGCCCGCCGGCCATGGCACGGCGGCCGAACCTGGTACGGGGCCGGGCGGTGCCCGGGGGAAGAACTTTCATCGGTGCAGACTCCATCCACAGCGGCCCCCTCCGGACTCGGCGGACCGACGCACCGGCGGCTGGATCCCAACAAGAGGCAAACTTCCACTGGTGCAGTGTCTAACTGGCGATTTCCGCATTAATCAGGGGGAAATAGTCCATAACCACTTGAAACAACCCGGCTCCACCGGGGCGGCGGTACGCCGCCGGAGCCCGCGGCCGGGGTTAGGTCCCGCGCCGGAGACGGCAACCCGCCAAGGTCGTCTCCGGCGCGAGCCCGTTCAGCTAACCCGTTACGGCGTGCCGCTCATCGCGTCGATGTTCAGGAACGCGGCGTACGGGCCTTCCTCCTGCCCGGCCGGGATGGCCAGGGTGAGGTTCGCGCCGAGGGTAACCCCGCCGGCGCCGGTGAAGCTGCCGATACCGGGGGCGCCAGTCGCCAGGGGCTGGAAGGCATCCCCAAGACCGGTGCCGGTGGTGCCAGCGGTGATCGGGCTGCCGAGCGTCACGCCCGTGGGGAGCGTGCCGGTGTTGGTCGGCGCCCAGCCCAGCTGGTCGGCCGCAATGTGCTGCGAGCCGTGGTCAGCCGGGATGTCGGTCGCGGCCGGGTAGCCGCTAGGCGTCTCGGCCGACGGGTTGGTGACGCCGTGCCACTGCGTCGCCTCCCCGGTGACCGACCAGCCCGGGTAGGAGTTGTAGGTGTCCGTCACGACGACGGGGGTCGTCGCGGCGGTCCCGGTGGTCCCGGCGCTGTTAACGCTGAGCACGACCCAGGTGGTGGAGTTGACGCTGAGCGTGAAGGTACCGCTCAGCGGGACGGTCACCGCGAGGGGGATGGTCCCGGTCGCGGAGACGGGGTTCACCGGCGCGGGCTGGACCGGCAACGACAGCGCGCCGCCGGTTCCCGCGGTGAAGTTGCCTGTCGGGTTGTAAGTCGCCGTCAGGTTCACATTTGTCGTGGCGGTCTCAGTCGGGGCCGTGAACGGCAGACTGGCCGTGTCCGGCGAGCCGCCCGAGAGCGGCGCGCTGCCAAGCGAGGTCGCTCCGTTGAGGAACGTCACCGTGCCAGTCGCGCCCGCCACCGAAGCGGTGGCGGTCAGGGTGACCGACTGCCCGCTGGTGGCGGGGTTCGGGTTGGCCGTCAGCGTCAGGTTGACGCTCTGCGCCGCGCCGACGAACGTCTGGTTAGCGGCGAATGAGCCGTCGGCGTTGATAGTCACGAAGGTGCTCGGACCGAACACGGGGTTCTGGGTCGCCCCCGCATCTGAGTAGCAGATGTCCGTCACTTCGAACTGCACGCCGGCGTTGATGTTGTTGCCCGCGGCTGCGCCCTCCAGGCTTGCGAGGGTCTGGCCCCACGAGCCGGTGAACGTCCCGCTAGCAGGCGCGATGACCCCGGTGACCTGGGAGCCGTTCACCTGGTTGACCGGCGTCCCGGCGGCCGTCGTCGGGTCGACGGCCAGGAGGGCCGCCGAACCGTTGTGCCCGGTCGGGCAGCCCGCCGACGAGAAGGTCGGGGTGGTGGTGGCCGCGCTGCCCGCGCCGCCCGTCGCCGGGGAGAGGGTCAGCCCGGTGCCTTGCCCGAGCGTGCCGACGGCGGCGTGTGCCTGGGTGGTGCTCAGGGTGGTGCCAAGTACGGCGCCCCCCACCACAAGCGCGCCGACACCGGCGACAGCGATGGCCCGTTTGAGCCGCTGCAGGCTCAAGGTACCTTTCATGGAAGGGTTCCTTTCCACTTCCTCTTGAGAGGGGCACGCCGGCTGGCGTGCCCGGTGGCGGGTTGCCCCCGTACGGGACCGAGACCCCGTACGGGGCAGAGCCCTGGATGCCTGCCCGGGCACTGCGGGTCCGGGCAGGCCCCAGGACGCTGAGGGAGTTAGCCGGCGAGCCGGGCTAACTGGTTACGGCGCGCCCTCATTGGCCGTCAGGATCGCGCCACAGGCCACGTCCTGGAAGACCGAGGTGCTCATGAGCGCGAAGCCGTAGCCCGTGATGAGGGCATGCGCATGGCAGATCGTCGAGCCGACGCCATTGAGCAGGGTGCCGATCGGGTCGCCTGCGGCGGTTAGCCGGGAGAGCTTAACCACGTCGTAGACATAGCGGAGGATGGGGAAGCTGGTGTTCAGCGAGTCCGTCGTCCCGGAGACCGTGAACGGAGGCGTGACCACGCCGCCGACCACGATGGGCTGCAGGACCGCGGCGTGGAACCGCGGGTTGTGCGACGGGTTCTGCTGTGAGATCCACTGGGCGATGGAGAACGGGCCCACGCCGATCGGGTCGGTGGACACGGCGGTGCCGTCGTGCTCTTCGACCGGGACCTTAACGGTCTGCGTCCCCGACTGCGCCAGCGGGCCGCCCACGATGAAGTCGTGGACGCAGCCGGTGGCGGTGTCAACCGTGCTGTCGAGGAAGTTAGCCGCGGAGCTGCCCTCCCAGAACTTCCGGGTGCCCGAGCCGGACTGCGGCACGTACAGGTCGACCCCCACGTCGCCGGCCGGCACGGACTGGCCGATGACGGTGCCGATGTAGGTGGTCGTCGTGCCGCCCACGGTGACGGGGACCGGGTTGCAGTTGTAAAGCGAGCTGATCTGCGCCACCGTCATGTTGCCGATGGCGGAGCCAAGCGTATTCGCCACCGAGTTGACGTTCATCGTGGTGCCGTTGCCGAGGTCAGCGGTGAAGCTCGGGCAGGGGTTGGGCGTGCCCGAGCAGGTGGACGGACCGGTCGCCATGGTCACCGCGTCGATCGCGAACGGAACCCACTGGATGTCGACGGCCGCGTTGTTGTCGGTGGTGTCCACACCGCTCGACGAGCGGGCGATGTCAACGCAGCCCAGCCCCGCCGCCGGGGCGAAGGCCGCGGTGGCGTGAGTGCTGTTCGCGTTGAGCGCGAGCCGCAGGTTCGCGACACCCTCGCCGGAGCCGTTCGGGCGGGCGAAGTTGCAGTCGCCGGGGGCTAGCGGGAAGTTAGCGTTGGGGTTGGGCACGATGCCGTTCTGAAGCGCCCAGCCGTCCTGCGGCGTGATGATCTGGTGGAAGGTGCCGTCCGCCGGGTTGGTCGCGTTGTACGAGGCGGCCGTGCCAGCGCCGAGCGCGGCGGGGATCGCGGCGAACCCGGTGGCTGCGGGCGAGCCGTTGGTGAACCCGTTCCAGACATCCTGGATGGTGTCGGATCCGACCACGACCAGGGCGGTCTGCGGGTCGGCCTTGGCCGGGGAGGATTGCGCGAGTGTCGTGCCGCTGACCACCGCGAGCACCGTGCCCGCGATGATCAGGCTGCGGAGTTTGTGTTTCCGCAGCATCGTGGGGGGTTTGAATCGCATAGAGGTTTTCACTCTCCTTGCCTCAGGACGTAGCCTGAAGGCGACGCCCAGGTGTAGCCCGCAGTTTGGTACTGGCAGGGCCGGGTGTTCCTTGGCCGGCGAACCCACAATTCGCCGGCCAAGCCTTTGGGGGCGGGACCGAGTTCTGGCAGCGGACCGGTCAATTGGTGCGGCACCCTGTCCCTTGTCATGGGCCGTCACGCCGCTCGCGGGGGCGGCCGCGTCGCGGCGCGCGGCCGTAGCGGAGCAGGAAGCCGCTGAGGCCGCCCGCGGCGCCGATGATCAGCACGATGATGAGAACGCCCCGTACCGATCCCACCGTGGTGGCCGGCGTCGTCCCGGCGGCGGCGGCCCGCGCCGTGCCGGGGAGGACATCGAAGGCCTGCGGCGTGGGGGAAGCACAGCCGGTGCTGGCCGGCGCCGCGGTGTCGGCCGCGGTGTGGGACGGGGATGCGCTCGCGGCTGCGGCCGGGGTGCAGGTTGCGGTAGCGGCCGACCGGGTCGCGGTCGCGCCGGTTGTCGGGGTGCCGCCGGTGCTGGTCCCGCCGGTGGTGGTGGTCCCGCCGGTGGTGGTGGTCCCGCCGGTGGTGGTGGTCCCGCCGGTGGTGGTGGTCCCGCCGGCGGTGGTGCTTCCGCCCGTGGTGGTGGTGCTTCCGCCGGTGGTGGTGCTTCCGCCGGTCGAGGTGGTCTGGGTGGTCGTCGCG
>Ga0265338_10002110_pt1 | contig 30666 bp, 11 predicted proteins | sample 42126metaG_FD_193579 | JGI IMG/M metagenome (GOLD analysis project Ga0265338, IMG submission 193579) | Rhizosphere microbial communities from Carex aquatilis grown in University of Washington, Seatle, WA, United States - 4-21-26 metaG | ecosystem: Host-associated > Plants > Roots > Rhizosphere...
CGAGTAATACCTTATTCTCAGATAATTTCATAGATATGTCGGCATTATCGACATGGACAGGAACGATAAATCGTTTGCGTATTGATCCATATAACAATGCCAGTTCAGGAAATATCTATTATAATTCAATTCGAATTGCTACAGCCGACGGTATAGATAGTACGTTGAATGCTCCTTATATTTCTATTGATACATCAAAATATTATAGAATTTATTCTAAACAATCTCCCAGTAATTGTATCAGCATTGCCGATAATGGTATTCAAAACGGATCGAATGTAATAATCAGCCCGTTGACATACGACAACCGTCAAATATGGAAACTATCGAATAATGGTAATGGATATTATTCTATTGTAAATGCAAATACCGGCTTTGCTTTAGAATGTACTTTGCCCTTGACCCAAGGTACGAATGCTCAAGTATGGGGATATTATTTCGGAGATCGTCAACAATGGCAATTACAACCGGCAAGTACGGGCTACTTTCATCTCATTGTCATGAAAAATAATCCATCATATTTGCTCGATTATGTTGGTTCAAATGTTCAAATGGCAACAAATAGTGGAAGCTCTTCTCAGGAATGGACTTTACAAGAAGTAGCACCTAATGTTCCTCCTTCTATTACAATATCGAGTCCTTCGAATATAAGTTACTTCTCTCTAGCGACAATTACCATTACCAGTTCGGCTAACGATAAGGATGGAGTAATTACAAAAGTGACATTTTATAACGGATCAACAAAAATTGGCGAATCAACAACAGCTCCCTTTTCTTTTATTTGGACAAATGTTCTAACCGGCAGCTATACAATCACAGCGGTTGCAACCGATAATATGGGTGCAAGTACAACATCGTCTCCTTTAACAATAGTTGTTTTACCAACTACAATTTGGGATTTCAATTCAACACTCGAAGGTTGGAATAGACTTAATAGCATGACATCCACTATTGCAAACAGTATTGCAAGAATGACTATCACGGCAACCGATCCTTATTTCTATTCGCCTAATATTACTATGCCGACATCCGATTATAAATATATTGTAATAAGAATGCAAAATTATACTGCCGACACGTTAGCAACACTTTATTGGACAACAACAACATCAACCGATTATACTTGGCAAAAAACGCTCTATTTCCCCGTTGTTCCAAACGATACAATTTTACGCTATTATATATTAGATCTGTCAAACAATCCATATTGGGTTGGAACGATAAACGAAATACGACTCGATCCGGTAGCCAATGCAAGTAATGGAACAGTTGCTATTGATTTCATCAAATTTGCAGGAACATATCCATCGGCAATTACAACAATTCCGGGTATACTTGAAGCTGAAAACTTTGATAAGGGAGGTCAAGGAAATGCGTATAACGATTTCGATATTTCCAATAATGGCGGTCAATACAGAACTACCGAAGGCGTTGATATTCAAACATGCAGTGATGGTGGAGCAGGTTATAATATTGGATGGATAGCTTCGGGCGAATGGTTGGAATATCTCATTAATTGTTCCTCAACAACATTATATACCGTTACAGCTCGCATGGCTGCTACTATGGATGCAAACCAATTTCATATCGAACTAGATGGAATTGATAAAACAGGGGCAGAAACCGTAAATAAAACAGGACTGTATCAAAGCTATTTAGATTTCACAAAAGATATTACAATCCCTTCGGGTCTTCATTGTATTCGTTTAGTTTTTGATAACTGTAATGGAGGATTAAATTTCAATAAATTAAGTTTTGTGAAAAAGATCATTAATCAAACAATTCCTCTTGTTTTAGGATTGAATCTAATTTCAATAAATGTATGTCCAACAGATAGTAGTATAACTACCCTATTTTCAGGAATGGATGTTCAAGAAATAAAAACATACGATGCATTTTGGCGAAAAGGACAAAACATTGTATTTAATAGCTTAAATTATATTGAAACAGGTAAAGGGTATGTAATAAAAATGAATGGTGCCGGAACATTAACGATCAATGGATATCAAGGGTCTAAAACAATACAAACAAACTCGCTTCATAAGGGATGGAATTTAATAGGCTGCCCATATCAGTCGGCTACATCCTTACTAAGTATATTCAAAACATCAAACGTCACTATTGTAAAAGATTTTAACGGTTTCTGGACTCCTAATGGAAGTTTAAACAGTATTCAAAATATTGAACCCAGTAAAGGATATTTTATAAAAAATTAAAGAATCCCCGCTCATCTCTTAGACCTCTATATTATATCTCTCCCCCCCTATCTTTCTAAGAGATGAGCCTTTTATTAATTATGAATGGTGAATTATAAATTATGAATGGTGAATTATAAATTATGAATGGTGAATGGCTGTTCTAATTCATAATTTATAATTCACCATTCACCATTCACCATTAATTCTGACGTCGAAAATTTTGCTCTAAAATTAACAGAATAGATCAAAAATAAACAAAAGCCTACATTTCAAGACATTACTAAATTCGCTAATAAATGAAATGAGACGTTTTTATGCCTTTCATGCAATAAATTTAAACCTTTTTTTTTGAAACGTGAGATATATTTGAAGTATAATTTATATAGGAATTGAACTTTATTTAATCTTACTATTATGAAAAGCATACTTGCAGTATCTTTTGCATGTGCAATGTTGGTAACTGCTGTTCCAAAGGCACAATCGCAACAAGCCAATCCAGTACCCAGTACCGATAATACCTTTTATATCCTACCGCTCGGATCTAATGTTGTCGATTTACCCGAAGCAGAATATAGAAGCGAATGTACACGCTTATGGCAACAACTCGGTAAAGGCAACGATTATCATAAAGTTGGTCATATGCAGGTTATAAACTGTGTAAATTTCCTTCGTAATGTTGGAATAAATCACGAAATTGGTATGCCAACGGGAGTAATTTTCGATTCTCAAACCCACGATCATCCTGATGTTGCTGCAGTTATTAAAACCGATTTTAGATGTGCCCAATGGCCCATGAGTGCCGGAGCAACCGTTACCGATCCTACATTGGCTGTAACTATGCCTATATGGTTATTTTCTTCTAATCCTGTAGGTTCAAATTCAAGATATTGTCGACAAGTAAAAGTATTACTCGAAAACAATACAACAGGTCAAGGAATCAAAGTAAAAAACGCAATGGATTTATATCCCGGAACTATAGTCGTACTTGATGGAATTATTGAAGAAGGTTCAATAACGGGAGGTGATTATTGTCCGTATGCTGTTACCGAATTTCGCGATTGGCTTCGTCACCGTGGAATGTACGATGCCGATACCGGTAAATTTAATGCCGATGCAGCACCCGAAGCAACTATTGGTACGTGGATGATGATAAATGGCAAAATGCGCAGTCAATTTTACGACGATCCCAGTCCTGCCAATTCAAACGGCACCGGAATCAGTTTTAATCAAAAATTCGGTACAAACTTCACTTCATGGACGTTGAGATATTGGGATCTCAACGCATTCAATATACCAATGACCGATCAAAATACGCCAATGTATCCCCAATCGGGAACCGGCTTTACGGCTGGAGGGTTCGATGCACCAAGAGTTAACGACGGTTCCGATTACTTTAAATCGTGGATTTGGGATCTTGGTACACCCGGATCGCCCACCTATCCACCTGGCAATCCGACAAATCCATTGTTCGGATTTACTCAACGTGCTACAAGAAACCATGTTAGAGATATGTTTCAAATATTAAGAAACCTAGGCTTACCCGATAACTTAATGTTTGCACATCAAATTCCGGGTGATAATGCCATGGGACATCTTAATACATCGCCTACCTGGACAGGTCTCCTTCCTTTCAATGGAAATGTAGGAATCACAAACTTTTGGACAATTAATCCGAATTTCATGACTCAATACACCAATACCTATCCTAACAGTAAAGGATGGGGTATATTCGAATGGCATCCTTTTCCATCTCAAAATTCGGGTATGACTCCTGCAGTGCATCATCTCAGTCAGCAACTTTATGATATCACTTTACGCGATGTAACGAATTACTATAATAACGGAGCACATTATTTATGTATAGGTTGGTGGTGGCCGGCCGATCAAAGTTATTGGCCTTCGAACATGCCTCAAACCGGATACGATTCATCGTTCCCGGTTAATGACAGTAGAACTGCTGATGCTTTACGTGACTTCTTGGCATCACGCCCCAATGCTCCTTACCCTGGCTACAAAGGAGGAAATATTTGTATGAATGCACCAAGCAGTTTAATATTGAATAGCATAAGTAAAACACAAATAAATCTACAATGGGTTGATAATACTACAAGCGAAACTGCTTATCTTATTGAACGTAAAAGTCCGGGAAAAGCTTATGTACAAATAGCTTCGATTGTAGCAAATGCTACGAACTATCAAGATAAAGCAGTAAGTCCAGGCGTAAAATACACTTACAGATTACGTGCAACTCAATCGAACACTTGTTTTTCAGGCTATTCAAATGAAGCTACAACGGTGAGCTTTTCCGATAATGATATTGTTTGGAATTTTACCACAACAACAGAAAACTGGGCAATGAGTCATAGTGTTACAGGAACTATTGAAAATCAAACGCTGCATATAGCAGTTACAGGAAGCGATCCGTATATAATTTCTGCCAATGGATTAAACATCAATGCCGATCAAAAGAAGTATGTCATTATTAATATGAAATATGATGCTGTTGATCAACAAGGCGAATTACGAGGATCAGGTACCCAGAATACCGATGTCCTTTATCCTTTAAATCCTTTGAATACCTCATTCTCCGACAATCTGATTGATATGACGGGAGTATCGACTTGGACAGGAACGGTCAATAACATGCGAATCGATCCTTTTACTAGTGCAAGCAGTGGTAATTTATATTTCGACTGGATACGGATCGTAGCTGGCAATGGCATCGATAGTGCGGTAATTGCACCGATAGCCGTGAATATCGATACCTCCAAATATTATATGATATATACAAAAAACTCACCTAGCAATTTTGTCACCATAATAGATACAATGGCTCGCAATGGCTCTAATATAGGAGTTGCCCCCAATACAAACAGCGATCTTCAAATATGGAAAATTAAAAATGTAGGAAATGGTTATTATGCCTTTACATCGAGAAGTAACCCATCAATAGGCTTCGATTGTTCAGCACCACCGGTAGACGGAACCAATGTGCAAGCATGGACATACGGGGGCAACGACCGTCAACAATGGAGCATTCAGGATGCAGGCGATGGATTCTATCATATAGCGGTAATGAATAGCAATCCCAAATATGTACTCGACATGTCCGGCACAAACGTGCAAGTGTGGTCGAATGCCGGTAACGATCGTCAAGAATGGCAATTTAAACCTGTTACTATAAATACTCCACCAACAATTTCCATTGCGAGCCAAACCGGTCAAACATTATTGTCGCCAGCATCTGTAATTATAAATACAACAGCAAGCGATGCCGACGGATCGGTTGCCAAAGTAGAATTCTTTAATGGTACAACGAAAATAGGCGAATCGACAATCGCTCCATTTTCATTTACTTGGGCAAATGTTGCTGCCGGATCGTATACAATTTCGGCAAAGGCTACTGACAACAAAGGAGCAACTACTACGTCATCAGTACTGACGGTTACGGTATTGCCAACAACAATCTGGGATTTCAGTACTACTATTAATAACTGGAACAGCACCCATAGCTTGACATACAATAGTCCGGCAACAATAGCTATTACCGGAGCAGACCCTTACTTCTATTCTCCCGATAATGTGAATATGTCGGCTAGCAATTATAAATACATTATCATAAAAATGCAAAACAAAACGTCCGACAATTCCGCACAATTCTATTGGAACACAACAACCTCAACCGGTTTTTCGGATACTCAAATGATCACGTTTGCTATTGTGCCAAACGATACCATACAACGCTATTATATACTCGATCTTTCAACCAATCCCAATTGGACAGGTACCATAAGGCAGATACGCTTTGATCCCATTGCTGCAGCAAGTTCAGGTTCGGTTATTCTCAATTTCATTAAATTTGCCGGAACCTATACTGCTACAACTGCTACAATACCGGGAATTATTGAAGCCGAGAATTTCGATCTGGGAGGACAGGCGAATGCCTATAACGATGCAGATGCAATAAACAATGGCGGTCAGTATCGTTTAAACGAAGGTGTTGATATTGAAAAATGTTCTGATTCAGGAGCCGGTTACGATATCGGTTGGAATAACACGGGCGAATGGCAAGAGTTCTTGGTTACTGTTGCAACTGCCGGAACATACAATGTAGCAATACGAGTTGCCGGTGTCAGTGCCGGTCAATTTCACCTTGAATGTAACGGAACAAACAAATCGGGAGCAATTACCGTGGGAAATACAGGAGGAGTTCAAGTGTGGACAACAGTAAATGCTACTGTAACGCTATCTTCAGGTATACAAGTAATGCGCGTTTATTTCGATAATGCATCGGGTAACATTAATATCAATTCAATGACATTTACCAAATATGTACCCACCATTACTCCTTACATAAGTGTAAACAATGCTTTGTTTACACAAACAAATGTTGCTACTCTATGCGAAGGTGGTTCCGTTATATTTGGGCCACAACCATTGATAGAAACAGGATGGAAATGGAATGGACCTGCCGGCTTCACAGCTTCAACGCGTCAAATAACCCTTTCGAATATTACAACTGCAATAGCTGGCAACTATACCGCTACCTACACCGATGCTAATGGTAATTCAAACACCGTAACGTTTACTGTTACAGTAAATGGGAAACCGGTGATTGTGCCTTATATGCAAATAAATGCTAATTGGGTATCAACTTCGAACGGTACCTTTGTTTCGGGCGACAATCTATGGTTTGGTCCATGGCCTGAAGTGTCAAACGGCTGGAGTTGGAAAGGACCTAACGGATTTACATCAACCGCTCGCGACCCTCAATTGCTTAATGTGCAAACACTTCAACAAGGAACTTATACGGCAAACTATACCGATGGAAATGGTTGTGTCGGTACCAAAGATTTTACTATTACGATTCTTCAAAAACAAGGTATTGCATTGACAAAAGGGTGGAACCTCATTTCCATCAACGTTCACCCAACCGATAGCAGCATTGCAACACTTTTCGCCGGTCTTGATGTAAAAGAAATAAAGACGATGAATGCATTTTGGCTCAAAGTTCAAAATACCGTATTTAACAGTTTAAAAACCATACAATCGGGTCAAGGATATATGGTAAATATGAATGTTGCAGGAACATTGAATGTCGTTGGAAATCCTATCGTTGAAACATTATCAGCAGCCTCTCTTCATAACGGTTGGAATTTGGTAGGTTGTCCCTACCAATCGGCAACTCCAATAGCAACCATTTTCAATACATCAAACAGTAAATTGGTTAAAAACCTCGATGGCTATTGGATACCCAATGGTACAATAAATAGCATATCAAGTTTTGAACCTAATAAAGCATATTTCTTAAAAAAATAGATTGTTAATAAATTAAAATTGAAGATTATGACTAGTAACAAGCAATTGGTAGTTGTTTTAAAACAACTAGTGGAAACGCACATTAATGATCCCGGTTTTAATGTTACACAACTATGTGTTTGTATTAAAATGAGTAGAGCATCGATGTATAGAAAAATTATGCGACTCTATCATTGTGGTCCGAAAGAATATCTTGAAGACCGACGCTTAGAATTAGCTAAAAACAAAATAGATTCAGACGACTGTTGTATAAAAGTAGTTGCCTTCGATGTAGGTTTTGTGGATCCTAAATACTTTGCCAAAAAGTTTAAACAAAAGTATTTGATGACTCCATCGGAGTATAAAAGACAAAACTACCCGGTTGAAGAATATGTAGAAATCTAAGTCTATCGCCTATGAACAGAACTATGGTATATCCGCTTGCATTGACTTACAGACCATGCTAAGTAGAATATACAATACATCAAATAGTAAATTGGTTAAAAACCTCGATGGATATTGGATTCCAAATGGAACAATAAGTAGCATATCAAGTTTTGAACCTGACAAAGCTTATTTCTTAAAAAAATAGATTGTTAATAAATTAAAATTGAAGATTATGACTAGGAACGAACAAATAGTAGTTGATTTAAAACAACTTGTTGAAAATCATATTAATGATCGCAGTTTTAATGTTACAAAACTGTGCATTTGTACTAAAATGAGTAGAGTATCGATGTATCGAAAAACTATGCAACTCTATAATTGTGGTCCAAAAGAATATCTTGAAAACATACGTTTGGAAGTAGCTAAAAACAAAATAGATTCCGACGACTGTTGTATAAAAGTAGTTGCCTTTGAAGTAGGTTTTCGAGATCCTAAATACTTTGCAAGGAAGTTTAAACAAAAGTATTTAATCACTCCTACAGTATATAAAAAACAAAATTACCCGGTTGAAAAATATATTAAGATCTAAATCAATCGTATTAAATTGGGATCATTACAATCGATAAATTATACATTTATGAAGCATCTATTTACCTATTTCGTTTGTTTCGTTTTAATCGTAAGTAAAACGAACAATTTTGCCCAAACCGTAACGGTCGACTTCTCAATACCTACGGACTTACCTCTCGTAAAGAAGTTCGATTGGATGAATTCGCGTTATATGCCTATGTGGAAATATAACAGCAGCCCTAGCCTCGATTACTTACGCGATGCAAAAATGAAATCGTTACGAATAGAATTAGGTTGGGGGGTTGCAAATAGCTTCAACAATTGCATCGTTTGTGGAAGTAATGGTAATGTAACATACGATTACAGTCCACTCGATATGATAGCTACTCAGATGAATAATCGAAATATGAGAATGTATTGGTCGTATGCCTATAACCCCGATCCGTTAAAATATTGTAATAACGATGGAATAGGAACTCCCTGCGATATTGTTAAATGGGGCGATATATTAAAGAACATGTCGGCTCACTGGAAAGCAAATGGACTTACACCGGCTTATCAAGGAGTATGGAATGAACCCGATTTTACCGGAGCATTTTATAGCGGTGATGTTAACTCTTTTAAGCCGATTTATGAATATGGCAGTAAAGGAATACGTGCAGGCAATGCCGATGCAGTGGTTGGTGGTCCCGACCTTGCAGTTGGTGATACTTGGCTGGCAAGTTTATTAGACAATATTCAAAGTACCAATGCACCCATGGATTTTCTTTCATATCATATTCTTGGAGCAGGAAACGAAGATCGCATTAAACCTAAAAGAGATGCATTAAATGCCCGTCCCTATTTTAATCAAACCGAGATGATGATTGGCGAATTAAATCCGTATTCAACAACAACCTATCATGGACAGGCTACGTCTGCGGCGAGCGATTGGCCTATGGGATCGGCTGCCCTTGATTGTATGGATTATTTTATTCAAACTCCCGAAGTAACACGAACCTTTTGGGCACAAGGTATGGATGCAGGAGGTGGCGATGCTTTAGCTGCAATTACCTATACCGGTAGTTATCGTCGTCCTGTTTATTGGGCACATTATTTTTATGGACTTATGCCCGTCGATAGAGTTCAAACAACGACTAACGGAGTTAAAGCTTTTGCGTCGACCGATGGTCATACGGCAGCAATTATGCTTTGGGTTCCCCAAGGTTGGGGCAATAAGACCGTAACCGCAACATTTAAAAATGCAGCTTTCCCTTCCGGAACATTAAACGTTTGGAGAATAGATGCAACACACAATTCATATCATAATACCGGTCACGATTATGACGCTCCGGAACAAATTCAGGTTGCCAATACAAATGGCTATACCTGGACAGGAACAATTCCCGACGGAGGTACTGTACTTCTACAACTTTCTGATAACACGGGAATATCGGAGCTTGCAAATTATGATATGGGAGCAACACTAATCCGTCAACATCATTTGTTTTATAATCGTGGTGATAAAAGCTATGGAATTTTCGATCCGTCTACCTTTATTGCCAGACTTGGTATGTCGGGCAACAATTATGCACTGGTAGAAGAAGGTGCATTATATAAAAATATGCCTGCCGCCATCACTATCAAAACAATAACACAAGGAAATCCTCATGCATTAGATATGAACAGTGTGTTAAGCTTAAATCTCGATTATAGAGTTAACGGCATATATACAAAATCGGTACTGTTTCATGGAGGATTGTATAATACGGCTCGGCAAACAGGACATTCTTTTGGCAAAACAGGATTGCCACAACAAGTGATTCAAGTAGCTTTATCTGACTTTACCATAAATCTTGCCGATTATGCTCCGGCAGGTTGGATCGTTGGGGGCGATGTCTTAATTAGCTTTACCATGCAAAATACCGGAGCAAATAGCCGGGTTAAGTTTACAATTCGTAAAGCGAGTATTCCTATTACGACTATCGATACAACTAAATATTATATGATATATACAAAAAACTCACCTACCAATTTTGTCACCATAATTGATACAATCGCTCGCAATGGCTCTAATATAGGAGTTGCCCCCAATACGAACAGCGATCTTCAAATATGGAAAATTAAGAATGTAGGAAATGGTTACTATGCCTTTACTTCGAGAAGTAACCCATCAATAGGGTTCGATTGTTCAGCTCCACCGGTAGACGGAACCAATGTGCAGGCATGGACATACACAGGCAACGACCGTCAACAATGGAGCATTCAGGATGCAGGCGATGGATTCTATCATATAGCGGTAATGAATAGCAATCCCAAATATCTGCTCGACATGTCGGGCACAAACGTGCAAGTGTGGTCGAATGCCGGTAACGATCGTCAAGAATGGCAATTTCAACCGGTTACCATAAATACTCCACCTACCATTTCCATTGCGAGCCAAACCGGTCAAACAATGATGTCGCCTGCATCAATAATTATAAATACAACAGCTGGCGATGCCGACGGATCAGTAGCCAAAGTTGAATTCTTTAATGGTACAACGAAAATTGGAGAATCGACAACCGCTCCTTTTTCATTCACGTGGGCAAATGTTGCAGCAGGTTCGTATTCAATTTCAGCAAAGGCAACAGACAACAATGGAGCAACTACGACGTCATCAGTACTGACGGTTACCGTATTGCCAACAACAATATGGAATTTCAGTTCTACTATCGATAATTGGAATAGCAGCCATAATTTATCTTACATTAATCCTTTAACAATTATTATAAAAGGAGCAGACCCCTACTTCTATTCGCCCGATAATGTGAATATGTCGGCTAGCGATTATAAATACATTATCATAAAAATGCAAAACAAAACGTCCGACAATTCCGCCCAATTCTATTGGAATACAACAACCTCAACCGGTTTTTCGGATACTCAAATGATCACGTTTGCTATTGTGCCAAACGATACCATCCAACGCTATTATATACTCGATCTTTCAACCAATCCCAACTGGACGGGTACCATCAGGCAGATACGCTTTGATCCCGTTGCTGCAGCAAGTTCAGGTTCGGTTATTCTCGATTTCATTAAATTTGCCGGAACCTATACTGCTACAACTGCTACAATTCCGGGAATTATTGAAGCCGAGAATTTCGATCTGGGAGGTCAGGCTAATGCCTATAACGATGCAGACGCAATCAATTACGGCGGTCAATATCGATTAAACGAAGCTGTCGATATTCAAACAACTAACGATGTTGGTGGAGGTTACAATGTTGGTTGGATTACTACCGGTGAATGGTTGGAATACCTTATCAATAGCACCGCAACAGCAATGTATACCGTTACATCGAGAATGGCTGCAAGCACCGATGCCAATCAATTCCATATAGAAGTTGATGGCATTGATAAAACCGGTATTATTACCGTTAATACTACCGGAGGTATCCAAACCTATGCCGATTTTTCAAAAGATATAGCAATTACAGCCGGACTCCATTGCATCCGTATTATCTTTGATAAAAGTAACGGTGGTTTTAATTTCAATAAAATAACGGTTGCAAAGAAACGCTACACACAATCTATAACATTGCAAAAAGGTTGGAATATTATTTCTACAAATGTTTGCCCAATCGACAGTAGTGTTGCGACATTATTCTCAGGCTTAGATGTTCAAGAAATTAAAACAGCTGATGCCTTTTGGAGAAAACTGCAAAACAATCTATTTAACAATCTAAAAACGATTGAAGCAGGTAAAGGTTATTTGGTAAACATGAATGTTGCCGCAACATTAACCGTTACCGGAACTCCTACCGTAAAAACAGTACTAACCCCACTCCATAAGGGATGGAATATTATTGGTTGTCCGTATCAAACCTCAACTGCCTTATCAACACTATTCAATGCAACAAACACCTCAATCGTGAAAAATTTTAATGGCTATTGGATTCCTAATGGAACTACAAACAGCATTCAAAATCTTGAACCCGATTTTGGTTATTTTATTTTAAATTTCTAAGTAAGAGGAATGGTGAATTATGAATGGTGAATTATGAATGGCGAAGCCCTCTACGAAGTAAATTGTGATTGCTAACTACAAAATAGTTTTAGCCACAAAGACAGAAAGACTCGAAGAAACACAAAGTTTAAAGATGATTGGTAAATCACAATACAACGCAATACCTAACCTCAATGCATTCCCCTCCTTTGGAGGGGTGTCCGGCAGGACGGGGTGGTAAATGGTAAATGGTGAATGGTAAATGGTAAATGGTGAATTATGAATTATGAATTATGAATTATGAATTATGAATTGACATCACCATTCACCATTTCGGATTTTACATGTCAATGTAAAGTTTTTACATCTCGATGTAGATTTCTACATGTCAATGTAAATTCCCTACATGTCAATGTAGATTCCTGCATCTCGATGTAGATTTCTACATGTCAATGTAAATTCCCTACATGTCAATGTAGAATCCTGCATCTCGATGTAGATTTCTACATGTCAATGTAAATTCCCTACATGTCAATGTAGATTCCTACATCTCAATGTAAATTCCTACATGTCAATGTAGATTCCTACATCTCAATGTAAATTCCTACATGTCAATGTAGATTCCTACATGTCAATGTAAATTCCTACATCTCAATGTAGATTCCTACATCTCAATGTAAATTCCTACATGTCAATGTAGATTCCTGCATGTCAACGTAAAAACCATACAGCTCGATGCAAAATTTAAAATGTCGTTGTAAATCAGCACAAGTAAACAATAAACAATGGAAATGCTATAGGGAGTTTGATTATTCAGAACGATTTAATTACGATTCGTTCGTTCAATGAAGCTTTCAAAGCTATAATCTCATCATCGGTAGATAAACAATACGTTGTGAACCTATATTCCAAACATGCTAACAATAACTAAATTATTAGAACATCGAAAATTAATTCGTATTTTCTATAAAAACATTCCAAACACATTATTCAACGTCTCTTTTTTCTCGGACAAAAATCGACTCACTTTAAAAATATCGCTATATACTTATTTATAAACACATTACATTTTTTGGGTCTATTTACAATGAGACGTTTTTCATACTTTTAAGCAACATTCTTCTACCTTTTTCGGAGCATTTCGACTTACATTTGGATATACAAAAATGAAAAAGCCATGAACAAAACGTTCACGATATCAAATTTGAATTATTTCATGGCATATTAAAATTGCTTAACCCTTTGAGGTTTCAGCTGACCTAAAAAGAATCGTTAATATAAACAGACGAAAAACTGTATATCAAATAATATATGAATAAAATAATCACCATATTATTGTTACTGTTTGTAATCGAAGTTTCGAAAGCACAAACCGAAAGTTCTAAAGTAGGCATCAGACCCTTACCCAGAAATAAAGGCGAAGAAGTTAATGGTGCATTAACCTGTGGTAATTATGACGACTTATCGGGACAATATCCGTTTGTGAGTGCTAACATGTTTTCGGTGATGGATTATTCAGGTAATTTTATTACCAAAAACAAATTCTTCGAATTTTATCTCCCTACCGACACCGATTGGATAAACACCGATCCCTGTAAAAACAGTCTTATTACAGAAATAAGAAACAATGAAAACGCCGGAGGTTTTGTAGAACATATACTAATCTGTCGTGAAGCCCAATTGTTAGGAAAAGGAAAATGGGGACCTATTCCTGGAGATAGTAGAATACTCTATCCTAAAGATGTAAGCGATTACCGCAAGCTGTTTAAAGATGCCAAAGCATTAGGACTGGTTAAATACGATAATTATAAACTTATACAAATGGTAAGAAGCCATAGCGTATTCTATCTTGACACGAATGCTCAGAAAATCATTAAATCGATGGATGGTGTTGTGTACGAATGTCATCACTTTGGCGACCATTGGCCGCTTACAACTGGTGTCGATAAAGATTTTACTGCCCTTGCCCTTGGAGCTCAATGGACAATAAATCAAGGTAAAGATTACATCTTTTATTATGGTCCTTATATATATAAGGATTGTGCTGGCTATATCGACGATACCTTTAAAGATTGGTTAAACCAATTTTGGGCTGCCGGTCTGCCTAAGTACAGCAAATATATGCATTATTACATGAATGCGTTCCCTTTTGCCTGTGGCAATACCCGTCCTATCGGTCCTGAAACAGATGCCCATTCTGTTCTTGGATTGGCAAAATGGTTGATACAACAAGTAACCGGAACAACAATTCAAACAACCTATTGGCATTTTGCTTCATCCCTCGAAGGATGGAATGCTCTCCATAATCTGACTTCGAACGTTACGAACAGTTTGGCTACTTTGACTATTACCGGCACTAACCCAACGTTCTATTCGCCCGATTATGTAAATATGTCGACCAACGATTATAAACATATTGTTGTAAGCATGCAAAACAAAACTACCGACAATACAGCACAATTAATGTGGACTACTACTACATCAACAAGCTTTGACAGTACTAAAACGGTCAATTTCCCCATAATTCCAAACGATACTATTCAACGGTATTATATAATCGATTTATCTGCCAAACCCAATTGGACGGGAACAATCAAACAAATCCGGTTAAATCCGGTAGCAAATGTTAGCAGTGGATCGGTTATTCTTGATTTTATAAAATTCGCAGGTACCTATCCGTCATCAGTTACTTCCATTCCGGGAATAATAGAAGCTGAAAATTATGATCGTGGTGGACAAGGCAATGCATATAACGATGCCGATTCAACAAACAATGGAGGTCAATACCGCAGCGAAGCTGTCGATATCCAAGCAACAAGCGATGTTGGAGGTGGTTATAATGTGGGCTGGATCAATACGGGCGAATGGTTGGAATATCTAATTAAAAGTACTAAAACGGCAATCTATTCAGTAACAACAAGAATTGCATCAAGCGTCGACAGCAATCAATTTAATATTGACATTGATGGAATTGATCAAACGGGCATTGTAACCATTACAAATACAGGAGGACCACAAACCTATGCCGATTTTACGAAAGAAATGACGATACCTTCAGGGCTTCACATAATACGTCTGCTATTTGATAAAAGGAATGGTATGTTTAACGTTAATAAGTTAACCGTTTCTATAAAAATTGATACTCAAACCATCGTCTTGCAAAAGGGCTGGAATATTATATCAACAAATCTTTGTCCTGTCGACAGCAGCATTGCAACCATCTTTGCTAGTTTAGATGTTCAAGAAATTAAAACAACCAATACCTTCTGGGAAAAAGGGCAAAATGCCGTCTTTAATAAATTGAATACACTATCAGCCGGACAAGGTTATTTAGTAAAGATGAATGCTGCCGGAACAATAAAAATAACGGGAACACCTTTCATAGTTCCTCAATCGCAATTCGCAATTAAATCAGGCTGGCAATTAATGGGCTGTCCTTACCAAAACCCAACATCTTTGGCAAGCATATTTAATGCAAATAATACAAAAGCAATTAAAAACTTCAACGGATTCTGGATACCCAACAATTCAACCAACAGTATTCAAAATCTTGAGCCTTCAAAAGGTTATTTTATACAAGGTAAATAGAGCTTATTGAATAACAATTAAAAATTAGAATTGAAACTAGAAATAAAAGGTAATTCCTATCTAATAATTATCAGTGTTGTATTCATCTGTGTAATCAGTGGATAAGAAACAAACTAGAGATAGAAGACAATCCATTACCTTTTAATATCAGTGTTGTATTTATCAGTGTAATCAGTGGATAAGAAACAAATAGAAAAATTAATAACAAAAATTAATCAATATGAAAAAACAAGTATTAAAACTCGCAATAGTAATTATCCAATTACTACTAAGTCTTCAATCAAACGCGCAAATAGTTATTGAAGCAGAAAAAGCCGTACTTAACGGAATCTCAACAAATACTGCCGGCGGCGTCACGTATGCCAATATGCAAGGAAGTGGAAGTATTGATATTCCGATAACCGTACCAAGCACCCATCTCTACAATATAACCATGAGGGTGAGTACCCCGATGGGCAACAAAGATCAGGATTTGTATGTAAATGGCGTAAAAATCTCTCTATTGATATTTCCAAGCAACAGTGCATTTTTCGATTTCAATGCTGGTGCGGTTCTTCTTAATGCTGGAGCAAACACCGTTACCATTAAACCCAATTGGGGCTATATGTATTTCGACAAATTCACCTTTTCGTTGGCATCACCGGTCAATTACAATATAACCGATGTTGGGTTGAGAGACTCGAATGCAAATCAAAAAACCAAAGATCTTTTTGCTTTTCTTCATGCTAACTACGGTAAAAAGATTATCTCGGGTCAAACCTTCTATTGGAAAGAATTGATAGCATTGGCTCAAAAGACACCGGTAATTCAAGCTTTCGATATGCAAAATTATTCTCCCCATAATCCATGGAACAATTGGAATGGCTACGACGACGGCTCGGTGAAAGCAGCTATCGATTTTTATAATGCTTCGAATGGAAAAGGTATTGTATCGTTCGTATGGCACTGGTTCTCACCTTCGGGAGGCAGCCTGAGCACCAGTACCTTTGCTAAATCGAATACTCCTTATGATATTAAACTGGGAGTTGTACCGGGAAATCAAGAATATACCGATCTAATCCGCGATATTGATGCTATTGCCGTTCAACTCAAACGCTTGAGCGATGCAGGAGTTCCCGTATTATGGCGTCCGCTGCACGAGGCAGGTGGTAACTTCTTCTGGTGGGCTGCCGACAGGGTTTCTTGTCTCAAACTTTACGACATTATGTACGACCGATTAACCAATTATCATAATCTACACAACCTTATTTGGATATGGTCTACACCCGAGTCGGCATGGTATCCGAGCAATAGCAAGGTCGATGTTTTCGGTTACGATTCGTATCCCGGAGCATACGTCTATTCAACTCAAAAAAGCGTATTCGATCAAATGTATAGTGTTTGTAATGGAAAGAAAATGCTGGCACTGTCAGAAAACGGTCCGATACCCGATATCTCATTGTGTTATGCTTACGACGATGTGTGGTCGTTCTTCATGTCGTGGGGCAACTTGGTGGCAAGTCAAAATACAACCGCTCATATTGTTGCTGTTTATAACGATACGAATGTTATTACAATGAATAACGTTCCTCAACCTACCATTAATCAAAAAGGACAGATAATACCCTATTTTAATGCTTACACCGCTCCTACCAATTGGAGCTTGTCGACCGTTTATTTTGGTGGAAGTGCTACGGTAACAAATGTAAACTATCATTTGCCTGTTGATACAACTCAGGGATATCCGGCAATGGTTGTAGAATCGACAAAACCAAACTACGATTGGTGGAATGTATTATTTCAACCTTATCAATCGGTCGATTATTTTCGATTAGGTAAAACGCCCTTCATCCATTTTCGCTTAAAATGGACAGCAATTGCTCCAGGAGCTGATTTGGAAATACGACTTGTAACGCAAGACAATTCTCCCACAACAGGCTTTCCATCTCAAAACGCAAGTGTGATGCTGAGCAAATACACGCAACCGACAACATCTTGGAATGATATATATATTCCCCTATCCGATTTTACGTCGCAAAACTCAAAACTGAATCTCAGTAGGGTATCACAAATAGCAATACTCGGTTCCGGTTCGTATACCCAAACCAATAAGATGTTAATTGCTACGCTCGAAGTTGTTCCATCGATTGCTAATCCATTTGTTGATGCCGTAAAAGTAAATCAGATCGGATATGTTAGTAATCAGAAAAAAATGGTTATTGTCAGTTACGAATCAGGAGCGGGTACCATTATCCCCAGTTCATTTTCGATTGTAAATACCAAAACCAACAACGCTGTCTTTACCGGAACTTTAACGCAGAAAATAGCAGTCAATCCTGCACAATGGGGACAAGACGGCGACGATGTGTATCAAGGCGATTTCAGTTCGTTCACAACTCCCGGAACCTATAAAATCGTTGTTTCTGATTATGCACAACAATCGCAACCATTTGTTATATCCGACTCGGCATACAATAAAGTGTTTCGCGATGCATTACGTTTCTTTTACTACTGTCGCTCGGGCGAAGCTATTGTTGAACCCTATGCCGAAGGTTTTACTCGGAACTCGCTATACCAAGGTGGAACAGCTGCAACATACGACTACAAAACAGGAACACGTGATATAAAAGGAGGCTGGTTCGATGCGGGCGATATGCATCTCGATACCCATGCCCCCCTTGCTTCGGTGTGGTGGTTGCTCGAAACATTGAAAGATGACGAAAACAAGGTACCGTCAAACAGTTTGAATATTCCGGGTTCAAAAAACGGTGTAAGCGATCTTTATGCCCTTATTAAATTTGAACTCGACTGGTATAAGAAAATGGCCAATCCCGACGGATCGGTTCAATTCTGGGTTGAACAACAAATCAACCAAACCATACCAACCATGAGTGATGTAACAACATCGGCTGCTGCTATACTTGCAGGTTTATTCTCAAAGGCATATCCGCTCTTTAAGAAACAACCAGCCTATTCCGCTTATGCCGACACATTATTGATTATGTCGCAAAACTCATGGCAATGGCTTTCTGCACATACTGCAAACATTAATCCTATTAACCCGAAAACAAATCAACCCTATCCTTACGAAAACGATGACAAAACAGATAATGCTATGCGATTCTTTGCAGCAGCTAACCTGTTCAATGCAACCGGTAATGCGGTATATAATACATACATTGTTTCACATTTCAGCGATCCGTTGCTCGACTTCGATAATCAGGCTTGGGGAGGAATAATGAATTCGGTGCAAACTACCAAGAGTTTAGGTTATATGGATTATGTCAATTCAACACAGTCAACCGTTGTTACAACCATTGTACAAAGGTTGAAAACCGAATTCATAAAGAACGCCGACTGGACATTAGATAGAATTGGATATACTGCATATAACATTCCAATGGCAGCACCCAATCATCTATTCTGGGGTTCAACAAGCTACATTTTATGCTACGCCTATGAATACAAAAAAGCTTACGAATGGACAAGCAACGTAAAATACAGGGATGCCATATCGAATGCTATTGATTGGGCTTTGGGTAGGAATCCGGCAAACAGAATCTTTGTAACCGGCTATGGTGACGATTTACATGGAACCGACCTTTATAGTTTTTATTGGAACGACATCTATAATGCTCCTCCAGGATACATGTGCGGAAACATTAACGAAAACGAGTTAATTCCTTTAATAAAAAAACCTTGGAAACGATTCCTTAATACGCAGGATGCAGCACTGCTAGAACCTGGCATTTATTGGAATGCACAATTTACCTGGGCAATGGGTTATATGGCATCGGTTAAAACAACAACATTGGTATCGCAATCTATCTCACTAAAAAAAGGTTGGAATATTATTTCAATCAATATCCAACCTACCGATAGTAGTATTGCAACGATCTTTAACGGCTTGGATGTTCAAGAAGTTAAAACAACAGATGCCTTCTGGCGAAAAGATCAACCTCTCGCATTCAATAGCGTGAAATCTATTGCTCCTGGTAATGGTTATTTGGTGAATATGAATAGTTCAGGGGTTCTAAACGTTGTAGGTACTCCGTTACTCTCGGGAATGCCGGCAATCAAAACAGGATTGAATCTCATTGGCTGTCCATTCCAAACCGCAACGCCGTTATCGGGTTTATTTTCTGCAACAAATTGTCTGATGATTAAGAATTTTGAAGGATTTTGGATACCCAATGGTGTCACAAATAGTATTAGTAATCTCGAAACCGGAAAAGGCTATTTTATAATTGGAAAATAAAACGGTGATAAAAGAAATAGGTAATTCATCATTTTACCTATTCGAACCAAAATATATGTTTGAATAGGTAAAATGATACAATTGGTAAAATTTGAATGCACGGACTACAAGTCCGCGCAAGCTATGAGACAATTGGTAAAATTCGAAAGACATACGTTATGAGAATGAATTATTGTAGTATTTATGATTTAGTAAGGTGCGAGCAGATAAGGCTTGAACGGACTTGCAGTCCGTAAGGCTCGAGCGGACTTGCAGTCCGTTCGTTATACCGTTAAAATGCACGGACTGCAAGTCCACACAAGCTATGAGACAATTGGTAAAATTCGAAAGACAGACATTCATCTAAGAAGAAATAATGTATACGCTTCCTAAAATAATTTTCAACTCAATACGATGAAATAACTCTAACAAAGTAAAAATAGTAATAACCAACATTAATACCTTTAAATCAGATGAAAACGAAATCGTCAACACTTAAACATGAATATTCGATGTGGGATCACATAATCCCTACTGGAAATATGTTGAAAAATATTATGAAAAAAGACTCTTATCTTATTATTGTAATCTCAATCATTATTATTTTTCTTGTTGCATTCCTCCTTACTTCATGTAAGAAGAACAAAAAAGATCCGAGCTATTGGACCTATAATGGAAGCGGTGACGGCACTATCGAATCGAACCAAAAAGCGGTTATTACGGTAGCCATTCAAAGTAATTTGAATGTTAATGGCAATGCTCGGCTTGGAACAAACGCTTCGGTAAAAAACGATTTAAATCTTAATGATAACGGGAAAGTTGTTTTTTTAGCCGATAAAAACACCGATACCATATATGTTGACGGAAATATAAATTGTAACGACACCCTCCTGATACAACGAGGAATTTTAAAAGTGAGCCATGATTTCAATATTAACTCGTCGGGAGTGGTTAATTGTTCGAACGATGCACTCGTTATTGTCGCAGGCAACCTTAATCAATCGGGAATATTATGGGGAAACTACAATATTAAAGCTGCAATAAAACATATAAATAAACCTGAAACAACAAACAATAACCCAATTCCATTTTATAGCTACAGCAATCATTATTAAAACGCCATTATTAAGAAAATACTTTACAAAATTATTCTACATAAGTTATGTGAATGAATTATTGTCGCATTTAAGACTTGGTAAGGCTCGAGCGGACTCAATGTCATTAAGTTAAGAAATGATAGAATAGAAATGATTATTTATTATGTGACGGAAACACCCCAAACCCCTAAAAGGGGCTTTAACAGCCTAACCGTTAGACTAGATTGTTTCTTTGTTTGCCGGTAATTATAAATCTTATTATTCAATGATAATGGAATTAATTTGAGATATCTTAAATCTTTTAGAGAGCTTGTTAAAGCCCCTTTTAGGGGTTTGGGGTGATTTTCGTACTATCAATAAATGATATTTCTTAACGTAATGACATTGCGAGTGGACTTGTAGTCCGTTCGTTATAACAATTGAATGCACGGACTGCAAGTCCGCGCAAGCTAATAGAAAGATAATACTGCACATTTAAATTTACTACAATGAACAATATGCTTGTTTCCTATTCCGATCTTTTAAAACATCCAAGTACTTGGAAAAAATTGATCATAGTTCTCTGTTTCGTTTCGAGTTATAGTGCTTCATCATTTGCAACTATTGCCGATCCTTTTAAACCGGAATATCAGTCGGCATCAGCACTGATGTCCGACACAACCTCACCACCGGTTTCGGTTCCATTTACTCCTAACGAATTATCGCCTTGGCAAACGCAAAACCTTACTCCTACACAAATCCGTTCAATAAATATCCTTTTAATCTTCGATCAATGGACTTACGACGAGGTGTTGAAGAAATCGGTGCAACCGGCATTTGTTTTTCCTGATTACCAAAGTCTGACAATTCTGGGCAATTATCTTAAAACAGTAAATCCGTCCATAATAACTCCTTTACCGGTTACACCAACATTAACCGATCTCACGACCTATTGTGTTGCACAATATAAAGCACAACAAAGCGGTAAATCGTTTACTAAAAAAACCGATTACGAAGCTCTTAAACAAATTGTGTATAGCTATCAATACGAATATGTTAAACAAATAAAAAAATGTGCTTGTATACAGGCAGCTAAACGGAATATTCCTCCCGAAATGATCATTTCAATGATAGAAAATGAAACGGTATATTATCCCAATTATATAACCGAACCGGGTCCAAGTGCCTGCGTCGGACTAGGACAAATAAGAATGGGTGATAATAAAAATGTGCCGATACCGGGAGTAATAGGTAATCTTGAACGATTCGGTTATATGGCTGATAATGTTGTTAACGATTCGATGCTTATCGACCCTTTCATCAACATAGGACTTATCTGTCAAAAACTTGCGTTCGATTATTTGGGTCAAACACCATCAATACCAAAGGTAAACAAATGGAGTATTGCACTTACGAGTTATGGTCCGGTAAGCGGCTATGTAGCGGCTACAACAAATCTTGCCGATATTGTCATATCACGTCCCTATCTTATGACCAACGAAACAATTTATTTCAAAGGCTGGTCTTTAGGTTATCCAAAGGTTTCCATAACAGCACCATTAAATAATCCTACTTTTACAACAATATCACCCATCACTATCACGGCAACAGCCTCGGATATTGATGGTACGATAAGTAAAGTTGAGTTTTATAACAATACCTTATTATTGGAAGTTTCAACAAAATCGCCGTATAGTTTCACCTGTACCGGTCTGCCCATAGGAACATATTCTGTAACGGCAAAAGCCTACGACAACAATAATGTTGTATCGACAAGTGCCAAAGTGGGGTTTATCGTAATCGGCGATACCACAAAGATTCTCATAACTCAAACCATCGCACTTGCCCAAGGATGGAATCTGCTATCGTTAAATGTTTATACCGCTGATAGTAGCATTGCAACCGTATTTTCGGGTTTAGATGTTCAAGAAATAAAAACGATGGACAGCTATTGGCGGAAAGATCAGAACGATTCTTTTAATAGTTTACATACCATTGAAGCCGGTAAAGGTTATATGGTAACGATGAATACGGCAGGTACATTACTGGTTAAAGGAAATCCGATAGCAAATGCCAATTCACTAATCGTTATTAAATCAGGATGGAATTTAATTGGTTGTCCATTTCAAATCTCAACCCCATTCTCAACAATATTAAATAATACTAATTGCCAAAGTGTGAAAAATTTTGATGGATTCTGGGTACCCGATAGCAGTTTGAATAGCATTCAGAATTTCGAATCGGGAAAAGGATACTTTGTGAAATGGTGAATGGAAAATTATGAATGGTGAATGGTGAATGGTGAATGCAAAATAGTTTTAGCCACAAAGACAGAAAGACTTGAAGTAACACAAAGTTTAAAGAAGAATGGTAAACCATAAAACAACGTAAAACCTATCATCAATGCATTCCCCTCCTTTGGAGGGGTGTCCGGCAGGACGGGGTGGTAAATGATGAATGGTGAATGGTAAATGATGAATGATGAACGGCGAAGCCCTCTTCGAAGTAAATGGTAAATTACGAATTATAATAAACGTTCCATCCAATAGTTCAAAGGTCTGAAAGACCGTAATCAATAGACAAAGGTAAATGGCTGAATGGCTGTTCAATTCATAATTCACCATTAAAATGAGATGTTTTTCATCCTTTCATGCAACAAATCTTAACCTTTTCGGCAAGATCTTGACGTACCTTTGATTAATGTTAAAAGAAATAAATGGATTAAAGAATTGAATTGGAGCAAACGAGCTCAACAAAAATAAAGTCAAATGAAGACAGTTTCAAAACATAAGGAACCCTCAATATTTATCACTATATTGATGAAATCATTAGATGTAAAAACAATAATAGTGTTTATCGTTTTTACGATAATACTCTTTTTATTTATTACACTCCTCACATCATCGTGTAAGAAAGAAACGATGATCAAAAGTTCTAATGAAGCAGTTTATAATCAATATAAAGATTTCGTTGTTCCTTATAGCTTTTTTAAAATTGTAGCGAAAGTATGACCAATTGCAAATAATGTTTAGCGAACAAGCTAGCTATTCGTTTTTTATTAAAGCTCTAAATAGATACGGTATTTATATACCAAGTAATGAATGATAAAATAAACATAAAAACTACTACGAAAAAGCTTGTTTATTCAATTGCAAAGAAAGATTTCGATCACTTGTACATCACGTAACAATTAATAAGGATGAAGAAATTCAGTATCTATATTCTAACGATTGTTTGTCACCTATTGCTGGCAAGACAACATTGTTTTGCCACCAATTATTATGTTGCCACAAACGGCAATAATAGTTCGGCCGGTACCATTTCTGTTCCTTTTAAAACGATATCGTACGGTGTAAGTAAAATACAACCCGGCGACACACTTTTTGTTCGGGCTGGTGTTTATTCCGAATCGGTTTTATTAACGGTCAGTGGAACGGATGCGAAGAAAATTGTTATAAAGAATTATCCCGGCGAATTACCTCAACTCAATGGTTGGACAAATGGTCAGCTTTCGGGCTCGGGAGGTATACAGACAAAAAATTGGGCACCTGCAAGCTATGTAAGTAATGTGGTTATAGAAGGATTTTATATCACCGGATATCGTTGGGGAGGCATAAACATTAATTGGTGCTCGACCTGTTCGCCTGCAAATGGCGATAATGTAGGTGCAAACATTGACATACGTTACAATATTGTTGATCAATGCGGGCAAAATGGCATAAGTGTCTTTTTCTCGACTAATGTAATCATTGAAAATAATATTGCAAGCAGAACAGGTTGGGACAGTCTTTCCGGATCGTGGTCGAGCGGCATAAACCTCTATGCAGCCCGGGGTAATTGCTTTGTAAGAAACAATGTATCGTTTCATCATATCGATGTATCTCCCTATAACAGCGATGGAAACGGCTTTATTCTTGATTTAAGTTACGGTTTCAGCAATACCGTTTTCTCTAATAATATTGCATTTGCTAATGGTGGTGCCGGAATTGTTATTACGCGAAGCAGCAATACCAAGCTGTACAACAATACAACCTGCTTTAATGGACATACTAACGATGCAGGCGATTTTTCGTACGTTTACAAAGAATCGTTTAGTAATACAACATTTGTCAATAATCTAGGTTTTAACGGCATCCATGGATCTCTAAAGCAATATCAAGGTTTATTCGATACCTGCAAAACATGCACGGTGTCGAACAATGATCTTTATCCCGGTTCGGCTACGGCAATTAATCCAATGGTTGTCGATGCCTCGCTTCCCGACTTTCATTTGCAAGCAACATCAGCTTTGATTGATGCAGGCAGATCAAATTCCTTGACCACCGATAATGGATTCGATCAAAAAGCAATAAGACTAACAACAGGAACAAAACGCTTTGCATGGTTTACCAATGAACCCGACATTGACTATATAACGGCAAAAGGAGGTTTGATACATTGCTTTAACCCAAGTATCAGACCGCAAGGTAACGGTTTTGATATAGGGGCTTATGAATATACAAGCCCCACGATAACACAAACAATACAACTGATAAAAGGATGGAATCTTATTTCAACCAATATTAGTACAATCGATAGCAGCATTGCCACTATTTTTAAAACGGTAGATGTACAGGAAGTAAAAACAGATGAATGCTTTTGGAGAAAAGGTCAAAACACAGTATTCAACAGTTTGAAAACTATAGAAGCTGGCAAAGGCTATTTAGTTAACATGAATAGTGCCGCAACGCTTTCAATAACCGGTAAACCAATCGTAATTCGTAATTCTAAATTCGTCATTAATTCAACGTGGAATATCATCGGTTGCCCCTATCAAACAAGCACCGCTCTATCTACAATCTTTATCTCGACAAATACAATAGAGGTAAAAGATTTCGAAGGATTTTGGATTCAATCAGGAAATACTAATAGTATTCAGAATCTAGATCCCGGGAAAGGTTATTTTATTAAAGCTAAATAATATAAAATAGTTTATTATGTCTAGTACTATTAATATCCGATTTCGTCTACTTTCATGCATCACATTTTGCTTGATTACCATGACGTACAATTCATTATCACAAACCTCCGGACATACCCCATTGAATCAAAGTTTTGAAAGTTCAATGTGGGGTAATAAAATTTCAAGCTATACTATCGTTCAAACATTATATGTTAATGCATCAACAGGCAACGACAGTAATGCAGGAACAGATTTAAAACCGTACAGAACAATAAATAAAGCTTTATCGAAACGTATACCCGGAACACGAATAATAATATATCCGGGAACATACCGCGAATATCTACGATTTTCAAGCTTTACCGGAACAGAAACACAACCGCTCATTATGGAGGCAAAGGAAACAGGCACCGTGGTAATAAGCGGGTCGGATGTGTGGACAGGATGGACTAAACAACCCGATGCCGATGTGTATGCCAGAGCTTGGTTTAAAGTCAATTTTCCACAAGATCATTCCGACAATCCACCGGCAGTTAATCCAAACGATCATAGTGCCATTCAACCCCTTGGATTACGAAGAGAAATGGTTTTTGTCGATCATAATCAGTTTGAACAAATGGGCTACAAAGCTGATCTTAAAGCCGGATCTTTTTGGGTCGATACAAATGCTCATATGGTTTACCTTAAAATGAATCCGGGCGAAGATCCGAATACCAAACTTGTTGAAGTGCCGACAAGAAATACCGTTTTGGAAACCTGGTTGTATTATGAACCGGGATTTGCCAGTTATTTCGTTTTAAAAGGTTTGATTGTTGAACATGCCGTTATCAATAACGAACTCGGTGGCTATCATTTCTTACTTAAAGACTGTGAATTCAGAAATAATGGTGGTGGTGGACTTATGGTAATGGGAACCGACATTATGGTTAAACGATGTAAAATAACCAATAACGGAGGTAATGGTATTGGCATTGGTCCCTTGTTTGACGATAACGTTGAACATGAAGCTCTTTTTGAACAATGTACCATTACCGGCAATAAATGGAGAACCGGTTATTATGGACAATATTGGGGTGATGCAACATCGACCTTCAAAATACTTGTATACCGGAATCTTGTTGTGCGAGGCTGTAAAGTAATAAACAACTGGGCAGGTGGAATATGGTTCGACAACCGCGTTAATAATGCCTTGGTCGAAGATTGTTATATTGCAAACAACACAACCAGTGTTGCCCAAATGTATTATGAAATTGGCTTTGGTGACTTCTTATTTAAGAATAACACCATTGCCAATGGAGGTGAAGCGGTATCGATAGGAACAGCATATTATGCAACATTACGAGGTAACATATTATACAACAATATTCGAAGTATCTGTTCTAATTGGGATCCTGCTTATATCAGAAACGATGGAGGACCTTATGCTGCCGACTTCAAAACAGTAAAACCTACGTTCCTGAACAATATTATTGTAACGAAAACCAGCGATCAAAAAATTATGGATATGCCTAGTTGGGAACAGCTATACACGGGAAGCGATAAGATTATTTCAAACTACAATACCTTCTATGCTCCCATTAGCAATGTCTTTTATGACGGCAGTAAAATGGTCGATTTTAATGCATGGAAAGCACGAATTGCCCGCGACTACCAATCAAAATTTGCAGACCCGGCATTTATCGACCCAAGTAATGGAAACTTTAATATATCGGCAAGCTCTCCCTTAATGACCGATGGTAACTGGGCTTTTGTAACGGCTTCGCAAGCGGACAATGCTGTTAACCTTACAGCCAATCGCAATGCTGTTATCAGGTATACGCTTGATGGAACATTACCGATTAAGACTTCTCCTATTTATACAATGCCTCTCTCAGGAGTTAGCAGTAGTAATGTCATAGCCAGAGCTTATTCCACTGATCCTGTGGTTGACTTATATAGTCCGGTTTCTGGTATAAACAATAAAGGTATCGATTTTGCATCGAAAAGCAATACCATTCCTACAACCGTTCAGGCTGAAGATTTTTCAATGTATCAAAACAGTGATTATCTAAACAGAGGAGGTCAGTATCGCAACGAAAGTGTAGGAATTGAAACATGTTCCGATGTAAATGGAGGATTCGATGTTGGTTATACAAACGATAATGAGTGGTTGCAATATAATATTACCGCTGCAATTACCTACCGATACGATCTAAAGCTACGAATTGCAGGTTATGGTGGAATGGTATCGGTTAAAATTGATGGTAATGACGTTATTGCCAATACAAATCTGCCTTCAACCGGAGGCTGGCAGCTTTGGCAGGATTTCGATTTGGGTCAATTCAATATCGAAAGTGGTAACCATAGTATTCAAATAACGTTTGCCAAAGGAGGATTTAATTTCAATTACTTCCGAATTAACTATGCCAAAGGCATTGATTTTACCGGCGATTTTAAGTTGCTTGCAAAACATAGCGGTATGGCAATGACCGCCGATCCTAACTCAAATGTTTACCAACAGAGCTTTGCAGGAACCGATTTTCAGAAATGGAATCTACAACAGGTTGCCGATGGTGTTTATAAGATTATAAATAAAAATCAAGGATTAGTATTGGATGTTGCCGGTGGTTTAACCGATAATCAAACAAATATCGATGTTTTTAAAGACCTCAACCAACCTAATCAACAATTCGGATTACTCGATATAGGCAATGGCTATTACAATATCATTGCACTGCAGGCATCAAAAAATGTTGAAGTGTTTCAAGCTAAAATGGGCGAGAAAGATAACATCTCAATCTATCAGGATTTACATACCGACAATCAAAAATGGTTGATAGAGCAATTTATTGTTGCAACACAATCGTCGGTTGATTTTGGCTGCGTACCATCAAGAGCTGTCGATGGCAATAGCGATGGTATTTTCATTAACAATTCTGTCACTCAAACCCTGCAAGAACCCAATCCTTGGTTAACACTCGATAGAAAAGTATCGTTACCCATCGTACAATTAAAAATTTCGAATAGAACCGATTGCTGTCAGGATCGATTGCACGACTTTTATGTGTTTGTTTCCGATCAACCCTTTGCATCGACCGACCCCACTACTACGGTCAATACTCCCGGTGTATGGAGTTACTATTTCCCCGGAATAGCAGGCAATGCCGTTATTCTTGATGTTAATAGAAGCGGCAGATATATAAGAATTCAAATACCGGGAAGTTCGGAAATAGAATCACTGGCCGAGGTTGAAATAACAAGCGGTTTAACAGTAACAACCAGAACCTATACCGGTAGCTGGGATTTTATGTCAAGCCCCGAAGGTTGGCAACTCACTAACTCGCTTATCGGCTCGCTACAAAAAAGCATTTATAAGGTAAGCGTTACAGCGAGCGATCCTTTTATGCACTCTCCCACTTCACTTAATCTTGATGCCGGTATAGACAATTTCATTACCATACGAATGAGAAATGCTACTTCAGACAGCTTAGCTGAATTCTTCTGGATTACAAACGCCGACCTAGCCTACGAACCGACACGTAAACATATTCAATTTTCTATTATACCAAACGATACAGCTTTTACTTCTTATAGAATAAACTTGGGTTCAAATCCTAATTGGACAGGCAACATTAATCAATTCCGGCTCGACCCTGCTGTTAACGCTATTACCGGATACTGCAGCATTGATGCAATAACCCTAGGCAAACAAACACTACAGACTATTGTGCTTAATAAGGGTTGGAATCTTATTTCCACCAATATAACCCCTGCCGATAGTAGTATAGCAACCATATTCAAAGGTCTCGATGTTCAAGAAATAAAAACAGCAAATACCTTCTGGCGAAAAGATCAAAACAGTTGGTTCAATAGTTTGAAATCGATGGAAGCCGGTAATGGATATTTGGTAAAAATGAATGCTGCCGGAACAATTTCAATAAAAGGATCCCCCTTCGTAATTCGTAATCCGCAATTCGTAATTAATTCAACGTGGAGTCTTATCGGTTGTCCCTATCAATCGAATACCGCCCTTTCTACCATATTCGATGCAACTAACACAAAAATGGTTAAGAATTTCGAAGGTTATTGGATTCCATCGAAAACCAATAATAGCATTCAAAATTTGGAACCGGGAAAAGGATATTTTATTAATAAGAAATAATGAGACTTACATCAGTTTCCATTTCGTTTACCTTCTTTTGAATAACAGTTATTTTGCAATCATTGATAATGGATATTCAATAACCCCGACATTCACAGACTGTGTGAAAATGGCATTTAAATAAACGTTATGTTAGCGTTTACGACCATCAATAATTAATAACCCTGACAGGGTTTAAAACCCTGTCAGGTAGGGTGTCCAATATGTTGTTCTGAAAAACGAATAATTATTGTTCATTTTCGAGACGATACAATTATGTTTTTAATCCATTTTTAGTTGT
>Ga0265338_10002111_pt1 | contig 30659 bp, 25 predicted proteins | sample 42126metaG_FD_193579 | JGI IMG/M metagenome (GOLD analysis project Ga0265338, IMG submission 193579) | Rhizosphere microbial communities from Carex aquatilis grown in University of Washington, Seatle, WA, United States - 4-21-26 metaG | ecosystem: Host-associated > Plants > Roots > Rhizosphere...
CTCCCAACCAGCGCCTCGAGCGGCGGATCAAAGGTCTTCATCACGTTCATCCCCGGCGCCAACGCCGATTCCACAACAGCTCCCGACAGACTGGCGTTCAACCTGCGCGCAACGATCTCGACCTCAGGCAACTCGGGCATGGGAGAAGTCTGCCGCCTCCGCGAGGCCGGCGGACGGAGGGTCCGAGAACGGAGCCAGTTTGCCCCGCCCGCAGGACCCCCCCTCCGCACCACCCGCAGCCCGCCCGGCGGTACTCGCCGCCTTCGTCGCCCTGCTGGTCCACACGATGGCCTACGCCGGCTTCTTCGAGGACCCGATCGCCTGGGTCCTGCTCGCCGTCGGCGCCTCGCTCGCGGCCGCCCCCGCGATCCGCGACGCGCCGTAGGCTCAGCCTCGTGTCGGGATACCTCCGCCGCCTCGCGACGACCGGTGCCGCCTACACGGCGGCGAGCATCCTCTCGAAGGTCATCGCGGTCGCGCTGCTGCCGCTCTACACGCGGCACCTGACGAAGGAAGACTACGGCGCCGCCGAGATCCTCTTCGCTGCGGTCGTCTCGGCCAGCATCGTCGTCCGCTTCGGCCTGATCGAGGCTGTGCTGCGCTTCTACTACAGCGACGACGAGGAGCCGCGCCGCGTCGTCTCCAGCTCCTTCGCGGCGCTCTTCTGGCTCTCGACGCTCGCGGCCCTGATCGCGCTGCCGTTCGCGAAGCCGATCTCCGAACTGCTGCTCAAGGAACCCGCCGCCGGCCTGGCGCGAATCTCGATCGCCGGCCTCTGGGTGCTGACGATGTCCGAATTCCTGCTGACGCTGTTCCGCCTCGAGGAGCGCGCCCGCGCCTACTTCGTCACCACCCTCCTCAACGTCATCGGCACGATCGCGCTGACCGTCGTCCTCGTCGTCGGCGCCGGCGAGGGCGCCCGCGGCCTGCTGCTCGGCAGCTACGGAGCCGGCGCCGCGACCGTCCTCGTCCTGATCGCGATGCAGTGGCGCAGCCTCTCGCTGCGCTTCGACCGGGCGCTGCTGCGCCGCCTCTTCCGCTTCGGCCTGCCGACGATGCCGGCCGAGGCCTCGCTCTACCTGCTCAACTTCGTCGACCGGATCATCATCGTCCGCTCCGCCGGCACCGCCACCGCCGGCCTCGCTGCCGCCGGCCTCTACTCGCTGGCGGTCAAGTTCGCGCAGGGGATCAACGTCCTCGTCCGCGGCTTCCAGCTCGCCTGGCCGCCGCTCGCCTACTCGATTCGCGACGACGACGAGGCGCGCCGCGTCTACGCCGCGGTCGTCACCCTCTTCGTCGCCGCCTGCGCCTTCGTCGTCACCGGCATGTGGCTGCTCTCGCGCTGGATCGTGCGGGCGCTCGCCGCGCCTGAATTCTTCGGCTCCTACAAGGCGATCGGCCTGATCGCCACCGCGGTCACCCTCTACGCCCTCTACCTGGTGCTGGTCGTGATCCTCGGCAGAACCGGCCGCACCGAGTTCAACTTCCCCGCCACCCTGGCGGCGCTGGTCGCCAACGTCGTCCTCAACCTGATCCTGGTGCCGCCGCTGGGGATCGTCGGCGCCGCCCTCGCCCTCGTCGCTTCCTACCTGGTGGTGCTGGCGCTGATGTACGTCTTCACCCAGCGGCTGTTCCCGGTCCCCTACGAGTGGGGACGGCTGGCGCGGATCGTGCTCGCCGCCGCGGCCCTGGTCGGGGTCGGCGAGCTGGCGCTGCCGACCGCCGGCGCCGCCGGCCTGCTCGGCCGCGTCCTGCTGGTCGCCGCCTACCCGTTCGTCCTCCTCGCCGGCGGCTTCTTCACCGTCGCCGAGCGCGCCTGGCTCGCCCGCCTCCGCGACCCCGGCCAGCTGCTGGCCGAGCTGGCGGCGCTGCGGGCCCAGCCGGCCGCCGTCGCCGGCAGCGTCCCCGAGGCCTACGAGGCCGAGCTGCGCGACGAAGACGCCGCCCCCTGACGTCGATCGGCGCGGTCGTGGAGGCTCTCGCCGCGCCCGGGGAACAGCGCCTGGCGGGCGTGGGCGCGGTAGACGGCGGCGGGCTGGCCGGGGATGACGGCGGCGGCGAGCGCCCGCAGCGCGTAGGCCCAGGCGGTCAGCCCACGGACGGTGAGCGCCGCCGCCCGCGAGTGGTGGCGGCGCATGTAGAGGTCGCGGTTGCGGTGGAATTCGACGATCCGCGGTAGCCCGGCGGCGAGGTCGGTCGAGAGCTGGTCGTGGTGCACCGCCGCCGCCGCGGGGACGAAGAGCGAGTGCCAGCCGGCGTCGTGCAGGCGCTTGGCGAAGTCGCACTCGTCGTAGTAGACGAAGAACTCGGGGTCCATGTAGCCGACCGCGGCCGCCGCCTGGCGCCGCACCAGCAGCGCGCTCGACTGCGCCCAGTCGACCTGCCGCGTCGCCGCGCCGCGGCTCTGCACGGTCAGCCAGCGGTGCAGGAAGAGCGCCCCGGCCAGCGCCGCGCCGACGCCGGGGAAGCGCCAGGCGCAGGGCACCGGGCGCCCGCCGGAGTCGAGCAGCTGCGGCCCCGCCGCCGCCGCTTTGGGGTCGGCCTCGAGCGCCGCCAGCAGCGCCGCCGCGGCGCCGGGGCGCAGCTCGGAGTCCTCGTTCAGCAGCAGGCAGTAGCGGCCGCGCGAGCGCTCCATCAGGGTCGAGTCGTTCTCCGCCTTGCCGACCCGCCGCTGGCGCTCGATCAGCTCGATTTCGCCCCCGAGCGCCCGCACCGCGTCGGCCGAGCCGTCCTCGGAGGCGTTGTCGAGAACCAGCAGCTCGCGCCGCACCCCGGCCGGGTGGGTGCGCTCGATCGCCGCCAGGCAGGCGAGCAGATGCTCGCGGCCTTCGGTGTTGACGATGCAGTAAGAGAGCGTGGGCGCCAAGCGGGTCACGATAATCCGCTGCTCGATGCGAGTGCAGCTCGTCGACCCCTCGGCCTTCACGCCGCCCTACGACCGCGCCCTGGCGGCGGCGCTGGCCCGTGGCGGCGCCGAGGTCGAGCTGCTGACCACCCGCTTCCTCTACGGCGAGGTGCCGCCGGCCGAGGGCTACCGGGTGCGCGAGTGCTTCTACCGCCGCACCGCCGGCCGCGGCCTGCAGGCGCCGGCCCGCCTTCCCTTCAAGCTCGCCGAGCACCTGCCGGACATGCTGCGGCTGCGCCGCGAGCTCGACGCCGACGTCGTCCACTACCAGTGGCTGACCGTGCCGGCGCTCGACTCGCGCCTGCTGCCGCCGCGGCGGCCGCGGCTGCTGACCGCCCACTACATCCTGCCCCCCGATCCGAGCCGCCGCCAGGCCGCCGCCGCCCGCCGCGTCTTCAGCCGCATGGATGCGGTCGTCGCCCATTCCGAGCACGGCGCCGCCCGCCTCCGCGACGAGGTCGGCCTCGACCCCGACCGGGTGCGGGTGATCCCCCACGGCGCCTTCGACTACCTGACCCAGCTGCCGGAGGAGAAGCCGCTGCCGGCGGAGCTGCAGGGGGCCGAGGGCCCGGTCGTCCTCTCCTTCGGCCTGCTGCGCCCCTACAAGGGGATCGAGAGCCTGCTCGAGGCCTTCCGCAAGGTGCGCGGCGCCGAGCTCTGGATCGTCGGCAACCCGCGGATGGAGGTGGGGCCGCTGCGGGAGCTGGCCGCCGCGGCCGACGGCCGCGTCCGCTTCGTCACCCGCTTCGTCGAGGAGGCCGAGATCCCGGCGATCTTCCGCCGCGCCGACCTCGTCGTCCTCCCCTATCTCGACGCCGAGCACTCCGGCGTCCTCTACACCGGCCTCGCCTTCGGCAAGCCGCTGCTGCTGAGCGCGGTCGGCGGCTTCCCCGAGGTCGCCGCGGCGGGCGCCGCGCGGCTGGTCGCGCCCGGCGACATCCCGGCCCTGGCGGCGGCGCTGAGCGAACTGGTCGAGGAGAAGGGCGCTCGCGCCGAGCTCGCCGCCGCCGCCCGCCGCGCCGCCGCCGGCCCCTTCTCCTGGGACGAGGCCGCCCGCCTCACCCTCGATCTCTACCGCGAGCTGCTGGAGGCGCGGGGGTGACCGCGATCGCGATCGTCTTCTGGGTCTGCGCCGGGCTGATCGTCTACACCCACCTCGGCTACCCGCTGCTGCTCTGGGCGCTGGTGCGGCCGCGAAGACCGGGAGAGCGCCAGCTTGTCGAGCTGGCGGTCTCCGCGGAAGATGCGCTGCCGCCCGTCTCCCTGATCGTCCCCGCCTACGACGAGGAGGAGGTGATCGCGGCCAAGGTCGCCAACTCGCTCGCGCTCGACTACCCGCGGCAGCTGCTGCAGGTGATCGTCGCCGCCGACGGCTGCGCCGACGCCACCGCCGAGCGCGCCCGCGCCGCCGGCGCCGACCTGGTGCTGGAGCTGCCGCCCGGCGGCAAGGTCGCCGCCCTCAACGCCGCCGCCGAGCGCGCCAGCGGTGAGCTGCTGGCCTGCTCCGACGCCAACAGCGAGTGGGCGCCCGATGCCCTGCGCCGCCTCGTTGCCCCCTTCGCCGACCCCGCCGTCGGCTACGTCTGCGGCCAGGTCCGCTTCCTCGACGCCGGCGGCGGCAACCTCGAGGGCGCCTACTGGCGCTACGAGATGGCGCTGCGCGAGCGCGAGTCGGCGCTGGCCGGGGTCACCGCCGGCAACGGCGCCATCTACGCGGTCCGCCGCGACGCCTACGTCCCCCTGCGCCCCGCCGGCAGCCACGACCTCAGCTTCCCCTTCCTGCTGGCCAAGCGCGGCCTGCGCTCGCTCTACGCGCCGGCGGCGCGGGCGCAGGAGAAGATGGTGCCGACCCTGGAGGGCGAGTTCGCCCGCAAACGGCGGATGATGGTCGGCCTCTGGGACATCGTCGTCGGCGAAGGGATGCTCGCCCCTGGCGGCTACCCGCCGCTGTACGCCTTCGAGCTCGCCTCGCACCGGCTGCTGCGCTACCTCAGCCCCTTCCTCCACCTCGCCGTCTTCCTCGCCAACCTCGCCCTGCTCGGCCGAGGCTGGGTCTACACCGTCACCCTCGCCGCCCAGCTGCTGCTGGTGGCGGCGGCGCTGCTCGGGCGCTGGCTGCCGCTGGCGCCGCTGCGGGTCGCTCGCTACTACGCGATGACGACCGCCTCGATCGCCGCCGGCCTCTGGGACCGCGCCCGCCACGGCGCCCCCGGCCGCTGGCAGAAGGCGGAGGGCACCCGCTGATGCCCCGCTCCGTCGACGTCCTGATCGCCGCCGTCGCCCTGGTCGTGCTCTCGCCGTTCCTGCTGGTCGCGGCGATCGCAATCAAGCTCGGCGGCCGCGGCCCGGTTCTCTACCGCCAGCGCCGGGTCGGCCGCGACGGCGCCGAGTTCGAGATGCTGAAGCTGCGGACGATGGTGGTCGGCTCCGACCCGGTCGGGGTGGGGACGGTCGTCGGCCGCGACGACCCCCGCGTCACCGCCGCCGGCCGCTTCCTGCGCCGCACCTCGCTCGACGAGGTCCCCAACCTGGTCAACGTCCTCCGCGGCGAGATGGCGATCGTCGGCCCGCGCCCGACCATCCCCGCCCAGGTCGAGGGCTACGGCGAGCGCCAGCACCGCCGCCACCAGGTGCTGCCGGGAGTGACCGGCTGGGCCCAGGTGCAGGGCCGCGCCGGCATCACCTGGGATGAGCGGATCGAGTTCGACCTCTGGTACGTCGAGCACCGCAGCGCCGCCCTCGACCTCCGCATCCTGCTGCGGACCGCCTGGCTCGTCCTCAGCGGCCACGGCCTCGCCCCCGACTGAGCCGCCGGCGAGGACGTAGGGTTTGCGCCGTGAGCGAGCGCCCCGAGGTCAGCCTGCGCCCCTTCGAGCCCGACGACGCCGCCGCCGTGCACCGCTGGTTCAACAACCCGGAGGCGACGAGGACGCTGATGGAGCAGCGCCAGGGCTTCTCGCCCGAGCAGGCCGAGGCCTGGACGCGGCGGGCGATGGACGACTCCGGCGAGGACCGCAAGTTCGCGATCGTCGTCGAGGGCTACGAGGAGCCGGTCGGCTTCACCGCCCTCTACGGCCTCTTCCGCCAGACCGCGCCGGAGCTGGGGGCGCTGATCGGCGACGACGTCCGCGGCAAGGGGGTCGGCCGCCGCGCCGAGGCGCTGACGATCGCCAAGGCCTTCGACGAGTACGGCGCCCACCGCGTCTACGGCCGCATCCCCGCCCGCAACGAGGTCGCGAAGAAGACGGTGACCAGCCTCGGCTGGGTGCACGAGGGGACGATGCGCGCCCACCTCGCCCGCGAGGGCGCCGCGCCCGACGACTGCGAGGTCTGGGGCGTGTTGCCCGACGAGTTCCGCGCCGCCGCCGCGGACCTGCTCGGGTGAACGCGCCGGCCGCCACGGCCGAGTTGATCGAGGACGGCGGCAGCGCCGCCGCCGCTGACGACTTCTTCCGCTCCCGTCCCTTCCTCGAGGCCGAGGGCGCTACCCACACGCTGCGGATCGAGCTCGCCGCCGGCGAGCTGCTGGCGCCGCTGATCGTGCGCTCGATCCCGGGGACCGGCGAGCGCGACGCGATCTCCCCCTACGGCTACCCGGGCCTGGCCGAGAGCGAAGGGGATCGGGGGCATGTCCGGCGGAGCCTCCCCGCTGTTGCTCAGGCGGATATGCCCCCGATCCCCTTCGCCCCCGATCCCCGGAAGATCGACTTCTCGGCCACCGGCTTGGTCAGCGCCTTCATCCGCCACCGCCTCGACCTGGTGCCGCTGGCCGGGGCCAGCGAGCGCAACCTGGTCCAGATCGCCGACCCGGCGCTGGCGCCGAAGAGCCGTCCCAGCGACCGCCGCCAGGTCCGCCGTAACCTCGAGGCTGGCTACGAGCTGCGGCTCGTCCCCGGGCCCGAGACCAGCGCCGAGCAGCGCGACGGCTTCCGCGACGTCTACGAGCAGACGATGCGCCGCACCGAGGCCGCCGCCCACTACTTCTTCGGCGCCGCCTACTTCGGACGGGTGCTGGCGGTCGAGCGCACCTGGCTGGCGCTGGCGCTCGACCCGCGGGGAGAGCTGGCCGCCGCCTCGATCGCCGTCGTCAGCGACGGCTTCCTCCACTACTACCTCAGCGGCAGCGCCGACTCCCACCTCGCCGACTCGCCGATGAAGAACGTCGTCGCCCGCCTGACCGAGCTCGCCGCCGAGCTTGGGCTGCCGCTCAACCTCGGCGGCGGCATCCGCCCCGGCGACGCCCTCGAGGAGTTCAAGCGCGGCTTCGCCAACCGCCAGCTCGGCTGGCGCAGCTCCGAGATCGTCTGCGATCGTGAGGCCTACGAGCGCCTCAGCGCCGGCCGCGAGGCCACCGGCTTCTTCCCCGTCTACCGGGCGTCGTAGCCGCCCGCCGGCGCCGCGGCTACTCCGCCGGTTCGGCCGGCGTCGGCCCGGTGAAGACGAAGGCCCGCACCGGCTCGCCGCCGTACCTGCCCCAGGTCGCCTTGCCGAAGTCGCGGATCGCGTCGAGCGTGATCGCGCCCCTGTAGGGACAGCAGGCTCGCCCCGTACATCGTGTCGTAGACGCCCTTCAGCGCCAGCCGCCCGGCTTCGGGGAGAGCGGGCGAGTACTGGATCAGCCGTAGGAGAGGTTGAGGTTGATGTGGGCTTCGCCCTGCTGGCCGCTGCCGCCACCGCTGACGACCAGGACCACGGCGACGGCGATCGCCACCGCCACCACCGCGGCGACCGAGTAGCCGACGATCAGCCGCTGGCGCTTGGAGCTCACGTTTGCTCGCCGGCGAGGGTGCCGGCGTCGCCGCGCACCCGCTCCCAGGGCCGCGACGCGTGCAGGGCGCTGAGCACCGCCCGCGTCGCCGGCGCCTTGTTCAGCGCGTAGAAGTGGATGCCGGGAGCGCCGGCGATCAGCAGCTCCGCGCACTGCTGGGCGGCGAAGGCCACCCCCAGCTCGAACTCGCGCTCGGCGTCGCCGCCGGCCGCCTCGAAGGCGGCTTCCAGCGGCGCCGGGATGCTGGCGTCGCAGAGCTCGCAGATCCGCCGCGTCTGGGCGAAGCTGGCGACCGGGATCACCCCGGCCAGGATCGGCACCTCGATCCCGCGCCGCCGTGCCGCCCGCACGAAATCGAAGTAGACCTGGTTGTCGAAGAAGAGCTGGGTGATCAGGAAGCCGGCGCCGGAGTCGACCTTGATCTTCAGGTAGGCGAGGTCGGTCTCGAGGTCGGGCGCCTCCGGATGCACCTCCGGAAAGCAGGCGCCGCCGATCGCGAAGTCCCAGCCGGCGGCGATGAAGGCGGCCAGTTCGGCGGCGCTGCCGAGCCCGCCCTCGGGCTGGACGAAGTCCTCCTTACCGCGGGGCGGGTCGCCGCGCAGGGCGAAGACGTTCTCGATCCCGGCCGCCTCGATCCGGTCCAGGGTGCTCGCCAGCCCTGCGGTGGTCTCGCCGACGCAGCTGAGGTGGGCCATCGTCTCCAGTCCGACCTCGTCCTTCAGCGCCCGCGTGATCTCGACCGTGCCGTCGCGGGTCGAGCCGCCGGCGCCGTAGGTGACCGAGCCGAAGTCGAGCCCGAGCTGGGCCAGCTCGCGCGCCGTCGCGTAGAGCTGCTCGGTCGCCTCCGCGCTCTTGGGCGGGGAGAACTCGACCGAGAAGGTCGGCCGCTTGGCGGCGATGATCGCGTCGATCCGCATCGGCGCAGGGTAACTATGCCGACGCTTTGCGGCGCTCGACCCGGGCCTCGAAGTAGGCCTGGATGTCCTCGAGGTGCTTGCCTTTGGTCTCCGGCACCAGCTTCCAGCAGAAGCCGAGGGTGAAGAGGCCGATGCCGCCGTAGATCCAGAAGGCGCCGCTGCGCCCGGCCACTTCGATCAACAGCAGGAAGGTCAGCGAGACGATGAAGTTGAAGGTCCAGTTCGCCATCGTCCCCAGCCCGGCCGCCTTGCTGCGCACCGCCAGCGGGTAGATCTCGGCGTTGAGCAGCCAGAAGATCGGCCCGAGGCTGATCGCGAAGGAGGCGACGTAGGCCATCAGGCTGACGATCGCGACCACCGAGCCGACGGTGCTGCCGCCGCCTTCGATCTTGAAGGCGGCGCCGAGCGCGAAGAGCGAGATCGACATCCCGGAGACGCCGATCATCAGCAGCGTCCGCCGCCCTGCCCGGTCGAGCAGCCGCAGCGCCAGCAGGGTCATGCCGACGTTGATCACGCCGACCCCGACCGCGGCCAGGATCGAGCCGGCGGAGGAGTTGACGCCGGTGAATTCGACGATCGTCGGCGCGTAGTAGATGACCGTGTTGATCCCGGTCACCTGCTGCAGGATCGCCAGCCCGACCCCGACCACCAGCGCCGCTTTCACCACCGGCTGCAGCAGGTCGCTCCAGCTGCCCGGCTTCTCGTCGATGCTCTCCTTGATCTCCTCCAGCTCGCGGTCGATCGTGTCGGGGTCGTCGACCCGGATCTTCGCCAGCGTCGCCCGCGCCGCGAAGTCGTCGCCGCTCATCACCAGCCAGCGCGGGCTCTGCGGCATCCGCAGCATCCCGAAGCCGAGCGCCAGCGCCGGCACGCAGCCGAGCCCGAGCATCCAGCGCCAGCCTTCGATCCCGTTGAAGGCGAGGCTGACCAGGTAGGCGACGAGGATGCCGATCGTCACCGCCAGCTGGAAGAAGCTGACCAGCCGCCCGCGGCTCTCCGGCGGCGCCACCTCGGAGATGTAGACCGGCGCCGCGGCGGAGGCGAGGCCGATCGCGACGCCGATCACGACCCGGGCGCCGACCAGGACGCCGAGGTCGGGGGCGGCGGAGCTGACCAGGGCGCCGACGATGAAGATCCCGGCGGCGAGCAGGATCATCAGCCGCCGACCGTACTTGTCGGCGGCCGGCCCGGCGTAGGCGGCGCCGCCGATCGCCCCGATCGGGACCGCGGCGACGACCAGTCCCTGGGCGAAGCTGCCGAGCCCGAAGTCGACCTTGATGAAGAGCAGGGCGCCGGCGATGATCCCGGTGTCGTAGCCGAACAGCAGCCCGCCGAGGCCGGCGATCGCGGCGGTCAGGACCACATTGCGCCGCGCCCGCCGCGCCGAAGCTTCGCTCGCCTCGTTCATCCCAAGGCAGAACGTACAGCGGTCCGCGGACGGGCGCCAGCCCCTCCGTTCGCCCTCCTTTAACCCGGATTTTGCGGAATCGTCACAACGCACCCCCTTGCGCCCGGCCCGAACCCGGCGCTAGGTTCGCTCCTGCAACCGGGAGAGGCCGGACCCCGCGGAAGCCAAGCGGGAAGGCGGTCTCGAAGGTGGTGCGACGAGCTTCTAAGCGCGAAGGCTACGCGCAAGGCAGGCGACGAGTACCACCCCCGGTTGTTTTTTCGTGCCCTCTCACGCCGCCGCGCCCGCCGCGTGAACGATTACTGGGCCCATAGCCCCAGTAATCGTTCAGTCATCGCGGTGCCGCGCCCTTGTCGCGAGCGCGCGGGCCGTTCTGGCGAGCGTCTGGCGCACGTAGGCCGGTTCATGGCGAATCTGACCGTCGCTGAATCGCAGCGTGGTCAGCCCGGAGCCGGCGTGGGCGTTGTCGCGGCGCTTGTCCGCCGCCTGCTTGAAGGAGGTGCGGTGGTACCGCAGGCTGTCGGTCTCGACGATCAGGCCGAGGTTCGGCCAGAAGAAGTCGACCCGATGCCCGTCGTGCCAGACCTGGGTTTGGGGGAGCGGCAGGCCGACCGCCCGCACCAGCGGCAGGAAGCGTCGCTCCAGCTCGGTGGAGGTGAGCGACTCGGTGGAGGCTTCGAGCAGCGCCTGGATCCGGCTGACGCCGGCACGTCGAGGCAGGGAGTCGAGCGCTGCGAGCAGCTGCTCGGGATCCACCAGGTCGAGATGGTCCGCCTCGTTGATCGCCGCTTCCAGTTGGCCCGTCGGGATACCGGCGGCGAGGTCGACCAGGGTCGCGATCGGGTGGGTGACGGGGATGCTGGCGACGCTGCGCTTCCCCGGTGCCTCGTGGTCACGGTGCCGGTAGACACGGATGCCGGGGCGGCGCCTGGGCAAGTCGGCTGGCACGACGACTTCGGGCCGCCCGGGCGCCTCGCGCTGGATGCCCCAGAGCGCCGCGGCGCTGCGATGGCTGAGCAGCGCCTGCGGCCCGCAGGCGAGGACCGCCGCCATCCAGCGGCCGCGGGCACCGATTTCCGGCCGCCCCACCGCGTAGACGCCCGGCATCAGCTTGTGCAGCCGCCCGTTCGCCAGCCGCTGCCGGATCGCCTCCGGCCCCATACCGATCCCCGCCAATTGCGCCCGGGTCACGACGCCGTGCTGCCGCCGCGCCAGCTCCCACGCCGCCCCTGACCAAGGCTGGACTCTTACTGTGGCCATGGCCACAGTAAGTCTTCGCGGAGGGAATCTCTCCCCTCTCGTCCGACCCGCCGCCTAGCGTGGTCCTGCCTGAGGGGACCTGCCCTCCTCGGGCCGCGACCGGGGCGCCGTTTCGGGAGCCGGGCGTCGCAGGCGAACCCCGTGATCGCTCACTGCGACTAGCCCGCCCGCTCCTACCTGCTGTGGGAGGATGCGCCGATGAGCGAGGAGGTTCGCTACGAGCGCCGCGGGGCCGCCGCCGTGCTGACGATCGACCGCCCCGCCCGCCGCAACGCGGTCGACGCCGCGACCGCCGCGGCGCTGCGCCAGGGCTTCGACGACTTCGAGGCCGACGCCGCCGCCCGCGTCCTCGTCCTCACCGGCGCCGGCGGCGAGGCCTTCTGCGCCGGCGCCGACCTCAAGGCGATGGACCTCGACGTCGACGCCGAGGGGGGCCCCGAGGGCTTCACCCGGCTCGCCCCCGCGAAGCCGGCGATCGCCGCGATCGACGGCTGGTGCCTGGCCGGCGGGCTCGAGCTGGCGCTCTGGTGCGACCTGCGGATCGCCACCCCCGGCTCCACCTTCGGCTGCTTCGAGCGCCGCTGGGGGGTGCCGCTGGTCGACGGCGGCACCCAGCGACTGCCGCGGATCGTCGGTCTCGGCCGCGGCCTCGAGCTGATCCTCAGCGGCCGCCCCGTCGACGCCGAGGAGGCGCACCGGATCGGCCTCGTCAACGCGATCGCGCCGCCCTACGGCCACCTCGAGCTGGCGCTGGAGTGGGCCGAGCGGCTCGCTGCCTTCCCGCAGGAGACGATGCTCGCCGACCGCCGCGCCGCGCTCGAGGGCTTCGGCCTGCCGCTCGCCGACGGGATCGCCCTCGAGCACCGGCTCGGCCGCGAGGTGCTCGACGTCGCCGCCCGGGGCGCCGCCCGCTTCGCCGGCGGCGAGGGCCGCCACGGCGCCGGCGTCTGAGTGCCGACTCAGCCCTCGCGGCCGACCCGGCGCATTTCGTCCTCCGCCGCTTCCGGCCCGATGTAGGGCATCAGCACGGCGAAGACGAGGTCCGGCAGCACCCGGCGCAGCTCCGGCCCGCGCCCGGCGCGGACCTCGTCGAAGATCATCGAGGTGACGCCGCCGACCGCGAAGCGGGCGGTGTCGGCCGGCAGCTCGTCGCCCTGGGCGGAGACGGTGCGGCCCTCCTCGAGCAGCGGCGTGAAGCGCTCGAGCGCCTCGCGGTAGCGGATCCGCGCCTCCTCGCCGACCGTCGTCACCTCGACCATCGCCATCCGGGCGATGTCGTGCTCGGTCGCCAGCAGGTCGACCAGGGCGCGCAGGGCGGCGACGATGCGGTCCTGCCAGCGCGCGTCGGCGGCGCTCTCGAAGGCGCTCGAGACGTGGGCGACGAGGACGTCGATGATGGCGTCGTAGGCCTCGAGGAAGCAGGCCTCCTTGCCGCCGAACATCGCGTCGAAGGTCTCGACCGGGATTTCCGCCGCCGCGGCGACGTCGCCGACGGTGGTCGCCTGATAGCCCCTCGCCGCCGCCACCCGCACCATCGCCTCCAGCAGCCGCTCGCGCTCGGAGCGGACCGCGTAGGCTCGGGGCAGCCCCTGGCCCGCGCCCGTTCGAGGCTCTGGATCCGGTACCGGTGGCGAATCCATCCGATCCAGCGTAAGGCAGCCGGAGCCGCCTGTCCAACCGTAGACTCCCGCCGATGAAGATCGGGATAGTCGGGCTCGGCTACGTCGGCCTCCCCCTCGCCGTCGCCTTCGCCGAGGCCGGCCAGGAGGTCGTCGGCCTCGACCTCGACCGGTCCAAGGTCGAGTCCCTCGCGGCCGGCCGCAGCTACGTCGAGGACGTCCCCGACGCGGTCCTGGCGGCGCTCGGAGGTCGCCTGCAGACGACCTCCGACTACGCCGAGCTGGGCGCCTGCGAAGCGGTGGTCGTCTGCGTGCCGACGCCGCTCAGCAGCTCCCGCGAGCCCGACCTCACCTACCTGCTGGAAGCGACCGAGGCGATCGCCTCGGTGCTGCGCGCCGGCCAGCTGGTCGTGCTCGAGTCGACCACCTACCCCGGCACCACCCGCGAGCGGCTGCGGCCGATCCTCGAGCGCGGCGGCCTCGCCGCCGGCACCGACTTCCACCTCGCCTTCTCGCCAGAGCGGATCGACCCCGGCCGCACCGACTTCACGATCCGCACCACGCCGAAGCTGGTCGGCGGCCTCAGCGCCGCCAGCGCCGACCGCGCCCGCTCCCTCTACGAGCTGATCTGCGACGAGGTGATCGTGCTCTCGACGCCGGAGGCGGCGGAGCTGGCGAAGCTGCTGGAGAACATCTTCCGCTCGGTCAACATCGCCCTCGTCAACGAGCTGTCCCAGCTCTGTGACCGGCTCGGGATCGACGTCTGGGAGGTGGTCGAGGCGGCGGAGAGCAAGCCGTTCGGCTTCATGCGCTTCGATCCCGGCCCCGGGATGGGCGGCCACTGCCTCCCGGTCGACCCCTTCTACCTCGCCTTCAAGGCGCGCCAGCACGACTTCTACCCCGAGTTCATCGAGCTCGCCGGCAAGGTCAACCAGGCGCAGCCGGCGTTCTGCGTCGAGCGCGTCGAGCGCGCCCTCAACGGCGCCGGCAAGCCGGTCCGCGGCTCCCGCATCCTCGTCCTCGGCGCCAGCTACAAGGGCGGCATCGGCGACACCCGCGAGTCGCCGGCGCTGAAGATCATCGCCCGCCTGCAGGAGCTCGGCGGCGAGGTCTCCTACCACGACCCCTACGTCGCCGAGCTGCCCGGCCTCGGCCTCGCCTCGGTCGACCTCGACCCCGCCCTAACCGGCACCGACCTCGCCGCGATCGTCACCGCCCACCCCGGCATCGACTACGCCGGCGTGGTCGCGGCGGCGCCGCTGGTGCTCGACTTCCGCGGCGTCACCCGCGGCGTCGAGGCCGACAACCTCGAGCGCCTCTAGCCGCTCGCGGCCTGCATCTCGGCGCCCGCGATCTCGCCGCCGAAGTAGGGCAGAACCGCGAAGTACATGAACTCCGGCAGCAGCTCGCGGAAGCTGCCGCCGCCGGTGGCGAGCCGCGAGTGGATCACCGCCTGGATCCCGGCGGCGATGCCCTCGCCGGCGATCGCCGGCGGCGACTCGTCGCCGATCTCCTGCTCGCGGGCGAGGTCGAGGAAGGCGACGATCCGCTCCATCGCCGCCGCCCGCTTCGTCTGCGCCGCGGGGCCGGCGGCGTGGACCTCGACCAGCAGCGCCCGGCTCGTGTCCGGCTCGGCGTCCAAGAAGTCCAGCAGCGCCCCGAGCCCGGCCCGCAGCCGCCCTGTCCAGCTCTCCTCGTCCCGCGCCGCCGCCAGCAGCAGCGCTTCGACCCGCTCCAGACCGGCGTCGTATGCCTGCAGGTAGCAGTCGTCCTTGTCGGCGAAGTTGTCGTAGAAGGCCTGCCGGTAGACGCCGGTGCGGGCCAGGACCGTCCGCACCGAGGTGTGCTCGTAGCCCTCCGCCCCGACGGCCTCGAGCATTCCCTCCAGGATCAGTTGGCGCTTCGGCGGAGTCACGAGCATTACGGCGGGAGCTTGTTCGCTGGCGAAGTCCTGGGACTCCGCAACGCCGACCCCCTCGTTCCCTGCACGGATCTCGGATTCGGCGCGCTTTCCCATCTGATCCCTCCTCACTTCGATCAGGGGAACCGTTTGTCTGGACAAGGGTACTCTAACGGTATGCAGCTGGTCCGTCCAGCTTGGAATCCACTTCTGATCAGGGTACTCTGGCGTTCGTGGCCGATCGCGCATCGACGATGCGCCCGCCCCCCGGGCGCTATCCCCTCCCCAAGGAGTTCATAGCTCAGCACCAGCGGGCGCGGATCATCTCGGCCCTGGCGGAGGAGACGGTGGAGAAGGGCTATCGCGCCGTCACCGTCGCCGACATCGTCCGCCGCGCCGGCATCGCCCGCAACACCTTCTACGAAAACTTCTCCTCCAAGGAGGACTGCTTCCTCGCCGCCTCCGAGTTCGCCGTCAAGGAGGCCCTGCGCCGCGTCGTCGACGCCGCCACCAAGGTTGAGAGCTGGCCCGAGCGCGTCAACGCCGGACTCGCCGCCTTCCTCAACTACGTCGCCAGCGAGCCGGCCCTGGCCCGCACCTGCATCGTCGAGGCGCTCTCCGCCGGCCCCGCCGCGGTCGAGCGCTACGAGAGCTCGATCCAGGCCTTCGTGCCGCTCTTCCGCCTCGGCCGCAAGGTCTCCCCGCACGGCGAGGACCTGCCGGCGACGCTCGAGGAGACGATCGTCGGCGGCATCTTCTGGATCATCTACCAGCGCATCATCATGGGCCAGGCGGAGCAGATCGAGGAGTTGCTGCAGGAGCTGGTCGAGTTCTCGCTGACCCCTTATCTGGGCGCCGAGGCCGCGAAGCGGTCCGCCGCCGAGCAGCCGGCCAGCGCCGGCTAGGTCGACGAAGGCAGGGATCGGGGGTCCCATGACCTAGTGCTGGAGACCGAGACCCGCGCCGCCGCCTCGTCCGAGCGGGCGCGTTTGATCGAGGCCCTGATCGAGGTCGGCGCCGAGCGGGGCTATATGGAGACGTCGATCGAAATGGTCGTCGCCCGCGCCGGGCTCGACCGCCCTGCCTTCGACCGTCACTTCCGCGGCAAGTACGACTGCTTCCTCAGTGCCTGGCAGGAGATGAACGAGGAGTGCATGGCCTCGCTGATGCACGCCTACGAGAGCGAGCGCGACTGGCCCGACCGCCTGCGCGCGGTCGCCCACGAGGTGGTCGGCGCGCTCTGCCGGGACCCCAGCCGCGCCTGCTTCGCGGTCGAGGTGCTGGCCGCCGGCGACGCCGCCCGCGCCCGCCGCGACATGACGATGCGGGTGATCGCCTCGCTGATCGACGCCGGCCGCAAGGAGATGGAAGACCCCGAATCGGTCCCCCACACCACCGCCGAGGCGCTCGCCGGCTCGGCCTACGGGCAGGTCTACGCCAAGGTCGTGCGCGGCGATACCGACTCGCTGCCGGCGCTGGTCCCGCAGCTGATGTCGGCGGCGGTGATGCCGTATCTGGGGGTCGAAGCGGCCCTCGAGGAGCTGAATCGAAGCTCAAATCCGCCCGACCGTTATCGTCGCCCCGTGGCCGCCGAACCCACCGATACGCCGGTCGAGCCCGATGCTGCCTATCCGCCCGAGCTGGCCCGGCTGCCGCCGGGACGGCACGGCCTGCCGCGCGAGTTCGTCGCCCACAACCAGCGCGAGCGGCTGATCGCCGGCCTCGCCGAGGCGATCGCCGAAACGGGCTACTCGGGGACGACGATCGCCCACATCACCCGCCACGCGGCGGTCTCGCGCCGCACCTTCTACGAGCACTTCTCCAGCAAGGACGAGTGCTTCGTCGCCGCCTACGACACGGTGATGGAGGAACTGCGCGAACGGGTCGGCGCCGCCTTCGAGGGGCAGGAGGACGACTGGCCGCGCGCGGTCAAGGCCGGGATCGCGGCGATGCTGGGCTTCCTCGCCGCCGAGCCCAACCTCGCCCGCCTCTGCATGGTCGAGGCCCTGGTCGCCGGCCCGGTCGTGGTCGAGCGCTACGACGCCGCGATCCGCAGCTTCGTCCCCTACTTCCAGAGCGGCCGTCAGGGCCGCTCGCCGGAAGTCCTCGCCCGCCTCTCGCCGACCACCGAGGAGGCCCTGGTCGGCGGCATGATGTCGCTGATCTCGCGGCGGATCATCGCCGGCAAGACCGCCGAGCTCGAGGAGCTGCTGCCGGACCTGGTCGAGTTCACGCTGACCCCGTACCTGGGCGGCGAAGAGGCGGCCGAGATCGCCCGCGAGGGGTAGAGGGCGCCGCTCAGCCGACCTCGGCCGAGCGCAGCTCCAGCCAGGCCTCGTCCTCGCCGAAGAAGTTGAGGACGACGAGGTGGGCGAGGTCGGGCAGGAGCCGCTCGACCGTGGCGGCGCGGCCGGCGCCGATCTCCAGGGCGATCGATTCCTCGATCGCGCCGGCCATGAAGCCGGCGGTCATCGGCGAGGCCGAGGGTGTGGCCCCCGGCTCGGCGCGGGCGCTGTCGATCGCGGCGACGAAGCGCTCGATCACCTGCTGGTGCTTGGCCCATGCCTGGCCGCGGGCGCTGCGGACCTCGATCAGCAGCGCCTTCGCCAGCAGCGGCTGCTCGGCGACGAAGCGCAGCAGTTCGGCCAGCGCCGCCCGCAGGCCGAGCCGCCAGCTGTCCGCCCTGCGCCCCGCCTCGAGCACGTCCTCGCAGAGCCGCTCGGCGGCGAGCTCGTAGGCCTGGGCGAAGCACTCGTCCTTGCTGCCGAAGCCGCGATGGAAGCGGTCGCGGCTGATCCCGGTGCGGGCGACGACCTCCTGCACGGTCGCCTTGTCGTAGCCGAGGGCGCCGGCGGCGAGCAGGATCGCTTCGTGCACGCCGGCGGCGGGGTCGCGCTCGGGCAGCGCCTCTGGCCAGGACCGGACCGCGCGAAGTGGCCGTGACTCATCCACCTGAGGTACGTTAGACCATATTTGGGAACTCGCAACACTTTGCGTACTGAGTTCGTACCAATGGGAACCCGCGCTATCCTGACGGGGTGCGCGCTCTGCCCGGAAAGGCTTCGAGGCAGCCTGCCGGTCCACAGCCGGTGAGCCGCACCGAGGCAGCCGCCGACCAGCGCCGCCGCATCCTCGAGGCAACCGCCGACCTGGTCGCCGAGCACGGCTACCAGGGGGCGACGATCGAGACGATCGTGCGCCAGGCCAAGGTCGGCTACGCGACCTTCTACAAGAACTTCGAGGACAAGGAGCAGTGCTACCTGGCGCTGCTCGACGCCGCCCACGAGCTGACCGTGCGCCGGGTCCAGCAGGCCTACGACCGCGAGAGCGAGTGGCCCGACCGCGTCGCCGCCGGCCTCGGCGCCCTCTTCGAGCAGATCGCCGCCCACCCCAACGTCGCCCGCGCCAGCCTGGTCGAGGCGCTGACCGCCGGCCCCGCCGCGGTCGCCCGCCACGAGCAGGTGCTGCGCCGCTTCGTGCCGTTGCTGCAGCCGGGTCGCGAGCTCAACCCGCGCCGCGACGAACTGCCGGACACGCTCGAGGACACCCTTGTCGGCGGCGTCCTCTGGGTGGTCAACCAGCGCCTGATCGCCGGCGACGTTGCGGGCCTGCGGCCGCTGCTGCCGGAGACGATCGAGTTCGTCCTGCGCCCCTACGTCGGCGAGGACAAGGCCGCCCGCGAGGCGGCGCTGGCGGCCTCGGGCTGAGCGGCCGCCAGCTACGAGACGCTGCCGCGAGGCACGACCCAGCGCGTTGGCTGGCCAGTCAGTTTCGCGATCCGCTCGAAGTCTGCGTCGTAGTGGAGGACGGTGAGGTCGGCTCGCTCGGCGCAGGCCGCCACCAGGAGGTCGGGCACGGTTACGGCACGATGCTGGGAATGCGCCGCCAGCATCGCCTGGACTTCGAGCGCACGCTCGGCGCAGTCGGAGCCAAGTGGCGCCCGCGGCATCCCCTGCAGCGCCCGCGAGATCGCTTGATAGTCGGCCTGGCTGCGAGCGCTGTAGAGGATCTCCAGGTCGACCACGCCGCAGGTCGCCACCTCTCTGCCCAGCAGCATCGGTTCCAGCGCCTCTCGGACCTCGCTGCGCGTTCGCCGCCTGGTCAGGGCGCTGGTGTCCACGAGGTACCTCAATGCCTCCCCCCCTGACGCCAGGCGCCTCGCATTACCTCGGGGTTATCCAACTCCACGGCATCTGAGTCGAATAAGAGGTCGAGGAGGTCCTTGCGTTGCTGCAATTTCACGATCTCGTCGAGCGCGATGTCGACGGTCTCGGTCAGCGTCTTGGTGCCGAGGATCTCCCTTGCGGCGACGACCTTGTCATTGTCGATCTCGAAAGAGGTCTTGCGTTTGTCGATGGCGATCACCTCCTCACCATATAGCGATTTTCGTCTGCTCAGATAGTAATTTACAGAGAATTTGCTATCTCATGAGTTTGGTCACATCCAGGCATAGTCTTTGCCTGTGCCCGAAGAAGAGCTCGGTCCGCTGCCGGCCGGCCGTCACGGCTTCAGCCGCGAGCAGGTCGCCCACAACCAGCGCGAGCGGCTGCTCGCGGGGCTGGCGACCGCGGTCGCCGAGCACGGCTACGCGGCGGTGACGATCACCCATGTCACCAAGGCGGCGGCGGTCTCGCGGCGGGTCTTCTACGCGAACTTCGAGAGCAAGGAGGAGTGTTTCCTGGCCGCCTTCGACACCCTCGTCGGCCACGTCCGCGAGCTGGTCGAGGCCGCGGTCGAGGCGGAGCCCGACTGGCCGCACCAGGCGATCGCCGCCGCCCGCTCGACGCTCGCCTTCCTCGCCGCCGAGCCCGACCTGGCGCGACTCTGCCTGGTCGAGGCGCAGAGCGCCGGGCCGGAGGTCGCGGCGCACTTCCACGCCGCCGTGCGCGAGCTGGTGCCGCCGCTGCGCCTCGGTCGCGGCGAGCGCCCGCGCGGCCGCGAGCTGCCGGAGTCGACCGAGGACTCGGCGCTCGGCGCGATCGTCTCGCTGGCCAGCCGCAAGGTCGCCGCCGGCGAAGCCGCCGCGCTCGAGGACCTCCTCCCCGACGTCGCCGAGTTCATCCTGGCGCCGTACCTGGGCCCCGACGAGGCCACCCGCCTCGCCCGCCCGCCCGCCTGAGCGCTTCGGTACCCGCGCGTCCACGCTCGGGAACGATTCTAGGAACGCTCTTTTTCTTTTGGGAACTTTCCCTTGACAACCCCGTGACGGGGTGCTTCACTAGCGCCACTCGCCGGTACGACTAGCACCTTCTGGGAACTAGCTCCATCCGACGGGTAAGTCAGGGAAATCAGCTGTACAGGGAAATCGAGTCCCAGGGAAGCGCCGCAGGGAAGCGGCGGCAAGGGCTCAAGGGACAAGGAGACCGATAGGTGACAACGCCGACCGCATCGGCAGCGAGCGTTTCGAAGACGGCCCCGGCCTCAAAAGCCGAGTCCGCCTCCGCCTCTTGCGCCTCAGAGCGCCAGCGCCATCAATTCTGGGTTTCTGGTCAGGCGCCCGACCATCCTGGCCCGCGGAGCGGCGTGGGTGGCCCCCAGCGCCCCGGGGCCTGTCCCGGTTTCCTGGCGCTGGCCGCCCGTGGCTGCTCCACTTCGACCGACCCCCACCGAACATTCCCGGTCCTCGCCACCCCGAGCGGCAGCGAGCGGGTTGACGGCGAGCGCGGCGCACAATCGCCCCCCGTCAGTCAATCCAGCGCCGATATCCGCACAGCGCTTTCGTCATACGCGTCCCTAGCTGGCGCCCCAGGGAACGCCACCGCCGTCTCGACCACCGCAACGGCTGGCGCGCCCTCCACCAACTTCAACCCCACCCACACCACCACTCCCCAAGGAGGAGCCAAGTGATCGCACAGGTAGTCACCCGACTCACCACTACCCTCGCAGCCTTCGCGCCGCGCGTGGCCCGTGGAGCCGGCGACACCCGTGCGCCGTCGCCCGATGTCAGAGGGAGCAGTGGGCCCGCGCATCGTCTCCTCACCGGCCTTATCGCCACCTTCCTCCTCTTGCTGGCCATCCCCTCCCTCGCCTCCGCCTCACTTCCGGAACACCCCTTCCTCGAAAGCTTCGGCAGCGCCGCGAAGCATGCGTTCACCCGCTCGGGATCGCTAGCGCTGCAGTCCAACGGCGACCTCGTTGCGCTCGACTCAGGAGGCAACGAAAAACAGAAGATCATCTTTTCCGCCAGTCCCGCCTGGACCAACGGCGACACCTTCAAACTGAAGAACCTGCCCGGGTCCCCATGCAGCAGCTCCGAAACGGCGTCGATCACCTTCAGCTCGGGCACCGGCGCCAAAACGGCCGTCGAAAGCGCACTCAACGCCCGCTGCGCCTCTGCGAATCTCAAAGTCACCGGCAGTTCCACTGCTGGCGTCATCGTCGAATTCAAGGGGGCCTTCGCCGGAGCCTCCCAGCCGCTGATGGCCTTCGAAGCGCTCACCGTCGCCAACGCCGGCGCCAGCGGCTCGGTCGAAGTCAACCAGGGCGGCAACCACGCCGGCGTCTACCGCTACAAGCCCAACGGCGAAGCCGAACCCTTCGCGACGGCGATCAGCCCCACCCTCGCGGGAAGCCTTTTGAACGCCGAAATGCAGATCGCCGTCGACACCTCCGCCGGCCCCACCCACGGCGATGTCTACGTCGCCACCGGCCCCTCGCCGGGCAGCGGCACGGTGAAGATCTACTCCGAATCCGGCAGTCCGCTGGGCGAACTCAGCTCCTCCAGCGAAGGCCCCTTCACCACCGCCTGCGGCGTCGCCGTCGACTCCTCTGGCGTCGTCTACGTCGGCGACAGCACCGGCCACGTTCACGAGTACACCCCCAACGGGGTGGAGAGCGCCCCCACCAACGCCCGCAACACCCTCAACTTCGCCGCCCCGAACGCCTGCCAGCTCGCCGCCGGCGCCGGCCCCACCGCAGGCTCGCTGTTCGTCACCATCGAATTCGGCAAGCTGTTCAAATACACCACCGCCGGCGTGCAGAAGTATGAAATCGCGCCGGTTTCTTCGGCGGTAACCGTCGACCCCGTGAGCGGCCACGTCTACAACGCCACGGCGGGCGCTGGATCAGTAGTCGAGTACGACGCCTCGGGCGCTGGTTCCGCAACCGAAGTGTCAAGCACCACTGTGCATGGCGGCGCCAGCCGAACGCCCAACGGCGTTGCCGCGAACGGCTCAACCGGAAAGCTGTACGTCGCGCCAGAAGGCGGCGCCAGCATCACTGAAGCCGCCTACCTCCAGGTCTACGGCCCCACCGGCTTCATCCTCGCCGTCAGCGAAACGGGCCCCGGCTCCACCACGTGCAAGGTCAACGGCGGCGCCGAAGAAGCCTGCCCGACCGGCCTTGAGCCGAGCGGCACCAGCATCGAAGTGATCGCCAATCCGACCACTCCGGGCGCCCACCTGGAATCGATCTCGGGCACCGGCTCGGCCTCGGCCTGCACGAGTTCGCCCTGCACCGTCACGCTCACCGAACCCAGCACCGTGACCGTGGACTACGCCCTTGACTCCGAGGCCTTCTCGGAAAGCGCCACCGGCCCCGGGCACCTCGAATGCGAAGACGCGACCGCAGGCGGCGGCTTCACCAGCTGCGCCTCCAGCTACCCCTACGGCCACACGATCAAGGTCAAAGCGCTCCACGACACCGGCGCCCACCAGGTCAGCCTCAGCGGCACCGGCTCGGCGGCCGGCGAATGCTCAGGCTCCGAATGCTCCTTCGTGATCCACGAAGCCTCCAGCGCCAGCGCCAGCTTCGCGCTTGACTCCGAGGCCTTCTCGGTCTCAGAACCGGGCAACGGCACCGGCACGGTGACCTGCAAGGACAACGGCACCGCCGTCCCCTGCGCCACCGCCTCCTTCCTCTACGGCCACACGATCAAGGTCGAAGCCAGCGCCGGCACCGGCTCGACCCTGAGCGCCCTCTCGGGCACCGGCTCGGCCCTCGGCCACTGCACCCTGGGCACCGGCGTCTGCGAATTCACTATCACCGAAGCCAGTTCGGTCTCGGTCACCTTCTCGCTGGAATCGAAGGCCTTCTCGGTCAACCAGACCGGCAACGGCACCGTGACCTGCGAAGACAACGGCTCCGCGGCCTCCTGCGCGGGCCCCTTCCTCTACGGCCACGCGATCAAGGTCACGGCCAGCCCCGAATCGGGCTGGCAGCGCACCGCGCTCTCGGGCACCGGCTCGGCCCTTGGCCACTGCACGCTGGGCACCGGCGTCTGCGAATTCACGATCACCGAAGCCAGCTCGGTCTCGGTCACCTTCACCGTGATCGCCCATCCCTCCACCCTCACCGTCTTCAAGGGCGGCAACGGCGGCGGCACGGTGACCAGCCTCGCCCCGCACACCGGAATCACCTGCCTGCCCGGCGAAGAACAGTGCAGCCACTCCTTCGAAGAAGGCGAAGAAGTCGAACTGCAGGAGTCCCCGGCCTCCGGCAGCGCCTTCGCCGGCTGGCTGGGCTGCAAACACGTCAGCGCGACCAAATGCGTGGTCAAGCTGACCTCCGCAGAAGCCGAAGTCACCGCGGTCTTCATGGCCGAAGGCGCCCAGGGCGCTGCGGGGGAAACCCCGACGATCACCACCGAGCCCCCGGGCGCCAACTGCGCCAACGGCGGCGTCAAGGTCCAGGTCGGCGCCGGCGCCCCGACCTACGTCTGCAACGGCGCCACGGGCTCCCAGGGCCCGGCCGGCGAAACCCCGACGATCACCACCGAGCCTCCCGGCGCTCACTGCGCCAACGGCGGCGTCAAGGTCCAGGTCGGCGCCGGCACCCCGACCTACGTCTGCACCGGCGCCACCGGCTCCCAGGGGCCGGCCGGGGAAAGCGTCACTGTCACCACCGAGCCCCCGGGCGCCAACTGCGCTCACGGCGGCGTCAAGGTCCAGGTCGGCGCCGGCACCCCGACCTACGTCTGCACCGGCGCCACCGGCTCCCAGGGGCCGGCCGGGGAAAGCGTCACTGTCACCACCGAGCCCCCGGGCGCCAACTGCGCTCACGGCGGCGTCAAGGTCCAGGTCGGCGCCGGCACCCCGACCTACGTCTGCACCGGCGCCACCGGGTCGACCGGCTCTCAGGGCGCCACCGGCCCGACCGGCCCGCAGGGCCCGACCGGGGCCAGCGGTGCTACGGGAGCTGCCGGTGCGACCGGCGCCGCCGGGCCGCAGGGGCCCGAAGGCAAGCAGGGGCCCGAAGGCAAGGTCACGGTGAGCTGCAAGGTCAAGGGCAAGAAGGTCACCTGCACGGTCAAGCAGGCCACCTCGGCCAAGCGCCACCAGCTGCGCTGGACGCTTCGCCGCGACGGGCGCGTGGTCAGCCACGGCAAGACCGGCGCGGCGCGGCTGCAGAGCGTGCTGAACCACCTCCGCCAGGGGCACTACGCGCTGCGCATAGCCGGCCAGCCGGGCGCCACTGCGATCGCGGTCGGCTAGCGCAGGAAGGGAAAGGAGAGCGGAGATGTCAGCCAACATGGAGAACCGACAGGCACATAGGCCCGCTTCGCGCGGCAAGCTCCTGGCGGCGCTGATCGGCACGGCGATGCTTCTCTGCGCCGCCCTGCCCGCCCTCGCCCAGGCCGAATTCGAACCGATCGGCGAATTCGGACATGGGACGGCGTTCGGCCGGGTCTGGAACGGAGAACTGTTCCAGCCCGACGGCCTCGGCGGCATCGCCGTCAACCGCGCCAGCGGCGACCTCTACGTGGCAGACGCCGGCCAGGCCCGCATCGACCGCCTCGACTCCCAGGGCAACTTCATCTCCGCCTGGGGCGCCGGGGTCATCACCGGTGGGGCCGAAGGCGTGGGCGCTGCCCACGGCGACAACTCGGTCGAAGCCACCGGCGTGTCGACCAGCGGCAGCTCCATGTTGAAGGAAGTCGAAGTCACCTCCGGCGGCTCCTTCGCCGTCGGCCAGGGGATCAGCAGCGCAGGCATCTCCCCCGGCGCCACCGTCAGGGAAATCACGACCGAAGGCGGCAAGACGACCATCGTCCTGAGCAGTGGCGCCAGTGCCACCTCAGCCGGCAAAATCGCCCTCCACGGCTCCCCCTACCTCTCAAGCGTGACCACCTCCGCCAGGGCCTTCGAAATCGGCCAGACGATCGAAGGCGAAGGCATCCCGGCCGGCACCAAGATCGCCGCGATCGGCGCCGGCGCGATCTCGCTCTCCCAGCCCCCGACGATGACCAAAGCCGCCGATCACCTCACCGTCGCCGAAGGCGCCGGCAACGTCCCCACCAACGAGACCCAGCGGATCGCCGCCCCCGGTGCCGGGGTGGCGGCTTTCGCCCTCACCTTCAAGACCCCCAACCCCTCGCCCACCGAAGCGACCACCACCTCGATCCCCGCCGCCGCCTCCGCCGCCGAAGTGCAGTCGGCCCTCGAAGGGCTCTCCAACATCGGTGCCGGCAACGTCGGCGTGACCGGCTCGCCCGGCGGCCCCTGGACGGTGGAATTCACCGGCCCCCGCTTCGCCGACACCGACGTCACCCAGCTCGCGACCAGCGGCGAAATGTTCGCCACCGCGCTCGGCACCCAGCTCACCTGCACCAGCAACACCGCGGCCACCACCACCGAATTCCAGTGGCTGCGAAACGGCGCCCCGATCGCCGGCGCCACCTCCGCCACCTACACCACCGAAGTCGCCGACGCCGGCAAGGAGCTGCAGTGCCAGGTCACCAAGCTGAACGCCAACGCCGGCTCGACCGCGGTCTCCAATCCGCTGCCGGTCGGCTCGGTCCCCTCGCCGCTTCCCCCCCGATCCGCCGGCGGCACCACGGTCAACGGCACGGTCGCCGCCGGCCAGACCCTCACCTGCACGGAAGGCAGCTGGAGCAACTCGCCCACCGCCTACGCCTTCCAGTGGTACCGCAACGGCGCCCCGATCGCCGGGGCCACCTCCTCCACCTACCTGCTCAGCTCCGGCGATGTCGCCTCCCCGGCCGTCTTCCAGTGCGTGGTCACCGCGTCCAACGCCGGCGGCTCGACCGCTCAGGCGAGCGCCAACCGGGCGACCAGCACCGCGCCCAACCCCGCCGCGCCGGGCGGCAACGGCGGTCTGCCCAACGCCACCCTCCCCGCCCTCGGCCTCGCCATCCAGACCACCCGGACGGGCGCCTCGGCGGCCGAGGTCTGCACGGTGCTGGCGCAGTGCAAAGCGGGCGACGCCGAAGCCGGCGCAGGCAAGCTGCTCGGACCGGCCGGCATCGCCGTCGACCAGGGCAGCGAAGACGTCTACGTGCTCGACAGCGCCAGCAACTCGAGCGGCGTCGTCCAAAAGTTCACCGCCGCCGGAGCCTTCATTACGGCCTTCGGCCAACACGGCAGCGCCAGTCCCGAACAGATCGAGACCCCGGTGGGCCTGCCCCAAGGAGCACATGGAGAAGAAGGCTCCAGGAACGGCATCGCCGTCGGCTCTGGCGGCAAAGTCTACGTCGGCGACCAAGGCACCACCTTCGGTCCGCGCCTGGCGGTCTTCAACTCCTCCGGAGCCTACCTCGAATCGCTCGGCACGGCCATCTCCGAATTCGGATCTCCCTACAGCGTCGCCACCGACGAAGCGGGCGACGTCTACGTCGCCAACGTCTTCTCGGTGATCCGCAAGCTCTCCTCCTCGGGGCAGCTTCTGTGGAAGTACGAAGGCGAATCGATTGCAGGGATGACCGCCGATCCCGCCAGCGGCGACGTCTTCTACAGCCTTCTAGGCGGTGCCAGCAAAGGAAACGTCGTGCAACTCGGCGCCGGCGGCGAAAAGCTCGGCGAATTCGCCGCCGAGCCTGGAAAGAAGGGGTTGAACTCTCTCGCCTTCAGCCCCGACATCGCTCCGCCCGGACCGCCGGCGCGCCCGCAGGGCGTTTTCTACGGCATCGATTCCAAACTGGAAAAGGGGCTGATCTTCGGCCAGTCGCCGGTGGCGCCGCCGCAGGTCAAAGCGGAGTCGGCAAGCGGCATCCTCGAAACCGTCGCGACGCTGAAGGCGACGGTCAACCAGCACGGCGCGGATATCACCTACCGCTTCCAGTACGGCGCTGAAGGTCCCTGCTCGGCCAATCCCTGCGCCGAAGCGCCGGCGGGCGGCGCCAAGCTCGCCTCCAGCAAAGAAGACCGCACGATCGGCGTCTCCGTTGCTGGGCTCGCCCCGGGCACCACCTACCACTATCGCGTGCTGGCGACCAACGCCAGCGGCACGACCGAAGGAGAAGACGAGACCTTCACTACCTTCGCCGCAGCTCCCGCCGGGCTGCCCGACGGCCGCGCCTACGAGCTGGTCTCGCCGCCCCTCAAGAACGGCGGCGAGGTCCTTCCGTCCTCGTCCACGCTAGCCGGCAGCTGCGCCCTCCCCTGCGAACTCGGTACGAGCACTCAGCGTGACAACTTCGCCGTGCAGGCCACTGCGGGCGGCGAAGGCCTCGCCTATTCCGGCACTGCTTTCTCGGGCGGGCTCGGTTCGGACGTCGACGAGTACGCCTCCTCTCGCTCGGCCTCCGGCTGGCAGACCAAAGGGCTCGTCCCTGCCGACGAGCCTTTTGGTGCGTTTCAGCTCTTCTCCTCCGACCTCCGCGAGGGCGTCTTCTACCTCGCCGGCTCTGAATCGCTTGCCCCGGCTCCAGCCGGCTACAACAACCTCTACCTCTGGCGCGCGAACGGCTCGCCCGAGCCGCTGGTCGCCGAACAGCCGCCGAACCGCCCGCCGGACAACTCAGAAGGCTTCGCAATCCAGCTCGGCGGCGCCAATGCGGGCTCTGGCGGGGCTCCCGGACTGAGCCATCTGCTGTTCGCGGCCAACGACGCCCTCACGCAAGAAGTCCCGGGCGCAGCGCCAGCGGCACCCGACCCGGGCGCAGGGCAGTACGACTTCGACCTCTACGAATGGTCTGGCGGGCATCTGAGCCTCGTCAACGTCCTGCCGGGCAACGCGAGCGTTGCCCGCGGTGCCGGAGTCTTCTTCGGCTCGGGCGGCAGCGAATACTCCGCCAACCTCGCCCACGCGATCTCCGACGACGGCAGTCGCGTCTTCTGGAGCGACTCCACCGGACAGCTGTACGTCCGCGTCGACGCCGACCGTACGCTCGAAGTCCCCGACCACACCGGGCGCTTCCTGACCGCGAGCTCCGACGGCTCACGCGTCCTCCTCAACGACGGCAAGCTCTACGGCGCGGCCCAGAGCGGGACGCCTTCGGAAGCCTACGAAGAGCAGTTCGACCTGACCGAAGGCGAAGGCGGCTTCCAGGGCATCCTCGGCTCGAGTGAGGACCTCTCGCGCGTCTACTTCGTCGACACCAAGGCGCTCACCCCAGCGAACGAGGTGAACGCAAACCCGGTGCATCCCGAACACGCCGAAGCCGGCAAGGACAACCTCTACGCCTGGCACGAAGGGCAGCTCTCGTTCGTCGGCGCGCTGCTCGCCGCGGACGAAACGCTTGATTTTCGGGGCAGCGATTGGGCCCCTGACCCGATCCGACGTACCGCCGACGTCAGCCCCGACGGGCGCTACCTCGCCTTCACCTCCGAGGCGAGCCTCACCGGCTACGACAACTTCGGATCCACCTGCCGGCGTGGGGCGTTCCCCTTCCCCTTCCAGCCCGGCCTCTGCGCGGAGGTCTTCCTCTATGACGCCGCCACCGGCAAGCTCGTTTGCGCCTCCTGCAACCCAACCGGCCAGCCGCCGCTCGGCGACTCGGCTCTCACCAACATCGACCCAGGGATCACGCGGTTGCCGCTCGAACCGCTCCACCACCTGACGGACGGCGGCCGGGTCTTCTTCGAAAGCCAGGACATCCTCTCCCCGCGCGACACCAACGGCAAGACGCAGGACGTCTATGAGTGGGAGCCCCAGAATGGGCCCGAAGCACCCGAAGCCGACAGCTGCGAAAGGGCGCAGGGCTGCCTCTCGCTGATCTCCAGCGGGCGCTCCGACGAAGACTCCTTCTTCCTCGACGCCACCCCGAGCGGCCGCGACGCCTTCTTCGTCACCCGTGCCCGTCTCGTCTCCCAGGATCCCGACGAGCTGCTCGACGTCTACGACGCCCGCGTCGGTGGCGGCGTCGAACCGCCCCCCGCCTCCTCCGAATGCCTCGGCGAAGCCTGCCAGGCGCCGGTCAGCCCGCCCAACGACGCCACCCCCGCCTCCTCCTCGTTTGCGGGCTCGGGCAACGTGGTCGAAGCGAAGAAGTCGAAGAAGGCCAAGAAGCACAGGCGCCATCGCCACCGCGCCAGGAACCGCCGCCACAACCGAACCGCCAGCCACCACCGCGGAGGTGCCAAGTGAGAGCCCGCAGCCGAATCGCCCTGCTCGCCGCCGCCGCGACGCTGCTCGCGGCAGTGGCCCTCCCTGCCGCGGCGCAGGCCAGCTTCGGCGTCGCCGCCGCGACGATGAGCTCTGCCAACTCCGATGGCACCCTCGACTTCCAGGCCGGCTCGCATCCCTACGGATACACGGCGACCTTCGCCATGAACCAGGACGCCGAACACGCACCCGAAGGCGTTCTGAACACGCTTGTCTATGACCTGCCGGCGGGCTTCTTCGGCAACCCCCTGGCGACGCCAACCTGCCCGCGTGCCCTATTTGACCTCGGCAACATCGGAAACTGCCCCGTCGACACTCAGGTCGGCACCATCGCCGTGCATTTGCACGCCGCTCCCACCACCAACGATCCGATCTACGACCTCGAACCCCCCTACGGGGTCGCCGCGAGACTCGGCTTCACGATCGAGGGCGACACCGCGATCGAGGACGTATACGTGCGCGAAAACGACTACGGGCTGAGGATCGTCGTCAGCACGGTGCCCTCGATTGAAATCAACTCGGTCAGCCAGACGACCTGGAGCATTCCCTCCGATCCGGCTCACGACGCTAAACGCATCTGCCATGGCGAACACGGTGCTGCTATTGAAGGCTGCCCCAGCGAAGCCGAAGACACCCAGCCCTTCCTCAGCCTGCCGACCTCCTGCCAGGCGCCGCCTCAGGGCTCGGTATCGGTCGCGCCCGAGGAAACCCCCAACGCCCTGACCGCGCCGGTGGATAGCTTCCTGCTCGACGAGGCCGCCAACCCCAAGGCCCTCACCGGCTGCGAAGCCGTCTCCTTCCAGCCCACCATCTCCACCGCCCTGACCAGCCGCCTGACCTCGAACCCGAGCGGCCTCTCCTTCGAGCTCGACCGGCCCAACGCCGGCCTGGAAAGCCCCGAAGGGATCCTCGAATCGGCCCCCGAGAAGGCCGAAGTCATCCTCCCCGAAGGCGTCACCGTCAACCCCTCGGTGGCCGAAGGGCTGGCGGTCTGCAGCGAAGCGCAATTCGAAGCCGAGAGCGCTCAGTCGGCCCCCGGGGAAGGCTGCCCGGAAGCCTCCAAACTCGGCAGCATCCGCGCCACCACCCCGGTGCTCGAAGAACCGCTGGAAGGCTCGCTCTACCAGGCCGCCCCCTACGCCAACCCGAAGGGCTCGCTGATCGCCCTCTACATGGTCGGCCGCATCCCCGCCCGCGGGGTGATCGTCAAGCAGGTCGGCGAGGTGGTGCCGAACCCCCAGACCGGCCAGCTCACCGGCATCTTCGAAGGCCTTCCCCCGCTCCCCTACACCGGCTTTCAGCTGCACTTCCGCGAAGGCGCCAGGGCGCCCCTGGTGACGCCGCCGGCCTGCGGCAAGGACCTCACCGTCGCCCGCTTCACCCCCTACTCGGACCCCACCCACCCCTACACCGTCACCTCCTCCTTCACCACCGACCACGGCCCCAACGCCGGCCCCTGCCCCTCCGGCGGTACCCCGCCCTTCCACCCGGGCCTGATCGCCGGCTCGATCAACAACGCCGCCGGCGCCTATAGCCCCTTCAACCTCCGCCTCTCGAGGACCGACTCAGAACAGGAGATCACCCACTTCTCGATCAAGC
>Ga0265338_10002113_pt1 | contig 30622 bp, 33 predicted proteins | sample 42126metaG_FD_193579 | JGI IMG/M metagenome (GOLD analysis project Ga0265338, IMG submission 193579) | Rhizosphere microbial communities from Carex aquatilis grown in University of Washington, Seatle, WA, United States - 4-21-26 metaG | ecosystem: Host-associated > Plants > Roots > Rhizosphere...
ACCCGCGAAAACCCGTCCTCCGTAAGAGTTTTTCGAGAGGATGGCGTTGGTGTTGTCGTTGCCGGTTTGACCCTGGGTGAGACGGGCTTCATGCCTTGTAAGTGAGCGGTCGACCGGCATCGAGAACATCGAACGCAAACCACACGCGAAACCATCCGATGCCTCCAGCGATACATCGCCGGCGGCGATCTACAACACACTCCCATTGACAGCCTGAACCAAGCGGAGCATCACGCAAACCCGCAAGACCCCAATGAACTCGGGCGCGAATCACTCGCGCCCGCCTTCCTCACGCGTCGTAGAAGGCGGCGCGGTGCAGGCCGACGAGGTCGCGCGCCCGACCGGTGTCGGCGCGCGCGATTGCCTCTTCGCTGAGATGGTTGACGACGGAGGTGATGCGGATCCGTTGCGCGATGTCGCGCCGGGCGTAGTGCACCTGCAGGAAGTACCGGCCCCGTCCGTCACTCGCCGGCAGCCCGCGGTGCCACGCGTCCGACACGAACAACGAGACGTCACCTGCCGCGCCTTCCAAAATTACGGGCGGGCGGCCGTCGTACGAGAGATCGACGTCGTACATGCGATCGAACGGCGCGAGCCGGCCCGAGCGATGGCTCCCGGGCACCACCGCGGTCGGCCCGTCGGCGAGCGAGCAGTCCTGCAACAGGATGTGCGCGCCGACGGCGAACACGGGATACGGGATGCGATCGTCCCACGGCACGCCTTCGGGCCGGGGAACGTGCGGCCCGGCGTCGGAGTGCCAGCTACCGCCGGAGAATTCCGGAGGGTTGCGCCACGCGGTGTTCGCGATCACGTGGCAGTCGTCGCCGAGCAACGGCTCGATCGCCTCGAGGATCCGCGGATGCCCGACCGCGCGCTGGCACGCCGCGCTGCGGTTCAGCATCTCGTAGCGGAACTCCTCCTTGTCGTCACGGACCCGCTCGGGTGGCACCGACTCGAACACCGCGTCGATCTCGCTCCGGAGCTCGGCCACTTCGGCGGGACCGAACACGGCGCGCAGCACCGCACAGCCGTCGCGCTCGAGCTCGACGCTCGCCTCGGGCGCCTCGCCCTTGTAAACCGTGAGGTTCTTGCCGAGCCGCCGGATCACACCCCGAACGCTAGAGCGCGCGGGCGCAGGCGTCGACCCGGCGGCCGATCATCGGCCATGATCTCGGCATGGCGAGCACCGAACTCCCCGCCCACGACCCGGGCTACGGACCACTCGTGAAGACGCGCGTGCGCATCGTCACGTGGAACCTCTGGGGCCGGTACGGGCCGTGGGAAGCGCGACTGCCCGTGATCGTCGAGAACCTGCGCGCGATCAACGCCGACATCCTCGCGTTGCAGGAAGTCTGGGACGACGACACGCGGAGCCAGGCGCGCGAGATCGCGGACGCGCTCGGCTGCGGCGAACCGGTGTTCTCGCCGAACCTCGAACGCGACGGCGCGCGCTCGGGCAACGCGGTGCTCTCGCTCTGGCCCATCACCCGCCACGAAGTGCTGAGCCTGCCCCGCCGCGGCGCTCACGACGCGGTCGACGACGAAGGCGAGGAACGGCTCTGCCTGTTCGCCGAGGTCGACGGACCGCGCGGCCCCATCCAGATCTTCTGCGCGCACCTCAGTTGGTCCGACGACCACAGTGCGATCCGCCAGGAGCAAGTCGCGGAGATCTGCCGGTTCGTTCGCGCGATGCGGCCCCGGCCGTTTCCCGCAGTGCTCTGCGGCGACCTCAACGCCGACCCGACGAGCGACGAGATCAGGATGCTGACCGGGCGCCGCGCCTCGCCGGTACCGCGAGTCGTGTTCCGCGACGCCTGGGAGGCCGCCGGCAACGAAGACCCGGGCTACACGTGGTCGAACGCCAACCCGTTCGCGGCGGCGGGCCTCGACATTGCCCGCCGCATCGACCACGTGATGGTCGGCCACCCGAAGCTGGGCGGCGTCGGGCACGTGCTGGGCGCGCACCTGGCGGGCGACGTGCCCGTCGACGGCCTCTGGGGATCCGACCATCTCGCGGTCGTCGCCGAGCTCCGCTACTGAGCCCTCGCCATGAACGCCGACCGCACCCCCCTCGCCGTGTTGATGAGCGGCGCGCCGGGTTCGGGCAAGTCCACCCTGGCGCGCCTGCTCGGCGAACGCCTGCGCATCCCCGTCGTCGACAAGGACCGGCTCCGCGAAGGCGCGCTCTTGACGCTGGGGACGGGCGACATCGATCAGGCGCCGTTCGGTCCCGAGCTCTTCTACGCGACCGTCGAGGGCCTCGTCGCGGCGGGCATCAGCCTCGTCGGCGACATGACGCTCATACGCGGCGTGAGCGAGCCGGACATCGCCGCGCGCATCGCGCCGAGCGCCGTGCTCGTGAACGTTCACTGCCGCACGCCGCACGCCGTGGGGCGCTTCGAAGCCCGCATGCGCGTCGATCCCCTGAACGAGCACCGCGTCGACGCACTGCTCCCCTACGTCGAGGAGTTGCAGGCGCAGCTGCTCGAACCACTCGACCTCGGGTGCCCGTGCATCCTCGTCGACACGACCGACGGGTTCGAACCCGGCGTCGAGGAGATCGCCGCGGAGATCTTGCGTCAGTACGTCACGTTCCGCGGACCTTCCGCACGGAGCGGTCCATCACCCGGCTGACGAGCCCGGGTGCGAGTCCGGCGATCTTGGCCAGGCCCTTCGTGGACGCATCGGGGATGATCAGGAATCGCTCCTTCTCGATGCCCTCGACGATGCTCGTGGCGACCCGCTCGGCGGAAAGCGGCTTGATGGTGCCCGAGATCGCCTTCGTCTCCTTCGGCTTGTACTGATTCTCGTCGGCGAGCTGCGGCGTGTCGGTGTCGGGCGGGAAGGAACAGCCCACGTGGATGCCGTACGGCACGAGCTCGCCCCGTAGCGACTCGAGGAAGCCGCGCACCGCGAACTTCGTCGGTGCGTACGCCGTGTAACCGAACACGCCGACGAGGCCGGCCGCGCTCGACACCCCCACGATGCTCCCGCGCCGCCGCTCGATCATGGAAGGGACGACCGCGCGCACGACGTTGACCGTGCCGAAGTAGTTGACGTCCATCATCTGGTGGAAGAGATCGGGATCGAGCTGCTCGAAATAGCCCGGGCGCGCCTGGCCCGCGGAGCAGACCACGACGTCGACGGGTCCGAGCGCGGCGGTGAGCGCAGAGACCGCGGTGCCGACCTGCGCCGCGTCGGCGACGTCGGCGGCCGCCGCCGCGACCTGCCCACCCGCGTCGCGGAGCTGCGCCGCCGCCTGGTCGAGCACGTCGGCGCGCCGGGCGATCAGCGACACCTTGGCCCCGCGGCCGGCAGCGAGGCGGGCGGTCTCGAGGCCTATACCGCTCGATCCGCCGGTAACGAGCACGTGGGAACCTGGAAACGTCGGCACGGCCAGGAGCGTAGGCCCGTGCCCAGCGTGCCGTTCCGACCCGTGCCGGGCGTCGCGTACGATTCCCCGGATGGACATCGCCTCACTGCTCGGCGACGACGCCGACTCGCTCCTCAACCACGTCTCGAAGGGCATCCCGAAGGACGACCTCCACCTCCCGGGCCCCGACTTCGTCGACCGCATCTGGGCCGGCAGCGACCGCCCGGTGCAGGTGCTGCGCAACTTGCAGCAGCTCTACGGCAACGGCCGCCTGGCCGGTTCGGGATACGTCTCGATCCTGCCCGTCGACCAGGGCATCGAGCACTCGGGCGCGGCCTCGTTCGCGCCGAACCCGAAGTACTTCGACCCGGCCAACATCGTGGAGCTCGCGATCGAAGGCGGCTGCAACGCGGTGGCCACGACGTTCGGCGTGCTCGGCTCGGTGTCGCGGAGGTACGCGCACCGGATCCCGTTCATCGTGAAGCTGAACCACAACGAGCTCATGACGCTCCCGAACAAGTTCGACCAGATCATGTTCGGCTCGGTCGAGGAGGCCTACGACCTCGGCGCGGCCGGTGTCGGGGCGACCATCTACTTCGGCTCCGAAGAGGCGACGCGCCAGATCCAAGAGGTGGCCGCGGCGTTCGCCGACGCGCATCAGCTCGGCATGTTCACCGTGCTGTGGTGCTACCTCCGCAACGCCGACTTCAAGCAGGGCGACGTCGACTACCACGTGGCCGCCGACCTCACCGCGCAGGCCAACCACATCGGCGTGACGATCGAAGCCGACATCATCAAGCAGAAGTTGCCGGAGAACAACGGCGGCTTCAACGCGTTCAAGGGCTACGGCAAGACCTCGAAGCTCGTGTACGACACGCTCACGACGAATCACCCGATCGATCTCACGCGGTGGCAGGTCGCGAACTGCTACATGGGCCGCGCGGGCCTGATCAACAGTGGCGGCGCGTCGTCGGGCGAGTCGGACCTCGCCGAAGCCGTACGCACTGCGGTGATCAACAAGCGCGCCGGTGGCACCGGACTGATCTCGGGCCGCAAGGCGTTCCAGCGCCCGATGGCCGAAGGGGTCGAGCTGCTCAACGCGATCCAGGACGTGTACCTGGACGCGACGATCACGGTCGCATAGCCAGGTCTCTACGGTTGTAGCAGCTTGCCGATGCGGCGGGCCGCGACGCGCAGCCCGACGGCGCCCATCACGGCGAGATACGCGGCGTGCACGAGCAGCATCCACTGCACGTGGCCGAGCACGAGCGCGCGTTCGAGCACGACTCCCTGGTAGAGCGGCGTGAGCCGGATCACAGCCTGGAGCCCCGCGGGATATTGGCTCAACGGGAAGAACGTCGCCGAGAAGAGGAAGAGCGGCACGAGCGCGAGGGTCACGTAGTCGAAGTCGACCCATGACCGCATGAAGGTCGTGCACGCGAGCCCGGCCCCCGCGAACGCGAATCCGATCAGCACCGCAACGGGAACCACGAGCAACGCCCACCACGACGGGACCAGGCCGAAGGCGACCATTGTCACCAAGAACGCGCTGGAGTAGATGGCCCCGCGCAGAAGCGCCCATACGACTTCACCGGTGGCGACGTCGCCGGTTCCGAGCGGTGACGCGAGAATCGCATCGTAGGTGTGCGAGTACTTGTACTTGATGAAGAAGTTGAACGTGGTGTCGAGCAGTGAACCGTTCATCGCGGCCGACGCGAGCAAACCGGGTGCGACGAACTGCTTGTAGTCGACGACGTGGCCCTCGAACGGCAACTTGCCCACGAGCTTGCCCACGCCGATGCCGATCGACAGGAGGAACAGCACGGGCTCGAAGAATCCGCTCACGAACACGTACCAGGTGCGCCGGTACGCGAGCACGTTGCGCTCGACCATGCGCCACGGCCGCCGGCGCGCGCTGATCGGCGGCAGCACGCGGAACGGACTGGTCACGTTCGCGCTCACGACGTGAGCCGCCGGGTGAACGTGCGCCGGCTCCACAAGAGACCGCCGGCGACACAGGCGAGGAGCACCAAGACGTGCACGATGTCTGCGCCGAGATGCAACGTGCCGGTCGAGGCACCTCGCGCCAGCTCCACGCCGTGCCAGAGCGGCGACAGGGCCGCGAGCGGACGGAGCCCGCTGGGGAGCTGCGAGATCGGGAAGAAGGTGCCGGAGAACAAGAACAGCGGGAGCACCCCCACCCGGAAGATCACGGGGAACGAGACATCGCTGTCGAGCCGCACCGAATAGGCACACAGCGGCGCCGCGAACGCCGCAGCACACAGCGCCGCCGCCGGCACCGCCAGCACGCCCCACGCCGACGGCACCGCGCCGAGCAACGCGGCGACGACCAGGAACACGATCGACGCGCCGACCGCCCGCACCACGATCCAGAGCACGTAGCCGACGGCGACCTCGCCCGCAGTGATCGACGTCGCCACCGCGGCATGGAAATTGCTCACCCACTTGACCCCGCCGAGCACCGGCCACATCGCTTCGTTGGCTGCGATCTGCATCGCGCTCGCGACCATCAGCCCGGGGGCGACGAAGTCGAGGTAGGACAATCCCGCGACCGTTCCGGTGTGCGCCTTGACCAGGCCACCGAGACCCAGACCCATCGCGGCGAGGAAGAGCACCGGACTCACGACCGTCGACAGCACCAGGCCGCGCCAGAGACGCGCGAACACGCGCGCCTCACGCTCCATGACGCGGATCACGGGCGGGGTCGACACGCGCTAGTCCTCGAGGGTGCGGCCGGTCAGGATGAGGAACACGTCTTCGAGACTGGCCCGCCGCACGAGCACCGTCGCGGCCCCGACCCCGTCGCCGGCGACGGCGGCCGCGGTCGCGTCGCCGTCGTCGGTGTACACGAGCAGTCGGTCGGCCACCGGCTCGACGCGCGACGCGAGCTCGCGCACACGCGGCAACGCGTCTTGCTGCTCGGCGGCGCGTGCGAAGCGCAGCTCCACGACCTCACGAGTCGCGTGCGTGGTGACCAGCTCGCGCGGCGAACCCTCGGCCACGATCCGGCCGCCGTCCATGATCACCAGGCGATCGCAGAGCTGCTCGGCCTCGTCCATGTAGTGCGTGGTGAGCACCAGCGTGACGCCGTCCTGCTTCAGGCGGTACAGCCGCTCCCAGAGCATGTGCCGGGCCTGGGGATCGAGGCCGGTGGTCGGCTCGTCGAGGAGCAACACCTCCGGCTGGTTGATCAACGCCCGCGCGATCGTGAGGCGGCGCTTCATCCCGCCCGAGAGCGGATCGACGCGCGAGTCGCGCCGGTCGGCCAGCTGCACGAACTCGAGCAGCTCCTCGGCCCGCCGGCGGATCTCCGCGCGCGGGAGGTCGAAGTAGCGGCCGTAGATCATCAGGTTGTCCCACACCGTGAGCTCGGTGTCGAGGTTGTCCTCCTGCGGGACCACGCCGAGCCGGCCGCGGATCTGCGCACCGTCGACCGCCGGATCCATCCCGAGCACCCGGAGCACCCCGCCGGAAGTCGGAGAGACGCAGCCGATCATGCGCATCGTGCTGCTCTTGCCCGCGCCGTTGGGGCCGAGGAAGCCGAACGCCTCGCCGGGCCGGATCACGAAGTCGATGCCGTCGACCGCGACGAAGCCGCCGAACCGCTTCGTGAGCGCGCGAGCTTCGATGAGCGGATCCACCACGGCCGCCGACGCTAGCCAGCCCCTGCGACATCGAGCCGCGGATTCGGCGGCCGTCGACATCTGCGCCTGGCTGTATGCGGCTACGACCTCCGGCCCTCGATCGCCCGTGCAACGTGATCGGTCGACCGGGCCTGCGGATCTGCGCCTGGCTCTATGCGGCTACGACCGCCGGCCCTCGATCGCCCGTGCAACGGTGATCGGTCGACCGGGCCTGCGGATCTGCGCCTGGTCAGCCCTTGAGGAACCGGCTCCCCGCGACGCTGATGTCGGTCGTGCAGCGCAGGCAGAGCTCCACCTCGAGATGGATCTCGCGATCGACGGCGAACCGGAACGGCGGATCCCCCGGGCGCGGGTCCTCGAGGTCGAGCTCGAACCGCAGCGTGCCGCTCGGCATGACCACCCGGCGGGTCACGATCGCGTGGAACACGCCGTGGAGCGGCGTCGGGTCGTGATAGATGACCCGGTCCCCTACCTCGCAGTCGCTACTCAAGTGGGCCCCCGCTCGCTAGATCCCCTGAGCCCGGCCCTCAGAGAGTGTCGGACGCCGACCGCCCCGAGCTTGAGCGATCCCCATCAAGACCGGTGGGGTATCGCGCCGATCCATCTCCGGAACGGATGCGACGGCCATACGAGGGACCGGGATGAGCAAATTCTCGACAAGACTTCTCGACAGCGACGGAGAGGTCCAGGCATCGCTCGTGGTCGCGCAGCTCGAGCGCCGGCGCCCGCACGCCTTCGCGCACTCGCGGCGCGTCGCGGCACTCGCCGTGCAGGTCGCACAGCTCGCCCGGCTGCCGGAGGCCGAGGTCCGCCAGATCTACTGGGGCTCGCTGGTGCACGACATCGGCGAGCTCGACGTCCCGGAAGCGATCTTCGCGACCCCCGGCCCGCTCGCGACCGTGGAACGCGAGGCGGTGTGGGAGCACACGTCGATCGGCGCCCGCTGGCTGGCGGGGACGCCCGGCCTCTCGTCGCTCGTGCCGTACGCGCGCTGGCACCACGAACGCTTCGACGGCACCGGCTATCCCGACGGCCGCGGCGGGCACGAGGTGCCGCTCACGGTCGCGCTCGTCACGGTCTGCGACTGCTGGGACGCGATGACCGAGCCGCGCCCCTACCGGACCACCTGCTCACCCGAGGACGCGGCCCGCGAGATGCAGCGGAGCGCGGGCCGGCAGTGGAGCCGGGTGCTCGTCGACTGGCTGCTGGAGACCGTCGAGTCGCGCAACCTCGGCCAGGTCGAAGCGGGCTGAACGGGCTGCGCGCTGCAAAGGGGGCGCTCGCTACTCGTGCGACGAGTAGTCGATCGGCGGCGCGCCCTTGACGGCGACCGCGAAGCAGAAACAGTGGATCGCGCCGCCACCCGTCGGCCGGAGGCTGTGCACGGTGTCGGGCGGGATGTACACGAGATCTCCCGGTGACACGTCGCGCTCTTCGCCGGCGACGATCATCACGCCCCGACCCGACATCACGAAGTAGAACTCGTGCGTCGGGTGCTCGTGCGGGTACACCGCGCTGCCGGGCGCGACCTCGAACTCGTTCACCAGCTCGAGCGAGCCGCCGTCGGTGAGGTCGTGCATCTCCCGCGGCTTCACGAGGTACCACACCGGCACGGTGCCGTTGTGCTCGACCTCGGGCTCGACGCTGACGATCGACCGCACGTCCATTGCCACTCCCCTTGTCGTACGCGAATGGCTAAGCGTACGCGAGCGCGCCCGCGATGATCTTCCCGACGGTCTCGTGCTCGGTGAGGAACGCGTCGTGTCCCGACATCGAGTCGATCACGTGCAGCCCCGAGTTGTTCGGGATCAGCTCGGCCAGCTCCTCCTGGAGGCGCATCGGATACAGGCGGTCGGAGGAGATGCCGGCCAGCGTGACCCGGCCCGTGATCCGGCCGAGCGCGGCGCGCACGCCGCTCCGGCCCCGCCCGACGTCGTGGTGGTTCATCACGCGCGAGAGCACGACGTAGGTGTTCGCGTCGAAGCGACGGGCGAGCTTCTCGCCGTGGTATTCGAGGTACGACTCGATCGTGTACTGGCCGCCCTCGAACGGGTGCTCGTCGTTCTGATGGCCGCGATTGAACCGCTGCGCGAACTCGAGCTCGGTCCGGTAGCTGATCTGCCCGATGCCGCGGGCCAGCGCGATGCCGCGCCACGGTCCGGTGTCGGCGTCGTAATAGTCGCCACCGCGAAAGTTCGGGTCGGCCTCGATCGCGCGCACCTGCAGCGCGCACAGCCCGATCTCCTCGGCGGTGGCCGCCGCGCCGCACGCGATGATCACTGCGTGCGGAACCCGCTCGGGATACGTGATCGCCCATTCCAGCGCGCGCTGACCGCCCATCGAGCCGCCGACCACCGACGCCCAGCGCTCGATCCCGAGCGCGTCGGCGAGCAACGCCTCCACCGCGATCTGGTCGCGGATGGTGATCGTCGGGAAGCGGGAGCCGTACGGCCGGCCCGTTTCCGGATCGACCGACGACGGGCCGGTCGTCCCCTGGCAGCCGCCGAGCACGTTGGGGCTCACCACGAAGAACTGGTCGGTGTCGATCGCTCGGCCCGGTCCGATGAGCGGGTCCCAGTACCCGACCTCCACATGGCCGGGCTCGGCGCCGCCGGCCGCGTGGCTGTCGCCGGTGAGGGCGTGCAGCACGAGCACCGCGTTGCCGTGATCGGCAGCCAGCTTCCCCCACGTCTCGTACGCGATCGTGACCGGCCCGAGCCGGCCGCCTGCGCGCAGCGCGAGCGGCGCCTCCGCGGCGACCGTCACGAACTGGCGGCGCCCCACCGGATCGCCCGGGAACCACGCCCCCGAGACCGGCATCGGATCTGCGTCAGCCATCGTCCGTCACCCACCCTCGACCCGGCGTGACTCCACCGTCCCTGAGACGGCCCGCTCACGCCGGTTCGCTTGGTTATGCCGACTTGGCGGCGCGGAAACCGGCGTCGAGGTCGGCGAGGATGTCGTCGAGGGTCTCGACCCCGATCGACAGGCGGACGAGGCCGGGGGTCACACCGGTGAGCTGCTGCTCGGCGATGTCGAGCTGGCTGTGCGTGGTGCTCGCGGGGTGGATCGCCAGGCTCCGCACGTCGCCGACGTTGGCGAGGTGGCTGAACAGCTCGAGACTGTCGATGAAGTTCCGGCCCGCCTCGACTCCGCCCTTCAGCTCGAACGCGACGATCGCGCCCTGGCCGCGCGGCGCGTACTTCTGCGCGCGGTCGTACCACTTGCTCGACTTCAGGCCGGGATAGGCGACCCAATCGACCTCCGGGCGCGCCTCGAGCCAGTTCGCGACTGCGAGCGCGTTCTGCGAATGCCGCTCCATCCGCAGGCTCAACGTCTGCAGGCCCTGCAGGAACAGGAACGAGTTGAACGGCGCGATCGCGGGCCCGAGGTCGCGCTGGTACTGCAGGCGCGCCTTGAGGATGTACTGCGCCGGGCGCAACTCCTCGGGCAGCTGCGAGAACACGAGCCCGTGGTAGCTCGGGTCGGGCTCGGTGAAGCCGGGGAAGCGGCCGCTGGCGACATAGTCGAACGAGCCGCCGTCGACGATCACACCACCGATCGAGGTGCCGTGGCCGCCGATGAACTTCGTGGCCGAGTGCACCACGACGTTGGCGCCGTGGCGGAGCGGCTGGATCAGGTACGGGCTCGCAAGCGTGTTGTCGATCACGAGCGGGATGCCGTTGTCGTGCGCGATCTTCGAGACGGCCTCGAAGTCGAAGATGTCGCCCTTGGGGTTCCCGATGCTCTCCCCGTAGAACGCCTTTGTGTTCGGGCGGATCGCAGCCTTCCATCCGGCGAGGTCGTCGGGATCGACGAACGTCACCTCGATCCCCATCTTCGGGAACGTGTAGTGGAGTTGGTTGTAGGTGCCGCCGTAGAGCGAGGTGCTCGAGACGATGTGACCGCCGTTCTCGGCGAGGTTGAGCAGCGCGACGGTCTGTGCGGCCTGACCGCTCGACACCGCGAGCGCGCCGACACCACCTTCGAGCGCCACCATCCGCTGCTCGAACGCGTCCTGGGTGGGGTTCATGATCCGCGTGTAGATGTTGCCGAGCTCGGCCAGACCGAACAGCGCGGCCGCGTGCTCGGTGTCGCGGAACACGAACGAAGACGTCTGGTAGATCGGCGTGACGCGGGCGCCGGTGGCGTCCACTTCGGAACCGGAGTGCACCTGACGGGTCTCGAAACCCCAGTCGGCCATGGCTGTCTCCTCACGATCGTGTGACGCCCCGCACGCTATGGACCTAATCCCGACCGGTCAAGTCGGGATTACGTTTCTGTCACCATTCACGGGTGCGCCTTCCGTTCCTACGGGCCCCGAACGCCGACCAGACTCGCTCGCGAGCGGTCGCGACGCGCACCGGTCGCCACATCGGCGTGTACGAGTTCGGCGACCCGTCGGGCCGGCCGGTCGTCGCGCTCCACGGCACGCCGTCGTGCGGGGCGGGCTTCGACTGGGCCGACGCACCCGCGCGCGAACGGCGACTCCGCGTCGTCGCGCCCGACCGGCCCGGGATCGGCCAATCCGACCGCGTGCCGATGTCGTCGGTCGCCGACTACGCCGCCGAGATCGAGGCGTTGGCCGACGCGCTGGGCATCGAGCGGTTCGTCGTGCTCGGCTACTCCGGTGGCGGGCCGTACGCGCTGGCGGTTGCGCAGCAACTGGCGGATCGCGTCGAGTCGGCGACGATCGTCGCGGGCGCGGGCGAGATCGGCGCGTGGGCGACCTGGAAGGACTTGGCTCGCAGCGATCGCCAGCTCACCTGGCTCTCGCTGCACACGCCGGTGGTTGCGAAAGCGATCCTGCGGCTCGCCGAGGTCGGCGCGCGCCTGGTGCCGACCGTCGCGCTCTGGTCGGCGGAGGCCGAGTTGCCGAAGGCCGACCGGGAGGTGATGCGCAGCCTGGGTTCCCGAGAGGCGCTGGCGCTCTTCACCCAAGCGTTGGCCGGGAGCGCGGCCGGCGCGGTCGACGACTACGCGTTGCTCGCACGCCCGTGGCACCTTCAGCTGGGCGACATACGGGTACCGGTGCACTGTTGGCACGGCACCGCCGACACCTCCGTGCCGATCGCGCACACCGAAGCCTTGCTCGAGCGCATCCCCGACGTGCGGCTGAGCACCTGGCCCGGCGAAGGCCATCTGGCGTTGATCACGCACATCGCCGAAGTGCTCGACGACATCGCGTCGTCGCCGGGCTGAGCCCGGCCGTCAGCGCCTCGACGCGACCACGAGTGCCGCCGCGACGGCGGTGATCCCCAGCAGCGTCAACGCGTCGAGCCAACCGAAGGAACCGTCTTGCGTGTCGCCGACGGCCGCGATGCCACCGCGCGCGGTGATCGCGTCGGCGAGGTCGCGCGCGCGGCGGAGCGAGACGATGATCGCCGTCGACACGAGGTCGTGCACCTCGATCACCGCGTGACGCGCGCCCCGTTGCCGGTCGGTGTCGCGATGGCGGAGCCGACGAGCCGCCGCGAGCGTGCGCATCTCGTCGACGAGCAGTGGGAGGCACCGCAACGACAGCGCGAGCGCGACGATCCATTCGTCGACCGGGAGGCGGAGCACGCGCAGCGGCCGCGCGAGCCGAGCCAGCGCAGGCGCGACCGCGCCGAGCTCGGTTGTCCATCCCACCAACGCGGCCGACACGACCAGCACCACGGCCAGGGCGAGAAAGCGCGCGGCCTCCGCGAGCGCGCCGAGGCTGATCGGCAGCGGCCCGAGATGCACGACGGTCGGCGTGGTCGACACCGCGTCGAGGACGAGCCCGCCGAGGACCAGCAGATAGAGGCCGCGCGGCAGGCGCGGGAACGCCCCGAGGGGGATGCGGGCGACGAGCAAGCCGATGCCCACGATGCACGCCACGACCGCGACCGTCAGCCAGCTCGGCGCGATCGAAGCCACCAGCGCGAGCTCCGCGGCCGCGAGGAGCTTGGTACCCGGCCACAGGCGGTGCACCGCGGAGTCGCCCGGAACCAGCCGGAGGAACGTCAGCTCCGGCTCGCGCCGCTTCCGGCGAGGCTCGGATACGTCTCGGGCGCCGCGGCCCGCGGAGGCGGAGGTCGGCGCCGTCACGGAAGGTTTCCCCGCGCGATGTCGTGATCACTCGGCCGCCCGGGGCCGTCGTAAGTGATCCGACCATCGGTGAGCTCGACCTCCCGGTCGACGAGCGCGGCCGGGAGATCGCGGTCGTGCGAGATGCACACGAGCGTCATTCCGTGCTCGTCGCGGAGTCGCCGCAATGCGGCGCCCAAGTCGGCGCGCGCGCGTTCGTCGAGTCCGGCGAACGGCTCGTCGAGCACCAGCGCGCTCGGCCGGCGCGCGATCGCCCCCGCCAGCACGACCCGGCGGGCCTCACCACCGCTCAACTCGTCGACGCGTCGAGGCCCGATGTCGCTCGGCTCGAAGCCCACCTCGGCGAGCGACCTCCACGCGACCAACGGCGTCGCACCCGATGCCGCGCTCACCTCGGCCGAGACGGTGGGCCGCAGGAGCTGCAGGCGCGCGTGCTGGAACGCGACACCGACGGTACCCACGACGCTGCTGAGCGGCCGGCCCTCGATGCGCGCCTCGCCCTCGCTCGGCTCCAACAACCCCGCGAGCACCCACGCGAGCGTCGACTTGCCCGAACCGTTGTGGCCCACGACCAGCAACGCCTCGCCGCGGTCGATGCGGAGATCCACACCGGCGAGCGCGCGGTGGGCCCACGGCGTGTTCCGCGAGTACACGTGCCCGACATCGCGCAGGATGAACAGCGGATCGCCGGCGCGCGCTCTCACCCGGGCGCGCCGCGGCGCCGGATCCGCGGCGGCCGGCGCCGGCATCGGCGTCTCGACGATCCGGCCCGCCTCCAGCGCGATCGCGCGATCCGCGGCCGCGCTCTCGGAGGGCCGGTGGGTGACGTGCACGACGGCCATCCCGTCCCGCGCCACGAGCGAGCGGAGCAGCCCGAGGAGCTCCACCCGCCCGGCCGCGTCGACCATCGCCGTCGACTCGTCGGAGATCAGCAGTTGCGGCCGTCGCGCGAGGGCGGACGCAACCGCCAGCCGCTGGAGCTCACCTCCCGACAACGTCGACGTCTCGCGATCCGCGAAGGAACGGAGTCCGACGCGGTCGAGCAACGTGTCGACATCCACGGCCGCCGGTTCCGCGAGCCCCCACACGACGTCGTCGCGGACGCGCACGCCGAGCACCTGGAGCTCCGGTCGTTGGAACACGATCGCGGTTCCGCCCGGCGCGCCGAGACCGGTGCGCCCGGGCCGCGTCACGCTCCCGGTGGTCGGCTGCCGTCCGGCGAGGATGCGCGCGAGCGTTGATTTCCCCGATCCGTTCGGCCCGACGATCGCAACCAGCTCGCCGCCACCGACCTCGAGCGAGATGTCGTGCAACACGTCGGACTCCGCACCGGGATATCGGTAGCCGACGGCCCGCAACGACACGGGGAGCGGCACCGGCGCGCCCGCGTCGCCACCGTGCTCGACGGGATCGAAGCCCGCGCCGGCGTCGGTCGCGAGCGCGGCACGCACTCGGTGCAGCGTCGGCGCCGTGATCCGCTGCGCGAGCGCGGCACCCACCACCACCGCGACCAGCAACCCGAGGGGGACGGTCAGCCACCAATCGCGCAACACGTGCGCGACGAGCTCGTCGCCGCGATCGGCGACGGCAGTGATCGGCGCGGCGTGCAGGTTGTGCAAGCTCCGGCTGATGCCGCTCCACGCGTTGTGCACCTGCACGAGCAGGAGCGTGCGATACGCAGAGAACACCCAGAGCAGGAGGTCGGCGACGACCGAGATCGCGGGCCAGAGCCACACCGTCGCGAGCCCGACCGTTCGCCCGAAGCCGAAGCCGCGCCGCGATGCGTAGCCCACCACCGCACCCAACGCCCCGCACGCGACGACCGACGTGACCACCGGCGTGCCGAGCACCAGGAAGCCGACCGCCGCGGCCGCGAACGTTCCGGCGACCACCGCGCGCAGGCGGTTCCGAGCCGCGATCGCGGCCATCGGCACCACCGCGACCACGAGGAGCGCACCCCCGAGCGGGATGACCTGGCTCACGATCGAGAGCACCAGTGTGAGGTCGGCGAGCACCACGGCCTCCGCGAGCTCTCCGGCGCGGAGCGGCCCTCGGCGTGACGGCGGCGGGTGCACGTTCTCAGCGTCGCGCGCGTGCATGCGCGCGCCTACGGACCGCGCGGGGATGCCCGGAGCACGCTGATCGCGAGGAGCGTCGCGACCACCGGCGGCACCACCCACCAGCCCGAACCACCGGAGTGGGCGATCAGCCCCGCGACCCCCAGCGCGACCAACCCCCCGAGCGCGAGTCGCCAGTCGTCGCCGATCACGAAGTCGTACCAGAACCGCCCGAAGGCCTGCAGCCGCTTCATGCGTCTCGCTTCACGCCGAACCCGCCGCGAGGCGGCGGCCGCGGGTGCGGAGCAGCTCCACCAACACGAACGAGAGCACGGCGTAGAACGCGAGCACTCCCAGGATCATCAGGTCGGACCCGGGCCAGTGCACACCGGCGCCTTCGGCGCCCCAGAACGTGCCGAAGGTCGTGAGCATCAACCCCACGACGAGCTTCATCGTGTTCTCCGGCACCCGGCTCAGCGGGCGGTGCACGACGACGCCGGCAATCGCGACGGCGACCACCGCGGCCGCCGCCGCGGCGATCGCGAGCGGGAAGTCGCTGTGCGCGGCGCCGAAGGTGACGACGATGAACGCGACCTCCAGCCCTTCGAGGAACACGCCTTTGAACGAGAGGGTGAACGCGTACGCGTCGAAGTGATCCTTCGCAGCCGTTGCGCCGGCCGCCCGCGAGCTGGCCTCCACCTCGCGGGCGAAGATCTTCTCCTCGTCGTGCAGCGGCAGGAAGCCGGCGGCGCGCAGCAGCGCCTTGCGCAGCCACTGGAGGCCGAGGCTCAGCAACAGGAAACCGACCACGACGCGCAGCGCGTCGAGCGGGAGCAGCGTCAGCGCCGGCCCGAGCAGCGCGACCACGCCCGCCAGGACCACCAGTGCGGCGAGGATCCCGAGCCGGACCGACCGCCACCCGCGGGTCATCGCCGCCGCGAGCACGATGGTGAGCGCCTCGACCATCTCGACCGCACAGGCCAGGAAGGTCGCGGCGACCAGGATGACGCTTCGCATCCGGTCAGGCTACGCAGGCCCGGTGCGCCGCCGTGCATGCCGGGCCCCCGACGTGCTTGGATCGCGGCATGGCCCAGAACGTTCTCGGCGGCGAGCTCGAACCGTGCAGCTACGAACCGCTCACCGGCTTCTACCGCGACGGCTGCTGTGAGAGCGGCGGCGACGACCCCGGCGTCCACACCGTATGCGTGGTCCTGACCGGCGAGTTCCTCGAATTCTCACGCGCGCACGGCAACGATCTGAGCACGCCGATGCCGGCGCACGGCTTCCCCGGGCTCGTGCCGGGCGATCGATGGTGCCTCTGCGCGTCACGTTGGCAGGAGGCATACGAAGCAGGGATCGCGCCGTCGGTCGTCCTCGAGGCAACTCACGCGCGCACGCTCGAGTGGTGCTCCCTGGCCGCGCTGCAGGCTCACGCGACATCGGCGTAGCGCGCATGAGCCCCGGACCGGAGACCACGGACGCGACCAGCGCCGCGCGAGGACGCGTTCGTGTGGAACACGGTCCCAAACGTGTGCGCGCGTATCTCGCCGGAGTCCCGATCGTCGACTCGACGCACGTGCGGATGGTCTGGGAGAACCCCAGCTACCCCACGTACTACTTCCCGCTCGCCGACGTTCGCGTCGATCTGCTGCACGCGACCGGAGAGACGCGGCGATCGCCGAGTCGCGGCGACGCGCACCTCTACGACGCTCGCGTCGGAGATCGGGTCGCACCGGCGGCCGCATACCGCCATGCCGACTCACCGATCGACGACCTGCGCGAGCTGATCGCGCTCTCGTGGGGCGCGATGGACCACTGGTTCGAAGAGGACGAAGAGGTGCGCGTGCACCCGCGCAATCCCTACACGCGCGTCGACATCCTGGCGAGCTCGCGGTCGGTCCGGGTCGAGATCGACGGAGTGGTCGTCGCCCAGTCGGACCACCCGACCCTCCTCTTCGAGACCGGCCTCCCGACGCGCTACTACTTCGCCAAGCCCGACGTGAGGCTCGATCTCCTCGTGCCGACCGAATCGGCGAGCGCCTGCCCGTACAAGGGGACTGCGCGCTACTGGTCGGTCGTGATCGGCGAGACTGTGCACGCCGACTTCGCGTGGGCCTACGACTACCCACTTCCGGAAAGCATCCGCATCGCCGGCCTGATCTGCTTCTACAACGAGCGCGTCGACCTCGTGGTCGACGGCGAGCACCTCGAACGACCCAAGACCAAATTCTCCTGAATCTCCGAAATCTCCCGAGCAGCTAGCTGCCCGAACAAGGTGAGACACTCCCCCAATGCCTGTCGCTCATCGCATCCTCGATCCCGAACCCGTCGTTTCGCTCGCCGCGTATCTCGAACGCGGCGGCGGCCAGGGCCTCGCAGCCGCCCGGGCCCTCGGAGCCCCGGCCACCATCGATGAGGTGACCGCCGCCGGCATCCGGGGCCGGGGCGGCGCCGGTTTCCCCACGGGCGTCAAGTGGCGGGCCGTCGCCGCCAACGCGTCGCCGGTCGACTGCTCGACCGTGGTGGTGAACGCGGCCGAAGGCGAGCCCGGCTCGTTCAAGGACCGGGAGCTGCTCGACCGCAACCCGTACCGGGTGCTCGAGGGCGCGTTGATCGCGGCGCTCGCCGTCGGCGCCGACCAAGTGGTGGTCGGCATGAAGCGAACCGCGACGCGCCACATCGCGCGCGTGCGGGCCGCGATCGCCGAGATCCAGGCCTCGGACCTCGCGGCGGGCGTCGAGCTCGATCTGGTCGAGGGTCCGCCCGAGTACCTGCTCGGCGAGGAGACCGCGCTGCTCGAAGCGATCGACGGTCGCTACCCGTTCCCGCGCATCGCGCCGCCCTATCGCCGCGGCGTCGACGAGATGGTCGAGACCGAGGCCGACCTCACGTCGGAGTCGGGACTGTCGGCCCACGTGGAGATGGCGGGCGCCGGCGCCGATACCGGCGCGCCGCCCACACTCGTCGACAACGCCGAGACCCTCGCGCACGTAACGGTCGCGTTGGCCGAAGGAGCCGACTGGTTCCGCGAAGTCGGGACCGACGACTCACCGGGCACGGTGGTGTGCACGGTGAGCGGATGCGTGACGCGCGCCGGAGTCGGCGAGTTCACGATGGGCACGCCGTTGCGCGAGATCATCGAGACGCTCGGCGGGGGCACCCGTCCGGGACGCACGATCCGTGCGGTGCTCCAGGGCGCGGCGGCCGCGGTGATCACCGCCGATCAGCTCGACACAGCCGCGAGCTGGGAAGGCATGCAGGCCATCGGCTCGGGGCTGGGCGCGGCCGCGTTCATCGTGCTCGACGACGCCACCGACATCGCCTCCGTCGGGGCGAGCGTGTCGCGCTTCCTCGCGGTGGAGTCGTGCGGCCAGTGCACCCCCTGCAAGCAGGACAGCCTCCTCATCACCGACGCGCTGACCCGGGTCGCGGCGTCGGAAGGGAGCGAGAACGACCTCGACATCGTGCGCGAGCGGATCGAGACGGTGGTGTTCGGTGCGCGCTGCTCGCTGGCGACGCAAGAACAGGTCGTGATCGGCAGCCTGCTCCGCGCGTTCGGGGGCGAGCTCGAGGCGCGCGTCGAGCACACCGCGCATCGCGGCGAGCCCGTCGCGATCGTCCCGATGGTCGACCTCCGCGACGGCGTCGCGGTGCTCGACGAGGAGCACGCTCGCAAGCAGCCCGACTGGACGTACGCCGACCACTGGTCGGGCAAGGCGCCCGCCGACCGCCTCGACGACCACCGCTCCCACCACGAAGAGCTCTGACGCCCCGTCGTCGCGGCGACCCGTCCGAGCAACCCGTCCGAGCAACCCGATTCGACATCAGAATCGGGAACGGGGCGCGGGGCGACGCGTCCCGCAAATCAGAAGCGGAAAATGGCGAGCGGGGGTGGCTCGCGCGTCGACAGAATGCCGGGGTGATCGAGCGGCTCGAGACCGACCGGTTGGCGCTGCGCGCGATCACCCCCGACGACGTCGACCTGCTCGTCGGGCTCGACTCCGACCCGGCCGTGATGCGCCTCATCAACGGCGGCCGGCCGAGCACGCGCGCCGAGGTGGAAGCGGTCGTCGAACGCTCGATCGGTCATCGTTGGGTGGCATTCGACCGCGCCGACGACACGTTCGCAGGATGGTTCGCGATGCGTCCCGACGCCGACGACACGTCGCAGCGGAGCCTCGGCTACCGGTTGCGCCGCGGCGTGTGGGGCCGAGGGCTCGCGACCGAAGGGTCCAAGGTACTGATCGCGCAGACGTTCGCGCGCACCGACACTGTGCGCATCCTCGCCCAGACCATGACCGTCAACACCGCGTCGCGACGGGTCATGGAGCACTGCGGCTTGCGCTATCTCCGCACCTTCTTCGAGGAGTGGGACGAGCTGATCGAAGGCGGCGAGCTCGGTGACGTCGAGTACGAGCTGACCAGAGCCGACTGGGAGCCTGGGCGCAGGTAATCGCAGTCCCGCTCCGGATGGAACACTTGCGTCGTGCCCATCATCCTCCGCCGCCGCACCCGCCAACTCCGGCGTGAGGTGATGTCCCATCGAGATCACTCGGGTGCCGATCTCGAGCGGGCGAAGCTCTATGAACTCGACCTTCACGGCAAGGTGTTCCGCGGCGCCAATTTGAGCCGCGCCGATCTCACGGCGTGCAACCTGATCGGCGCCGACCTCGAAGGCGCGGATCTCACGGCGACGTTCCTCACGGGCGCGCAGTTGAACGGCGCGAACCTCCGTGACGCGAATCTCACTGCGGTGTACGCGCTCGCGACCGACTTCGGCGACGCGCAGCTGGCGGGCGCGATCTTCGATCGCATCGTGTACGACCAAGCGACGACGTGGCCGTCGGGCATGGTGCCACCCGGCCGAGGTGGCGGGTGACCGCCGACCCGGAGCCGTTCGCGCGTGGCTCCGTCTCGCTGCGCATCTATCCGCATCTCGACCTCGCCGCGCCGCGGATCGTCGAAGAGTTGCGCGCGCAGGCCTCACTCGCGGTCGCGTGCGGATTCGACGGCGTGATGACGAGCGAGCACCACGGTGGCTTCGCGGGATACCTGCCCAACCCGCTGCAGGCCGCGGGGTTCGCGCTCGACGCCATGCCGACGGGATGGGCGGCACCGTGCCCGCTCCTCCTCCTGCTGCGCCCGACCGCGCTCGTGATCGAGGAGACCGCGTGGCTCGCGGCGCGACACCCGGGTCGCGTCGGCCTCGGCGTCGCGGCCGGCGCGCTGCCCGCCGACTTCGAGATCATGGACACGACGATGGACGACCTCACGGCGCGCTACTCGCACGCGCTCGAGACGGTCGCGCGCGTCCTCGGCGGCGGCGACGCCGGGCCGCTGGCCGGCGATCCCGCGATCGCGCACCTGCACGAGCATCCTGTGCCGATCCTGAGCGCGGCCGGCAGCCTCACCGCGGCGCGGCGCGCGGCCGCGGTCGGTGTCGGGCTGATGTTCGACTCCCTGACGACGCCGGCTCGTTGCCGCGGGCTCGTCGACACCTACCGCAACGCCGGTGGCGCCGGGCCGTGCGTGCTGATCCGCCGGGCGTGGGTCGGTGAGCCGCCGAGCGAGCAGGGCGCCGAGCAGCTCGCCCGGTACCGGGCCTACGCGCCCGACGGGGCGACGGCGCACTGGGGAGCGGCCGAGATGGCCGCCGCGGCGAGCGGCCCGGAGGTGGCCGACCGCCTCGTAGACGCCGCGACCGTGGCGGGGGTCGATGCGCTGAACCTGCGTGTGCACGTGCCGGGAGTTGCGCCCGCCCGCGTACGTGCTCAGATCGAGTCTCTCGGCGCCGAGGTGATATCGCGTATTCGCGGCGCGCAGTAGCGTGGCGTCGTCATCCGTACTCAAGGGGAATCCATGCAGCTCTCCGACATCGACCTGCTCGACCGTGACCGATTCACGCAGGGCATCCCGCACGAGTGGTTCACGTTCTTGCGGAGCGAGGCGCCGGTGTACAAGCACCCCGAGCCCGACGGCCCCGGGTTCTGGGTGGTCACCAAGTACGCCGACGTCGTGGCCGTCGGCCGCGACGGCGCGACCTACTCGTCGGATCAGAAGCGCGGCGGGGTCGTCGTCCTCGAGGACACGATCCCGAACGAATTCGAGCAGGGCGGCAACCTCATGCTCACGATGGACGCGCCCGAGCACACGCGCTACCGCAAGCTCGTGAATCGCGGCTTCACGCCCCGCCAGATCGGCGCGCTCGAGCAACGGATCCGCGAACAGACGAATCGCATCCTCGACGAGGTGATCGAGCGCGGCACCTCCGACTTCGTGGTCGACGTCGCCGCCGAGCTCCCGCTCCAGGTGATCGCCGAGATGCTCGGCGTCCCGCAAGAAGACCGGCACAAGCTCTTCGAGTGGAGCAACCGGATGATCGGGAGCGAAGACCCCGAGTACATCGTGTCGGAAGAAGAAGTTCAGAACGCGCAGATCGAGATGTTCATGTACGCGAACGAGATCGCGGCGCAGCGCCGCGAGATGCCGCGCGACGACATCGTGTCGACCCTGCTCGACGCCGAGGTCGACGGCGACCGTCTCTCGGAGATGGACTTCAACCTCTTCTTTTTGTTGATCGCGGTGGCGGGCAACGAGACGACCCGCAACTCGATCTCGCACGGCATCCGCGCGTTCTGCGACAACCCCGACCAGTACCAGCTGCTCGTGAAGGACCCCACCCTCGCCCGGTCGTCGACCGAAGAGATCGTCCGGTGGGCCTCGCCGGTCATGTACTTCCGCCGCAACGTGACGCGCGACACCGAGCTCCGCGGTCAGCAGCTGAAGGAAGGCGACAAGGTCAGCATCTGGTACGTCAGCGCGAACCGCGACGAAGACGTGTTCGACAACCCGTTCACGTTCGACATCCGCCGATCGCCCAACGAGCACGTCGGCTTCGGCGGCGGCGGCCCGCACCACTGCCTCGGCGCCAACCTCGCCCGCATGGAGATCTACGTGCTGCTCGAGGAGATGGCCCGCCGGATCCCGACCATCGAGCTGGCAGGCGAAGTGCAGCCGCTCCGCTCCAACTTCATCGGCGGCATCAAGCACATGCCCGTGAAGTTCCCCCAGGGCCAGCGCGAGGGCTAACCCAAGCCCTTCACTTCTGGGTGTGCCGACTTTGCTCCCAGGTGAGGCCCTGCTCGACGTCGTGGTCGTGCGGGAGGCCGAGGAGGCGCTCGGCGACGATGTTGCGGAGCACCTCGCTGGTACCGCCGCCGACGGTCAGCGCCGGGCTGAACAGGAAGCCGCGCATCCATGGCTGCCAGCGGTCGGTCACGTCGGTGCCGGCGAGCAGGCCTTCGGCGCCCATCAGGTCGCGGCCGAGCGTGAACACCTTCTTGCCGTGCGGGTCGGCCAAGGCCTTGCGCAACGACGCGTCGGGGCCGGGGCGCTTGTTCACGGCGGCGGAGATCATCCGCATGCGGTGGTAGCGCAGGATCTCGCCCTCGATGAACGCGTCGATCACGCGCTGGCGCATCACCGGGTCGGGCAGCCCGCCCTGATCGCGCAGCAACTGCACGAGGTCACGCGCGCTCGGCCCGTAGCCCCACTGCAAGCCGCCGCCAGTCGACAGTGACACGCGCTCGTTGGCGAGCGTGGTCTTGGCCATCCCCCACCCGAGATGCTCCTCGCCGATCAGATTCTCCGCGGGGACGCGCACGTCGGTGAAGAACACCTCGTTGAATAGCGCCTCGCCCGTCATCTCGCGGATCGGCCGCACCTCGATACCCGGCAGGTCCATCGGGATGATGAAGTACGAGATCCCCCGATGCTTCGACACGTCACCGCGCGTACGCGCGATGAGGATGCCGAACTTCGCGTGCGCGGCGAGCGAGGTCCAGATCTTCTGGCCGTTGACGCGGTAGATGTCGCCGTCGCGTTCGGCGCGCGTCGCCAGGTTCGCGAGGTCGGAGCCGGCGTCGGGCTCGCTGAACAGCTGGCACCACAGCTCCTCGCCCCGCAACATCGGCCACAGGTATCGCTGCTTCTGCTCTTCGCTCCCGAGCGCGACGAGGATCGGCCCGCAGTGCCCGATGCCGATCGGGTTGATCGGCTTCGAGGCGCCCGCGCGCCGCATCTCGTCCTCGATGATGAGCTGGAGCTCGGGCTCCGCGTCGAGGCCGTACGGCCGCGGCCAGTGCGGAACCACGAAGCCCGCGCTCACCAACTCGGCCGGGGTCGGTTGCGGATGCTCCGCGAACCAGGCGCGGACCTCCACCCGGCGGGGATCGTCGTCCGCGGGGAGGTCTACGTCCATGTGATCAGGGCGCGTCGGACGCGACGACCCACATGGAGAAGTACTGCGCCGCGCCGCCGTAGGCGTGGCCGAGCGCGCGGTGCGCGTCGGCGATCTGGTGCTCGCCGGCGAGGCCGCGCACCTGCTGGGCGGCCTCCGCGAACCGCAACATGCCCGATGCGCCGATCGGGTTCGACGACAGCACGCCGCCCGAGCAGTTGACCGGCAGGTCGCCCTCCATCGAGGTCGCGCCGCTCTCGGTCATCTTCCAACCCTCGCCGACCTCGGCGAACCCGAGGTTCTCCATCCACATCGGCTCGTACCAGCTGAACGGCACGTAGCACTCCACCACGTCGAAATCAGCGCGCGGATTGGTGACGCCGGCCTGGCGGTACACGTCGGCCGCGCAGTCTTGGCCGCCGCGCGGGTTCACCGGATCGCGGCCCGGGAACCAACCGAGCTCGGTGCGCACCGCGGTCCCGTGCACCCACGCCGGCGGCTTGCCCGAACCATTCGCGGCGGCCGCCCGCCCACCCGCTTCGTTGGTGAGCACCATCGCGCACGCGCCGTCGGAGGTCGGGCACGACTCGAGGCGGTGGATCGGGTCCCACACGAACGGCGACTCCATCACCATCTCGATGCTGATGTCGGGTATCTGCAAGTGGGCGTAGGGGTTCTTCAGCGCGTTCTTGCGATCCTTCACCGCGACCATCGGCCCGACGTACGCCGGCGCACCCGAACGCTCGATGTACGCGCGGATGTGCGGCGCGAAGTAGCCCCCCGCGCCCACACCTCCGCTCCGCCCGCTGGAAAACGCGAAGTTGGTGTCACCTTCGCTCTGCTTCTCGAACGCGAGCGTGAGCACCCTCTCGTGCACACGCGACTCGATCAAGTGCGTCGCGACCACTGCAGTAGAGCCGCCGACGCTGCCGGCCGTGTGCACGCGCATGATCGGCTTGCCCGCCGCGCCGAGCGCGTCGGCGAGGTACAGCTCCGGCATCATCACACCCTCGAAGATGTCGGGCGCGGTGCCGATCACAACGGCCTCCACGTCGGCCCACGTCATCTCGGCGTCTTCCATCGCTCGGATCGCCGCCTCGCGCACGAGACCGGCCATCGAGACGTCGTCGCGGCACTTCGACATCTTCGTCATGCCGACACCCACGACCGCGCACCGTTCGCTACTCATGCGGCTGCGACCTCTCACATTCGGCTGCGACCTGCGGCCCTCGACCACCCGTGCGCAATCGGTCAACCAACCGGGCCTGCGGTCTGCGCCTGGCTCGGCCCTCGACCAACCGTGCGGAATCGGTCGGCCGACCGGGCCTCCGGATCTGCGCCTGGCTACTCATGCGGCTGCGACCTCCGGATCTGCGCCTGGCTACTCACGCATCCCTTCCTTCCAGGACGCACACGAGGTTCTGCTGCAGGCACGGTCCCGACGAGGCATGGCCGAGCACACGCCGGCGGCCGTGGTCGTGCACCTGGCGGAAGGCCTCGCCGATCCGCACCAGGCCGGTGACCATCACCGGGTTCGCCACGAGCGCGCCGCCCGACGGGTTGATCGTCACCGAGTCGTCGAGCCCCAACGCCTCCGCGAGCACGATCTCCTCGGGTGAACACACCGCGGTGAGCTCCGCGACCTCGACCCCGCCGTCGGCGACCCCGGCCCGGGCGCCGGCCACCGCGGTCGAACGCGACTGCGCGAGGTCGCGCACGCCCGGGTAGTGCGGATCGGCCCGATGATCGATGCCCGCGATCCACGCCGGCCGGTCGCACACCTCGCGGGCGCGGTCGCCGGCCACCAGCACCACCGCGGCAGCTCCGTCGACCGCGGGCCCGATGTCGTGAGTGCGCAGCGGCGCAACCACGTAGTCGTTCCGCAACAATTCGTCGACGCCGACGTCGCCCGAGACCGCCGCGTGCGGATTGCCGGCCGCGTCCCGCCGGCGTTGCGCGACGATCTGCGCGAGGTCCTTCTCCGTGCGACCGGTGTGTTCGAGCACCGCCTGAGCCTGCAACGCCGCGAGCGACACGTAGTCGGCGCCGATCGGCGCGAGGTAGTACGGATCGAGTTGGAACGTCAGCGTCTCCCGCAGAGACGCGCCCGCAGTCGCGCGGCCGGACGCGAACACCAACGCAACGTCGACGTCGCCGTGCTGGAGCCGCACCCACGCTTCGTACAACGCCCACGCGCCGTCCATCTCGACGTGCGACTCGGAGATGGGCGGCCACGCACCTGCGGCTTCGAGCATCTGCACGAACGTGAAGGTTCCACCCGTGAGATAGTCGGCACTCCCCGAGCAGGTGAAGCCGACATCTCGGCGAGTGAGGCCGACGGTCGTGAGCGCCTCGGTGATCGTGGGCAGGAGCATGAGCGTCTCGGTCTGGCCCGGCTCCTGCTCGAGTGGTGCCTGCGCGAACGCGACGATCGCGACGTCACGCATCGGCGTCGACCCCCGTCACAGGATGTGCTCCGCGAGGGCGTCGCGCGACACGTCGGGCTCGCCGGTCGGACGCCAGCTCTTCACCGCGTCGCCGAGGCCGACACCGCGGATGCCGGTGCTCACCGATCCCCGCTCGCCCTCGGGCGCCCACACGGCCTCGACCCGCAGGCCGGTGCGCACGTCGGCGATCGCGATGCCTTCGAGGCCGGTCACCATCAGCGTCGTGTCACTGCCGTCGAGCAACAACGTGGCCTGCACGTAGTCCTCGGTCTCCTTCTGGCCCTGGTACTGCAGCGGCGTGATCACCGAGAACGTCGTGATCACGCCCCGATCGGCGATCTCCACCTCGTTGGCCGCCGTCGTCTCGACGACACACAGCGGGCAGTAACCGCGCGGCGGCACGTAGACCTTGCCGCACTGCGGGCACTTGTGACCGATGATCCGGGCGCGCGCCAGCTGCTCGGCGAAGTGCACGCCCAGGCGCGACGGCTCGGGAACCGCGTACTCCACCGCAGTGTGGTGCGACATGAACTGCACGGGATCCGTCACGCCGGCTCCGGTTCGAAGCACTCGATGTCGGACAGATGACCCACCGTCTCGGCGCGCCACCGGATGCGCACCCGGGTTCCCGCCGTCGCGCGATCGGCCGAGCCACAGTCGAACGCGTGCAACAGCGCAGTGTCGGCGCCGTCGAGCCGCACGAGCGCCCACGCGAACGGACGGTCGAGCGGATGCGTGCGCAGCGGTTCCGGCACCCACGCGGCGCGCTCGACCACACCCGCCGACGCGACGTCGACCATCTCCGACGCGGGCTCACCGGTCTCGGGGTCGTACTCGAAGGGGGGCACCATCACCCGGCCGCCGGCAGTGCGCACTCCGATCACCCGGCGATCACGCAGGCCCGTCAGGAACGCACCGATCACCGGCCCCACGCTGCGCCGGTACGGGAACTCCAGCTTCCACATGGTCGCCACGCCCGAAGTGTTACCGCACGCCCCCGCTCCCGCGCCAGAACGCCACTTAGTGCTTCAACTCCACGATGATCTCGTAGTAGGGCTCGTCTCCGATGTTGACCGCCGTCTCGACCCCACCTTTCGGAACGTGCGCGACCATGCCCGCGATCACGGGCGCCTCGAGGTACTCGCGGTGCGGGCCCTGCGCCTCGGGCTCGGGCTCCACGGCGATCCGATCACCGCTGATCTGGATCAACAGATGATCCAGGTCGTGGCGGTGCACCGCGCTGCGCTCGCCGGGCGCGAGCCGCAACACCCACACGCGCACCTGGTCGTTCTCGAACACGACCTTGGTACCGACCGGCCCGAGCTCTCGTTCCTGCGCCATCTGCGAACCCTAAGATCCGGCCCTCCGTTCGACAAGATCGCCATCTCGACAAGGAGCGGCCGTGACCGGTGTGGTGATCGTGGGCACCGGCTTCGGCTGCATCACGCACCTGCGCGCGCTGCGCTCCGCGGGCTTCGAAGTGCACGCGCTGGTCGGCCGGGACCCGACCAAGACGGCGGAGCGCGCACAGCGGTTCGGCGTTCCGCTCGCCACGACCGACCTGCACGAAGCCTTGGCGCTCGCCGGCGCCGACGCGGTGGCGATCGCCACACCGCCGCACACGCACGCCGCGATCGTGTTGGACGCCATTTCCGCGGGCAAGCACGTGCTGTGCGAGAAGCCGTTTGCCCGCGACGCGCACGAAGCGCGTGCGATGCTGCACGCGGCGGAAGCGGCGGGCGTGGTGCACCTCCTCGGCACGGAGTTCCGCTGGTCGACCGGCCAAGCCGCCATGGCGCGCGTCGTCGGCCGCGGCGAGATCGGCGTTCCGAAGCTCGCCACGTTCCTGATGCACATCCCGATGCTGGCCGACCCGGCCGGCGAGGTCCCCGCGTGGTGGGCGCAGGCGGAGCAAGGCGGCGGATGGCTCGGGGCCCAGGCCGCGCACGTCATCGACCAGGTGCGGGTGATGCTCGGCGAGATCGAGGGCGTGAGTGCCTCCCTCACCAGCGTGTCCGAGCGCGACTGGGACGTGGAAGACGCGTTCACCGTGCACTTCCGCACGCGCTCCGGCGTGCCGGGCGTCATGCAGAGCACGGTTGCCGCGTGGGGCCCGCCGGTCTTCTGCACGCGCGTCGTCGGCAGCCACGGCACGGTGTGGGCGGAGTTCGACACGGTGCGCGTGGCCGACGCGTCGGGCACACACGACGTCCCGGCGCCCGCTGACCTGCCGCTCTCACCGCCGGATCCTCCGCCCGCCGACCTCCTCTCGACCGCGTACGACGGGCTCCACTCGTTCGGCATCGACATGGCGCCCTACACGCGCTTGGCCACGACGTTCCGCGCGCTCATCGAAGGCCGGCCGGTGCCCGACGATCCGCCGCCGGCGACGTTCGCCGACGGGGTGGCCAACATGGAGGTGCTCGACGCGATCCGCCGGTCGGCACGCGACGGAGCGTGGACCGAGATCGGAACGGAGAACGGCACACCGCCCTAGCGGCTTCGGCGCCGGTCAGAGCATCTCTACCGCAACCGCGATCTCGCCGGGCTCGACGCCGGGCGCGGTCGCGGCCGGGGGCGGCGGACCGTACGTCGGGATCAGCAACGACAGGAGCGCACCGAGCGCGACCACGCCCGCCGCGAAGAGCAACGCCGGACGGGCGCCGCTCACGACCGACGTCTGCAGCGCCTGGGTCAGCGCGTGCACTTCGCCGCGAGGCGCGCCGGCCGCGGGCGCGTAGTTGACGCCCTTCGCGCGGATGCTCGCGATCGTCGCCGCCTTGACCGACGCCGAGATCCGCGCCGACGCGCGAACGGCGCGCACCGCGTGCCGGATGGCCTGCGCGTTGAGCAATGAGCCGATCACCGCGATGCCGAGCGCGGCGCCCACCTGGCGCACGGTCGTGTTCGTGCCGCTCGCGACGCCGGCCTTGTCGCGATCGACCTCCGACAAGATCACGTTCGTGAGCTGCGAGCTCGCGAATCCCACACCGATACCGAAGAGCACCGACCCCGGGACGAGCGCGAGCAAGGTCGTGTGCGGCGAGATCATCAGCGCCACGACGACGAGTCCGACCGCCTCGAACACGAGGCCGGTCCGGACGACACGCGTCGTGCCGATGATCCGCGTGAAGCGCGCGCCGATGGGCGCACCCAACGCGATGAGCGCGCCCATCGGGACCATGTAGACGCCCGTTCGCAGCGCCGTGAAGTGCTGACCGTCCTGGAGGAGCACGGGAATCACGAGCAAGAACCCGAACTGCCCCATCGCGAGCACCATCGTGGTCTGCAGGCCGTAACGGAAGCTCAGGTGCTCGAGCTGGCTGAACTCGAACAGGGGATCTCGATCGCGTCGCTCCTTCGACCGTTCGAAGGCATAGAAGCCGACGAGAATCACCGCGGCCACCGCGATCGCGACCGGCGCGATCGAGATCGGCCGTGACGCCGGCCAGACGACGCGGCCGTTCACGGAGAAGTCCTGGAGCGGCCGCAACATGCCGTAGCTCGCGGCCTCGCTCAGTCCGAACACGAACGCGAACGATCCGGCTGCGATCATCGCCGCGCCCGGCGCGTCGATGCCGGGCCGGCGCGCGGGTCGCTCGTCTGGGTGCATCAGCACCAGGGCGCCGATCACGAACAGCGGCGCCGCGATCACGTTGATGCGCAACGCCCATCGCCACGAGTACGTCGTCGTGAGGAAGCCGCCGACCAGCGGCCCGAATGCGACGGACGCGCCCGCGACCGTTCCCCAGGCCGCGAACGCAATGGCCCGCTCCGGGCCCTCGAAGGTGGTCGACAGGATCGACAGCGTCGCCGGGATCAGCAGGGAGGCGCCGATTCCTTCGATGATCGCCTCGCCCAGGACCAGCGCCGGGACCGAATGCGACACCGACGCGAGCAGGGAACCGGCGCCGAAGATCACGGCGCCGACCATGAACATGCGCCGATGCCCATACATGTCGCCCAGCCGGCCGCCGATGATCAGCAGCGTGGCGAAGGTGAGGGAATACCCCGTGATGACCCACTGCAGGCTCGGCAGGTCAGTGTGGAACTCGCGCAGGATCGTCGGAATCGCGACGTTCAGGACGGTGTTGTCGAGCACCGGGATGGCTACGGACACGATCACCACCGCAGCGGCGAACCATCGGCGAGGATCCCGTCGATCCGTGTCGGTCATCGAACGCATGCTTGCATACGCAAGGAGCAACGCCGCCCGCCTGCAGACGGCTCCGCGGCCGATCCCGAGGGGCGGTTTCCCCGCAATAGCCTCAGCCTCCTCGCAGGGTGCTCACAAGTTCACCGGGCAAGCTGAAGACAACCCGCCGACACTGCTCCTGACGGCCCGGCCCTCCCGAGGCGATGTTCGATGACCGATGAATCCAGTGATCAGCCGATCAGCCCCCAAGCCGACGATCACCCGATGACGAGCGACCGCATGGACGAAACCGCCGACGAGGCGCCCACAGAGCCGACGCCGCCCGCGGCCCCCGGCTGGGGAATCCCGGTCCCCGCGAACCTCGACCCGCCGAGGTTCGGCCCGCCCAGCCCGACCCCCCCGAATCCCTGGCCACCGGCCGTCAACACCCCGAACCCCGGTCCGCCGGGCTGGGGATCGGCTCCGCAAGGCTGGCCTCCCCCGCCGCCCACCGCGCCGATCGGGGCCGCCGGATACCGACCCGGTCCCATTCCGGGCCCGGCCGCTCCCGACATCGGCGCTCCCGGCGCGGAGGCACCGGGCATGGGTGCTCCGGGCATGGGCGCTCCGGGTA
>Ga0265338_10002114_pt1 | contig 30617 bp, 32 predicted proteins | sample 42126metaG_FD_193579 | JGI IMG/M metagenome (GOLD analysis project Ga0265338, IMG submission 193579) | Rhizosphere microbial communities from Carex aquatilis grown in University of Washington, Seatle, WA, United States - 4-21-26 metaG | ecosystem: Host-associated > Plants > Roots > Rhizosphere...
GGGTACCAGTCTGGTATTATTAAATTTATGAGTAACGCCTCAAGTAACCCAGAAGGGCAAACAGATTTTTCCGAGTGGCAAGTTTATGACGAGCTACCAACAAGTTCACTCAAGGCAGGAGATGTTTTGCGTATTGAGACTGCTGAAGGGATTCGAGAACTTATCATAAGCCCGGACGATCAACGTAAAGATCCGGGCATTCCTGTTTATCAGCCTGGGCAGCCACCATATGAATTCACGAACGAAATCATAGGGTCTACCAGTATCAGGGAGGAGGGAGAAGATAAACCTGGTACTCTGCGAGTAGGCATGGATGTCTTATTGAGATTTTATAGCGATCAAATGCCAGAGGGACAGTTAGGAATCGTCCAGAATTTACAAAAAATCGAAGTCAAGAAAGCTACATCAGAATAGTTCTAACTTGGTTCACCGTGCCATACCAGATTATTTTTCGTTGCGGCCGCCCTTTTGCCAAGGCACACTATTTAGGAAAACTTCAAAATAATCTGTTTCAAGCGTCAGCTTAAGCTCGTCTAGCTCTTCTTTTGAGGGGGTTCTGCCCTGAAAGTTTATAAAAGGGACATCTTCTATGACAGCCAGAGGAGTCTGCTCGGTGCCTTCGCCCATAACCATCACGGCGGCGCCGGCCAAACCTTCGGCATGATTCGCTACACTAAAGCGGAATTCATGTCCGAATAAATCATCAGTGTCTCTATAGTCGTGCAGAGCCTGAAAACCGCTGTGGGCCAAGCAGATTCCTACCGCGCCACGCCGCATAACCTTGCTAGTGCTGTCCGTAATTACTACCCCCAAATTTTTCAGCCCGGTCTTGTTCACCAAATAATCCCTGGCGTTGTTGGCTGAATGCTGAGCGTCCTTTGGCCATAAGACGTAATTGCCGCTGCCGTTGGATTCGTCTATTCCCGATGAAGAAATTAACGTGCCGTCTATAACACTAAAATGATAACCGTACTTGTGCTCTTTGGCTGGTAGGTAGTAGTTGGCCTCTTTGATTATCAAATCATCCTTATCGGTCCCGCTGACCGGCTCGAAGCTACCTTCGCAAAGCGAAACAATTTTAGAGGTTATAGCTAAGACACTGCCGTCTTTAAGCTCGGGCAGGTATTTATCCAAAATTTCGCTAAGTGTTTCGGCCCCGGGCAGAATCTTGTGGGTCTTTACAGGTGTAACTATCATCCAGCGAATTATATCCCGTGCCACTGTCTTTTGGTAGCGCCCCCGACCAACGCCAATAATTGACTTTTGCTTAGACGCCAGCCACAGTTAAACTGTAACTAAGCATAAACATAATGGATCAACCCAAAGAACTCCCCAAGCAAAAAACACAGCATCTTAAGCTAAGGGTCAAATACATCATGACTCTGGGAGTTATCTTAATTGCGATATTTGGGCTGATGGCTGCTTATCTAATCAATGACGCCAAGTCAAACCTTGGCGCTGGGCAAGCGCTTAGACACCAAGAACTAACGATTATCGTTTTGACACTGGCCGGTTTAGCCTTTAGCGCTCTAGCCGCCTACGGTCTACTATATCTATTTTTCCTTCGGCCGATTAATTCACTGACTAAAATTGCCGGCGCAGGAACAGACGGCAATCATGAGAACGAATTCTCGCCAGACAGTGATGAAATCGGCGCTTTGGGTAAAAACCTGGCGGATATGAACAATACGCTTAGGGCGGACATCACCAAGCTGCAAGAATTAGATAAACAAAAGGACGAGTTTATCAAAATTGTTTCGCACAATCTGCGTACGCCGCTGACCATCATTCAAAGTAATATCTCGTTTTTGGATAATGCCCACCTGGATAAGAACCTGGTGAAGATGGTCAAAGGCATAGAAGACAGCGCTCGGCGCCTAAGTTTATTTTCTGAGCAGATGCTGACCATCACTGATTTTGAATCCAAGCAGGGCGGGCAGTTGGTACGCCAAGAGTCTACGCTGAACGAAATTCTGGGCAGCCTCAGCCGGGAATACACCGAGCTGGCCACCAGTAAAGGCATGATTTTTAAACCACAGATTGAATCCGGCGATACCAAATTCTTTACCAGCCAGTACTTAGTGGCCCAAGCCGTACGAAATATTTTAGATAACGCCTTTAAATTTACGTCCGAGGGCGGCATGGTAATTTTGTCGGCTCAACTTAGCGACAAAGTCACTATCCGGGTTAGCGATACCGGAGCCGGAATCAGCGAAGTGGAACTGCCCAAACTATTTACTAAATTCCATCGGGCCAGCGGCACGCTGGTATACAACTACGAAGGCACTGGCATCGGCTTATATGTGACCAGGTTAATTGTGGAACAACAGGGCGGGCGAGTCTACGCCCAAAGCCAGCTGGGGCGGGGCAGTGTATTTACTATCGAGCTGCCGTTAATTAAGTCGGTTACCAGCGAAGTTATTCAGTAGGTCTTGGTTTCGGTAATAATTTTATCAAGGGATATATCGTGTGTCTCGTGTGGCAGCCCGCCGGCCACAAAACCGGTCTGGAAGCATAGACCTATTTTTAAAGCATGTGGCTGTTCGGCCAAAAACCTATCATAAAACCCGCCGCCCCAGCCCAGCCGATGCCGATCTTTATCAAAAGCCAAAACCGGCACAATTATTAGCTCAAAATTTTGTTTTGGGATGTCTTGATTTTTGTCAGTGCTTACAAAAGATATGTTAATCCCAGGATGCAAATTTTGGATTTCAGATGAAAATAACAGAGTGTTTACTTCATTTAGTTTGTTCATAGGTTTGTAGGTGCTGATTTTTTTGACTCCGGAAAAGCTAATCTCACCAAGCAGTCTTTGACCGATGGCTTGGCTCCTCGACTCCACGTCTTCGCGGCTCATTGCCGCCCGACGCCGTTTATAACTATCGCGCAATTCTTCTTTGCGGGGGTTCATGCCATAATTCTAGCACCGTTTACAAACAGGGGTAATTTTGATAACATCTATCTGTTAATCGCGGGCCTGTAGCTCAGTTGGTTAGAGCAGCGGCCTCTTAAGCCGCGTGTCGAGGGTTCGAATCCCTCCAGGCCCTCCAAGTTGAAATAATGCCAAATTTATGGCATTATTTTTTTAATGGAAAAGTCAAACAAAGACCAATCCCTGGTGGATGTCGTCTTTCAGCTCCCATCGCGTGAGAGAATTGAGACGACTTTAGATGAGCTGGATGTTCTTTACTCCGTCCGTAATAATTTTTTCCCTGCGATCAAAGAAGTGGCCGACCAGCAAACTACCGGCACTGATTTAATCGAACATCTTGGTACGGCTGTTTACGGATATGCTAGAACCAGACCGCAGCCTTTGGCCGACGAAACCGTCAAGCGAATGTTAAAACAGTTACCCATGTACCTAGAGATTCTTGTACCGAGAGGGGAAGTACTGGAAGGCACACTTGAACTGTTAGATGGGATGATGTGGCCCACGTTATCTGAGCTGAATGACGGGCGTGCTCATCACGAACCGAAGAGTGATGATCCTCTATCCTTATCCGTCGAGGATGCGCCAGCTAATATCCGAAAACTGCTCAAAATTCCGCCAAATCGACGCTCTGACGTCGCTAAAGAAAGGCTAAACGAGTACTATCCGGGGCTAGGTGATTTAGCGCTAAGACATATTTTAGGGCCTAGGTGCCGCCGTGTTGCGCAGCCCAGTCAGCGCGACTTAGCCCAAAAAACGGCAGAAATGCAGCGTCAAAGAGAATAAAGACATTAAAGTTAAAGCCAGATAGATTAGAATAAAAGAGATGAAGCTTCTTAACGGCAGCGAATTAGCCGATTACATCAAACAGCGGCACGTCCAGCAGGTCAGGGCGTTGCTGGCCTCTGGCATCACGCCAAAGCTGGCTATCATACAAGTTAAAGACGACCCGGTCATCAATACTTATGTGCGGCTAAAAAACGAGTATGGCGCGGATATAGGTGCTGAGGTCGAGGTGCATAAGATAAAACAAACCGAAGTCGCAGAAATACTTAACAAGTTAAGTATTGATAAATCCGTGCACGGTATTATCGTCCAGCTACCCTTGGAAGACCCGGCTCAAACTGACGAAATAGTTAACTTGGTAAATCCTGATAAAGACGTTGACGCTCTGGGCGTACGTTCCAAGTTTGACCCGGCGACCCCGATGGCAATCATGTGGCTGCTATCCGGCTACAATGTGGAGCTTAAAGGCAAACACATTCTTCTGATTGGCCGCGGCAAACTGGTAGGCGCGCCGCTGGAACGGATGCTCAAGGCTTCCGGCATGGATGTTGAAGTGATTGATCGGGAAATTCCAGACCTTAAAGGCCGCACCCTGGCCGCCGACATAATCGTCACGGCCACTGGCCGCCCGGCAATCTTGTATCCGGACATGATTAAGCAAAATGCCGTAGTGGTCGATGCCGGCGTGGCCAGCGAGTCCGGCAAAACTGTCGGTGATTTGGACTCAGCAGTTTATGAGCGAGATGATTTAACAATCACTCCAGTTAAAGGCGGCGTTGGGCCACTAACGGTCTGTGCTCTGTTTGAAAACGTAATTAGAGCCGCCAGCAAATCTAACTAAGGGCGTTTTGCAGGATTGAATAAATTTCTGGCGGCATTGAATGTCGGAAAACTTCCCGATAGTTATAATCAGCCGGCAATTCATATTGGTATTTTCCAAGCTCCGGGTAGATTTTTTTGGCCAGCTCCATGGCGCTACGCGATTCCTTAATTTCACCGACACACTCTAGGGGTTTGTCTCCCTCAATACCCAGTAAGTTTTTATAAGTAGCCTCAAGAGAAGGGTCTAGCAAAAGATTCTTACCGCCGAATAAATGTTCTAGTTTTTGGCGTTCTAAAAACGGTGTTAAAGCCAAAAATACAAAAGCGCACTTGGGGCAGGTGCCGTCCCAAAAAATATGATGGCTGTCATGGGTAAACGCCCGGTTGCAAGAGCTAAAAACATCCTGATATTTATCAAAGCCTACAGTTGCAAAGATTTCGGCAACCCTAAGTTCGCTATAGGGCCTAAGCGATGAATAATATCGTACTCTATCGCCAAAAACTTGGGCCAATATTTTTTGCATATCCTCCTCAAACTCTTGAGACTTTGAATACTGATGGTTAATCGCTGTGCCGTCATAGTTTAAAGTGGGCTCGTTGGCCGAATGTTCATTCGACACAACCACATCTTTGTAGCCGGACAAAATGGCTACGATAACTCCTGTAGCCGCAAAGATGGCCGAAATTGGAATATGCCCATTTAGAGACCCCCGCAAGTTATGTTCAAGCAAGCTCTTGTCCCAATCTCTTTCCACCCAAAAATGCGGCAACCCAATTCTTGTCACTAACGGTTGTAGCTGAGGCTTATGGCCTACACTCCAGGTTGCCAGTTTGTCGACTTTGCCACGCAGCAACTCAACGCTGACCAAAGAGTCCTTGCCGCCGCCGATTCCGACCAATAAGCCTTCACCAGAACCAGTAGCTTGAGTGTCGTAACTGTCACTGTTAACCGGAAAGCATATGGGTGTGTTTGGGTCTAGTTTGTTAACATAAAAAAATTCGCCCAGGCCTTTTTGATAAGTTTTGCCTAAAAACTCAGACAGCAATTTGTTTATTTGCCCAAATTCAATTTTAATTTTGTTGACTAAATAAGCTTTGTAATAGGATACGCCAGCTAGAAAGAACAGTAACTGGCAAGCTTTATCCAGCGCCCCTGGATTGTATTGCGCGAAGTCAAAATCAAACTTAAAGGTTTCGTTAAACTCAAGGTCGTTATCGAATGAGTAAGTTAACCTCAAAGACCTTTGGTCTTTATCGAAGACGTAGTTTTTAAAAATGAAACTGTTGTATCTAGTCATAGGGCGTTAACTGCCTCTTTAAATTTCTCGCCGCGCACCTGGAAGTTTTTAAACATATCAAAACTAGGGAAGCCTGGAGATAGTACAACAGCATCACCAGGCTGAGCAAATTTTACAGTTTGCGACAAAATCTCATTTATATCTTTATCGCTGTTAATAACAAAGTTACTAAACCCAGCGCTAGCCAGTTGCTGGGCGACCCTTTCCGCACTTTGCCCAATTAAGACAATTTTATGGATTGTGTCTTTGCTGTCTACGATGGCTTTTGTGAAATCCTCGAGAGGTAAGTGGCGGTCGAAGCCGCCTATAATCATTACTTTATTACTAGTAATAGCGGCCAGAGAAGCTGAGCTGGCATTAGGAGTGGCCGCGAAAGAATCGTTATAAAACTTAACGCCGTTGAGTTCGCGGACGAACTCCAGCCGGTGCTCCAGGCCGCTAAAACTAGACAGCACTTTCCGGGCGGCCTCGCGGTCTTGGGCCGCTTGCCAAAAGGCGGTCAAAGCCGCACAAACATTCTGCAAATTATGCTCGCCCAGTAGTTTTATGGCTGATTTATCTATGACTTCCACGCCGTTAATCATAATTTTAGAGCCCTCTTCGATATGAGCGCCCGGCGGTTGGAGATATGGAATCTTCTGGCCGGGTGAGTAGCCGGCGATTTTTTTGGAGTACTCATTTTCAGCAAAATAAATCGCTATATCTTCCGGTTTTTGGTGCCGAAACAGATTGGCTTTGGCCTCAATGTAGTCGTTCATATCGGGGTGCCAATCCATGTGCTCGGGGGCAATCATCAAACAGACCGCGATGTGCGGACCGTACGTCAGGTTATAAAGCTGAAAGTTCGACAGCTCCAGCACTACCCAATCGTCGGGCGTTACGTCTTTTACGAAATCCAGTACCGGCAAGCCGATGTTGCCGCCCAAAAAGGCCCGCTTGCCGGCGGCTTTCAGCATTTCATAGATTATTGTAGAAGTCGTACCTTTGCCTTTAGTACCGGTTACGCCAATGATATTTTTAGTTTTTACTTCCTCGAAGAATATATGCTGAATGGTGGTGGCTTTAGCCCAAAAAGCTGAATTTTTGCCGAATTTCTTTTCCAGATTCTTAGCGGTGGTCACGGAGTAAATAATCTTGTCGCATTCATCCACGCCATCTAAGTAACTTAAATCTTGGACGTTGCCGGTTAAGCCCGCTGCCCGCTGGGCGGATATAAACTGTACCCGTGTGGTTTTGTCTTGGGCCGGGAAGTCATCGCGCGGTTCCTCATTAGCAATCAGATATTCATGCTCAGCACCAAAGTAGCGGTAGGCGCTTTGACCTTCCAACCCCCATCCAACAATGCCTATACGCATAGGAAACTTACTCCTAGGCGGCGAGTTCTTTTTTAGCCAGCTCGGCCACTTGTCTTGGTGTCATTTCGGCCTTAACAATATAGGCTCTGACGCCCATAGACTTAAGTTTATCGGGGGCTTCCTGTTCACCGACATTGGTCAGTACCACTACCGGCATGTCTTTGCCCCAGTCGGTGGCCCGCATTTTCTCCAGTACTTCATCGCCGTTCATTTCCGGCATCATCAAATCCAACAGAACTAAATCCGGCTTCATCTGCTCGCATAGCGCTAGACCGAGCTTGCCGTTTTCGGCAATATCGACGTGATAGCCTTCGGCCTCGAACTTCATTCGGTACATCTGAGCAATTGCCAGGTCGTCTTCAATGATTGCAATCTTCGGCATTTAGTCTAATTCTACACTTCTAATAGATTGCAGTCCAGATAAACACTAGGGTTTAGCCGCTGGCTTTAATTGACTTGATAAATTGGCTAGGCTATAGTCCCAAGCGAAGTGAAATTTAAAAAATATATAGAAAAAAACCGGTGTAAAGAATGATTATTCAAGTTTCAGCTGGCAAAGGCCTCGGACCTACCAAGATGGCGGCATTTGACGCGGCTCTGCAAGCAGCCGGAACGGCCAACTACAACCTAATCCGCTTAAGTTCAATTATTCCTGCCGGCAGTAAGGTAGTAGAGTCTGAGGGGCCGATATCAAAACTGGATGGCCAGTGGGGAGATAGACTCTATGTAGTTATGGCCGAAACCCGGGTCAACACCCACAACATGGAAGCTTGGGCCGGCATTGGCTGGGTTCAAGATGAAGAATCTGGCAGGGGGTTATTTGTTGAACACGAAGGGGCCAACAAGGCTTCCGTGGTCAGGGACATCACTCAAAGTCTAGAAGCCTTAACTTCTAGCCGGGGAATGAGCTTCGGGCCAATCAACATGAAAGTCACCGGAGCCACCTGCGACCAGGAGCCGGTCTGCGCTTTGGTCATAGCGGTTTTCCAAGCATCGGATTGGAAAAATATGGCCGGAACCAAAGGCTCCGGTCTAAGTTAGGATTAAATAAATGGATCTACTGTCTCACTGGCAAGCTGTTCTAGCGGCGATCGGTGCTTTGATAGCAACAGCCGCCGGGGTGACCTATATCCATTCCATAATTTGGGGCCCAACCCGGCCGCTACGGGTCACCTGGGGCGGCTGGTCGCTGGTTGGACTTTTGGGTGTAGTATCTTCGTTCCAGGGCGGCGCCGGCATCGGACTGATTGCAACCCTGCCGTTCGTGGCGCTGGTAGTTATTACTTTTGTCCTCAGCTTAAATCCTAAATACGGCAAGCCGGGCGGAACTAAACTTGATTTCTTGATGGGTTTGGTGGCTGGCGTGGTTTTGCTGACCCAAATAACGGTGCGATACTCGCCAGCAGTTGGCGCTAGCGTGGCACTAGTTGCCGACTTGGTATTCTTTTGGCCAACCTTGCGCGAAGCATGGCGCCAGCCCGAACTGGAGGCCCTCCGGCCTTGGGCGATAGGCTTGGCGGCCGAGGGATTAGGTTTAATAGCTTTAGGTAACTATAGTTATGCCTCGGCGGCCTATCCAACCTACGTCTTGTTCGGCAATGTGGCTGTTATAGGTGTTTTAATTATTCAACGGCCGCGGCATGCGGTGAAGACTAAAAAATCGCCAACCGCAAAAGCTGGCGCCCACAAGTGAGATTATTAAGCTAGTTTAGGGTAAGCTATCCTCAATGGAAGATGAATTTATCTGGTCGGGCACCGATTTCCCTTATGCTTGTCTAGTTGATAAAAAACGGACTCTGACATTCAAGAAAGCAATTGATGAAACAGTTAAACCCGGCGATACGGTAATCGATATCGGCTCCGGCACCGGCATCTTAGCCTTTTTCGCGGCTACAGCCGGCGCCAAAAAAGTTTACGCCGTTGAAGTCGACCACCTGTTGGCCGACAGCCTGCGCCAAAGCATAAAGCTTAACAACATGGAAGATACCATTGAAGTGGTCGAGCAAGACGCCATGAAGGCTGATTTGCCAAAAGCGGTCGACGTGGTGGTTGCCGAGCTGATAGAAACCGGTCTTTTGGACGAGATGCAGGTTAAGGTAATGAACGAACTGCACGCCAAGGGAGTTATAGGCTCAAACACTAAAATAATTCCCCGAGCTTACGAAACTTTTGTTCGGCTGATGGAGATTGATAATATTTTTTACGGATATAAAATCGCCGCCCCCATCCACGACTGGCCGTATTATGCGCACACTCAAAATGGCTGGCACGAACTTAAGAAGCAGCATATTACTGATTCACAGAGCCTTGGTCATTTTGATTTTGAAAAAGGCGAGATCATACCTAACGTAGATGAAACACTCGAATTCGATATTAGAACCGGCCAAACCGTCAATGCTCTGGAGTTGTCCGGAATCGCTCACTTGACTTCAAATATAGAGGTCAACGACGAGCACACCTTCAACGGCAATAAAATATTATCAATCGAGCCAATCGTCGGCCCACAAACCATAAAACTACGAATACGCTACGAAATGAGCCGCGGCCTGGGCGACTTCAAGATAGAAGTCATTTGACTTAGCAGCAGTTATTTTCTCTCAATCGTATACTTCTTAATGTAGGCGGCCGGGTGCAAGGATTCTTTAGATTTTCGCTGGCCTTCTATCCCAAGATCCTGTTCGGTATTAATAAACCGCACCCCGGCGCCGGCCAAATATTTGGCATGCACGTGTTTTAAATAAACAAACACTCCCTCAAAGTGCGCATCGGCCTTTTCGAAATGGCCAATTGCCACTTCGCCGGGCAAGACCTCAAAAATAGTAAAGGCTATTAACTGGCTGTCGTGATAGACGCCAAATGCCCTCAGACTTAATACTCGATGATGCTCTAGGGCTTTTTTGATGGCAATTAATTCATCCGCGACATCATCGGGTTGCTTGCCGCGTGATTCTGCCCACCTAGTAACAACCGATTCTATGTCTCTTTGCACTTGCGTATCAGTTAAGTCCAACTCTTTCTCGGTTACGGCACCGCCATGTTCGCGCAAAAATTTGTTTAAAACTCGGCGCTTATTAGCAAATTTGCCATCTTTAAGCTGTGCCCAGTCGCTCACCGCATAGATATAATCGTGGTTATCGCGATCTTCGTTAACAGAGTATTCGGTCGTCTGTTGAATATTCTGAGCCACGGTCTCCGGTATAAGCCTTAGTGTCGGACTTTCGCCGTTTTGCTTGGCAAAGTCCATCAAGCTCCTAATTGTCTCGTCGATTTTATGGTTGCCAATAAATGAGTAAAACCGCTCGTGCGTCAAATAGTCAGCTGAGCATATAACCAGATTGTCATTTAAACTGGACACGCTAACAGAGTCATCAATGTCCCAGGTGAATAAACCGGCAAAGTTGAAATCGGAAGACGGAAAGTTGTTGGCAATAGCTTGGAGTAAGTCCTTATGGCCCAGGCTGAGTTTTTCAAATTTTGGAAAAATCGGCAGATCTTGTTTCATGACACCTCGTATTACACGACTACACAGCAATAGTTTAGCGCACTCGCAACTTAAGGAGTTGGATAAGGCTTATGTATTGACACCTTGCGGTTAAACAGGATAATTAAAACTAAAGTGAACTTATTAAAAAACAAACTCCAAATACTGGTTTCCTTAATTCTTATAGGTTATGTCGGCTGGTGGGTAAGTTTTCAGCACGTGCTTGATGCCCAAGGTAACTCGACCCAATGGTTTGGCAGAACCTACGGGGTTATCGCTCTAATTGGAGCCATCATAGGTTTTATCACCGCGCGAAGATGGGGCGGATTCAAAACCATCTTAGGCAAAGCGCTGTTCTTTCTATCCCTAGGTCTGTTAGCCCAAGAGGCCGGGCAGCTTATCCTGGCATATTATATTAACGTTGCAAAAATTCAGATTCCATATCCGTCCTGGGGTGATGTGGCCTACTTCGGCAGCACGCTATCCTACATCTGCGGGGCGTATTACCTTACCAAGGCGGTGGGCGTAAAGTTCACGATTAAAACTAACCGTTACAAAATAATCGCTTTTATCATACCGGCAATCCTACTAATTGCTTCATACTGGGTGTTTTTGCATAACCATCAATACGACTGGCATCACCCGGTCACGGTCTTTCTGGACGTTGGCTATCCGCTGGGAGACGCCGTGTATATCTCGATGGCGCTCATTGCCTATCTGTTATCTAGGAAAATACTAGGCGGCATTATGAAGGCCGGCGCCTTAATAATTATCTTGGCTCTGTTCGCGCAATATATTGCTGACTGGACGTTTTTATACCAGAGCAGCCGGGCTACCTACGTACCGGCCGGATACGATGATTTATTTTACTTAATCTCCTATTTTGTAATGGCCACGGCTCTGATTCGATTCCAGGCGGTTTACGGCGACTTGAAGCAAAAGACCACTGCGGCTAAAGCTGCCAAAGAGAATAACTGATATGGATGTGTACTCTCAGATAATCGAGCGAATTATTAAACACCAGGAATCAATCATCGGTCCGATTGCCGTCGAGCAGGCCGAACACGTCGATAATTTAAAGGTTAATTGGGCCAAAAAAGACGTTGCCATCACCGGTGATGGCGCCAAAGTGGTGGATGCTTTGGTGGAGCAGTATAAAGGCTTATTCGGAAAAACTTCGGTTGAGGTCTGCCGCGAGGCCGCCGGACCGCTTATGAACAAACTTACCGCTGGACAAATGCCTAAGTCGCTGGCTTAAAACCAGGGGGTGGTTAAAATATGGCCTTAAGACGTGCGCAGCCAAAATTGCCGCGGCGGATAAACCGCAAACGGCAGCTGGAAAAGGACCTGGAGCATGTTACCCAGGAAATGTACCGGCGCAATAAGGAGCTGGCCGATACCAACCGGACCCTGTCACTGCTGCGGACAATTGATGCCTTGGTCTTGGAATCGCGTGATTCAATCAATATTTTAGGCGAACAGATAGCTGGGGCGATTTCGCGGACTATAGAATACCCGCTGGTGGCAATCTATGGTCCATCCAGTTTGGGGACTGAAAGGCTGGAGTCTTACGGTATAGTCGTGGCTAACGGCATCGCGCTAGAGCCGGAAAGACTCGAGGATATCAAGCCGACCACTAAACATGACTGGTACAAAAGCTCAGACAAGGATCGATTAGTATCACTGGTGCGTGTCACATCCCATCAGCTGGCATATTATCTGGGCTGCTCTTCGGAGATTGCCGAGTACTTAAAAACCGGCCCCATCAAATCAGCCTATGTGGCCAAACTCACGGCTCGCCAAAAACTAGTTGGGGTTATGGTTGTCGGTTCATCAGAGCCGGCATCGGGTTTTATTACCCCGGACTTAAGTCTGCTCCAACGCTTGGCTGAAGCCGTAGGTATCGCCTTAGATAACAAACTGCTTTTCGAAGAAAACCAACAGGTGCTTTCACAGATTAGGCACGCTAATAACCGGCTTAGAGAGCTAGATCATTCCAAGGACGAGTTTATCAGTATGGCTTCCCATCAGCTCAGAACGCCCCTAACGACCATTAAGGGGTATCTAAGCATGGTTCTTGAGGGGGATGTGGGTCCGGTAACCAAAAGCGAGAAACAGATGATACAGCAGGCCTTCGACAGCGCTGAGAGGATGGTCTTTCTGATAGGCGATCTGTTAAACGTGTCGCGTCTACAGAGTGGTAAGTTTATTATCGAGAACAAACCGACCGATTTGGCTAAAATGGTAGGAACAGAGGTAGGACAGCTTAGTGAGACCGCCGAAAACCACAAACTTAAGCTTACCTACGCCAAACCCGAGAAATTTCCAATCTTGAACCTGGATGATACCAAGATAAGGCAAGTGGTTATGAACTTTATAGATAACGCCATCTTCTATACCCCCGGCGGAGGTTCGATAGATGTAACCTTAGAGGCTACGCCAACAGAGGTGATTTATACCGTAACGGATACAGGGTTAGGGGTGCCCAAAGCCGAACAGCACCATCTGTTCAGCAAGTTCTACCGGGCCGCCAATGCTAGGAAGATGCGGCCAGATGGCACGGGGTTGGGCCTGTTTATGGCCAAGAAGGTGATAGCCGCCCAGGGCGGGGCGATTATCTTCAAAAGCACCGAAGGCAGGGGTAGTACTTTCGGTTTTAGCTTTCCGCGGGCTAAGGTGGAGCCAAAGAGTTAAACTTCCTTAAGCATCAAAGAAAGCTAGCCCTTGCGGCTAGCTTAACAGCTGTGTATAATCGCACCTCGGAGTTAAACGAGTAATAATTATAATATGGACCCAGCAGAACTAAGTAACAGAGTCAGAGATTTCTCTGAGGTGTCCCGCTGGGGAGACGTAGAGCTGCATAGTGGCGGCGACGTTGATGCGATTACTACCACTAACGTTGATATATCGAACTTGGTAATGAGCGGCTTACATCACGGAGTTACGGAGAATAAATATACCATGGAGAGGGCTCAGGCCGAGCTTGATCGGATGTTCCCCGGCAGAGACCTCAGTTTAGCTAGATATGCCCAGACGGCATCTAACTCTGTTCATCCCCAGGACCTTAGTCGAATACCTTAGTCGGGAGCCCTTGTATTTAGCGGCTATACGTTATAATAACTATTGACATAACCGGTTTATCGTGGTAGAGTATTGACATCCTCGCTTCACAGGCGATGAGGTGGAAATCTCTACGGAGGAGTAACAGTTAAGTAACTCTTTCGGAAGCTGTGGCGGGTGAGGTGAAAACCTTAACAATCAGTCACTCGCTGAAGCCCTGAAACGGCTTCAGTATTTTGTTGTCCATAACATGGGATTTATCCCAATATAGTTTTGGAAGCAAACTAGATAGTTATGGGTCTTTAATAGCCGCTTGAGCATTTTTTGCTCGCAGGCAATTAAACCCACAACCGACTACCAATTCCATTTTGTGGCGCGCGCAGACCTTCTCCAGTGCCTCGCACTCTGTAGCTAATTATTTTAGATATAGGGTGTGAGGTGCCGGACGATCGGCCGGCACCCCACTCTTCCTGTCCCCGATCAATAGAAAGTGGTGATCTGAATGCGCAAGTTGCGTATGATCTTCGCCCTGACGTTGGTCGGGGCAGTTTCGTTGCTGTACGCGGGAATCGCTTCCGCGTACTGCGGACCCGGGTTCTCCAACAAGACCCAGGCCGTCGCCTTCTACCAGTCGGCGGCCGGCCAGAAGTTCGTGGCACCCCTGAAGGCAGCTCTGGTGCACGACGGCTTGATGCACAACGATCAAGACCTTCTTGCGTTCCTCCAGAGCGATAAGGTCGCCAATGTCGTCACGCCCGCGGGCTACAAGCTCGCCTACAACACGTCCTGCAAAACCGACGGCTCGTTCAAGCAGTACTACGGGCTCTACGTCCACTCCAGGAAGAATGTCCTGGCGGTGGTCGTGGGCAAGAAGGTCACGAAGATCAACGGCGGCAAGCCGAAGGTCATCAAGACCCAGACAACCGTGGTGCGCAAGGCGCAGACGCAGGTGAAGCAGGCGGACGGCAGCGTGAAGGTCTTCGAGACGACCACGTACAAGGAGACCATCACGCTCGAGAAGAGCACGACCGAGTGCGACTTGATGAGACCCTTCGAAAAGGGGTACTGCCGCAACTATGTTCGCGGCAAGCTCTTCAAGAAGTGCCACTCGGCGAATGTGACGTTCACCCAGAGCAAGACCTACACCAAGACGGTCCTGCTCAAGACGATCCCAGCCCCGACGGCTAAGAACTGCCCGGATCACACGGCCACCAACTACGGGAAGCCGCTGCCGTGCACGTACGCGCCGCCGACGACAGGCAACTGCAACAACGTCACGATCATCATCTCGGGGTCCGGAAACACCGTCAACGTCTGTTCGGTGCAGATCACGATTACCTGCGCGGGAGTGCAGCTGGTCGTCAGCGGCCCGAACAGCGACACGGTCAACAAGGCAATCTCGGATTACCAGAACACTCACAACTGCGACACCACGCCTCCGCCTAGCGGATGCACGAGCAACTGCTCGCCGCCTCCGTCGAAAACGGTGCCGGTGATCGAATCGATCACGGCACTGAATGATGCGCGGATTGGCGACACGTCGCCTACGTGGTGCGTAACCGTGAAGCTCGATGGCTCGGACTCGGGGACGATCAAGTTCGCCCCTGTCTTCGGTCGCTTCTCGGTGATGAGCCAGTACGGCGGCACCTTGAACAGCGACGGTTCGATCATGTTCAACGTGACCGGTGGTGAGAGCACGAAGTGCGCGTTCTACAGCCCGCCTACGGAGGTTCCGCCGGGCGGTCAGGACGACATCATCGTGACGCTCTCGACTGGTCTCGGCACGGTGGCGGGTACGCCTTCAACGGCTCCGCTGTCGCCGTGGTTCCGGATCGATCCGAAGCCAGTGTCGCCGCCCAACTAGGCGACACGAACAACCGATGGTAGCCGGAAGGGGCACCCTCGAAAGAGGGTGCCCCTCAACCGGCTGTCGATGGAGCTTTCGCTCCTTTTGCCTTATGGCAAAAGTTCTGGATTTATCCAGACATCGACAGCCTCACTCAATACTTAAAGCCCAATAACTATCTAGTTTGCCCCTATCAATTTAAGATTTTAAATAAAGGAGAGTTTAATATGACTCGATTTTCTAAATTAGCCGCGGTCTTAGCCGCGGTGCCAATCCTAGCCGTGTCCGGCTCAGCTTTTGCTGTTAGCCCTGGCCAGCTAGCTGGTGGTTCCAATGTTTACCAAGTACGAAATAAAACCCAGAATGGTAGCTATGCCGCTAGTGCTAGCGCTGCCTGCAATGAAGAGTTAGTTTACAGTGTTGATTTACACAATACCGAATTCAACGCTTTAAACAATATCAACGTAATCGCTACTTTCCCCAGTGCTGGTGGTACTAGCACTGTAACTGCTACACCTGATGCCGGTGGTACAACTGGTACTACTGGTAGCGTTAGTGTTAGCGTTGCTTCCGGTGGCACCCTTAGCTACGTAAATGGTTCCACCACCCTTTACGATGGTAGCGGCAATGTTATCAAAACTTTGCCTGATACCATTACTACCACCGGTGTTAACATCGGTACCTTAAACGGTTCTACGACTGAGTTTGTAAACTTCCATGCTAAGGTTACTTGCCCCACCCCTACACCCACCCCAACACCTACTCCTGTGACTCCGGCAAAAGTTTTGCCTAACACTGGTGCGGGCGATGTGCTTGGTATCTTTACCGGTGCCAGCTCACTCGGCGCTGTCGGCCACTATGTGGTCTCACGCCGCAAACGTCAGTAAGTTCGATTAACAATGGTCGGCCATTTTCCTGTGGATAAGCATTTGCGAAATCCGCGAAAATGTGCTAACTTAGTTCTAGGACAACAGAGTAATCGTGACTGACCGCTCTCCAAAACAAAAATCTGAATAACCTTAAATCCCCTGAATGTATTGGTGAGGAATACTCAGGGGATTTTTGGTACCCCAGAACTGCGGCCTGTGTTTCCGGGGTGGATATGGTAAAATCTAATCTGTTACGAGGTCCCATCGTCTAGCGGTTAGGACACCGGGTTTTCATCCCGGCAACAGGGGTTCGATTCCCCTTGGGATCACCAAAGAAAGTGCCCCACGTTGTGTGGGGTATTTTCTTTGGTGCATTCTCGAAGAGAATGTCGAACCCCAGGTTCGAAGACAAGGAGCGCGCGCAGAAGTTTACTTCGAGCACGCGACGCTGTCGCATCGAGCGCAAGACGCGAGATATTCCCCTTGGGATCACCAGGTCTTCTGGCATTTATTACTTTAGTTTGCAATACTTACAAGAGATATATGGTGGGGTTTAATAAAAAAACGGTTAAGGATTTTAACTTCGATAACAAGCGCGCCCTGATGCGCGCTGATTACAACGTGCCCGTTATCAACGGTAAAATCTCCGATGATTACCGGATTAAACAGTCGCTTGATACCATCAAATATATCCTTGGCCATCCCGGCGCCAGCCTGGTTATTATCTCGCACTTGGGCCGGCCCAAGGGACCGGACGACAAGGACTGTAGCCTAAGACCGGTGGCTGAACACCTTGGTGAATTATTAGATAGAAAAATCCAGTTTGCCGCCGACTGCATTGGTGATGTGGCTAAAGAAGCCGCTGCCGAGCTAAGCGAGCACGAGATTTTACTGATGGAGAACGTCCGGTTCCACCCGGAGGAAGAGAAAAACGACATGGATTTCGCCAAAGCTTTGGTGGAAGCCAGCGGCGCCGAGGTGTTTGTGCAAGACGGCTTTGGCGTAGTGCACCGGGCCCACGCCAGCACCGAAGCCATTACCCATTTACTGCCATCGGTAGCCGGTCTGTTACTAGCTAACGAGGTAGAGACCATTGAAAGAGTGATTGAAGAACCGGCTAAACCGCTGGTGTCGGTTGTTGGCGGCGCTAAGATTAGCGACAAAATCGAAGTTTTAAACAAGCTGATAGAGATATCGGACTGCGTAGCAGTAGTTGGCGCCATGGCCAACGATTTTCTATTGGCCGACGGCATCAAAGTGGGCAAAAGCAAGGTTGAGCCGGAAGTGCTGAGCACTACTCGGCAAATCCTAGACCAGGCTAAGAAAGAAGAGGCCAAGCGCAATTTTACTTTCCTGGTGCCGGTTGATGTTGTTGTATCTAAAAAGATTGACGGCACCGCACCGACTAGAATCGTCGACTTATCCAGCAACAGCCTAGCCGACATAGAGTCCTATCCCAAAAAGCCCAAGTCGGTCGCTTATACGGTTGGCGATGACGAGATAATTTTGGACATCGGTCCGATGAGCGCCTCGATAATTGCCGGGGCTATCAAACTGTCCAACACGGTTATCTGGAATGGAACTTGCGGCGTAACCGAAACCAAAGGTATTGCCGGGGCTCACGACCCATTCGCCCACGCCACTCATACCATCATGGAGGCGATGATTAGCAGTACCAACACCCATAAGAATAAGCCATTCAGCCTGGTTGGCGGCGGCGACACCGTCAGCTACGTGGAACAGCAAGGGCTGACCGAAGACTTTAGCCATGTATCCACCGGCGGCGGTGCCAGCTTGGAACTGATTACCGGACATAAACTGCCGGGCGTAGAAGCCCTACAGGATAAAAACTAGTGTTTACTGAGCGCGCTTTAATGTACAATTTAGACATAAGGACTAAAGGGTGGAGACCGTGCGAAAAGTACTAATCGTAGGTAACTGGAAAATGCATCTTAACGCCTCTCAGGCGAGTCTTTTAGTGCATCGATTACAAGAACGGATTGAGATTCACCGCGATATCGAAGTGGTTCTAGCGCCATCGATGCTGGCCTTACAGCCACTGAGCCTGCAGATAGACCGGCGTAAGTTCCGCCTGGCCGCCCAAAACGCTTACTGGCGCGACGAGGGCGCCTTTACCGGCGAGGTCAGCTTTACTATGCTGCGCGACTTGGCCCACTACGCTATAGTCGGCCACAGCGAACGGCGCCACGTGTTTAACGAAGATTTGCCAACCATCCGTGATAAGACCGCCGCCGCTATTCGTAACGAAATCACCCCTATTTTATGCGTTGGCGAGACCAAAACCGAACGCGACGACGGCGAAACCAAGCAGGTACTACACGACCAGCTAATGAGCGCCTTGAGCAACTTGACCTCGGACGAAGTCGCCCGAATGGTGATTGCCTACGAACCGGTTTGGGCGATTAGCGACGGTAGCAATTTTAAAGAGCACATTATGGCCAAACCGGACGAGGTAGGCTCAGCTGTAAAATATATCCGTAGCTATGTAACTGACGTGTTTGGCGGCAAAGCCGGCGAAGAAATTCGGGTGCTATATGGCGGCAGTACCGTGCCGGATGTGGTACACGGATTTTTGGATGTACCGGGTGTAGACGGCTTTTTGGTCGGCGGCGCCAGCCTGAATTATCATTTATTCGCACAGATCGTAACGGCCGCCCGCGGGTGGCAAAGAAAGGGTGAGGAGGAGTAAACATGCCTGAAGAAAACCGAGTATTCGACGTGGCCCGTCCGGGACATTCCAGCGCGCAGGCTAACAGTAAACCGGTAATTGTAGGACACCAGCCGACCATTACCGACCCGATGGTCAGAACTGGCAGTTCGGCGGACTATCCGGCCGCGGAACCAGCTTCAACTCGCATAAATGTTCAAGATCAACCCAGCCTCTCACCGCTCAATCCGGATAATTCGCCGGCCGTTGTCGAACCCGGCCAAAGCGCCTGGAGCGGCCCTTTCAGCGAAACCGCCCCGTCTGACCAAGCGCCAGCCCCGGAATTCAATACTGCCCCCTCAGCTCCAACCGTTGATGCACCGATAGAACCAGCCTACAGCCCGGAAGCCCCGGACCAATTAGCTCACGTCCAAAGCCTGCAGGTGGCGCCGCCAAAAAGAAAAAAACGGCTGGCCTGGATTTTTCTTATAATCCTGGTCCTCTTAGCCGGCGCCTATTTGGCAATCGACTCCGGACTCATAAAGACTAACATCAACCTACCCTTCCATGTGTTTAAACAAAAAACCCCGACATCGGCCGCGACCCAGCCTCCGGCCCAGACTCCGGCCGCCAATACCGCCACCATACCGGATGGATTTACTGAATATAAATTGGCCGGTACCACTATAACGTTCGCCGCGCCGACTACTTGGGGTCAGCCGACATCCAGCTCTGACCCGGGCTACAGCTCACGCAGCGCTACGGCTAAGTCGGACGGCACCTATGCCTACATCGTCGACTTTGCAACTAACAAGGACGTTGAAATAGCCGTAACCTCGTCTAAATATCTGCCGCCGGCCCGGACTGCCTTGTACTACGACTATCTGCAGTGGTGTACCGGGACCAGCGACGGAAAGACTTACCTGGGAGTTTTGCACTTCACGACTGCTAACAAGGTTGATACCCCGACTACTGTCGCCTGCGATCAAGGACCGATAACTGATGCTACCGCCGTGGACACCAGCACCATAGTTGAACTTAAAACTAAGGATGCTGCCGGTAATGTCGCCGGCGATCTCTACACCAAGAACCTATCCAACACTGACCTACCAGTAATCAGGGTGAAAGACAAAGCCATGACCAATGGCGACGATATCAAACAACTGCTGACTACTGTTACAGCCCCAACCGCCCAGTAGCTCTCTGTTAGAATTAAGGGGATGTCTATTAATAGTGCAGAGGAGTTACTGCGGGATTTGAATCCCGAACAAAGACGGGCGGCCGAATGTACCGAGGGTCCGCTTTTGATATTAGCCGGCGCCGGTAGCGGCAAGACCAAGACCCTAACTCACCGCATAGCCTATATTCTGGCCAGCCATAAGGCTACGCCGTTTAATATTTTGGCCGTAACTTTTACTAATAAGGCGGCCGGCGAGATGCGGGCCAGGGTAGCTAAACTGCTGGGCCAAGACGGACAGAACCGCGGTTTTATGCCGTACATGGGTACCTTTCACTCAGTTTGTGTAAGATTATTGCGCCAGGATGGTGAGCACATTGGCATCGCCCGTAACTTTGTAATTTGGGACGAGGGCGACCGCCAGGCGGCTATTAAGCAGGCCGGCCGTCAAGCCGGCATCGACGAAAAAGCTTTTCCGGCTCGGCTGCTATCCTCATTGATTAGCGGCGCTAAAAACGAACTGGTGCCGCCGGCCGAGTTCGCCGCAAGCGCCGAGTACAGCCCGGCTGGCCGAGCCGCCGCCAAGGTCTACCCGTTGTACGAGCGGATGCTCAAAGACGCTTCGGCGCTGGATTTTGACGATCTGATTGCCCGCACCGTAAACCTTTTGGCTTCCCAAGACCAGATTCGCCAAAAATGGCAGACCCAGTTCAAATACGTGATGATTGATGAGTACCAGGACACCAACGCCGCCCAATATAAACTGGTAAAACTGCTGACTGGCTCGCACCGCAACATCGCCGTGGTGGGCGACGACTGGCAAAGTATTTATTCCTGGCGCGGCGCCGATTTTAGAAACATTTTAAACTTCGAAAAGGACTATTCTGGTTGCACGGTTATTAAACTGGAGCAGAATTACCGCAGTACCAAGAATATTCTGGAAGCCGCCCACAATGTGATTGCCAACAACAACCTGCGCAGCGATAAAAAATTATGGACGGCCGAAGCCGCCGGTTCACCGGTGCAGGTGCTTCAAGTTGGCTCAGAGCGCGCCGAAGCCGAAGCGATTGTTCGTCGGGTCAAAACCGCTGTGGATATCCGGGCCCGGAGCTATAAAGACTTCGCCGTGCTGTATCGGACCAACGCCCAAAGCCGGGCTATAGAAGAAGTCTTCGTACACTACGGCATACCATACCGAATTGTCGGCGGCGTGCGGTTTTATGACCGCAAAGAGGTCAAAGACATCTTGGCTTATCTGCGTTTAATTTATCAACCCGAGGACACCGCCAGCTTTGAGCGGGTAGTCAATCTACCGGTGCGCGGCATCGGTGCTAAATCCTTATTAACTTTCCATGATTGGCGCCGCCAAAATGGCTACAGCTTGCAGGAAGCTTTAGTCAATGTTGCCCAGTGCTCAGGTATAACCCCTAAAGCTCGAGTCGGCTTTATTGATTTATCGGATATAATACTGAGTTTTAGAGCCCAGGCTAACGAACTAATGCCGGCAACTTTGATAGATGGCCTTCTGCGCCGCTTGGATTATCTCCGCTATTTATCCGATGGTACGCCGCAGGGTGAAGCCCGGATTGAAAATGTTAAGGAATTAATGAGTGTAGCCAACGAGTACCAAGATGCCGGCCTGGATGGATTTTTGGAAGAAGTGGCTTTGGTGAGCGACTTAGACAGCGCCGACATGAATAGCGACGCCGTAATTTTGATGACTCTGCACAGCGCCAAAGGGCTGGAGTTCCCGGTGGTATTTATAACTGGCTTAGAAGAATCGATTTTGCCACACAGCCGGGCATTGTACGAAGCTAACGAAATGGAAGAAGAACGGCGGCTAATGTACGTAGGTATGACCCGGGCCCGCCAGGAGCTCTACTTAACCTATGCGATTGAACGCAATCTGTACGGCGGCCGGCAGCACAATCCGCCCAGCCGTTTTATATCCGATTTGGGCCCGGCCAATATGCCGGCCGCCGATTACGGACTGATCAGTCAGCCGCCGCTGGCGCCGGCTGATGCCGAACCACGCTACGTGCCGGAACTGGAAGAAGGCGATGGTGTCAAACACCAACTATTTGGCATCGGCACGGTGGTTGAGCTGGCCGGCGACAACGCCACTATTTATTTCAAAGGCAAAGGCACCAAAAAGCTGAATATTGCCTTCGCACCTCTGGAAAAGCTATAATGATGGCTGTTTTGGCGCCGAAATTAGGGGCGGCGCACAGTATTTTTAAATGAAATTTTTGCCAAAAATAATGACCAGGCCTTTTCACGGGGCACATAAAGCCAGCCGGCGGCACATCAAGCGGCGGCCGTATTTATTGCCGATATTCGGTTTGCTTCTGGGGGCAGCAGTAGTTGGGGCGCTGGCTTATTACCGGGGTGGAACACCCACTTTTCGGCCCAGCGATTCGCATGTAGTTTTTCTATTCGATAGTGGCCACAAGCAGACAATTGACACTAAAGCCAAAACCGTTGGCGAACTAATTGGGCGGCTCAATCTTCACCTAATTCCGCAAGATGTGGTGGAACCCTCAGCCGATACCCAAATCGTAGAAGACAATTTTAGGATAAACGTTTATCACGCCCGCCCGGTTACCATCATCGATGGCAGCAATAAAACCGTCACGCTGACCGCCCAAAAAAGCGCCCGAGTGGTGGCCGAAGCCGCCGGGCTCAAAATTAATCCCGAAGACATCGCTACTTTTGCCCAAGGCGACGTTAAAGAAAATATCATCGGCGAAAAAGTTATAGTTTCAAGGGCCACGCCAATTATCCTAAATCTCTACGGCTCGCCAATACCTTCGTATACTTTGGCGGGCACGGTTGGCGGTTTATTAACCGAAAAGCATATTAACCTGGCAAACGGCGAAACCGTTAACCCGATACCTACAACACCGATAACTCCAAACTTACAGGTTTTCATTCTAGCCAAAGGCAGCCAGGTTATAACTACTGAAGAAAACGTACCGTATCCGACCCAAACTGTGAATGATATAACCCTTAGCTTCGGCACCACCGTTGTCCGTCAGCCGGGCGTTTCCGGTAAGCAGGCCGTTACCTACCTGGTGTCCAGCCAAAACGGTACCGAAACCGGCCGCAAAATTATCCAACAGGTACTTATTCAGGCACCAGTACCTCAGATTGTAGCGGTTGGCGCCACAATTGATATTAATGGTGATAAAACCGCCATTATGGCCCAAGCCGGTATCGCCAGCGGTGATTATGCCTACGCTAACTTTATTATCAGCCACGAGTCCGGCTGGTGCGCCACTAAAGCCCAAGGCGAGCATGTCTGCCCGGCAGTACCCGATAACCAATTTACATCAGGCGGCTACGGTCTGTGCCAGTCTACTCCAGGCAGCAAGATGGCTAGCGCTGGCGCCGACTGGGCCACTAATCCTATTACCCAGCTACACTGGTGCAGTGGCTACGCTTCTAGGGTCTACGGCGGTTGGGGACCGGCATACAATCATTGGCTAGCTCACCATAATTGGTAGAATTAGCTCATGAACACGCCAAAGAAATCCTTGGGGCAGCATTGGCTAAAAGACGAGGCCACTTTAGAGGCGATTTGCGAAGCCGCCGAACTGGTCAAAAGTGATACGGTCTTAGAAATCGGTCCGGGCCTGGGCGATTTAACGCGTCAGCTGGTAAAGTGGGCCGGGCAGGTGATAGCGGTTGAATTGGACGAGGAGCTAGCCAGAAACTTGCCTAAACAATTAGACGCTCCAAATCTGGAGGTCACTCGTGCCGATATCCTAAAATTTGATTTAACCCAATTGCCGCCGGGCTACAAAGTTGTGGCCAATATACCCTATTACTTAACTAGCAATTTGGTGCGCAATTTGAGCGAGTCGCCCAACCCGCCGCAGCGAATCGTATTACTGGTCCAAAAAGAAGTCGCCCAACGGATTGCCGCCGAGCCCGGCCAAATGGGCTTACTAAGTGTCAGCGCCCAACTGTACTACCGGCCAAAACTGGGGCCGGAAGTCGCCGCCCAGCTCTTTGACCCGCCACCCAAAGTAGATTCGCAAGTGATTATATTAATCAGAAGAACCAAACCCTTATTTGACGATTTGGACGGTAAGCAGTTCTTCAGAGCAGTTCGGGCCGGTTTCTCCGGCCGGCGCAAGAAGTTGCGGAGCAGTTTGGCGGCCGGGCTGGGGATAGATAAAACCCAAGCCGACGCAATTCTAAAAAAAGCTAATGTAGATGGCAACCTGCGAGCCCAAAACCTCAGCCTGCAGGACTGGTACAAAATCTATACCGCCCTTCCCTTCTAGATACTTGACTTGTTAAGTATTTTTTTGATAGCATTAGCGGTATGAAAAACACTAGAAGTTCTAGAAAATCGGGCTTTCCTTCCCTGCTCCATCTTGCGTATAATTTACAACATTTAGCCGATGAGCATTTGGAGCGCGAGGCTGGAGTAGGGCTCAGCGCTGCCCGCATAATGAGCACACTGGATAAATCCACCCCTTCTTCGCAGCGAGTTATCGCTATGGAACTTAAACAGACTGAGGCCAACGTTAGCCGCCAGCTGCAGACTATGAAAAAACAAGGCCTCGTAACTATTACTCGCAACAAAAAAGACAGCCGCCAGCGCGACGTGACCCTAACCGCTAAAGGCGTACGCCACTACCAACAAGCCGAAAAACTACTCAAAAAACAGCAATCCCAAGTTCTAAAAATGCTTAGCGCCGGCGAAACCGCGGCCATCGAAACCGCCGCCCAAAAACTGGCTTAAATTTACTGCAGGTCCCAGAGATTCAAACTGACCGGTTCGCTGAAAGATTCGCTAAGTTTATTGATGTCTTTGATAACAATGTGACCGTCTTGGGTATCAACCAGGCCGGCCTTTGTCAGCTGCTCTATTTCACGGCTAACACTCTCGCGAGTTAAGTTAATTGATTGGGCTAACAGCTTGTGGGTAATCGGGGCGTCAATCACAACTCCGTCCTTGGTTTTTTGGCCAAACCGCCCGGCCAGGAATAATAGGCGGTAAACTACTCTCTCAGAAGCATCGCGGTACTGAAGATTATCCAGTCTATCGGCATACACGTTAAACTGCTCGGCCATCTGTGCCAGCAGGCCATATATCACCGGGCTACTATTGGCTTTAACATACTCCAAAAACTCAGTCCTCGGCATTCGCCACAGTACGGAAGCGCTTAGCGATTCATAGAACACCCGCCGCCGCCGGTCTTTAAAAGCCCAAATTAGCGGGAAAACATCACCGACTCCGTAAATGATGTGGACGTATTCCTCGCCGTCATCATTTATTGAATAAACCTTAATAAAACCCTCGGCAACATAAAATATATCCGGGTTTTCGTCATCGCCCCTGATGATAATCTCGTTCTTGTGGTAGCGGCTGGAGCGGCCGGTCGCCGTAAAGAACTTGGCTAGCTCGGACATCTTACTTACTCCTATGCCCTAAATATAGCTCGAGAGGTTGACTATTTACAAACTCTTTTATCTAATTTGCAGTGAACCTAATCACACCGGCCGGTCTGGATAGTTGTTAAAAAATAGCATTACGGTGCCGCTAAACGTACAATGGTGCTAAAGCTAAAAAACTAAAAAAGGAAAACCAATGGCCAAAACCCAAAGAAAAACAATCGATAGGGTCTTTATATTACTGGGCGTCGTTACCACAGCAGTGTTCTTAGCCATCGGCGGCATGGCTTGGTGGGGATACAACTTTGCCACTACGTCAGTTCACAATGAGTTATCGGCCCAAAAGATATACTTCCCAGTCAAGGGTAGCCCGGGGCTGGACCCCAAGGAGTTCCCGGGCTTGCAGCAATATGCCGGTCAGCTGGTAGATAATGGCCCCAAAGCCAAGGCCTATGCTAACGAGTTCATTGCCGTGCACCTAGAAAAAGTTGCCGGCGGTAAAACTTATTCAGAAGTCAGCACCGCCGCCCAAGCCGACCCAACTAACACAACGCTTCAAACCCAAAAAGCCGTTTTGTTTCAGGGCGAAACTCTGCGCGGCATCCTGTTGGGCGACGGTTACGCATATTGGACCTTCGGCACCCTGGCTAAATACGCGGCCATCGCCGCCTTTGCCGGAGCCGCTGTAATGGCAGTCTTAGTCTGGGCCGGTGTAGCGCATCTGGCACGCCTGCGCTAGAAACAAAAAAGCACCAGCTAATGCTGATGCGTTTTTGGTGGAGCTGGCGGGTACTGCCCCCGCGTCCGATTGGTAACAACTCAGATGACTACAGGCTTATTCCGTTTAAAAATTTCTTTAGCAACAGTTCTGTAAACGAACAAAATAAACTGTGGCTGCAACCCTAAATCTTAGCGTCTTTCGTGGGTCACCAAAGACGAGCAATCAGATAATATAGCACGCGTCGGAAATATCTGATGTCTCTCCTAGCGTGGCACTAGATTAAATTAGTGCTGGTGCGAGCTGAGGCATTAAAGCAAGTTTTACGTTGCTCCAAGCGGTTGCTACGCGATCAGATAATTTTGCAATTGTCTGGTTGATCCGGATAACGTTCAGATCACTCCGGCCTGCCATTTATGAGTTGTCAAAGTCCAGTCGTCGAGCTTAAATTCAGCCCCCCAAACCGCACAAACGCAATTTTGATGATGGAATGAATCCATCATTCAAAATAGCTTGCGGTATATTGCGGCGTCAGAGCTTCCGCTGCTCCTTCAACGTATTAAATATACGTCTCAGTCCGCTGCTCGGCTCTTCCTTGCACTATATCCGCATTGTGCACTTTGGGCGACTAATTTCTACGTCGGGCGAGTGAGTTTAAGGTGCTTTTGGAGATGTTTGTTGATTCTATTATAACATTTTGGGAAGTTTTTAACAACATGTTTGTGCTTATTTGTCCAAAACCAAGCGCTTGAGGGTAGAATAAAAGGATGCTCGGCAAGAATCCGCTCACAACGACCCTTATCGTAGGATTTTTTTTGGTGTTCGGTTGGTCGTTAAAACCCCATTTAGTATCGGCTCACACTTTGGCCGTAGACGGCAAAATCAGCGCTTTTTTGCATATCGACCCGAATGATAAGCCCCAGCCGGGCAAAATAAACACTGTACATATTTACTTTAACGACCAAGATTTTAGATTCACGACCGAAGGCTGTAATTGTTTGATCAAAGTTAATGAAGGCAAGAAAATTTTATACAAAGGAATCTTGCCAGCCGTAGCCATTAGGACCGGACAGTTAAAAATTTTCTTGCCGGATAATAATTTTTCATACGATGTGGTAGTAAGCGGCACGCCCAAAACTGCCGGCTTTTTCCAGCCGTTTAAGCTGAATTTTGACATTGATGTGGGTAATCCGCCGCCGGGGCCAGTACCAAAAACTAACCACGCTAAACTGTTTATTCCATTGGCGGTATTTTTGGTGGCCGGTGTGGTTGACGGCTACGTAATTTTACACAAAAAGGCTAGAATAAAAAGACTAAAGTTAAGGCTTAGGAGAGTTAGTAGTGAATAAGCGCGTAGCAATCATTGTGTTAGTAATCTTAATTGCTGGCGGGGCGGTGTATGCCCTGACTGCCGGTAAAAAAAATAAAACTGATACCACAACTCAAAACGCCGGTTCATCTAACACCAGCCAAACTCAAACCAACCAAAATACCGCCGCAACTAATACTCCGGCCAGTACCAGCAGCGTGTCGATTGAAAACTTCGCGTTTTCACCCTCAGATATAACCGTCAAAAAAGGCGCCACCGTTACTTGGACCAACAACGACAGTACCGCTCACACCGTGACTGAAACTGATAGCCAAACCGGCCCCAAGAGCGACCAGCTGAACCAAGGTGACAAATATAGCTTTACTTTCGACCAAGCCGGCAGCTTCCACTACAAGTGCAGCATCCACTCCTACATGCTAGGCACAGTGACGGTTACCGAATAGTTACTTTTTGGCGGATTGACGATGTTTAAAGCTCTGCCGGGCGATCGGTATGGCTGATATGGCAATGATTAGAAATACAGTCGGCAGCAGGTATTTATCGATGCTGGGCACTGATTTGCCGAGCGTGTAGCCTAATACGGGTAAGCTGATGCCCCACAGCAGGCCGCCCAGGGCGTTAAAGATTAAAAAGCTCCGGTACTTCATTTTGGCGACGCCGGCGGCGATAGGCACGAAGGTACGCACCGCAGGAATAAACCTGGCTAGTACCAGCGATTGCGGACCCTCTTTTTCAAAAAACCTGTGGGCTTCGTCTATACGCTTGGGCGAAAACCAAAATGAGTCAGGTTTATTAAACAAAGTCCGGCCAAATTTTTTACCGGTGTAATAGCCGGCATTGTTGCCCAAAATAGCCGCCGCAATGCTCACTAAAATCACACCAATAACACTTAAATAATGCTGCGAGGCCAGCAGACCGGCGGCAAATAGTAGGCTATCGCCGGGCAAAAAGAAGCCAAAAAAGATGCCGGACTCTAAAAACAAGGCGATAAAAATCCCCAAATAGCCAAAGTCGTGGACCAAGGCGGAAGGGTCAAGCAGGTTATGCATTAATCTACATTGTACCAGCACGGCCCATTTATTTGTAAAAAGTCTTAAAACTTGTTATAATATTGCTATAATGACAACCCCGCAAGGAGAAGTTCCTGATTTCGATTCCGCCTCGGATAGCGAGCGCTTAATTCCTGATATACCCGGAGTACCGCATTCTGAGGCGACTCGTGAAGAGTCGGGAACTTTGTTTGATGACCCAGACGAAGAGTCTGACGAGGACGTACTCGAGGAAATAGAGCGAGACACCCGAAAAGTGCTAGGCATTTTTGGGGTGGAAGGTGCTAATTCTGCTGCGCACAACGAAATTATCCAGCTCTGGCACAAAATGGAAATGAGCCAAACCCTTGTGGCGGATTTAGCTTTACTGACTACTACAGAAATTCAAAAAAAATCACGCGACGAACTAGCAAAACCTCATTTCGCGGATTTGCGTGAGCGAAGTGAGGTTCTGACCAATGCTTATGATATTAGACGCGACCTTATTGAGCAGATTGCCCCCAACCTTATAAAACTCGGCTACAGACGCTTGGATGCATATAGGCTGCCGCGCTCAAACAAAAACGATATGGCGATGGCCTTTAGGGTTGAAGGATGGCTCCTGGACCAATTTTTCATGCAAGATTTGCCGGAGCAAATTAGGGCTGCGGTTAGGGCGGCCCCGGAACAGAAGATGGACCGCCTTACCCTATTTACCATGACCATGGATGAGATAGTTAGACAGGCCAGAATTGTTGATAGTGAAGCAACCAGAGAACAATACGACCTCAGGTTCTCTTCTGATGTAAAAGCTTATAGAGAGCTTCGCAAAACACTAAAAAATGCCTACAAGATTGCTGATAGTACTTTTTCGAAGCTGATTGACTAGTAAAGCCTTGCAATTAATTTTAACAACCTGTATAACAGATAACATTGTGCGTAATTATATGTTTACAAGTTGGAGCATTATTCTCGTCAAGCGAGATACTGCTGTAGTTTGGTAAGCACGCGCATTTAAAGAAAAGCAAATCATAAACCGGACTGCAGCACCAAGCTCAGTCCGTTTTTTATTGTTCGACCGCTAGGCTTGTAGGTAAAAGCAAGCACCAAGAGCCTAGCGGTGGGGCAGTAAACCTGCCGCATGTTCCTATAGGAAAAGAGAGAGGAGATAAACCTCGTGAAAGACCCGAAGCTCGAAGCACGGCAACAGGAGCAAGATGCCGGGCTGGCCGTTCCGCCTAAGGCGGACGGCCAACAAGCCAAGCTCGCAACCGTCTTCAAGGCGGGAGCGCTCGAACCGCGCGCCAAGTAGGTCGCAAGCACGTCAACTCCCACTGACCAGGAGGTCACTTTGACAGACGACGGCATCATTCCCATCCGATTGGTCGCTGAAGAAGCCGCAGAGCACTTCGTTCTGAAGAACAACGACTATGTCCATGTTCTTTTCGAAAGAGCGACGATTCTCGGCGGCCCGTACGGCGCGGGCCTGGCCTTCATCGTCGCTTTCGGGACTCGAGCGGCCGAAGCAAGAGAAGCGAACCACCAACACATCGTTTCCCGTCTCAAAGAAGGCGCCTACAGGTTCCTCCCACAGGGCGAAGACAAGGATGTCGTGAACGACATCTTCAGAGCCCTCGGTGCTTGCGGCCACCGGCAGAAGGTGCGCGCCAAAACAACGCGCACGAGCACGTTGCAGACAGTGAAAGGCTGAACCACCAGGCTTTGGGGCGGGGCGCATACATTGCGACCCGCCCCCACTAGCCCTCTCTCTTTTCCACTTTTCCTTTAACAACTTGGTATTATTAAGCCCATGAGCAAAGGCATGATTTATTTTTCGGTGG